>TARA_R110001606_G_scaffold235945_2_pt1 | contig 18323 bp, 18 predicted proteins | sample TARA_R110001606 | Tara Oceans TARA_R110001606 (sample SAMEA4398315) | marine metagenome | biome: Polar Biome; feature: [SRF] surface water layer (ENVO:00010504); material: water (ENVO:00002006), including particulate matter (ENVO:01000060) such as... | depth 5 m | reverse complement strand
GCAGGTCCGGCCCGCCCCAAAATCGCCTATTTGCGTCTCGAAACATCGGGTGAATAATGCCTCAAATTAGTCAGCTTATGGAAGTTTACGGCAGCCAGTTTTTCTGGTTGCTGATCGTGATCGGTATTATCTATTTTGGCATTGCCAAAAATATGGTGCCGAAGATCAGCAAAACCGTTGATGACCGCCAAAAGCGGATTTCCGGCGACCTTGCTGCGGCGCAGGCCGGGCAGGACAAGGCCGAGCAGATCGAAGCCAATTATCGGGAGAGCATCAATGATGCCCGCGCCGATGCGGTTGGGAAGGTCAGCGAAGCCAAAGCGAAGGTTACCAAGAAAAACGAGGCAGCCATCAAACGTGCGGATACCGCCATTGCAAAAAAAGCGGACGAAGCGGATGCTGCGCTCAAGGCGGCTCAAAGCAGCGCACTGAAAGAAATCGAAGCCGTTGCGGCAGATGCCGCTCAGGCTATCGTCAAGACGGTATCCGGTGCCAAGGTTACGGCAACCGATGCAAAAAAGGCGGTCAAGGCGGCTTTCTGAGCGCCTGCTGAAGGAGATAGAACATGCTATTGACGATTTTGGCAGAAGGCGCAGGGGCCGGCGGTCCGTTGATGGATCCCACATTCTGGGTTGCGGTCGGCGTTCTGGTGGTATTTGCGATCATGTTGTGGACGAAAGTCCCCAAGATCGTAGGCGGTATGCTGGATAACAAAATTGCCGAGATCAAGAAGACGCTCGATGAAGCGGCGGATCTGCGCAAGGAAGCCGAAGCGCTGAAAGCCGAATATGAAGCAAAAACGGCTGGTGCGCAGGCTGAAATTGAAGCGCTGATGGACAGTGCTGAAAAAGAAGCTGCGGTTATGGTCAGTGAAGCCGAAGCGGAAGCCAAAGCTCTGATTGCCCGCCGGAAGAGAATGGCAGAAGACAAGATCGGTGCAGCGGAGCGCTCTGCGATAGCCGCCGTTCGCGCCAAGGCCGCGATGGCCGCTACGAAGGCAGCGGAAGCCCTGATTGTGGCACGCCATGATGCAGCAGCCGACAAGAGTCTGGTCGACAAGGCCATTGGCGATATCGGCAAAACGCTGAACTGAGCGAAAATCCTCTCCCATAGGGAGAGGCAACAAGCCTTGGCAATTAATTGCCTTAGGCGCAGTCGGTGAGGGGCTTTCCCCTCCCGACCTGCAAACCCCTCACCGAGTTTCGCCAGTCAGCAGGCTGACAAGCTACACTTGCCTCTCCCTGTGGGAGAGAGGATGCAATTGCTCTGGCAATGCTGCTATCCCTCACTTAAACAAAAACCATGTCCAAGGCCGACCGTCCCGATCATCCCAATGCCGCTTCCCGTTTCAACGAGGATAAGGCGACCTATGCGGTGCGCGGGGAGGGTGATACGCCCGATCTCGAGGCCGGGATGGCGGCGATCCGCGAGGTCTTGAATACACTGCCGACAAGGCCGGGTGTCTACCGGATGCAGGACAAGCGTGGCGATGTGCTCTATGTCGGCAAGGCGCGGTCGCTAAAGTCCCGTGTCGGTGCCTATGTCCAGATGAACCGGCTGCCGCAGCGCTTGATGCGGATGGTCGCGCAGACCCGCTCGATGACTATCGTGACGACCGGCAGCGAAGCCGAAGCGCTGCTGCTCGAAGCGCAGCTGATCAAGAAATTCCGACCTGCCTACAATGTCTTGCTGCGCGATGATAAGAGCTTTCCTTTCATTCTGCTGCGCGACGATCATGATTTTCCGCGGATCACCAAGCATCGCGGGGCGCAGCGGACCAAGGGGCAATATTTCGGACCCTTTGCCAGTGCCGGATCGGTCAATCGAACGATCAATGCGCTGCAAAAGCTGTTTCTGCTGCGCAGTTGCACCGACAGTTTCTTCAATAACCGGTCGCGTCCCTGTCTGCTCTATCAAATCAAGCGCTGCTCGGCGCCCTGCGTCGACCGGATCAGCAAGGAAGACTATTCCGAACTGGTCGAAGATGCGCGCGATTTTCTGTGCGGCAAATCGACCGAGGTGCAAAACAAGCTAGGCGGCGCGATGGAAAAGGCCTCCGAGGCTCTCGATTTCGAAATGGCCGCGGTTTACCGGGACCGGCTGAGGGCGCTGACCTTCATCCAGGGCAGTCAGGCGATCAACGCAGCTGGCCTGCCGGACGCCGATATTTTTGCGCTGGCGGCGAAGGGCTCGACCGTCTGTATCCAGGCTTTCTTCATTCGTGGCGGCCAGAATTGGGGCCACCGCAGCTTCTTTCCGGCGCACACGACCAACGTCGAGATAGAGGAAGTCTTCTCCAGCTTCCTGATGCAATTTTACGACCAGATGCCGCCACCTAAGCTGGTCTTGCTCGACCGCGAACTGCCCGATGCAGAACTGCTGGCGGAGGCGCTGAGCACCAAGGCGGATTATAAGGTGAGCGTGTCCAGGCCGCAGCGCGGGGATCGGCGGAAATTGCTGGAGCAGGCCAGCCGCAATGCCGAAGAGGCGCTCGACCGGCGCCTGGCGGAAACCTCCACCCAGGCCAAGATCATGCGCGAAATGGTTGACCTGCTGGAACTGGATGCTGTGCCGGATCGCATTGAGATTTACGATAACAGCCATATTCAGGGCACCAATATGGTCGGTGGCATGGTCGTCGCCGGCCCCGAGGGTTTTCGCAAGAACGCCTATCGCAAATTCAATATCAAAAATCCCGATATCGCGCCCGGCGACGATTTCGCGATGATGCGCGAAGTGCTTGAGCGGCGCTTTGCCCGCGCGCAGAAGGAAGACCCGGATCGCGACAAGGGCGAGTGGCCGGATCTGGTGCTGATCGACGGCGGCAAGGGGCAGATGAGCGCAGCGAGGGGCGCTCTCGCCGAAATCGGTGTCGAGGATGTGGTGATGATCGGGGTGTCCAAAGGGCCGGATCGGAATGCCGGGCGCGAAACATTCCACCTACCCGACGGCCGTCAGATCAACCTACCGATGAACAGCCCGGTGCTCTTCTATCTCCAGCGTCTGCGCGACGAAGCCCACCGGTTCGCGATTGGCGCACACCGGACGAGACGCGCCAAATCTGTTGGCCATAGTTCACTGGATGACGTGCCCGGCATCGGTCCGGCTCGGAAAAAGGCGCTATTGCTGCATTTCGGTACGGCGCGAGCAGTGAAAAATGCCTCGCTCGACGATCTGCAGGGTGCTCCGGGCGTATCGGCAACGGTGGCGCAGAAAATCTACGACTATTTTCATGCCTGACGAGTTCGTTGCCACAAACGAGATGCCGTGATATTATCTGCTTATGAACGAGCAAGGCAAAATCGATGCTGTAAAGGTCAATATCACCGGAGAAAAGCCGGATGCTGGATATGATGACTGGTTCCGGACAAAAGTCCAAAAGTCGATTGACGATACCGCCAAGGGTGCGAAAATCTACCCAGCCGAAGAAGTCTGGGATGTACTCGGTCTAGATGATTGAATTCTCATCCGGTGCAGTCAGAGATCTTAAAGAGATATTTGACTGGATCGCGAAAGACAGTCCTGCCGCAGCTTTTAGGGTTGTCGGTCGGCTCCGGCAAAATATTGAAGTTCTTGACGATTTCCCTCAACTGGGAAAGACTGGCAGAATTGAAAACACGTTTGAATTGTCCGTGAGCGGATTGCCCTATATTGTGGTATATCGTTCCGGGGTTGACGGTAAATCTGAGAATATTCTGATTGATGCGATCTTGCACACCAGTCGGAACTATCCAACGGTGGAATGATTTGCCTAACCTCCGCACCTCCGCGATCATCTGTTCGGTTCGTTCCCATGGCGAGCATGGCGCGGTCGTACGCTCGCTAACCCCCGAAAATGGTCTGGTAACCGGCTATGTCCGCGGCGCGCATTCGCGCAATATGCGACCGATTTTGATCCCCTCCAATATCGTGCAGGCTGACTATCGCGCGCGAACCGAGGATCAACTGGCGTCGATGACGGCGGAATTGCAGCAGAGCCGGGGGCCGTTTCTGGGCGAGGCGCTGGCCAGCGCGGCGCTGGACTGGGTGACCGCCCTGACGGCAGCGATTCTGCCCGAAGAACATAGCTATCCGCAATTGCATTCGGCTCTGTCCGCCTTGCTTGATGCGATTTGCAGTGCTCCGTCTGCTCAGGGATGGGCCGTGGCTTTGGTGCGTTACGAGCTGCTGCTGCTTTCAGAACTGGGCTTTGGACTGACGCTGGACAAATGCGCGGTGACGGGGTCGGAAGATGATCTGGTCTATATCAGCCCGAAGAGCGCCACGGCGGTCAGTGCCTTTGCGGGGCAGGAATATAAGGAACGGCTTTTGCCGCTTCCGGCTTTTCTCAAAGATCCGGTCCGCCCCGAATGGGACGATATATTCGACGGCCTGCGCGTTACCGGATTTTTCCTCAAACGGCATTTCTTCGAAGACCGCCGCAAGGATGTGATGGCAGCACGAACGGTTTTGGTTGATCGCCTGAAAAGGGTGGTTGCCTAAGCGCGCGATAATCGGCAGGAACGGCGCGCTTATTAGAAGGAAATCTCATGCATATTGCGGTGCTTGCCGGTGACGGCATTGGTCAGGAAATTATGGTCGAGGCGCTGCGCGTGCTGGGAGCGATGGACCTGCCGGACCTTTGTCTCGATCATGCCGATGTCGGCGGTGTTGCCTATCGCAACCATGGCCATCCGCTGCCGCCGGAAACCGTCGAGCTGGCGAAAGAGGCTGATGCGGTGCTGTTCGGCGCGGTCGGTGATCCATCCTGCGACGATCTGGAGCGGCACCTGCGCCCCGAACAGGCGGTGCTCGGCTTGCGCAAGGAAATGCAGACCTTTGCCAATTTGCGGCCCGCGAAAATGTTTCCGGGCATGGAAGATGCTTCCGGTCTCAAACCGGAAATCGCGCGCACCATCGACGTTGTTATTGTTCGCGAGTTGAACGGCGATGTCTATTTTGGCGAAAAGGGCATGCGCACAACCGCGGACGGCCTGCGCGAAGGCTATGACATCATGTCCTACGACGAGAGCGAAGTTCGGCGTATTGCCCATGTCGCTTTCAAGACCGCCATGGTGCGCGGCAAGCGGCTCTGTTCGGTTGACAAGGCCAATGTGCTGGAAACCTCGCAATTGTGGCGCGATGTGATGATCGAGACGTCGGCCGAATATCCCGAAGTCGAACTCAGCCACATGTACGTCGACAATGCCGCGATGCAACTGGTGCGCAATCCCGGCCAGTTTGATGTGGTCGTGACCGGCAATCTGTTCGGCGACATTCTCTCCGATCAGGCGAGCATGTGTGTCGGGTCTATCGGCTTGCTGGCCTCGGCTTCGCTGGGCGAAGGTACCAAAGGTCTGTACGAACCAATCCATGGCAGCGCGCCGGATATCGCCGGGCAGGGCATTGCCAATCCCTCCGCGATGATCCTGTCCGCCGCGATGATGTTGCGGCACAGTTTCAGCATGGAAGCGGAAGCCAGCCGGATCGAGGCGGCAGTCGCCGCCGTGCTCGCGCAGGGCGTGCTGGGCCACGATCTGGGTGGCAAGGCTTCGACTACGGAAATCGGCGATGCTATTGTCGCGCAAGTGACGGGCGGCTAGGACAGCACTATGAAAAGAAATACCGGCCAAGACCGCAATATCACCAAGAATTGGCGCCCGGCAACGCAGGCGATCCGCAGCGGCACGATGCGCAGCGAATTTGGCGAGACATCCGAGGCGTTGTTCCTGACGTCGGGCTATAGCTATGACTGCGCCGAGGATGCCGCGGCCCGCTTTGCCGGCGAGCAGGATGGCATGACTTACAGCCGCCTGCAAAACCCGACGGTGCAGATGCTGGAAGAACGGATTGCGATCATGGAAGGCGCGGAGGCCTGCCGCGCCACGGCATCGGGCATGGCAGCGATGACCGCGGCGTTGCTGTGTCAGCTGGAAGCGGGCGATCATGTTGTCGCCAGCCGCGCTTTGTTTGGCTCCTGCCGCTGGTTGACCGACAGTCTGCTGCCCAAATTCGGGATCGACACGACCGTGGTCGACGGCCGCGATATCGAGAACTGGGAACGGGCAATCACGCCGAAAACCAAGGTCTTTTTCTTCGAAACACCGGCCAACCCGACCATGGATGTGATCGATATCCGCAGCGTCTGCGACCTAGCTCGGGCCAAGGGTATCACCAGCGTGGTCGACAATGCCTTCGCCACTAACGTGCTGCAGCGGCCGATGGAATATGGCGCCGACGTTGTCGCCTATAGCGCCACCAAGATGATGGACGGGCAGGGGCGAGTTCTCGCCGGTGCGGTCTGCGGGACCGAAGAATTTATCGAAGGTCCGCTGCTCGCTTTCACCCGCAACACCGGTCCTACATTGAGCGCATTCAATGCCTGGGTTGTGCTCAAGGGGTTGGAAACGCTCGACCTGCGTATCCGCAAACAGAGCAATAATGCGCTCGAAGTGGGCAAGTTTTTAGAGCAACGGGTAGAGAAAATATTGCACCCCGGTCTGCCGAGCCACCCGCAGCACAATCTGGCGATGAGCCAGATGGAGGCTGCAGGACCGATCTTTTCGCTCTATGTGGGTGGGGGCCGCAAGCAAGCGCATGGCCTGCTCAACGCATTGAATCTGATCGATATTTCGAACAATATTGGCGACAGCCGGTCGCTCATGTGCCATCCATCGTCGACCACCCATCACGGTCTTGGAGAGGAAGCCAGAGTGGAAATCGGCATCACTGAAGACATGCTGAGGATCAATGTCGGTCTGGAAGATCCGATCGACCTGATCAGCGACCTGGATCAGGCCCTTTCGTCGGTCGGGCTTTAACTCTATACCATGGTCATGGAATCATTCTTCCCCTTTGCTGAAACCACCGAAGGCGTCACCGTGCGCGTCTCTGTGACCTTCCTGCCGGAACAGTCCGATATCGATGGCAACCGCTGGTTCTGGGCCTATCATATCCGGATCGAAAACCATCGGGACACAGCGGTACAACTGTTGATGCGGCACTGGCAGATCACCGACGCGCGTGGCGGACTGCAAATGGTCGACGGTGACGGTGTGGTTGGCGAACAGCCGGTTATCCAGCCGGGAAAATCCCATGATTATGTCTCGGGTTGCCCGCTCAATACGCCGAACGGCGCAATGGAAGGTCATTTTGTCATGGTCGGCAGCACGCCGCCGGCCTTCGAGGTCCGTATTCCGCATTTTCCTCTCACCGAACCGACCGTCGAGCAATGAAGCGTACCCATTTGCCATTGAACGGGCTGCGTGTGCTCGATGCTGCCGCGCGGCATCTCAGCTTCACTAAAGCAGCGGATGAACTGGCGGTAACGCCTGCTGCGGTAGGACAGCAAATCCGGGCGCTGGAGGACATGCTCGGCGTAGTGATGTTTCGCCGTACGCCCAAAGGTCTTGAATTGACCGACGAAGCATCGGCGGGGCTGGATGCTTTGCGCTCCGGTTTCCTGCAATTTGAGGAAGCCGTCCGGGCGATGCAATCGGGCCAATCCTCGCACAAGCTGACCATCGCTGCGCCGCGCGACTTCACCCAGAAATGGCTCAACGAGAGGCTATCGAGCTTTTCCGCCAATAATCCGGATACCAGTTTCGCGCTGGTCGCAGCGGATGATGAAATTGATTTTACCGAAGCCAATCTGGACGTGGCGATCTGGCTCGGCGACGGGCCGGGGCAGCATGAAGGCAAGATGCTTGGCGATACCGTTTTCGTGAAGGTCGCCGCTCCCGGTCTCAATGGCGGCAACAAGATTGACTGGCCCGGCTGTCCTATTTCCGAAGGCGAGGAAACCTTGATGCGGGTTGCCGATGGCGGTCTCGCGATCGAGGCTGCTGCCAATGGTTTCGGCTATGCCTGGGTGCCGAAGATGCTGGTCCAGCGCGATCTAGCGGCGGGCCGGATCGAGATTATCGGCGAAGACAGCGTATCATCGCGCGGCTACTGGCTGATGGCACCGCTTCCGCAATGGCGGCAGAAAAAGGTGAAGGCATTGGTCGAGGCTCTCGCCAGCGCCTAGGCTTCTCGGGTTTCGCTATTGCTCCGCCAGCAGATTTATCAGACGCGTGGTTAGCGCCAGCAGATCACTTTCCTGCAGCGATATTCCCTCATCATTCCAGTTGATCGACACGGCATAATTTTCGCCCGCTTTCGACTGCAGCAGGAAATTGAAGGATAATACACCGGGTTCCGATCCGCCCTTGTAGCCGAAATAATTCCATTTATCTGCCGCATTCTGGCCAATGCCGGGGTTGATTGCCAATATCGTCCGGCTTTGCCCGCTTGCGTTCCGACGCAGATGGTCGAGCAATCTGACGATATCCGACGGGGTAGCAAACCATTCCAGCTGATCGACAAAATTGGGCCGATGGGTCAATATCCGGGAATCAAGGCTGTCCAGCGTCAGCGCGGCGTCGAAATCGGCCAGCAGCTGTTCGCGCTCAGCCGGACCGGCGTTCAGATACTGCTCTCGCCGCTCTGCATGAACCGGCATTTTCAGGGCCGATGCCTGACGCGTCATCAGCATAGGTCGTAATTCGTCCGGGTTGTGATGGCCAGTGGCTGTAACCATTTGGGCCAACTTGTCCTGGCCGATGATTCGGATCAGCGTGTCGGTGGCGCTATTGTCGCTGATCGAGATCATCAGCGTCGCTAGCGTGTGCAGCGTGACCGGTGACCCGTCGGGCCAGTTCTGGCTGATTCCGGACGGATGGGATTTCGGCCCCAGTTGCACAACATCGGACCATTGCCTTTCGCCCGCCTGTATCGCGCGGTCGAGTTCGGCCAGAATATAGAGTTTTACCGCCGAAGCGATGGCATAGCGCCCGTCGGGATCGAGCGCGGCGATGGGGGGCAGGTCGGGCCTATCCAGTGACTGGACCAACACACCCTGACGCCCCGGCAGAGCGTCAATCGCGGTCATGACATCGGTAATCGAATCGCCGTCAGCTTCAAAGCCGGTTAGCTGTAGTCCGGAAATGCGATGCGGCGGATCGTTCTCCAGATCTATATTGACCGTGCCAATCGATTTTTCATAGCGAACCTTGAGGATCGCCGAATTGGCGTTACGCGGCTCGATCGATGATATTGCGAGCGGTTGTCCCTGCTGTGCAGACACTTGCTGGACGAGCGCGCGAAACTGGGGAGGGGGCACGGCGTTGCGGAAATTCTCGTCGAACACTTCGGTTTCAATCTCTGCGCCTTGCAACAGGCGTAGCACCTCATTGGCGCGAACCGAAAGCTGCGGAGATATGATAGTCTGCGTCTGTGCTGTGGCAGGCCTTGCAGTGAACGCGAGTGTGAAGGGCAGAAGGCAAAGCGCGAAAGCGTAAAGGAACCGCACAATAATCTCCCCTAACTATCTATGGATCAAGCTTTATCCACTAGGCGTCGATCACATCTTCATCAAGGCTGGCCGCATTCTGCTGGATGAAGTTGAACCGGTGTTCCGGGTTCTTGCCCATCAGCCGGTCGACCAGATCCTTGACGCTGGCGCGCTGCTCATATTCCTGCGGCAGCGTCACCTTGAAAAGGGACCGCGTTTCCGGATCCATCGTCGTTTCGCGGAGCTGCGACGGGTTCATTTCGCCGAGGCCCTTGAACCGGCTGACATCGACATTCTTGCCCTTGAACGGTCCATTTTCTATTTTCGCGCGGGCCGCGTCATCCTGGGCATAGAGACTCTTGCTCCCGGCGCTGATGCGATAGAGCGGCGGCCGTGCGAGATAGAGATGCCCCTGCCGGACCATTTCCGGCATTTCCTGAAAGAAGAAGGTCATCAGCAAGGTCGCGATATGGGCACCATCGACATCGGCGTCGGTCATGATGATCACCCGCTCGTAGCGCAGATTGTCGGGATCGCAGTCCTTGCGGGTGCCGCAACCCAGCGCGAGAATCAGGTCGGCAATTTCGCTATTGGCCATGATCTTCGCGTTATTCGCTGAGGCGACGTTGAGGATTTTACCGCGGATCGGCAGGATCGCCTGGGTTTTGCGTTCGCGGGCCTGTTTCGCGGAACCGCCAGCGCTGTCGCCTTCGACGATGAACAATTCGGTGCCTTCCGGATCGCCGATCGAGCAATCGGTCAGCTTGCCCGGCAAGCGGACCTTGCGGCCCGATGTCGCGGTCTTGCGTTTGACCTCGCGCTCGGCTTTGCGCTTCAGCCGTTCGTCCATCCGTTCCATGACGAAACCGAGTAGCGCCTTGCCGCGATCCATATTGTCGGTGAGGAAATGGTCGAAATGGTCACGTATCGCATTCTCGACCAGCTTTGACGCCTCAGGAGAGGTCAACCGGTCCTTGGTCTGGCTCTGGAATTGCGGGTCGCGAATAAACACCGACAGCATCATTTCACCGCCGGAGATAATGTCATCGGCAGTCAGCTGTGACGCCTTCTTGATCTGCACCAGTTCACCGAAAGCGCGTAATCCCTTAACGAGGGCGTTACGAAGACCGGTTTCATGGGTGCCGCCATTGGGCGTCGGAATAGTGTTACAATACCAGCTGTAGCTGCCATCGGTCCAGATCGGCCAGGTGATTGCCCATTCGACCCGGCCTTGTGCATCGGGAAAATCCTGATTGCCGGCAAAGAAATCCGTTGTGACGCATTCGCGCCCGGAAAGCTGTTCGCGCAGATGGTCGGAGAGGCCGCCCGGGAACTGGAAGGTTGCTTCAGCGGGCACATCGTCGCTGGCCTGATTTTCGTCGCATTTCCAGCGGATTTCGACGCCGGCGTAGAGATAGGCTTTGGAGCGCGCCAGCTTGAACAATCGCGATGGCTTGAACCGGTTGCCTTCGCCAAAAATCTCGACGTCGGGAATGAAGGATATGCTGGTGCCGCGGCGGTTGGGAGCCGTGCCGACTTCCTCGAGTTTGGACGTTGCAAGACCCTGCGAAAAGGTCTGGCGGTAAAGCGTCTTGTTCCGCGCCACTTCGACGATCGTGTCGGAGGACAGGGCGTTGACGACCGATACGCCGACGCCGTGCAGTCCGCCTGAGGTCGCATAGGCCTTGTCGGAGAATTTGCCGCCCGAGTGGAGCGTCGTCATGATCACTTCGAGCGCGGATTTCCCGGGGAATTTTGGATGGGGATCGACCGGAATGCCGCGACCATTGTCGGTGACGGTCAGCCGGTTTTCTGAATCCAGCGTGATTTCTATGCGGCTGGCATGGCCGGCTACCGCTTCGTCCATACTATTGTCGATGACTTCGGCAGCGAGATGGTGGAGCGCGCGTTCATCGACTCCGCCGATATACATGCCGGGTCGTTTGCGAACAGGCTCCAGCCCCTCGAGAACCTCGATTGCCGAGGCATCATAGTCACCGGTTTTGGATTGGGTTGGCGGGTTGGAACCGAACAGATCATCAGACATGTTCGATCCTATAAGAGCGCAGGAGTCACACTGGCAAGAGACTTATGTGGTCTCTGGCCAGTGCATTGAAAATTCTTGTAATTTGGTGCGTTGTTTAACGAACTCTCGGGCCGCCGAAGGGCAGCGGTGGCGGCGCACGACGGGCACCGCGAGGCAATTGCGCTTGGAACGCACGACCGCAATGTTCGACGCAATAAGGAAAGCCCGGGTTCACTTCTTCGCCGCAGAAGTGGAAGTCGGGTTCGCCGGGATGATTGATCGGCCAGCGACAGATTTTGTCGTTCAGGTCGAGCAGGCTGGTCTTGTCGGCAATTTCGTCGCTCGGCTTGGCCGGAACCAGACGGCGCGGAGGTGCTGGTGGAATCGGTGCCTGCTGATCGCCGGGACCCTGACGCAGGAAGCCGCCGGGACCGACGGACACGATCTTCGGGCCATCATGTTTGGGCTGACGCGCCTGCTGCGCGGCATGGGTACGGGCTGCCGGCGTTGGTGGCGGCATGGCGCGGCGCGCAACATGCTCTTCCTTCGGCTTGGCCACGGCGCCAGCCTTTGCCGGTGGTTTTTTCGGCTTGGGCGCAGGTTTTGCGCCTTTTTTCGCTGCCGGCTTTGCTTTTACCGGCGAGGGACGCGACTTCAGGCCAAGGCGATGCGCCTTGCCGATCACGGCATTACGGCTGACGCCGCCCAGTTCTTCCGCGATCTGGCTGGCAGTCAGGCCTTTTTCCCACATATTCTTCAGCGAATCGATCCGCTCATCCGTCCAAGCCATGCAAAGTCCTAATTATCTCGAGTTATGCGGGATATAGGGTCGCCGGGGTGATTATACAACCACGATATTGGCCGTGATAATGGCGCATGCACAGCGCGATATGGGGTTGTGATTGGCGCTCCGAGCCGATAGGCGATATGCATATGCTCGACCAACCCGAAAAAGAACAGACGACCGGCTCTCCGGTCAATGCAATGCGCTTCGCCGAACCTGGCGTGCCAATCATCCGCGGCGTCAACTGGGCCGGATTTCTGGCGCTCTACTGGAAAGAGGTCAGACGCTTTGTCAAAGTCCAGCTGCAGACCATCTGGGCGCCTTCAATCACCACATTATTGTTCCTGATCATCTTCACCGTTGCCATGGGTCGCGGCGACCGTACCGTATTGGGCGTGCCCTTTGCCGACTTTATCGCGCCCGGCCTGATCTGCATGGGTATGTTGCAAAATGCCTTTGCCAACAGCAGTTTCTCGATGCTGGTCGGCAAGATCCAGGGTACGATCATCGACTATCTGACGCCACCCTTGTCGGTCGGAGAATTGCTGGCGGCGCTGGTCGCTTCCTCGATGACAAGAGCAATACTGGTCGGTTTTGCGGTCTGGCTGGCGATGTTCATCTGGCCGGGTGTCAATGTCGGGGTTTCACATTGGTGGGCGGTGATCTGGTTCGGCCTGATGGGCGCAGCTATGCTGTCGTTGCTCGGTGTGCTGACATCGATCTGGGCGGAAAAATTCGACCATGCCGCAGCGGTCAGCAATTTCGTAGTTGCGCCGCTGGCGCTGCTGTCCGGTACATTTTATTCGATTGACCGCCTGTCTCCAGCTTTCCAGGCCGTGAGCCATGTGAATCCATTTTTCTACGCGATATCCGGATTCCGCTATGGCTTTCTGGCCGAGGCGGATTCGCCGGTCGTGCAGGGCGCGCTGATCCTGCTGGCGATCAACATCGGCCTGACGCTGCTTTGCTATTTTCTGCTGAAATCGGGCTGGAAAATCAAGTCCTGACGGGCGCACACCGGCGTCAAAAAACTAGTGCTGGTGGATTTGGTGCAGCTTGTATTTGCCGCTCTCGGTCGCTTGAAACAGCCGCGCGACATCGGGATGGCTGACCGGTTCGCCGCTATCATCGGATAATAGATTCTGCTGGCTGACATAGGCAACATAGCTGCTGTCGGTATTTTCCGCGAACAGATGATAGAATGGCTGGTCTCTTGGCGGCTGCAGATCCTTTGGAATCGCCTCATACCATTCTTCGCTATTGGCGAATACCGGGTCGATATCATAGATCACGCCGCGAAAATCGAAAATCCGGTGCCGCACAACATCGCCAATGGCAAAGCGCGCATCGAGAATGTCGGGCGTATTGGGCGGCAATGGATTGCCGGACTTGAATGGGTCTGCTGAGTTCATATTCACAATTTAGGCGCTTTGGAATCAGATGCAAGCGCCGGTTCGGGAATCTGCTCTGATGAAGGACGATGGCGGGGCAGGGTAGGCCTGCCGGACCGGACGAACCATTGCGAGCCGCGGGTAAATCGTGCGCTGTCACTAATCTCGAATTCGCTCCTTCTGCTCAAAACTGCATATAATCGTGCCTGGCGATGGTTGGCCGTAATCGCGCCTGTTCTCATTGGATATCAATAGTTTACAATCAAATTAGATTTCTTATTGCAAATGCAAATGATTCTCAATAGTAGATGGAGCAAGATTGGAATGTGAGGGAAATTAATGCGACTTCTGAAAACTGTCATCCTGTGCGCGACCGCGCTTTCTCCTTTGCCGGCTTTCGCCGCAGATGCAGCGGAGGATGCAGAACAACGCACCATCATCGTTACCGGCGCGCTGGAAGAAGGCAGTACCGCGACCAAGACCGACACACCGATTATCGAGACACCGCAGCCGATCACGGTGATCGACGACGAACTCTATCTCGCCCAGGGTGCAATCAGCATTGGCGATACGCTGAATTATGTGTCGGGCGTGACAGCCAATCCCTACGGGCCGGACAGCCGGGTCGACGGCGCGTTCGTGCGGGGAATCAACGCGCTCCAGTTCCGCGACGGCATGCGCGACATCTACAGTTTTTACGCAAGTATCCGCGCTGATCCCTATAACTTCGATCAGGTTGAACTGGTCCGCGGTCCGGCCTCGGTCCTTTTCGGGCAGGGCGCGCTTGGCGGGATTATCAATCTCGTTTCAAAACGACCCGAGTTCGAGGCGAGCGGAGAAGTTTCGCTGCGCTATGGTTCGTTCAATCGCAAGGAAGCGCTGGTTGACGTGACCGGCCCGCTTGGCGACACGGTTGCCGCCCGGGTCGTTGCCCGGGTGCGCGACGCAGACTCGCAAACCGACTATGTACCTGACGACCGGGTGATGATCTCGCCGTCGATCACCTTCCAGCCATCCCCCGATACCGAACTCACCCTGATCGGCCTGTATCAGGAAGACGATGGCGGTTCGACATCGCAATTCCTGCCGCTGGTCGGGACGATTCTTCCCAATCCCAACGGCCAGTTGCCGAACAGCCTGTTTGTCGGCAAGCCCGGCTGGGATCGTTATGACGGCCGCCTGCTGCAGGGGACAGCCCTGCTCGAACATCGCTTTAACGAATCAGCCCGGATCAATCTCAAGGCGCGGTACATAGACAGCGACCTGAGCTATTTTACTCACTATCCGAATAGCTACTCAAATCCGACAAATCCGTATCTTGACGCGGACCAGCGGCTCATCGGTCTTTATGTCGATGGCACCATTGCGCGGATGGAAGTCTTCTCCACCGACAATAATGTGCAACTTGATTTCAACACCGGTTCGGCAATTGAACATACGCTGCTCGCGGGTCTCGATTATAGCTTCAGCACGGTTCACAAGACCCGCGGCTTCGCGGTTGAGGCGATCGATATTTACGATATAGATTATGATGCATTGTCCGATTATGGCGGGGGGCTCCCGACACCGACCTATGTCTCCGAGGATGTCGAACAGGACCAGCTCGGCATCTATGTCCAGGACCAGATCCGCTTCTTCGACCGTGTCTCGATCGTGCTCGGGGCAAGGCGCGACTGGACGAGTGCGCAGAGCATGGGCGGCGCGACCCGGCACGATGCGGCAACGACGTTGCGCGCCGGGATCATCGGTGAAATGGTCGAAGGTGTCTCGCCTTTCTTCAGCTATACCGAAAGCTTCGAACCGATCGCCGGGACCGCCAGCGATGGCAGCGCGTTCATTCCGAAGTCCGGCCGCCAGTTCGAGGCGGGGATCAAATTCCATCCCGCCGACAATATCCTGGCGACCGTCACCGCCTATCATATCAAGGAGAACAACCGGCCGGTTTCGGACGACAGCACCGTGGATCCTACCGATCAAATCCAGATTGGATCAATGACATCCAAAGGAATAGAATTCGAAGGTAATGTCTCACTGCCAGGCGCGTTGAACGTCATCGCCAATGCCAGTTACAACAAGGCCGAGGTGGCAGGCACGGGTCACCAGATCGACAATGTGCCCAAGTTCAACGCCTCGCTCTGGACCACCAAGGGCTTCTCGCTGGGAAATGACACCACGCTCCTCCTTGGTGGCGGTGTCCGTCATGTCGGCAAGAACCGTTCGTTCGGCCCCGCTTTTCCCGATGGTCTCGTCACGCCGTCCTTCACCTTGGTCGATGCACTGGCGGAGGTGACCCATGGCAGTTGGAGCTTTGCGCTGAACGCTACCAATCTGTTCGACAAGCGTCATTATTCGGCCTGCCTGGCGCGCGGCGATTGCTTCGTCGGTAGCGAACGCAACGTCATGGGCACAGTAAGCTACCGTTTCTGATGCCGGAGGATATGCTCTTTCTGGCTGGCACGATCAGCGCCATTGCCGCGGTTCTGGTCTTGCGCTTTTCCTGGGCAAGGCCGGGGCGGTCGCGGCTTCTCAATGCCGCCGGCTGGCTTCTTCTCGTGCTTTCGATTGCAGCGGGATGGGCGTTCGCCGGGGCTTGGGGCGTGAGCATCATCTCGCTCTGGGCGATGGTGACGGCGTTTGTCGTCCTTGGCTACGCAGCATGGAAGTCGCCGTCAGCCAAGCGCAAGCCATCCAATCGCAGGGCAGGGATGTTGCCGGAGGCTGGCGAACCGTTGCGCCTCGCCGGGCGCTTGACGACATTTCTGCTGATCGTGCTGGCAGGGATGGTCTCGTCCGTCGCTCTCGCAATCGCCACGCGCTGGATAGCGCTGTTGATCGGCGCCAGCGAAGTAGATTCCAATGTGCTGGCGCTTTTTGCTGCGCCGCTCGGCTGGACGATATTGGCGTTTCTTGTCCTGATGACCGACAGCCGCAAACGGCAGCTGGCGATCATTGCGATTCCGGTGGCCAGCGCCATTCCGGCTTTAGTCTCGGGGAGTCCGCTATGAGCGTCGCAATCGAACCGGCAACGGTGAAAAAGTCTCTCTCTGCCCATGCCGCCATCGGCCTTATCGCCGGGGCCCTGCTCTATATCGTTTCGCTGACCGGGACGGTCGCAATATTCTATCAGGAACTGCAGCGCGTCGAGCAACCGAACGCGCCGGAAATGGCTTCGATAACGCCTGAAGCCGTGCAACATGGCGTCGAGGCTGTTCTCGCTAGTGAAGCAGGCAAGCCGAGCACCACCCATCTCTACGTGCATCTGCCGGACGAGGAGTTGCCGCGCACCGCAGTCACCACCGACACGCAGGCGGTCTATCTGGCGCAGGACGGTAAGATCACCGGACCCGAAGAGATCGCCTGGTCGGACTTCGTCGTGAAGCTCCATTATACGCTCAATCTGCCAACCCTTGTCGGGATCACGATCGTCGGCATATTGGGCGTGATGATGCTGGCGCTGGCGGTCACCGGCGTGGTCGCCCACCCGCGCGTCTTCCGCGATGCTTTCCGCCTGCGCGCCCGCAATGACGGCGGCGTCGGACTCGCCGACTGGCACAACCGTCTCAGCGTCTGGACCTTGCCCTTTTCGGTAGCGATCGCGCTGACCGGGGCGCTGATCGGGCTGGCGAGCATAACCGCTTATGGCATCGCTGCAGACGATTATCAGGGCGACATCGAGGCGGTCTACGGCCCGATTTTTGGAGAGGAAGGTGAGGCGGACACCCGTCCGGCGCCGGTTCCCGATGTCGCAACCGCGTTGGTGCATATGGCCCGTGAATATCCCGATGTGCGTATGACCTACGCTATTCTCCACGATCCGCTGACTCAGGGGCAGCATGTCCAGATCGTCGGTGAGCATGACAAAAGGCTGATTTTTGGCGAATATTACGCCTTCGATGCCGATGGCAGCTTCGAGCATAAGGTAGGACTTGCCGATGGCGAATGGGGACAGCAGGCCGCAGCCTCCACTTACCAGCTGCATTTCGGTACCTTCGGCGGCCTGCCGGTGAAGCTCGCCTATCTGCTGTTCGGCGCCGCTCTGACCGCAGTCTGTGCCACCGGCACCTATATCTGGCTCGGCAAACGCAGACGGCGAGGGATCGAAGAACCGCGAATCCGCGGGGCCTGGCACGGCGTCATCATCGGTACACCGCTTGCCGTGACGATAACGCTGCTGGCGCGGTTCGCCTTCGGCAATGAATTTCCCTTTGCGATCGCGTTCTGGATTGCTTTGGTGGTTGCTGTTGTCGGCGGAGTAGTGGTTATGAAGCGAAAGGCTGGCGGTCAGCCTACCGTCTCGAGCGCTAAGCGCTAGAGTGCAATGTTGAAATAAAAGCGCAGAATGCGCCGATTATTTTCAACAGGGCCTTCTCTCCGTCCCTAGCCAGCAACCCGTTTTATCCCGTCCTATTCGCATGCCTTTTGGAATTCGAAAGCTGGCTACGTCTGCGCCGATCACCGGGGAAGCCATCCAGTATACACCGAGCCGGTCTTTTGAATAACCAGCCCCGAGCATCTCGAAACTTTTCCTATCTTGCAAAGGGATAGTGAAACTGTTCGCATAAACGCATTTGCTATCAGCCGAGAAGGTTTCCGTTTCGCTGTCGAGTATGGTGAAGGTCGACAGATCGCAGGGCACAAAACGGGTCCAGCCTGCATAGGCGGCCGCCTTGTCCACGGCATAGCGACTGCTCACCAATCGGAAAGTGGCTCCATCTGCTTCTTCAATGATATTGGCTCCGTTCCAAACGCGCTTGGCATCGGTAGCGAGTTCAGCGTTGATTGCCCGAAAGGATCGCGGGTCGGAATTCA
>TARA_R110001606_G_scaffold74778_11_pt1 | contig 18338 bp, 11 predicted proteins | sample TARA_R110001606 | Tara Oceans TARA_R110001606 (sample SAMEA4398315) | marine metagenome | biome: Polar Biome; feature: [SRF] surface water layer (ENVO:00010504); material: water (ENVO:00002006), including particulate matter (ENVO:01000060) such as... | depth 5 m | reverse complement strand
AGCTCCCTCCAGGCACCGCCCTTGCCCCGCTCACTGAGCAGCGTCACTGCCACGGGTCCATAGTGCCGCCAGGACCGCGCCGGCGCGGTTTGGTGTCGACAACGACGCATGAGAGGTTCGCGACCCCGCGATGGGCTTGCGGCTGTAACGCCGAAGGCGGCCCGAAGGGTGAGTGGCAACGCCACGAATCAAATATGGAATCTCCCCACACGGGGATTGAACCTGCTGCTTCCGCCTCGCTACAGCGCCGCTGTGGGAGCGATCCCTGATCGCGAACCGGCGCAGCCGGGCGGCGTTGCGGCTCCCGCCAGGCCTGCTTATCCGCAAGCTGGAGACCCCCTCCGTACAGGCGTGTTGCGCGCAGCGCAAAGCGTGCTGCGTGCCTGCGTGCGGCTTATCGCTTCATGCCAGCTTCTCCGCCAGGCCGGAGGCGCGCCAGGTGCGTTGACGCACCGCCTGGGCGAGTACGCTGGGCCCGCCGTACTGGATCAGTGTGAAGGCGCTGCGCGCGCGGGTGACGGCGGTGTAGATCAGCTCCCGGGTGAGCAGCGGGTGGGGCCGCTCGGGCAGCACCAGAAGGGTGTGGTCGAACTCCGACCCCTGGGCTTTGTGCACGGTCATGGCGTACACCGTTTCGGCGCTGTCCAGGCGGCTGGGCAGCACCCAGCGCACGCGGCCATCGGGCAGCTGGAAGGCGACGCGCAGGCCGAGCGGGTGGGGCAGCGTGAGGCCCACGTCGCCGTTCATTAAGCCGAGTTGGTAGTCGTTGCGGGTCATCATTACCGGTCGGCCCGGATACCATTCGTGGTCGCCGGCCAGGCCCTGGCGGCGCAGATGCTCGGTGACCTGTTGGTTAAGCCGCTCGACGCCATAGGGGCCGCCGCGCAGCCCGCTGAGCAGTTGCTGGCCGGTGAGTTGCTTGAGGCGCGCCGCCGCCCAGGTGTCCCGCTGGTCGTCGTCCGGCGGCGAAAGTACTTCGGTGAACAGGGCGCGCAGGCCGGGCCGGGCGCCGTCGCCGTTGAGCAATCGTTCGGCGAGGCTGTCGCGTTGGCCGTTGAGACTCAGGTTGTGAAGGCCGGGCAGTGACTGCTTGAGCACCCGGTTGACCGCCGCCGGATCACCGCCATTGACGGCGCTGGCCAGTTCGCCGATGCCGGGGGTGCCCTTGAACCGCCAGTTGGTGCGCAGCATGGCGGTTTGCTGGGCGAGGGCCGGGCCGTCGCCGGCCCAGGCGCCGAGGTCCGCGCCGCAGGCCTGGCGCAGATAGTCCAGGGTGCTGTCGTGGTAGCCGCCGCGATCCGCGTCGCGGCACAAATCGCCCATCACCGCGCCGGCTTCCACGCTGGCGAGCTGGTCCTTGTCGCCAAGCAGAATCAGGCGGGTGTTTGGGTCCAGCGCGTCGAGCAGGCTGGCCATCATGTCCATGTCGATCATGCTGGCCTCGTCCACCACCACCAGGTCCGCGTGCAAGGGATTATGCCGGTGATGGCGAAAATGGCGGCTGTCCGGCCGGGTGCCAAGCAGCCGGTGCAAAGTGCTGACGGCGGAAGGGATGGCGGCGCGCACCGGTTCGGCCACCGGCAGCGCCGCCACCTGGGCGCCAATCGATTCGGTGAGCCGGGCGGCGGCCTTGCCGGTGGGCGCCGCCAGGCGGATGCGCAGCGGCCGGCCGGCATCGATGGCGATGCCTTGCAGCAGGCCGAGCAGGCGCACCACAGTGGTGGTCTTGCCGGTGCCCGGGCCGCCGGTGATCAGGGTCAGCCCGGCCCGGCCGGCCAGTGCGCAGGCGACTTGTTGCCAGTCCGGGCCGTCGCCGGCCGTCTCGGGAAACAACGCGGCGAGTCGTTCGGGCAGGTCCGCCGGCATTTCCAGTGAGAATCTCAGGCGGGCGCGAATGCGTTCCGCGACGGCGCTTTCCTGGCACCAGTGACGGCGCAGGTACAGGCGCCGGCCGTCGAAGATCAGGGGCGCGTCGGCCTGATCGGGCCGCGCGACCACCGCGCCTGCCTCCAGCAGTGGCGGCCAGTCGTCGGTGTGTTCCGGCAGCAGGCCGGCCAGCGCCAGCGGCCGCCCGGCGGGCCACAGCCGCTGTTGCAGATCCGGCTCCCGCAGATCCAGGCACAAATGGCCGGCCGCCAGTTGAGCGCTGGTGAGCGCCGCCAGGATCAGCACCGCGGCGGGCGTTTCCGGCGCCTGCCGATGAAGAAAGTGCGCCACCGCCACGTCCAGGTCGCGCAGCAGACCCTCCTCCCGAAGTGCCGCGAGCGCGTCCCGCCACGCCGCGTTGGCGAACAGATCAGGCTGCATGGCCGGCCTCCGATTCGGGCACGAATAAACGGTCCAGCGCTTCGATCAGCGCCTGCGGCGGGCGTTCGAACACGGCGCCAGCGTCGCTTCCGGCCAGACCGCGCAGAAACACATAAACGGCGCCGCCCAGATGCTGCTCGGGCTGGTATTCGTCGCCAAGCCGGCTGCGCAGAAGACGATGCAGGGCCAGTAAATAGAGGGCGTACTGCACTTCGTAGCGCGCTTCGAGAATGGCGGCGGTCATGGTGTCCCGGGTGTAGGCGGCGTCGTCCACGCCCAGCCAGTTGGATTTGTAATCGAGCACGTAGTAGCGCCCCTGGTGTTCGAACACCAGGTCGATAAAGCCTTTGAGCATACCGTTGAGGGTGTCCGCTTCGAGCCGGGGGCGGGCCACCCCTGGCGCGATGTGTGCGCGGATCAGGCGATCCAGTTCCGCCACCGGCACGTGCCGGGCGGGAAACAGAAATTCCATTTCGGGCACCGCCACGCCGAGTTGCTGCAGGCTCACATGGCCATCGGCGAGGGCGAAGGGGGTCGTCAAAGTCTGGCGCCACCACGCTTGAATCACTGGTTGATGCGCCTGCCAGTGTCGCGCGGCCAGGGTTTCCTCGACGCGCCGGTCGAGCTCCGCCGGGTGCGCCAGGGTGGCGGCGAAGCCATCCCGGCCGGCCTGCTCGAGCAGATCGTGGAGCAGGGTGCCGGGCAGCGGCCCGCGGGGGAACGCATGGATGCCAACGGCGTCGCTCTGGTGGTCCGGTTGCGCGGCCGGCGGCTCGCTCTCGGCGAGTTGATCGCCGCGCGGGTCGGCCGGCGCCAGCTCTTCCTCCACCTGTTTCAGGGCACTGTAACTGGCGATCCACCAGGGCTCGGTGACGCGGCCACTGAAGCGCGCCGCGCCGCGCCAGGGGCGCGCCTGGTCTGCCGGGCGGTAGTGATGGTCGTTGTCGGCCGGCGGCGGGGCAACGCGGATGGCGTCGCTGGCCAGCGGCGCCAGGGCGGCGCTGAGGCCGTCGTTGGCGACGCCGTCGATGCCGAACAGCAGGCGCCCGATGGCGCTTTGCGCCAACTGATTGTGTTTGCCGCTGCCGCGCGCGTAGGGCGAGAGGCCCAGCCAGCAGGCGTGTTGGGCGCGGGTGAGCGCCACATAGAGCAGGCGCATGTCTTCGGCGAGCCGTTCCTGATCGGCGGCCAGGGCGGCGGCGGCGTCCGGTTCCAGGTCCACCTTCAGAGCGCCATCATCGTGGTAGCGCAATGGCGGTTTGTTTTGTTCGGCGGGCCGGAATCCGCAGACGAACGGCAGGAACACCAGCGGGTACTCCAACCCCTTGGACTTATGAATGGTGATCACCCGGACCCGGTCGTCGTCGCTTTCCAGCCGCAGGATGGTGTCGTCGCCGCTGTGGTTGCCCTGTTGCAGGGCGTCTTGCAGATGCCGGATCAGCGCCTGCTCGCCGTCCAGGTGGCCGGCGGCCTGTTGCAGCAATTCCGCCAGATGCAGCAGATTGGTCAGGGAGCGTTCGCCATCGAGGCTGCGGCTGAGCCGTTCGGGCACCTGGAAGTCCAGCAGCAGGCCGCGCAGCATGGGCAGCACGCCCTGGCGTTGCCATTGCGTTTTGTAGCCGTGGAAACGGTCGACCATGGCTTCCCAGAGCCGCTCGTCGCGGTTGAGCGCGTCCAGCGCCGCGTAGGGCTGGGCCAGCACCGTGCTGGCCAGGGCGCTGCGCACGCGCAGATCCGCCTCCGGGGCGGCGCAGGCGTGCAACAACAACAGCAGGTCGGCGGCTTCCGGAGTGGCGTACACGGAGTCCTGATCGGACAGATAAACGCTGCGCACGTTGCGGCTGGCCAGGGCGGTGCGAATGGCCGCCGCTTCGCCACGATCGCGCACCAGCACGGCGATGTCCCGGGAGCGCAACGGCAGCAGTGAGCCGTCTTGGCGAAACCCGGCGCTGCCGGTTTCGGCGCCATTGAGCAGCCGCGCGATTTCACCGGCGGCGCGCTGCGCCTGGCGCTCGCGGTAGACACCGCTGCTCAAGGGGCGCTCGTTGTCTTCCACCCACAGGGTCAGGCCGGCGGCCGGCTGGCCGTCGATGCACAGGGTGTCGTCGCGGCCACGGGCACTGACCGGCTGGAACGGGATGCGGCCTTCCATCAGGAACACATCGCCGGACAACGACTCGCCGTGTTCAAACAGCGCGTTCACCGCCGCCACCATGGCGCTGGCGGAGCGGAAGTTGCGGTCCAGGGTGTGCTGCGTTTCGGTGGCTTCGCGCGCCGCCAGATAGGTGTGCACGTCGGCGCCACGGAAGGCGTAAATCGCCTGCTTGGGGTCGCCGATCATGAACCAGCCGGTGCCCGGCTGGTGCTCGTAGAGCGCCGAGAAGATGCGGTACTGCACCGGGTCGGTGTCCTGGAATTCGTCGATCAGCGCCACCGGGAATTGCTCGCGGATCACCCGCGCCAGGCGCGGCCCGTTGGCCGGGTCGGCGAGGGCGTCGCGCAACCGGCTGAGCATGTCGTCAAAGCCCATGGTGGCGCTTTGCCGGCGCATCTCGGCCACCCGCCGGGCGACCCAGGCGGCCGCGTGTTTGAGCAGGTCGCTGCGCGGCAGGGCGTTGTCCTCGCGGCTTTCCAGCACTCGCTGCAGGTCTTCCAGGCAGCTCAGCGCGGGGCGGTGAGCGAGCCCTGCTTTATTCAGCCTGAGCCCGCCGGCGGAGAAATTGTGCAGTGCTTTGAGGTCGTCCCTGGCGGTGCCGGGAAACCCCTCCGCGTAGCGGGACAGGGCCTCGAACATGGCCGGCACCGAGGCCGGTTTGTAGGTCTGGCCGCTGAGCCATTTTTGCTCCAGTGCCTCCGCTACCCAGGCGCGCAGGGCGGGCAATTCCGCTTGCAGGCTGGCGCGAGCCTGATCTTCCACGGCCTGCTGCGGGCCGGTGGCGTGTTGCCAGTGATGCACCGATTCCGGCAGCGCATCGCCGTGCTCGGCGTGGCCGAGCAACGGCCGGGCGGCGGCGAGCAGGGCGTTGGGGCTGTCCAGGCCGGCGCTTTTCAACGCCGGCGCGGCGGCGGCCGGGAAGCGTGCGATCACGGTGCGCCAGTAGTCGCAGGCGGCCCGGTATTGTTCTTCACTGGCGTCTTCGTTGAGTTCCAGATTGAACAGGCTGCCGGAATCGAAGGCGTGCTGTTTGAGCATGCGGTTGCAAAAACCGTGGATGGTGTAGATGGCGGCTTCGTCCATCCACTGGGCGGCGGCGTCCAAGCGCCGCGCCGCGCCGCGCCGGTCGTCCGCGTCGGGATAATCGCTCAGCAGAGTGTTGAGAATGGCGTCGGCGCTGGGCTCGCCGGCGAACGCCCGGGCCGCTTCGGCGAGCCGGTCGCGAATTCGTTCGCGCAACTCCTCGGTGGCCGCCTCGGTGAAGGTCACGACCAGAATTTCCGGAGGCAGCAGGGCGCGGGCGAAGGCGTTGTCGCCGCCGTGGCCCAGCACCAGCCGCAAGTACAGGGCGGCCAGGGTAAAGGTCTTGCCGGTGCCGGCACTGGCCTCGATCAGGCGGGTGCCGTGCAGCGGAAAGATCAACGGCAAAGGGCGATCGTGCTCGGTCATTGGCCGTCTCCCGGGTCGTGCCATTGGCAGTGCTGGAACAGGGGCGCGTACAGCCGATGCGCCCAGACCGCCAGCGCCGGTTGCGAGTCGCCGGCCTCGCGGGCCGCCAGCAGGGTGTCGAAATCCGGCCAGGCCCGTTTCAGCGCGGCGTCCTTGTCGCCCTCGCCGACGTGGCTGAAGCCGGATTCAAACACGCCGCGCGCGTCCTGTTCCGCGCGCTCTTTTTGCTCGCCGCCCAGCCAGGCGAACGCGGTAGCGCAGGCCACTGGCAGGGGGCGGCACAGGCCTTCGCGCCAGGCGGCGGCGAGGTCCTGTAAATGCGCCAGGGCCTGATCGGCGGGCAGCGGCGGCAACTCGACGCGGCCATCCTGGGCGATCAGCTCGCTGCTCAGGGCAAGCCCGTCGGCGCAGGCCAGCAGGTGCACCACCCAGGCCGGGCAGAGCTTGTTCCAACGCTCTTTCAAGCGGCCGGTCACCAACAGCAGCCGGCGCGGTCCGCTGTCGCCGTCGCGCAGATCGGTGAGCCAGTCTTCCACGCGCAGGCCTGGCAGGTTGAGGATCACTTCGTGCTGGGGGCGGCGGTTGGGGCAACCGGTCAATCGTTGAAAATAATCCCGCAATGGGCGGCGCAGCGGCTGGGCAAGGGCTTCGCGGCTGGCGGCGGTGAACGGCGCCAGGGGCAGCTCGCCGCTGCCGGCAAGATGATCGAGGGTGTCCGCCAGTGCGCTTTCGAAGCCGGCGTCGCCGGCACGCCGGGCCTGTTCGAGAAGGCGATCCTGCAGCTGCCATTGCTCCAGGCCAGCGAGCGCGAACGGCTCGGTGTCTTCCAGGGTGCGCGCTTCCAGGTCCAGGTTGGCTTTGAGCCGTTCACGGAAAAAATGCGCCACTGGCTGTTTCAGAAAGCGTCCCAGGGCGGCGGCGGTTACCGGCTCGTCGTCGTCCGGCGGCGCCAGGGGCGAGGCCCGCGCAGGCAGGTCGACGCCCTGGTGCAGCCCTTCCCACTCCGCCGCGTAGGTGGCCGGCGCGGCGGCGGCGCCCGACTGGCCGGTTTGATAGAAATAGCGGCTGCTGAACGGTTGCAGCGGGTGCTCCACGCTGAGCGCCGGGGTCAGGTCGCCGCCGTCGTCGGCGCGCCAGCGCTGATCGATGTGGTCGCGCAGTTGCGCCACCAGCACCGAGGGCGGGCGTTCACTGTTGTCGCGGGCGCGGCGGCCACTCCAACTGATATAGAGGCTGTCGCGGGCGCTCAGCAGCGCTTCCAGGAACAGATAGCGGTCGTCTTCGCGCCGTGAACGGTCGCCGGGGCGGTACAGGCTGATGCGCCGGCCGTCGTCGCCGAGCGGGCCCCACTGGCGCATCAGGTCGAAGTCCATGGGTTGTTGCTGGCGCGGGTAATCGCCGTCTTTCATGCCCAGCAGGCAGACATGGCGAAACGGGATGGCGCGCATCGGCATCAGCGTGCAGAAATTGATGCGCCCGGCCATGAAACGCTGCGACAGGCTTTCCGCGTTGAGGGCATCCAGCACTGGCCGGCGCGCCACGGTGAGCGGCAAGGGTTGCTCGAAATCCGCCTGCTGGCAGGCCGCCAGCCAGTCATTGAGGGCGTCGCGCAATGTCGCGTCCAGGGCCTGATCGTCGTCGCTTTCGGGGGCGAACAGGTCGTCCAGCAAAGTGGCGAAGCGTTGCCGCCATTGTGACGGGCGCGCCGGTTCCCGGAAGGTGCGCCAATGGTGGTCCAGGCGCTCCAGAAGGCGGGCCAGGCGGCCGGCCAGTTCAGCGCCCAGGCCGGCGACCTCGTCCAGAGGTTCGACGCCGCGCCAGGCCTGAGCGTCGCCGAGCAGATAACCGGCCAGCATGCGGCGCAACCCAAAGGCCCAGCTGTTTTGCTCAAAGCCGGGCAGATTCAGGCTGGCGCGTTGTTGCTCGTGCAGCCCCCAACGAATATTGGCCTGTTCGATCCAGCGGCTCAGTTGCGGCAGAGCGCTTTCGCCGATGCCAAAGCGCTGGCGCAGGGCCGGCACGTCGAGCAGGTCGAGAATGTCGGCGGCGGTGAATCGCCATTGTGGCAAATGCAGCAGCGTCTCCACCGCGCCGGCCAGGGGCAGAGTGGCGCCAGCGCTGCGATCGCTGAGGGTATAGGGCAAGTAGCGCGGATCATTGTGTTGCAGGCGCCCGAACACGGCGTCGATGTGCGGCGCATAGGTTTCGATGTCCGGCACCATCACGATGACATCGCGGGGCCGCAAGCCGGGGTCGTCGCTGAAGCGTTGCAGCAACGCGTCTTGCAGCACCTCCATTTCCCGCTGTGGGCCATGGGCGATGGCGAAGGTCAGCGAGCGGTCCGCCGCGGCCACGGGGCGCTCATCGGGCGCCGGTGTCGGCGCCAGTTCCAGAATGTCCTGTTGCAGGCGTTGCAACAGGGTGAATGGTGCCGACTGATCCAGGAACAGGTCGATCTGATTCTGGAAGGCGCCCTGGTAATGATCGGGGTCGTCATGGCCGTAGAGCAGGCCGATAAAGTCACGGCCCTGTTTGCCCCAGGCGGCCAGCAGCGGGTGCACCGGATTGTCCGGCGGCACGTTCAGCAGATGGCGGCGACGGCCGTCCAGTTGCGCGCGCAGCAAGTGGCGATCCTCGACGATATCGGCCCAGTAATGCTTGCACGGATTCTGCACCAGCAGCAGGACCTGACAATGGCGGCTGAGCGCGGCCAGCGCTTCCAGGGCCTGCTGGGGCAGGGCGCTGATGCCGAACACCAGCAGCCGGCGCGGCAGCGCCGCCGGCCTGGGGCCGCGCTCCAGCCGCGCCAGGAAGGCTTCATGAATGGCGGCGCGGCTGAGATGGCGTTGTGCCTCCGGCAGATCGCGCAGCAGCGCGCGCCACAGATGCGCCTGCCAGACCTGGCCGGAAGGAAAGGCGCTGGCCCGTTGGCTGTCCGGGGCGCGCCGCAGCTGATCGCGCCCGGCTTGCCAATCGCTCAGCCAGTCGGCGCGGTAGACCTGATAGGCGTCGAACAGATCGGCGAGCCGTTCGGCCAGTTGGTGACGTTTGCGGCCATCGTCGTCGTCATGCAGAAAGTGGCGCAGCGGCTCGAACGCGTCCTCATCCACCAGGGTGGGCAGCAGCCGGTAAAGACGCCACAGCAAGCGCGACTTGTCGAACGGCGAGGTGCGCGGCACCTGATCTTCGCCAAGCACGCCTCGGTAGACACTCCACAGAAAGCGCGCCGGCATCTGGAAGCTGAAGGCGGCGCTGATCCCCAGCGCATCGGGCTCGGCCAGCTTGAGCTTGAGCCACTGGGCCATGCCGTTGGATTGCACCAGAACGGTTTCCTGCTCCAGTGGTGCCAGCGGTTGCTGTTTGAGCCAGCCCACCAGCAGCTCGGTGAGGGCTTCCAAGCGGTTGCTGTGCAACACCATGAAACCGTTTTGCATTGCTAGCCTTCCCCGTGCGGCGCCATCGTTTCCGGCCTGGACGGGCCGCCCGCCAAGCCTAAGCGACTCGGCGGGTGAGAAAAAGGGCTGCGCGTTAATGAGGGCGGATTGCGCGCGACCGGTGAGCGAGGGTGTTCAGGCAATGAAAGTGGGGTACATCGAGACCAGCAGCAGCACCGCCATGGCGACGTTGAAAAACGCCAGCCGCCGCCCTTGATTCAACCAACCCTGCAACGCCACGCCGAACAGATTCCAGGTGCTGATTAAGGGCAGGCTGAGCAGCAGGAACAGACCCGCCACCACGGCCACGCTGAGGGCGTAATCGCCGGGGTGGGTGTAGGTGGCGATGGCGGTGACGATCATCATCCACGCCTTCGGGTTGATCCACTGAAACAGCGCGGCCTGGCGGAACGTGAGCGGCCTGGCGCTGGCGCGGTTGCTGGCATCCGGGTGGCGCCGGCGCACCAGTTGCCAGGCCAGCCAGATCAAAAAGGCGGCGCCAGCCACGCGCAAGCCCACCGCCAGGGCGGGGAACCGCACCAGCACCTGGCCCAGCCCCACGGCCACCGCCAGCAGCATCATCTGGCACCCCACGACGATGCCCAGAATGTGCGGTAGGGAACGCCGAAAACCGGCGTTGGCGCCGGCGGCCATCAGCATCAGGTTGTTGGGCCCGGGGGTGCCGACCATGACCACGATAAAGCCGATCATCGGCAAAGTATTTTCCAGATTCATGGCGTGCCTCTTTATAGCGTGCCTCTTCATGGTGCTTCTTCATGGCGTGCTTCGGTGATTCGCCGATCAGCTTAGGTGGACGTCGCCACTCAATACAGATATAAAAAACGGAAATTGGATCGGTACAGTTGTGTGTTCCAGGCCGCTGTATTGGTTGTTCCCTTTCCCCTGAGTGCGCGGGCCTGCCCATGAAGCGTTATCTGCAATTGGCGGATCAGCTGCAATCGCTGATTCAGAAGCGGGTTTATCCGGTGGGAACACGGCTGCCCGGCGTGCGCCGGCTGGGCCAGGATTACGGCGTGAGTGTGGCCACGGCGGTGAGTGCTTGCCGGGAGCTGGAGCAGCGCGGTGTTCTGGAGGCACGCTCGCGCTCCGGCTTCTTCGTGCTGGCGCCAGCGGCGCGCCGCGAGGCGCCGAGCTTGCCAAAGGCGGGCCGCCGGCCACGGGCGGTGAGCGGGCAGGAGCGGGTGCTGCGCATGGTGCAGGTGGTGAATGACCCGGCGGTGGTCAATCTGGGCGCGGCGGTGCCGGACCCGGATTTTCAGCCGGTGGCGCAGATGGAGCGGGCGTTTCGCACCGTGCTCCGCGAACAACGGCGGCGCTGCGTGGGCTACGAATTCCCGCCCGGCGCGCCGGAGTTGCGCAGCGGTATCGCCCGCCGGCTGGCGGCGTTGCAATGCGCCACCGCGCCGGATCAGGTGGTGATCACCAACAGTTGCCAGGAATCGGTGGCCATTGCCCTGCGGCTGCTGACCCGGCCTGGCGACACGGTGGCGATTGAGTCACCGACCTATTACGGCCTGCTGCAGGTGATCGAGTCGCTGGGTTTGAAGGCGCTGGAAATTCCCACCGATCCGATCCACGGCATCTCTCTGGAAGCGCTGGCACTGGCCATGGAGCGTTGGCCGGTGGCCGCGTGCGTGGTGGTGCCGAACTTTTCCAACCCACTGGGCGTGTGCATGTCCGACGCCCGCAAGCAGGCGTTGCTTGCTCTGCTGGCGGCGCACCGCGTGCCCCTGGTGGAGGACGACATTTATGGCGATCTGCCGTTGGTCGGGCCGCGGCCGTTGCCGGTCAAAGCCTGGGACCGGCACGGTCAGGTCTACTATTGTTCATCCTGTTCGAAGACGCTGTCCGCCGGCATGCGGGTGGGCTGGCTGGTGCCGGGCAAGCACCACGAGCGCGCCGGTTATCTGCAGTTCGTCAACACGGTGTCGGTGGCCACGCCGTCGCAATTGGCGCTCGCTCATTTCCTGGACCACGGGCATTACGATCGGCATTTGCGCCAGGTGCGTGTTCTGCATGCCCAGGCGGTGGCGCGCATGACCGACCGGGTGGCCGCCGTGTTTCCGCCCAACACCCGCATCAGCCGGCCGGCCGGCGGTTTCGTGCTGTGGCTGGAGCTGCCGGGTGGGGTGGATACCTCGGAGCTTTCCGAACAGGCGCTGGAAGCGGGCATCAGCTTTGCCCCCGGCGCGCTGTTTTCCGCCTCAGGCAAGTTCGACCACTGTCTGCGTCTGAACTGCGCGGTGCGCTGGGACCAGCGGGTGGAGCGGGCGCTGATGCGCCTGGCTGCTCTGCTTTAGGGTCTGTTCGCGGTGATCCGGGTCAGCGGCGGCGCAGATCGCTGGGCCGCAGCCCGAAGCGCTGACGAAACAGGCGGCTGAAACCGGTCTGGTCAAGAAAGCCGCAGCGCGCCGCCAGTTCGGCGATGGTGATGTGTTGGGGCGCGCTGGTCAGCAGGCGATGGGCTTTGCGCAGGCGGGCCTCGCGCAGGCAGCCGGCCACGGTGACACCGTGCCGGGAAAACAAGCGGTACAGCGTGGCCCGCGAGCAGCCCAATGCCCGCGCCAGGCCGGCCGGGTCCAGGTCCGGGTCGTCCAGGCGCCGTGCCATCAGGCGGCGCGCCGCCAGATAGGTGGCGTCCGGTGCCGCTTCTTCGGTGGGCATCCGTGAGGCGGCGCTGAGCGCGGCGATGGCCAGATCCCGGGTTTGTTCGAGCAGCAGTGCCTGGTGCGTGGCTGACAGGCGGCCACCGGTCAGCGCCAGGTGCATCAGATGACTGCGCAGAAAGGCGCTCATCGGCCCCTGGCGCAGGCGTTCCAGCAGCAGCGGAAAGGGCATCCGATCAAGCGCGAACAGCGGCAGTAAACTTTGCCGTGGCAGGGTCAGATGGATGCCGCGATGGTCGCTCCAGTTGACCCGGCAGGGGCGGGTCGGATCGTAAACGAACAGATCGCCGGGGCCGGCCACCAGCACCTCGCCGCTGTCCAGCCGGTGGCGGCGCTGGCCTTGTAACACCAGGCCCAGGGTGAAGTCGTCGTAGTCCGCGTGTCGGCACCGGCTGGCGCCACGGTGACCGCCAAGGCGGTTGGAGCGATACCAGAACACGGCGCTTTCTGGCCCCACCAGGCCGGCGGCGCGGGCCTGGAAGGTGGCTTTCTGATCGTCATCCGGGGTGTCCGCCTCGAAATCGTAGAACACCGTTTGGCGCCAGAAGTCGTAGCCATCCCGGTGGTCGGCGTCACTGGTGGCGAGCGCCAGATAGAGACATTGGGCGGGCAGGCCGTGGTCCGGTGTCCAGGGGCCGTCTTCCGGGGACCAGCCCCAGATGTCCTTGCTCCAATCCCGCACCGGTGAATGTTCCTGTCCGTCGCCAAGGTCCATGCCGCTTTGCCTGAGCTTCAATCGGACTTCGGATAGTGCAATAAATTGGACCTTGGAGCTACCTATAAGGTGGCAGGCTGGCGGCCACCTGGCTGGTCCACTGCTGGGTCAGATCGGTGCAATCGCCGCTTGCCAGCAGGGCGCCATTGACACTGAGAATCGCCTGGGCGCCGTTGTAATCGAGCCGCACCGAGCTGCCTTCGGCACCCTCGACCTCAATAACTCCATCGCCGTAGCACAGCGGGTTCGAAGCATCCGGATCGGTCAGTTGGCGAGGCGTGGTCAACGTTACCCGGCCTTCGGCGAGACCACGGAATGTCACGTCGCCGGCGCCGCTCAACAGTGGGAAGGGCACGTCGTCAAAGTGAATGCTGCTGGAGTAACGGCTGGTGTAATCGTGGAAATCGAACCCCAGGCTGGTGATCGGCGTGTCACTGCCGCCGGGCAACAGCTCCAGCGTGATGTCGATGTCGGCCTGGTGTGCCACGGCGATGCCGAAGTAATCGTCGGGGTCCTCGGGATGCAGGCGCAAACCGCCGTTGGCGCTCAGGCGCAGGTTGGGATCATAGGCCTGGATGCGCTCGGCGAATCCGGTGAAGGTGCTGAGCGGGTCGTCCGCATTGCTGAAATCCAGATCGAGCCGGCCGTTGAAGTTGCGCGGGTAGGAGAGGTCGTCACAGTCGCTGGCGATCAACGTGGTGGGTTGGCCCGGGTTGTCTCCCAGCAGTTGAACCTGGCCTTCGGCGTTATCGCAGGGCGGAAAATCGTCGTAGCCCTGAACGGCGATGCTGTTGCTGTAAAATACGTTGGCTCCGACCAGCAGGCGAGGCAGCAGATCCAGAGCCATGCGGGATTGGATCAACACCGCCGTGGCGTTGTCGCTGGTGATCACCAACGTCGGTGTCGGCGGATTGTCGTTATCGCCGCCATTATCGCCACCGTCGTCGCTCCCTCCGTCATCATTACCACCGCCGTCATTGCCACCGCCATCATTACCACCATTGTCGCCGCCACCGTTGGAGGCGTCGTTGTCATGGTCCGAGGTATCGTTATCGCAGCCGGCCAGGGGCGCCAGGCCGAGCATCACTAAAAGAAAACCGACGCCCAAGCGCCGGGCCAACAAACCTGTTGTCATAATAAAGCCCCCCAAGGGCCGTAAAGAGCGACCATTTTTTTATCCAGTGGCGCTATTATTCGCGGCTTTGCATGGGGGCGTTAGGTAGGGTGTCTCAGCGCAATTGGCCAGGCGTCTCAACGCGGCTGGTGGGCGAAGCACCGTGGGGTGCTCAATCCGATCCGGCCGCCAATTCCTGCTCGAAAAAGAATCGCGATTCACCGAAAGCGGGGCGCAGATGATTCAACCAGGTGGCTTGCTCGTCATAACGGGCGAAGAAGGGCCGCTGTACCCAATCCGGATTGCGGCCCTGGATCATTCGCAACACGAACACCTTCTCGCCGTGTATTTCGGTGACCCCCTGGATCTCCACTTTGCCGGGATGGCAAGACATGCTCGGGCCGCGCGCGGTGCGCGCCAGGCCGGAAACCTGCTGCATGGCGTCGCGATAAATGTGCCACGCCCGGGCGAGGGGCACTTCGAAATAATGGCGGGCGCCGGTGTCGCGCTCCACGAACAGGTAATAGGGCACGATGCCCAGCTCCACCTGGGTTTGCCACAGGCGCGCCCAATCGTCGGCGTTGTCGTTGATGTGCGCCAATAGCGGACCCTGGGCGCGGATTTGCGCGCCGGTATCGCGGACTTTCTGGATGGCGGCGCGGGCGATCGCCGGCTCCAGCTCTTTCCAATGGTTGTAATGGGCCATCAGCGCCAGATGCTTGCCGGCGGCGGCCACCTGCCGGAACAGATCGAGCAGATCGTCCGCGTCGTCGTCGCTGACAAACCGATGCGGCCAAAAGGTGAGTGCCTTGGAGCCGATGCGAATGGTGCGAATCTGTTGCAGCTCCAGCAGCGGCTCGATGTGCGCGCGCAGATTTTTGGTTTTCATTACCAGAGGGTCGCCGCCGGTAATCAGGATATCGGTAATTTCCGGGTGCGCTTGCACGTATCTTTTCAGCTGGCCGGCTTCCTTGGTGGCGATTTTCAGATCGTTGTCGCCAATGAACTGCGCCCAGCGAAAACAGAACGTGCAGTAGCTGTGGCAGACCTGGCCCTGGCTGGGGAAAAACAGCACGGTCTCGTTGTATTTATGCTGAATGCCGTCGATTTTCTCGCCATCCACTTCAGGGATATTGTGTTCGAGCTGTCCGGCGGGGTGCGGGTTAAGCGCGTCGCGCACCTCGGCCACGGTGGCGTCGATTTGCGCTTTGTCGCCGCCGCGCAGAGCCGCGGCGACTTTGTCGAAGTGGTGCGGCGCGAGCATGCCTTTCTGCGGGAAAGTAAGCTGATAGATGGGGTCCTCGGGCACCTTGCTCCAATCGATCAACTCTTCGATCACGTATTCGTTGACCCGGAATGGCAGCACGCTGGCAACCACCTTCATGGCGAAGCGGGTTTCCTCGTCGAGCTCTTGCAATGGCCCGATGCGGTCGATCTGACGGGCGGTGAACACCTTGAAACGGCGCGGCGAATGGGGCTCTGCGAAGGTTTCGTGCACCGCAATGGCCAGAGACGTATCGGGCATGGTTGCGCTCCTCTTATTGTGAATGGGCGGTATTGTGAATGGGCGGCAACAGCGGCGGGCCGGCGCGCCATAGGGCACCGGGCGCCGAAGGCCGGACGGCGTGAGGCCTGGCCCGGCCGGGCTATGCCGACCCAGCGGTATCGGTATTGTCAGACGCCGGCGAAGGCCGGCATGAACGGCGAGCGCGCCATGGGTGGCGGGCTTGCCCAAGCACAGGCCCAAGGGCCTGGAAAGTGTCCCGGCGACAAAGCCATCGGGCTCGAACGGACGGAGCTCCGTCCGGCGCGCCTAAGCGCGGCGGGTAATCATTGTTCCCCGGCTCCGTGCTGGCCGCGCGGGGCCCCGGCAACCGGGGGCGCGCATTGTAAGCAGTTGATTCGTAAAGCGCAAAGCGGGGCGGGGCGCAGGGGTAATATGCTATCGTCCGGGCTATGCCCGTGGGGGAGACAAGATCGATGATGGACGCACTGGCCAGGATGGCATTTCCCATAGAAGTGGCGCTGGCCTGGATTCACGCTTTCTGGCCGATGATCGCCGCCACCGCCGGCGTTGCCTGCGCGGTGGCGGTCACGGTACATGTTGCTCAGCACAAGCGTGACGCACGCGCCGCCGCCGCCTGGACCGGTGTGGCCTGGCTGGTACCGGTGCTCGGCGCGGTTCTCTATCTGATCCTTGGTGTAAACCGTATTCAACGGCGCGCCCGCATGCTCACCGGCGGCGTTATTGACGCCGCCATGCGTGCCGGCCAGCAAGCGGGCGCGCCGTTGCCCACTTCGCGTCTGCAAGTCCTTTCCAGGTTGGTGGGGCGGCTCACTGATTTGCCTCTCACCGACGGCAACAAAGTCGAGCTGATGGAGGCCGCCGACGCCATGGCGGTGATGACCCGGGCGGTGGACGAGGCACGGGAAAGCGTCTTTCTCGCCTCCTACATTTTTGGCAACGACGCCGCCGGCAAACCGCTGGCCGCGGCGTTGGAACGCGCCGCCCACCGGGGTGTGCAAGTGCGCGTGCTACTGGATGGCGTGGGGGCGCTTTACTCATTGCCGCCGGTGACCTGGCGGTTGAAACGCCACGGTGTCCGGGTGGAACGGTTTCTGCATTCCATGGCGCCCTGGCGCATGCCCTACATGAACCTGCGCAATCACCGCAAATTGATGGTGATTGATCGCCGCGTGGGGTTCAGTGGTGGCATGAACATTCGCGCCGGCTACATTCAACAACCGCCCGGCATTCATGATCTGCATGCCCGCCTGGAAGGCCCCGTGGTGTTCCATCTGCTAAGAGCGTTCGTGGCCGACTGGGCCTTTACCTGCCGGGAAGTCCTGGATGACCGTTATGCCGGTGAGGTGGATCTGGGCTCGGTGCGCAGCCGGGGCATCAGCGCCGGGCCGGACGCGGATTTCGACAAACGCCGGCTCACCTTGCTGGCCGCGATTGGCGCCGCCGAGTACGAATTGCGTATCGTGACCCCGTATTTCGTGCCCGACCAGACCCTGCTCGCCAGCCTGCAACTGGCGATGTTGAAAGGGGTCAGGGTGATTCTGGTGGTGCCGGAAAAGAACAACCTGCGGCTGGTTCAGTGGGCCAGCACGCACGCCTTGAAATGGCTGGTACGCGAAGGCGCGGAGCTTTATCTTTCCAAGCCGCCGTTTGATCACACCAAGCTGATGACCGTGGATGGCCACTGGGTGCAATTCGGCTCGGGCAATTGGGACGCGCGCAGCCTGCGCCTTAATTTTGAGTTCGACCTGGAATGTTACGATGATCCGCTCGCCAGCCAGGCCAATGCCCTGATCGACACTCGGCTATCGCGGGCCACCCCGGCGGACGAAAACTATTTCCGTGCCATGGCGGGTTGGCGGAACGTGCGCAACGCGCTCGCCCATATGCTGGAACCCTATCTTTGACACTGAATATCAGGAGCCGCTATGCGTCTGCCCAGAGACAATGAGCTGCCGGCCTCGCTCATTCCGCTGACCCGGCTGCAGTTTTTTCATGGGCTGATGGTGGTCGCGGTGGCCACTGCCATCTGGCTGCCCGCCCCCGACGTGGCTCAGCACTGGCTGGTCCTGCCGGCGCAGCTAACGGCGGTCTATTTATTGTTGCTGACCGGCCTGTACGCGGGATCGGAACTGGCCCGGGGTGCATCGACCCTGATGCCGGCGGTGATGCTGCTGGCGCTCGCCGCGTTGATCACGCCGTTCCTGCCGGCGCTGGCGGCGACGTTATTGATGGCGCTGGCGGTGATGATGCTGTTCGCGATGGAAAAAGTCGCCGCGATCCGTGACCACTGGCCGCCGGCCTGGCAAAAAGGCCGGCGCCAGCACATGCAGTTTCAGATGGTGTCCCTGGCCAGCGTGGTGTTCTGGCTGATCAGCCAGGACAATCAGGCGCTGATACAACGCGCCCTGGAGTAGCGGGCAGCCGCTATCGACGCTCCCCCTTGGCCGGCGAGCCCGGGCCCAGCAACGCCCAGATCAGCAAACCAACCAACGGCAGCACGATCACCAGCAATATCCACAGCACCTTTTCAATCATCTCCGCGCCGGATTGAATAATCTTGATCACGGCGATGATGTCCAGTATCAGAATAATCAGACTGAGAATCTTCATTGGGAGGCTCCTTCCCCATAACAGGAGCCTTTGAAGCTAGGCCACCCGCCCGGGCAGGTAAAGCGTCTAAAGGTAAAAGGCGGTTAAGAGACGGGGAGCAAGCTGCAAGCCACAAGCTACAAGGGCGGCTAAGTAGCTCCCTGTGCGGACGCCCCAGGAACTCTCTACAACGCCGCGTAGGAGCAGGCCGTGCCAGCGACGTCTTTTGGCCGAATGGCACGGCGTTTCTGCCCCGCTCCTGAGGGTTTCAGGGCCGGACGCCGGACGTCGGACGCCAAGATCAAAATCAAAACCTGTCGCTGGCACGGCCTGCTCCTACAAAAAACACGCCCTCCACAG
>TARA_R110001606_G_scaffold174511_4_pt1 | contig 18338 bp, 13 predicted proteins | sample TARA_R110001606 | Tara Oceans TARA_R110001606 (sample SAMEA4398315) | marine metagenome | biome: Polar Biome; feature: [SRF] surface water layer (ENVO:00010504); material: water (ENVO:00002006), including particulate matter (ENVO:01000060) such as... | depth 5 m | reverse complement strand
CCAAACACACTGCTGCAAAATTAATCACAAAAGGTCAACACGCCCAAATGTCGTTCAGAACAAGTTATATCACTAAAGTTTGATTTAGATTAATTTTTACTCATCTAGAGTCGCGTAAGGTGTACACTAAATTACGACAACTAATTTCTTAACAACAACTACTCAATAACAACTTCGCAACAACAAGGAACGAGCAATGAAAGCAGCCGTTAATAGTACTTACAAAGGCAAATTAGAAATTTCAGACTTACCCATTCCAACCGTTGGAGTCAATGATGTTTTAGTTAAAATAGCCGCATGTGGTGTGTGTCATACTGATTTACATGCCTGTCATGGTGATTGGCCAGTAAAGCCTAAAATGCCGTTAGTTCCAGGGCATGAAGGTGTTGGAGTGATCGAACAGCTGGGTAGCAATATTACTCATTTAGAAATTGGTGATCGTGTTGGCATTCCTTGGCTATACAGTGCATGTGGTCATTGTGAATTTTGTTTAGAAGGTAAAGAGACCTTATGTCTTTCACAGCATAATACGGGTTACTCAGTTGATGGTAGTTACGCAGAATATTGCTTAGCCGATGGGAACTATGTTGTAAAGATCCCTGAAGGCTTAGGTTTTTCAGAAGCTGCGCCATTATTTTGTGCCGGTGTTACAACCTATAAAGCGCTAAAAGTGTCAGGTGCTAAGCCAGGACAATGGGTCGCTATTGTTGGTGTAGGTGGGCTTGGGCATCTTGCGGTGCAATATGCAAAGGCAATGGGCTTTAATGTAATTGCAGTGGATACTGGTGTTGAAAAACTGGCTTTAGCAAAAGAGTTAGGTGCAGATATCACACTGGACTTTAAAGAATGTGTACCATCAGAAGCTATATTTGAACAGGTAGGGGGCGCACATGCTGTGGTATGTACCGCTGTATCCAAGCCGGGGTTTGAGCAAGCTTATAAGAGTGTTCGCCGTGGTGGAAAATGCGTGTTAGTTGGTCTGCCTCCAGAGGATATGCCGTTGCCTATTTTTGATACTGTACTCAATGGCGTTTCTGTTGTTGGCTCAATTGTTGGCACACGTAGAGATTTACAAGAATGTTTAGAGTTTGCTGCACAGGGCAAAGTTAAAGCAATTATTGAAGAAAAACGTCTTGAAGATATCAATGACATATTTGACGATATGCTCAAAGGTGAAATTAATGGCCGTATAGTAGTCACTATGTAAACGTAAAAAAGCGCACAAGCATTTTGTGCGCTTTTACAGCTTATAACTTAAAGCTTATAGCTCAAAGTTAGCTTCGCATTGCGTTCTTCGCCTGGCATACCACCTAAAAACATTGCTTTTGAGTAATAAACTTTATTAAACAAATTATTTAAATTTAGCTGTAAGCCCCATTTATCAGTGTTATAACTTAACGCAGCATCATAAATAGTATAGCTTGGTACATAACCATCAGGAATGCCGAATGATGACGAATTAGTACTGCGATCATCAACATACTTTACGCCCGCACTTAATTTTAGTGGCTGGGCTAGTTCAAACCACTGAGCACTGTATGTTAACCATGTGCTTGCTGTTACATAAGGCACACCTTTTTGACGCGCAGCAAATGTGCTCACATTAGGGTTTTTCTGTTCACGCGCATCTTGATAAACACCATTGATATTGACCTTCCATTGATCATTTAAATAGGCATTTAGATCAAGCTCGACACCACGGGTTTTTTCTTCACCATTAAAGTAATTTTTTGGGACCGATGGATCTGGCTTTGTATCATCATAGGCAGGGTTTGCATATTCTAAGTTAGTACGTGCAGTGTCAAATACCACGAATGAGGCGAGTACCTGATCATCAAAGGCTTTTACTCTTATACCTAAATCAGTACTAAGAGACTGTGCATCATCACGGTCAGCTTCATTGCCTGAAACAGAGCCTAAAACGCTATACGCAGTGCGACCCTTCGAATGGTTTATAAATATAGACAGGTCATCAGTCGGTTTGTATGTCGCGCCTAAATTATAGGTTAAACCATTATCCGAGGTACTTGCTTCTGGCGTCGCAGCAGCGGCACTGGCCCGGTAACGTGCATCAACACCTAAATGTTCATATTTTTGAGTAATTTCGTTGTATGCAACACCAATACGGGTTGTGAAGCTGTCATTGATATAAGCAACATGTTGCAGTCCTAAGCCCCATGCTTGCACTTTTTTACTATAGTTACTGGTTTTAAGCGGATCATAGTCGCTAAATTGCCCGTCTGACCAAACCGGTGTACGAATATCTAGAATATAGGGTAAAGAGCCTTGATAGGTTATATCGCCATTTTTATCTTTGAGAATATAGTCTTTATCCCAAATAGAATACTGCGTGAAGCGTATATCGCGGTCTTCATAATTAGCATTAACCAAAAATTCGTTTTCTATATCACCTAAACTAAAGTCATAGCGTAAATCTGCAAAGTATTGCCATGACTTTTCATCGGCCTCTACTTGGCGATATTCTTGACGGCGTGCAGCAAATGGATAAAGTACATCATCAACTACCAATGGCGCACGAGGATCAGCATTGATCACGCCATTTCTTTGCCAATAGACATAATTATAGGCGCCTGTTTGACGTGCAAAACTTGACTCATAATTACGGTATTGTAACTGTTGATTTAAAAATAAATTGTCAGTTATGTAGTAATTATGAGTGAGTTTAAAACGCAGTTCTTCACCTTTATTATCTTTTGCCATGGGTGAGATAATACCGCGATGACCAAATTTATACGGTGTTAAACCATCAGACGCTGCAAGTGAATTCGCTAATTGTTGGCGCTGTGCATCAGATAATTGCAGCCCAGCAGTGGTTGGATCATTGACTAAATCATCCGCAGTTACTTGGCCGGCGGTTTTGCCATTTACCGACTGCGCATTATAAATACGGATAGGGTGGCCAATTGAATCAACTGCAATGGCATCTTTAATATAAGCGGCTGAGATCATAATATTTTGGCGGTCATTGAACACATATTTTAATGCGCCATAGATTTCATCGCGGTCATCTTTTAAATCACGGTAGCCATCACTGCGTGCTGTTTTTGCATTAACTCTGTATGCTAGATTTTCGGTAACTGCGTTGGTGCTATCAATTGATAATGAATAGGTATTCCATTGACCAATTTCCGCTTGTATGTTGTGCTGCTCTGTAAACTGTGGCTTTTTTTCAATCAAGTTAATAACACCACCTGCGCTGCCCATGCCATATAAACCAGTGGCGGGACCTTTTAATACTTCTACGGCCTCCACATTGGTTAGTGATCGAGTTGGATTGAATGTGTTTCCTAGGCCCGCACCGCCATACATACCATCATAAGTATAATTTGCACCAAGGCCACGGATCACTAAATTGTCGCCAATGCCGTAGTTATTACCTGCTTGGGTTACACCACTGATATTACGCGCTAAATCTTGTAAGTTATCAACGCCTTGCGAGTTGATAAGCTCTTGATCGACGATAACGATAGGCGCAGGTGTTTCCATTAACGACATATCAGATTTTGTTGCTAAACCCGAGTTTAATACAACATGATTTTGCTTTTGATAAACTGTGATGTGCTCAAGATCGGATTGTTCGGCCGCAGTTGCATTATATGCTGATAAACAGGCTAGGGTAATTAGAGAGAATTTATGCGTTGTCATAGTCATTACCATTAAAAAATTTCCGTAATGATAATGTGTGGCATTTGTATTTCAAGTTTTAATTACCTAAAAAAGGCAATTATTTAAACCTACCCCAAACTGCTTACCTTTTGCTTTCAAAATATTAATATATTAACAACGTATTTAGTTAGCTGTTAGTTTAACCCTTGCTTAATGATGGAGTTAGCTTAACGCTAACTCCACACATTTATTTATAAGCAACACCTGCTTTCATCACAAAGGCTACATTTTCTAGCAAGGTTATGTCTTGCAGTGGATTGCCTTTGACTGCGATGATATCTGCGGCAAAGCCCGTTTTGAGTTGCCCTAACTGAGTGTCAACTTTCAACAATTTAGCACTGTTGATTGTTGCAGCTTGTATTGCTTGCAGAGGGGTCATACCAAACTCAACCATTCGCGAGAATTGTTTTGCATTATCACCATGAGGGTAAATTGCGGCATCGGTACCAAATACCATGTTGACACCCGCTTTTACGGCACGGCTAAAGCTGTCGCGTTGCTTTTTAGATACTTGACGTTCTTTTGCTAAGTTTTCTTCTGCTACACCATTTTGCTCACCAAACGTGAGGGTATATTCAGTGTTATAAATATCCATTGAAAACCAAGTGCCGTGTTTTTTAGCCAGTTTAATTGCTTCATCGTCAACAAAACTGACATGTTCAACACTGTCTACACCGGCTTTAATGGCTGCGGTAATACCACTGGTACCATGTGCATGTGCAGCAACCGTTAAACCGCGCATATGTGCTTCATCAACAATGGCAGTCATTTCTTCTAATGAATACTGTTGAATACCTACTTTTGTGCCCTTGGAAAATACTCCGCCAGTGGCGCAAAACTTAATAACATTGGCACCGTACTTGATGTTTTCGCGTACTTTTGCACGAACAGCCCATGGGCCATCAGCCACACCTTCGGCAGTGTATTTCATTTCAGGAGGTAGACGGTTGTTGTCACAGTGACCACCCGTTACACCCAAAGAGGGACCAGCAGCCCAGATGCGTGGGCCAATAATATCGCCTGCATTAATGCCGTCACGTACTGCAATGACACTGTAACCTTCGGCGCCCACGTTACGTAAGGTTGTAAAACCCGCTTTTAAGGTTTTTTCTGCAAAATAGGCCGCTTTAATCGCTTTACGTGGCACTGACTGACCGATACGTTCACTACGAGGGACTGTTGGATCGCTGGTTAAGTGTACGTGCATATCCATCAGGCCAGGCAGAATGGTTAACTCGGGCAACTTAATATGGTCATCACCTTGTTGTAGGGTTGGCATGGTGCCACTACTGATTTTAGTAATAATACCGTCATCGATTTGAATAAGCGGCGCATTAATAAGCTTGCCATTATTTACGTCTAGCATTGCTTTAGCACTAACGTATGTTGTTGCTTGCGCGCTAAAAGCGCTGACACACAGTAAGCCCAAAGGGACAGAAAGTGATAATTTATTCATTTATTTTCTAATTTTTGATTATTTAATATAGCAATGTAGCAAGCAGTTTTTAGGCTGTAAACAAAACGCGATAAGTATCGTATTTTCTTTATTTAGCGATTTGAAAGCTGCATACTTGCGCTAACTACTTATACTCAGGGATCATTATGAAAAAATTTAAGTTAACCTTGCTTGTCGCTGGTGTACTCAGCGCTTTGTCTGCGTGTTCAAATACGGCTAATAATAATTTAAATAAGCCACAAGCAGCATTAACAAGTGAAACTGCCAGCGCAACAACACAACAATTAAATAGCTTGGTTGAGCAGTACTTTGTGGATTCGTTGCAATTTAGCCCTCTTGGCGCCACTTATATTGGTTATAATCAATACAATAACCAATTTACAGCACCGAGTACTGCGCAAAACCGAGCTCAGCAGCTTGCTTTTTATAAAGATTATCAGCAACGTTTAGCGGCGATTGACCAGCAGCAGTTAACCGGTCAAGCCTTGTTAAGTTATGAAATACTGGCACGGGATTTAGCATTAACAATCGAAGGTTTTCAATTCCCGAGTTACTTATTACCAATTAACCAAATGTCTGGCGCTCACAATACGTTTGCAGGCTTTGGATCGGCGCAAAGTGCGCAGCCATTTGCAAATTACCAAGATTATGAAAATTTCGTCGCGCGTGCTGAAGGTTTTGTAACTTGGTTAAGCAGTGTGCAAGATGCTATGCAGCAAGGGGTAAATGAAGGCATTGTTTTACCAAAGCCATTAGCTGAAAAGTTATTACCGCAATTTCAAGCTCATATAGTTACCAGTGCAGAACAATCTTTATTTTATAGTCCGATAAAGCAGCTTCCAGAGCAATTCACAGCAGCGCAAAAGCAACAACTCACTGACCAATATAGTGCACTTATTATGGATAAGTTGGTCCCAGCTTATACAAAAATGAGCGAGTTTTTAGCAACCACTTATATACCAAATAGCCGTGCAACAGTAGGTTATAGCGATTTACCAAATGGTAAAGCATGGTATGAATACCAAATAAAGAAAAACACCACCTTGAGTTTATCTGCAGATGAAATTCATGAAATTGGTTTAAAAGAAGTATCGCGTATCCTTAATGAAATGAAAAAAGTAAAGGAAACCGTTGGTTTTAAAGGCAGTTTAAGTGAGTTTTTTACTCATTTACGAGATTCTGATGAGTTTTATTTTGATACACCTGAGCAATTAATTGCGGCCTATGAAGCCGTAAAGTTAAAAATTGATGCGCGTGTACCTAAATTATTTAACATTGTCCCCAAAGCTGATTACGTTGTAAAAGCGGTTGAAGATTTTCGTGCTGAGTCTGCGGCAGGAGCATCTTATCAATCACCAGCACCGGATGGCTCTCGTCCGGGAATTTTTTATATTAATACCTTTAATTTAAAAGCGCAGCCTAAGTTTCTACTCGAAACATTGTCAATCCATGAAGCAGCCCCAGGACACCATTTTCAAATCGCCTTACAGCAAGAAGTTCAGTCATTACCTGAGTTTCGAAAATTTGGTGGTTACACAGTGTTCGCCGAAGGTTGGGCATTATATGCTGAAAGTCTAGGTAAAGAATTGGGTTTATTTACCGACCCATATATGTGGTATGGCCGTTTATCTGATGAGCAATTACGCGCTATGCGATTAGTGCTCGATACAGGTTTTCATGCTAAAGGCTGGACTCGTCAACAAGGTATTGATTACATGCTGGCTAATTCCTCAATGGCTTTAAGTGATGTAACCGCAGAAGTTGAGCGCTATATAGCTTGGCCAGGACAAGCATTGTCGTATAAATTAGGGCAATTTAAAATTCAAGAACTGCGAGATTATTGTAAACAAGCATTAGGTGATAAATTTGATATTAAAGAGTTTCATACGCAAATTTTAATTGATGGTGCTTTGCCGATGCCAATACTAGAAGCGAAAATTAAACGTTGGGTTGATACGCAGCGCTAACTTTTAAACTTGAAATAGCGCAAAGCTGAATGTAGCTTTGCGCGCGGTGCTCAATTAAGCTAAAATGCGCGCTATTAGGGGCACCGAGTTATACCATGTTTGAAAACCAATTTTGGCTTGAGAAATCACTTGAGCAAATGTCACAAAATGAGTGGGAAGCCATTTGCGATGGCTGTGGAAAATGCTGTTTAAATACCTTTATAGACAGCGAAGATGAAGATGAGTTTACCGCCACAGATCAACTTCGCGATGGTGAAGAACTCATTTTTACTAATATTGTTTGCCAATACTTAGATAATAATACGTGTGGTTGTAGTGAGTATGAAAATCGACAAACATTAGTCCCGTCATGTGTAAAATTAACTAAAGAAAACCTCGACAGCATTTTCTTCATGCCGCAAAGTTGTAGTTACCGCCGTTTACACGAAGGCCGTGGTTTAGCGTCTTGGCATCCACTAAATAACGGTGGCAGCAAAGAATTAATGCATACATTGGGTATTTCTGTAAAAGACAAAACAGTAAAAGATTGTGATGTAGCTCTAGATGACTTTGATCTGTATGAAGCTGATTGGCCAACGAGGGATTGCGATTAATGACTGCGAAGATTGGTTTGATCAATCCTAAAAGCCCCTCTAACGTTGGCGCAGTGTTAAGAGCTGCGGGTTGCTATGGGGCTGAACAAGTATTTTTTACAGGCACGCGTTATTTAAATGCTAAAAAGTTTCATACCGACACAAAAAATGTTGTTGAACGCATCCCACTGACTTGCGTTGACGATTTAGCAACAGCAAAGCCCGCAGGTGCGACTGTTGTGGTGATTGAACTAATAGAAGGTGCAACACCTTTGCCTGAGTTTGTTCATCCTGAAAACGCATTTTATATTTTTGGCCCTGAAGATGGCTCTATTAGCAAAGATGTACTGAACTGGTGCGATGAAGTGGTGTATATCCCCACAATCGGTTGTATGAATTTAGCAGCTACCTGTAATGTGGTTCTTTACGATCGACAAGCGAAACTCGGTGGAGTAGAAAGTTCTGATCAAACGATTATTCAAAGCCGCGACACCAATAATAAAATGATATGGCAGAAATAGTACAAACTGAATTGAACAATTGAAAAAGGGGCAATTAATGCCCCTTTTTTCGTTTAATTCCAAAAAAGTTATTACTTTTTAGTAATTTTGATCTCTGAATTAATAACAATCCCTTCATCTTTTATATCTGTTGCAAAATACACAGACATTGTTTGATTTTTTAATTGTTCAAGTTCTTCCGGGATCACTTGTCCTGTCATTTTAAATACTTCGATGACAGGAGTCATTAATGAGCTGAGGTCAACTGCGGAAGTTAAAAATCCATTTTTTTCAAGCTCTTGTTCTGATAATGTATTTGCAATAGCCGCTGATTTTTCACCAGTGAATAAAACAATATGCTTTCCTTTTTTAGCTAATCTAATATCAAGGCCAGCAGGTAAAGGATAAGGAATTGCAGCATTGACACTAATTGCATCGCCGTTTTCTGGTATTTCAAGCTCCGCTAATGCAGGTAAAAATCCTTTAGCAGTAAAAAGTAAATTATCAGGATCTGTCGCAGAAAGTGTGATTAGCGCGTCTAAAGCTTTTAGTTGTGGCAGTTGATTTGCATCGGCTTCTAAAGCAAGATCTTGAATACTTACACTGACACCTTGAATACCATTAGCCATAGCGGTCATCATTGATAGTGCAGCTAAATTTGAGTCTTGAGTTTGTTGCTGTAAAGCAACAAGAGGTGCACACTCAAATTCAGCTTTTTTAAATGTACTTGAGAGTATATTTAAAAGCGGTGGAATTTTTGAAATATCCGCACCATAAGCAAAGCTTAGCATTTGCCCGTCAAGTTTAGTTGTATGCTCAGGAACAAAACCTCGCACAGATTTTAATGTTTTAATAATATCTGTAGCAGTGCTTTGGAAAATAGCATCAGCTTTAAAATGAGCATCAGAGTTTGTTACTTGTATGTACGTGCTACCGGTTACTGATGCAGGCCAATAACTAACAAGATTGGTAATGTCATTTTGGCACTGTGGTGTTCTAGCTACCTCTAAAGCATTTGGATCACCCAATTCTTTTAATAGTTCATCAAGCATTTCACCTAGGCGTGATGGTGTTCTAGCGGTAATAGCATTAGCAATCTCAACATGGTCTATATACGCAATAGAGTGGCCATCAAATGAATAATTAGCAATATAGTTTTCAAGTTTAGCGGTTTGCGTTAATGATTTTGTTGGTTTATCAATTGCTAAAGCAAGACGTAAATCTTTAATTGTATTAAGTTTTGTATCAAACGTGATGGTAGCCCAGTTATCTTTAACAGACACAATTAAGTTTAATGTAATGTCATTTTCAAGTACTAAAGGGTACGTGTTGTAGTCAACACCTTCGATGGTTTGTGTTGTGAAGTTAATTCCCGCTTTATCAGCTGAGCTATTAATTGTATTAAATAAAGCCGTTTCATCTTCAAGTTGATAGCGTAATACTGGCATTAGACCAATCGTATAGGCTAGAGCTTTATAATCATCGGCGAATCCCCAGGCTGCTTTTAGTGTTTCATAAGATGCCAATGATGTTTGATATTGATCTAATAGAGACGCTAAAAACTGTGCATTGTTATCGTTACTTGCCGCTAAATTTTCGATCAATGGCGTAAAATCGTCTGCACCTTTCATTTGATCTGGAATCAAATTGAAATATTTACTATAGGGAAATGGTTTTAGCTGACCATAAAATAAAGCAGTATCAGCAGGGACGTAATCAAGTTGAGCAAGTTCTAATGAGGCTGTTGAACTGTCAGTTTGTGTATAAATTATTGCACCGGCCGCTACAGCAACTGCGCAACCAGCAAGTAGTTTGGTGTTCATTTGGAAATTCCTTTTTTGTATCAGTACCAAGCGGTACGTTCTGTAGTATTTATGTTTTGTAAAACGATATCATAAAAGTGCGTAGTCTAGCGAGGAAAAGCACTATTAGTGTTGGTTGTAATGAGGGCACGGTATTATATAAAATTATTAATTTTTACTGCGATAAATCGGCAATAGTTGGTTAAGATGCAGATGCGCTAGCAATGGCAGCGAAATAGCAACACTGCGCATAAATATATGTTGGCATTTTGCCCTTGGTAATCATCTACAATAGCAAAGCCACTGTTAATCTCACCTAAATAGGCCATTGCATAGTTAAATATAAAATGTGTACAAGAGGCTAAGTAGCGAGTCTATTTATCAAAAAATCAAAAATGGCGCCATCGTCTTTATTGAAGTGCTAAAAGCCTTCCTGATCTTGTTTGTCAACACAATTTAGGTGATAAAAATTTAAACTGGTTTTGATATGTCCTTGAAAAAAAATCACTGCTTTGGAAATTAGCCAGCATCTATGTCCATTTCTAGGTAATTAAATTCGTTAAATAGCGATACCATTGAATAAAAAGTATGGAACGGTCCAAATATTAGTTTGTGATCTTTTTATTGGAGTGTGTAGAATCAAACACAACTTGTTAATGGAGTGAAAATCACGTGAGTGAAATAAATACAAATAAAACGTTTGTCACTGAGCAGTCGCAGCAAAATAATAATTACCTGTTACCTTTGACTGCAATGACAACTCTATTTTTTTTATGGGGTTTTATCACAGTACTAAATGATGTACTGATCCCGCGTTTAAAAGGGGTGTTTGATCTTAGTTATACTGAAGCGATGTTAGTGCAGTTCTGCTTCTTTGGCGCTTACTTTATTGTTTCTTTACCTGCGGGAATATTGGTTAAGAAATTTGGTTATAAAAATGGTGTGCTTAGCGGTCTTATCGTGGCTTCTATCGGCTGTATGTTATTTTACCCTGCTGTAGTCGTACATGAGTATTGGCTATTTTTAACCGCATTATTTGTTCTAGCTGGTGGTATTACCGTATTGCAAGTATCAGCTAACCCTTACGTTGTGGCGCTTGGGCCTGAAAAAACAGCTTCGTCTCGGTTAAATTTAGCGCAAGCGCTTAATTCATTAGGAACGACTATTGGGCCCTATGTTGGTGGTATATTGTTCTTTGGTGCCGCAGGCACATTGACGGCATCTGCGGCGACTGCTGAATCGGTAAAAGTCCCTTATTTAATGCTTGCTGCAGCACTGCTTACTATTGCGGTCGTATTTGCATTTTTAAAACTGCCTGAAATCAAATCACATAAAGAAGAACTTGATTGCAAAGCAAAAGATCATTCTTTAACGCAAGCCCCGCATTTAGTTATGGGGGTGTTAGGTATCTTTTGTTATGTTGGTGGAGAAGTGGCAATAGGCAGCTTTTTAGTTAACTTTTTTGGTGAAGCTCACATTGCAGGACTTGAAGAGCATGCCGCCGCGTCATTAATTGCCTATTATTGGGGCGGGGCGATGGTAGGACGCTTTATTGGCTCTGCTGCATTACAAAAAATTGCACCATCAAAAGCAATTGCTTTTAATGCATTTGCGGTAATTGCGTTACTTCTAATTACAATCTTCACCGAAGGTGACGTTGCTTTGTATGCTGTACTGTCGATTGGTTTATTTAATTCAATTTTGTTTCCAACAATTTTCTCAGTCGCCATTCAAGGGCTAGGTTCATTAACTAGTAAAGGATCAGGTTGGCTTTGTTTAGCGATTGTTGGTGGTGCATTAATACCCTTAATTCAAGGTATTGTTGCTGATGCAATGAATATTCAAGTTAGTTTTATCATCCCAGCACTTTGCTATTGTTTTATCGCTTGGTACGGATTAAATGTTGTAAAACTTGCGAGCAAGTGGCAACAAAAAATAAACTAAGCTAATCGTAAACCTCTTCAGATAAATGCATTTGCAGCACTGTTAATGCATTTATCTACTTATTATTCTCAATTAATTAGCCGCACTCTAAAGTGAAAATTTCTCAGTTATGTTCATTACAAAATAACGACTTATATGCACTGAATACGTATTCAATCGCTATTGCTTATAATATTAATTGGAAGCTTCCAATTTTGAGTTTGTTATTTTTCTGTGTAATTACGAAATTGGCTAACTTTAACTGACAATGAATTACGTTATTAATTTGTTGTATTAATAAGTGCTACACTTAATTTTTTACCATGCTTTATTATTGTTTTTGACTGGGATATAGCAAGTTTTGCCGATAAGATAAGACAAATAGCGTTATTTTTGTTAAAAAGTAGTTAGCTAACAACGATAAAAGATAAATAGGTGTGTCATGCAAAGCTCGCTAAAATTTACCACCAAGGTAACTATCGCAGCATCTGTAGTATTAGTGTTGGTGCTGGGGTTATTTACCATCAATAACTTTATTTCAATGCGCTCACAAACGCAGCAGCAACTGTCTCTAATATTACAAGAAAGCTCTCAATCGGTTTCACAAAATATTGCTAACTGGCTCAATAATAAATTAGCTATTGTTCAGTCTGTTGCGAAAACGCATCAGCAAAATGACACTAAGGAATTAACTCTTAGTCAACTCAATAGCGCAGAAATGGCAGGTAAGTTTAAAAACACCTATATAGGCAAACCTGATGGTACTTTTGTACTCAATGATCAAACAGTTGTATTACCTGCTGATTATGATGCCACAATCCGTCCTTGGTATAAGCTGGTAGAAAATAAAACCACCACAGCGTTTACGACTCCTTATATCGACGTAACCACCAATGAGCTAACTATTTCAGCGGTTGCGCCCATTTTAAATAATGGCCGCTTTAGTGGTGTCGCAGGTGCCGATATTGATATGCAAACCATTACTCAAATAGTCAACGAAATTGATTTTTTAGGTTTTGGTTATGGTTTTCTATTAGACAGTGACGGTCGCATTCTGAGCCATCCAGATATCAAACTAAACGATCAGAGTATGGCGAAGCTGTTTGGTAAAAAGCTTGCTTTAAAAGCTGAATTTGTCGAGCAGGAAGTTGCTGGTATTGACCATCTTGTATCATTTACACATATCAAAGGTATTGAAAATGTAGATTGGTATTTAGGTGTGGTGATCAACAAAGATATTGCTTATTCATCTGTTGCTTCATTTAGAAATATGGCTGCAATATATATGTGTTTGGGTGTTATCGCGACGATATTAATGATGCAATTTTCACTGCGTTATTTGATGCGGCCTATGCAGCGTTTAAACGATGCAATTAAAGATATTGCCCAAGGTGAGGGGGATTTAACTCGTCGTTTAGAGATTGAAAACGATGACGAATTTGGTGAACTTTCAGGTTACTTTAATGCCTTTATAGATAAAATTCATACCTCAATTGACCAAGTAAAAACGACCACGGTTGAACTTGAACGTTCAGTGGAAAGCTTAGTTGAGCAAACAGAGTCGACGCTAACGATGTACAGTGACCAAACTAAACGTACAGACAGCGTTGCAACAGCGATTAATCAGCTGTCATCAAGTGCGATTGAAATATCAAGCAGCGCAAGTCATGCATCAACCCTTGCTACTGATGCGAATACACAGTCAGTACAAAGTCAAAGTACGTTAAATGATAATATCAATGCCATTGGTGTGTTATCGCAAAATATGGAACAAGCACAACAAATTATTAGTAGTGTTGCTGAACACTCTGCAAGTATTGGTCAAGTACTCGAAGTTATTAAAGGAGTCAGCGAGCAAACGAATTTACTTGCACTTAATGCCGCAATTGAAGCCGCTCGTGCCGGTGAGGCTGGTCGTGGGTTTGCCGTTGTTGCAGATGAAGTGCGCCAGTTAGCTCACCGTACTCAGCAATCAACCCAAGAAATTGAAAATACCGTTAGCCAATTACAGCAAGGTTCAGGCAGTGCCGTTGCGGTTATGAAAGCTAGTTTAGTTGAAAGCGAAAATACTGTAAAACAAGCGCAAGCAGCCGGTGAGCAAATGGCAGGAGTAACCAAAGCTATAAAAGCAATTGATGATGTAAATCATAGTGTTGCAAATGCGACCACTGAACAAAATCAGGTAATACAATCTTTAGATAATGATATTCATACAATTAGTGAGTTATCTCAACAAGGCCAGCTAAACTTAAATAACACCTTAGCTGAGTGTACTCGTTTAAAACTGCAATTTGATGAACTTGAAAAAATGGTGCTACGTTTTAAAGTCTAAATGCAATCAGCGATAACTAAAAAGATATAATAAATGACGCCTGAATCACCTGAAAGCCAACCTAGTTGGCTTAACTTAGTTAATATAGACAGTGTTTACAGCGCTGAAAAACAGCGTCGTGCGTTTACATTTTTTACTATGATATTCATTGCGGTTGTATTGATCACAACTTTAGTCACAGTTAACTTAACTACTCGGTTTATGCAAAACTTCTGACTGTTATGTTAGTGCTATCCGACGTAACCTTTTTTATATGCGCAGTGTATTTTTTGCGTACTGGGCGTTTAACTGGGGTCGCAATACTCGTACTGAGTGTTATTTGTGTATTATGTTTAGCATTGGTGTACACCGGGGGCAAGGAAATACAGCGCTTTATTGGCTGATGTTTTATCCAGTTGTCTCGTTTTCTACACTCGGCCTAAGAGTTGGATTTTTAGCCGTGTCATCGCTATTAGCACTTACCTGTTTGTTTCTTTATGGTCCTGACATAGGGCAAGTGATGTATGGTAATGCTGAAAAAGTTCGTTTTACCGCCTCATTTATTTTGGTGTTTTTATTCGCTTTTATAGGCGAGTATTTCCGAAATAAAAGCCACTTAGAAATTGCACGCATTACTTTGTTACAAAAGCAAGACGCCTATACTGATCAGTTAACAGGCCTTGCCAATCGGCGCTTTATTAGCAGCCATTTTTTGCCGTTTGCAAAATTGAACTCTGAGCAGTATTTACCTTTTACAGTGTTGTTAATCGATCTGGATTTGTTTAAAAATATTAATGATAATTTTGGGCATGATTTTGGCGATCAAGCATTAATCGAATTTAGTAGGATGCTTGAAACACAGTTACGCTCATCAGATATTAAAGTTCGCTACGGTGGTGAAGAGTTTATGGTGATATTACCAAAAACAGTAATTACTGACGCCTATGCCGTAGCCGATAAATTTAGAGAATACGTAGCTGCACAAGTAATAGTGTTCAATGAGCATCAATCTACCTCTGTCACTTGTAGCATAGGGGCTGCACAAGTTAGTCATATCGAAACGTTTAACCAAACAGTTAAACTAGCTGATGAATACTTGTACCAAGCAAAACGCCTAGGGCGAAATAACGTTGTTTCCAGTGAACAGCAACAGGCCAATAATGAACAATAGTCAGCTTATATATGTGTGCGACCCAATGTGCAGTTGGTGTTGGGGTTTTCAAAAGTGCTGGCAAAAAATCCAAGACGCCTTAGCGAATGAAGTTGATATTATTTATAAAGTAGGTGGCCTTGCTGTTGATTCCGATCAGCCAATGCCAGTAAGTATGCAACAGTTTTTACAACAAACTTGGCAGCGTATTGGCCAGCAAACCGGTGCTAAATTTAACTTTGATTTTTGGCAAAACTGTCAACCACGCCGCAGCACTTATCCTGCGTGCCGGGCGGTTATTGCAGCACGTTATTTCAATAAAGAGCGGGTTATGCTTGGCGCTATCCAGCAGGGGTATTATTTATCGGCACAAAATCCTTCGGATCTTAATACACTCGTTAGCTGTGCACAGCAAATAGGTATTGCTGCTGATGAGTTTTTAGCTATATTGCAAAGTGAACAACTTGAACAGGCGTTTCAACAAGAGTTAGCGTATGTTCAGCAGTTACCCGTGCAGGGTTTTCCATCTTTAGTTCTTTGTCATAAACAGCAGTACTTTGCTATCGCCGTAAACTATACCAACGCAAATGCTATGATCAGCACCATTCATTGCATACTTGCTGATTAATTTATTTAATCTCACTTCACTCATCATTCAAGCGTATACGCTTGTTAAATATTAAAAACTATTGCTTTATCTAAGGTAAAAAGCTGTATTTATGGCAGTTGTCATAAAAAGGACTTTTTAGCGCAACACCTCTGTCATTTTTCACCTATAGAATCTCGTTCATTGATATTAAGCAACTAGCAAATCCGCTAATTTAACGAGTAAAGGTGTATGCGATGAAAGGCGTTAAACCATTGATATTAGCTAGTATTGTAGCCATGAGTGCAACAGTGCAAGCAAGTGATTTAAATAAGGTTATCGATAAAAGCAGTGAAATTAACCAGTCAGCTGCGCAATCACAAACAAAAATAGACAAGATTGCAGACTCTATGCAGGGTCGTTTACAACAGTTTAAAACCCTTAATAAAGAAATTGATGGTTTGACAGTTTATAACGCACAACTAAGCAAACAGCTTAGTAACCAAGTGAGTGAAATGGAAGCCATTAACTTATCTATGGATCAAGTGTCTATTATTGAACGTCAAATTACTCCATTAATGCTACGCATGATCACAGGGCTTGAGCAATTTGTTGCTCTTGATGTGCCGTTTCTAACCGATGAACGTGAAAAGCGTTTAGCGTCATTAAAAGACATGATGAACCGTGCTGACATTAATTCAAGTGAAAAATTCCGCCGTGTTTTAGAAGCGTACCAAGTTGAAGTTGATTACGGCCGTACCATCGAAGCCTATACCGCGTTATTAGATGTTGATGGTCAAGAGCGTGAAGTCGATTTCTTACGCATTGGTCGTTTAGAACTTATTTACCTTACTCGCGATGGTAAAAAAGCAGGCTCATGGGATACAACAAGCAAACAGTTTGTTGCCCTGGATGACTCAACAATCAGCCAAATTAGTAAAGGTTTACGTATTGCACGTAAGCAACTTGCCCCAGATATGTTAACACTGCCAGTACACGCTGCGGATTAAGAGGTTAAAATGAAACTTTTTACAAAAATGACCAAAATTGCTTTATTTGGTGCCACCCTTGGTTTTGCGGGCAACAGCGTTGCTGCTGAAGCTATGGATTTAGACTCGTTATTAAAAACACTTGAGCAAGGTAAAACACAGCAATCAGCACAAAATAAACAACGCGAGCAAGAATTTGCTGCACGTCAAAATGAACAAGTGCAAATGCTTAAAAACACTCAAGCAAAACGTAATCAAATGCTGGTTGAGTCTGAGCGTCTTGAAACACAGTTCGAAGAAAATGAAGTAAAACTTGCTAACCTAACCGATACATTATCTAAGCGTATGGGTTCATTGAAAGAACTTTTTGGTGTGCTGCAACAAGTGGCTGGCGATTCAAGTAATAAATTTGCAACGTCAGTAGTGTCTGCACAGCTACCTGGTCGTGGTGCTTTTATGGATGAATTGGCTCAAAAAATGGGCTCGACCTCTAAACTTGCATCAATCGAAGACATTGAAAAAGTATGGTTTGAACTGCAACGTGAAATGACTGAGCAAGGCAAAGTATCACGCTTTACTACCGATGTTATTGTTGAAGGCGGTAACAAAGCTAAGCAGGAAGTAGTTCGCGTTGGTGCGTTTAACCTAATTTCACAAGGTAAATACCTTGAGTACAACACCACAACAAACACAATTAGTGAACTTACTCGCCAACCTGTTGGTCGTTACACGTCAACAGCCAGTGATTTACAACAAGCAAGTTCTGGTACGGTGCAATTCGCACTTGACCCAACCGGTGGTTCAATCCTTGGTTTATTAGTTCAAGCTCCTGATACCACAGAGCAAGTTCATCAAGGTGGTGCAGTTGGTTACGTGATTTTAGGTGTTGGTTTACTGGCATTACTTATCGCAATTGAGCGTTTTATTTCATTGATGTTGATGGGTGGCAAAATTCGTCGCCAACTAAAAGACTCAGTGCCGCGCGATGACAACCCACTTGGTCGTGTAATGAAAGTTAAAGATCAATATCCTGATGTTGCTTATGACACACTTGAGCTTAAATTAAGCGAAGCAATCTTACGTGAAATGCCAAAAATCACCCGCAACTTAACGCTTATCAAGATCATCTCAGTGGTAGCACCGTTGCTCGGTCTACTTGGTACGGTAACCGGTATGATCAATACCTTCCAAGCAATTACTTTGTTTGGTACAGGTGACCCTAAATTAATGGCTGGTGGTATTTCACAAGCGCTTGTTACTACGGTACTGGGTCTAGTTGTGGCAATCCCAACGGTATTTTTATACACCTTACTTAATACTCGCTCAAAGAACTTACTGCTTATTTTACAAGAGCAAAGCGCGGGTATTATCGCTGAGCGTAGCGAAAAGGGAGCG
>TARA_R110001606_G_scaffold81847_2_pt1 | contig 18343 bp, 9 predicted proteins | sample TARA_R110001606 | Tara Oceans TARA_R110001606 (sample SAMEA4398315) | marine metagenome | biome: Polar Biome; feature: [SRF] surface water layer (ENVO:00010504); material: water (ENVO:00002006), including particulate matter (ENVO:01000060) such as... | depth 5 m | reverse complement strand
ATAAAACTAGGATCTTCAAGAGCGCTGTGCTTATCGTGACGCCATTCGCTTGCGACATCTTCTATTGGGTTAGTAGTTAAATCAATGTAATCGCCACCGTCATAACTTCCGAATGTTCCATCAACTTCACCGTAAGTTATCGACCTTGTGTTTCCTCTAGACATATCCTGGAGCTTAAAATTGCCAATTGATTCTGGCAGCTCTTTGTTTTTTTCTATAAGGGCTTCCGCTCTAATTCTTTCTGGAGTTTTTGTAGGAGCTTCGTTTTTTTCTATAGCATACATTAAGTCCGTCAAGAAGTCTTTTTCCTGTAAAGTAGCCTCCATTGGCGTGTTATAATCATCTAACAGCTCTATATATTCTGCTAATTCAGAAGTTGCCTGATCCCTTTGAGATGGACTGCTTAAAAGGTTGTTGTCTGATAAGTGAGCAAAAGCGTTATCGACATCTACGTCTTTTTTAATCAACTCGCCAATTTCCCCAACTATACGATTCTCCTCTCCTGGGTATCTACCTGCAAAAGACCTAAAGGAACTTGCGTTGCCAGGCACGAAAGCAAAAGCCGCTGCTGCGGCGCTGAGCCCAGCCCCTCCAGCTGCCTGCCCTAAGTCACCTTCTTTAACTCCTTTATACATCCTCCGAAGCCCTTCAGCCATGTCCATTGCATCTCCTACTGGAGAAACAAATCTCATAGGAGAGACCATCTCTGCTGATCCAGAGGCCATAGGGTCGAACCCCAACTCTTCACTCTGTCTCTCTTCCTCTCCCTTACCGATTAAAGTCCTCTCAAAGGCTTGCATCTCTTGCTGTCCCTGTAAACGGGGATCCATAGGTACCTGAGTCCTTGTAGACTCAGAGGTTGCGTATCTGGGAGGATCTGTAGGCAAGTGAACCCCACCGTGATTAAACTTTTTTAACCTCATTTTCTAGTTTTTTCAATAGTCCTTCCAGCAAAATAAGCTCCAAAGACAGTAAGCATAAGTATCTCTAACAAAGATATGTAACTTTCTCTAGGCATAAATTCATTGTCTAGACCGTCCCATATCATAACCCCCATAAAGAACACCATTAAAACAATCAACACCGCAGGGCGGATAACCTTAGCGAGCTTAACATCGCTAGCCATATCAGCCTCCCACCTGCGAGATACATTGTTCTGGTATTCTATTTCAGCCTGAATCGCTGCCTGGGCAGCCGCAGGATCTACCCCTGGTTCTTTACTAAGCAAGTTCTTAACCACTCCTAAAGCCCCGCTATCGGGAAGCAGGTCCCCTACGGTAGAGAGAACACCAGGGGCATTAGCGGCAAGCCACATCCCTAGTTTCGTGTCTTTTATTTTCTTTTTCACTATCATGACTATCTTTCAGGTCCTAAGTCTTCGTACTCTCCTAGAAGTATTTGATCTATCCTGGACTTCGAGATGTTCCCGTACTCTCGCATAGCTTTTTTTATGTCTTCATAGGGGACCCCTAATCTTACAGCTGAAAGAGCTAAATCTTTTATTTCCGCCTCAATAGACTTCAATGTTTTATTTGCTTCGTCTAAAGAGTTTTTCTGGAAGAACTCACTTCCCTGCTCGTAATTTTCATATCTAATCTTTCTAGCGTCAGAGATTTGCTTCTTGAAGTTTCTCATCTTATAGCCAAATTGCTTTGAGATATCAACGTCAAACCTTTTAAATCCAGTAGTCTGTCCGACGGCTTCGTTGATAGGGGTGTCCGACCCTGCAATCTTCCGAATAGAAGTCATTGTTCCTGGCTCAAAAACAGTATATACATAAGCAGAGATGTCTTTCATTTGCTCATCAAAAGGCTGAGATTCATTGTAAATCTCTTTCCCGTAATCGTCTTTGTTGGCTAGTATATTAGCGAATCGTCTAGTGGCTATATCCATACCTACAAACGGCTCTACGGTTTGTCTCATAGCGCTAACAAAGCCCTCTATAGGGTTGTCTTCTGACGTTGCTGAATTTAAAATCTTGTCTATATTTCCAAACGGATCAGAAGCTGAAAGGTCTCTGTAGGCCATCTTACCTTCAGCTAACTCTTCCATCCAGAGCTGAGATTTTTCAGACCAGAAAGGTAAAAACTTTCTTGCGTCCGCCTCTTTTTGAAGCTGAGCCTCATCCGAGGTAGCTGCTCCAGCCAGCCCTGTAGCCCCCATGCCTAGTCCAGCGGCAGCAGTAGCTACAAACCCAGTCTTAAACGCTTGATAGCCAGTCAATCCTGCCATTCTTTTAGCTCCAATTTTTCTTACTTCTGGGTTCTCAGAGCTAAGTTCAGTTCTTGCTAGGTTAACGATGTTCCATGCGGTTCTATACGACTCAGCTTGGAAAGAAACAAAATTACCCACTAAAGGATTTATCTTAAGCAGCTTTACTAACTCAGGTACTCTGCTGTACGTAGGGTATGTATTCTTTACTATTTCTGCTACTTTAGAATCTAGCTGAACCGATTGGTCTGCGGTTAACTTCTCTGGAGGCAATCCAAACTCGGCTAAAGAATAACGGGCCCTTTCGTTTTCGTAAGCAATAATTTTAAAGAAATCATCCTCAGCCTGATAAGTAGCCTCGGCAGCCGCCTTACCTTTCTTTGCTTTAGCCTTTACTTGACCAGCCTTGGCCTTTACTTTATTTGTGCCTTGGTCAGGGTTGGTTTGAAGCCTTGAACTAACGATATCATCAAGAGAACCCATCTTTAAGAGATCCCTGAATTCACCGAGGTCAGCGTTCTGACGTACTATCCCAAGCTCTATATACTTGTTCATCTTGTCCTGCAATGCCTGATCGCCCATTGGAGACAAGTCCTCTTTAATAATCCTGAAAGTCTCTCCTACTTTTGATAGATCGGTATGACCGTTAGAGGCCATAAAACCAAAGTTTCCTACAACGTTCTTAAAGTGAGTCCCTACAGACCCGATTGTCTTCACCCACTTGACTGTTCCTAGAGTAGCCATATATTTATCACTTAACCATTTCATTACATACTCAGCGCTCCCTGGTTTTGGTTCTCCTTTTATGGTTGACTGGAAAGAGTCTGCGATTTCTTGAGTGGTATACAGGCCATTTAATGGGCTTTTAGTATCTGAGCCTTCCGAAGCAATCTGAACACTAAAGGCTCCCGTGGGTTCTGAGAAAAGATAAGTTCCCATGCCCGCATCTTTTACGCTTTGGAGCATCCTATTTGACTCAACCAGCTGAGTCATTTTAAGCACTGTCTGAGCGTAATTCTGTACAGGGTCGGTAAACTCTCCCATAAGTGCTCGAATCTCTAAAGGAATGGTCTCTCTCTCTTGGAGCACGCCTAAGTCCTTAGATACCGATGGGCTTGCAGAGAAGCCTTGACCCTCCTCACCTAATAAGTTGTCTATCTTACCCTGTATTCTTAACTCTATAAAGTCCTCAAGGGAAAGGTTTTGCGGATTGGCTTCGGGCTTTAGGTAGTCCGCCTTGGCCTTTTCTAGAAGCACTTTATCTGTCTGTCGAATGAAGTTCTTTGCTCTATTTACAATGCCTTGACCATCCTCTGTTTTAAGCTGTTCCTTCCAATTGCTCTGCTCATAGAGTCTATATGACCTATTCATGTACTCCCCCATATTAGAGATAAAAGCATCGACCGCGCTTGCCTCTACAACTCCCTGATTCACCAGGTCTACAGTAAGAGCATCAATGTCAGCTCTCATTTTGTCAGCTAAGAGAGTTGCTTCGTTAGATAATGAGCCACGCTCACCCCCTCGGATATAATTATCAAACTCTTCAGCAAACTGGTTCCGTTGGTCTTTAGGGACAGCCTTCTCTAAACTATTAAAAGCCTTTACGTTTTTTTGAATAACGTTCATAGACTTAGAGAGCTTTGCGTCTTTTTTCTCTGTAGCTCGGAATACGCTCGTTGGCATAAATTTTCTTGCCTGTAGCCAGCGCCTCTGAAAGGCTGTTCTTCCTTTAATTATGTCCGCCGCTATTCTTTTTATAGAGAAGGGCTTTTTAAAGTAAACACCATCCTGTTCAGCCTTGTCCTGAAGCTCTTGGGCTGCCGCAAGCCTTTCCTCTTCGTTCATTCTTGTCCCTTCAGCCTCAGCTTCCTCAATTATCTTTTCTTCTTCGTTTAAATTGCTTGGCACAGGAGTGTCAGGATCTGGAGGATTGTAACCCTCTATAGTAGAGTCAATTTCTTCTTGGATTTGCTTCCTTCTGTTATCTGCTGTTCGAGTAGTAGCCCCTTCTAAGTTGCTTAATTGAGTCTCTAGCTCTACAAGCTTAGCCCTAGTTTCTCCTGTAATAGACTCGTCTATCCCCAACTCTATCTCTGCCGCCTTCATCTTTTGGCTGATCATCTCAGAGACTTCTTGATCGTTTTGGATATCTATATTTGCTTTCTGGATCTGATCAGGGTCAGCCGTTTCTACAAAGTCTATGAGAGTTGCTTTGTCTACATAGCCACCATTAATCATATACTCGGTCTTATTTCCTGCTGCTCTTTGGTTCTTTTGAACCTGCATCCCTAAATAAGTAGAAGCTAAGTTAGTAGGAGTAGTGGTTATAGGACCGATCAACATTTCCATGCCAATCTCAGAGGCACTAAGTTCTTGATCGGCATTAAGTCTCGCTAAAGTTTCAGATGTGGCGCCGCCTGCTACGTCTATACCTATTTGAGCGGCAACCAGTGGAACGTCTTTAATCTTGTTAGCGACTCTTAAGCCACGTAAAACGCCAGACCCGACACTTCCGAAAACAGCATCCACAGCCATAACGCTGTTACCTCTAGATATGGCCCTGTTTCGTAACCTTTTATATGCATCATCATCGCTAATTACAGACCAGATATTCTCCTCTGTAAACTCCAATCCCTGTGCTTTTAGTTCTTCGTTCAAGAACTCCACAGAGGATGAAATAACTTCAACCTCTTTGGACATGGCCGCCATAGCAAAAGGTATAGAAGTTGTCATCCCAAGGGCCATTCCTGGTAAAGCTCCAATACCTCCAGCAGGGGCGGTTAAAGATCCGCCAAGTGTTGCGCCTCCAACGCCTCCAAGGGCCACTACTTCAGCCCCTTTATTAAGAACGTCGGTCTCTAAAAGTCCTACACCAGAAGTTAAAAACACCTCAGGGGCAACATCTAAGTTGCTAGCAAACGCTTTAAAGAAACCAAACCACTCCCCATCTTCTTCTTGATATTTAGCAAGGTCTGACTTGTAAGCCTTCATTTCCGCGCTCTCGCCATACTCAGAAACACGAGCTTGATGTTCTGTCATAGACTTGTAAAAAGCAGAAACAGACTCTTGATCTCTGGAACCAAACATCCACCTGGCTTCATCGCGCGTCTGTACATCGCTCCACCCAACGGCGCCCGCCCTAGCCATATCATCAATAAATCCACCCAACACAGGGATAGAATTAACGATAGACCCTGTAGTTCCTTTTAGGAATTGACGCTCCTCACTAACTTCAAACTCTCCTGTATTTAGTTTAGGTCTTACAGTGTAATCCGAATCTCCACTCGTAGGAATTTGTTCCTGATCTGTACCCGACAAAGATTCCGTAGAAACCTCTTCCAAGGGAGATACCTCCGTTGATTCGCCCCCTTCCGTTGATTCTTTTTTTTTTACCCCGAAGAACTCACTTGTAAATTCGTCAAGGCTGTTCCCCACCTCAAATGGTAAATCATCAGAAACGCCGAGTGTTTGGTAAAGCTTATTGGGATTCTTACCGCCAGTGGTGTAGCTCTCCATAAAGGACTCTGGAGTGCTACCCTCTGCCAAAAGGTTAGACGCCTCTAAGTACCCGTATAACTGCTGAAACTTATCTTCCATTATTGATTGTTATTAAAAGCCTTCGGTTGGAAAGTTGGCGTTGTGTTGCTTTTGCATCTCCCTGTATGTAAAGTCTTGACCAAAAGCGTCCTGAAGCATAGGCAACAAGGCTGGTTTTAACTCGCTATCAAAATTCAAGTCTATATAGACAGGAGGTAACTGCCTGTTTCCTTTTACTCCGCTTTGGTTCGTCCAATTAGAGAGCTCTAGTATAGGGGTTCCGTCACCTCTATAGAAAAGCTTTAATTGACCTGGAGTAGCCTCTACGCTAATGATAGGGCCTGCTTGTCGTTCAAATTTCCCACTCTCTGCATTCCAGACAGAACTTCCTTCACCTCTAGAGAATTCATCTGGAAGGTAATTCGTTAACTTGAGCTTCCCTTTAAGGTTGGTGCCCTGGAATTGAGACATCTCAAAATCTTCGCCATCTTTTAGTCCGAGCTGCTGGGCTGTTCTACTGGAAGCATTATCCCCACCAAGGGGAGTGACAACAGCATAATCCTTAGAGGATGTAAGGAAGTTGTCTTTTTGCTGTTGCATTTTAATTTGCGATTGCGTTGGCCCCTTCTCTTGTGCTTCCTTCTCTGCTTTTGGAGCATCAAAGCTACCTTCGTACAGCCCTAAAACCTGTTCAAGGAAAGCTGAGTTAGCTTCTGATTCGTTGTAATCTAGCCCTTCGTTAGCTTCTTCCCAGCTGTTTTTAGCCGTAGCCCTGGCCCTTTTGTCAAGGTCCTTATTACCTGTAGCAAAAACGTTATTTACTCTTTCAGTAAACGCCGCTGTTTTCTGCTCTACAGTCATATCTTTTTTCCCGTTTACTTGATTAAAGATCCTAGAAAGTCTTTGCTCTGCATAATCTCCAGCAATTAAAGTCTGCTCTAGCACGCTTTGTTTAGCGTTATAAAGAGAAAGGCTTTTTTCTGCGTAGTCTTGAATAGCCTCCGCTACTTGACTTTCATTTAGCTCCTCTTGAGGACCCATACCTTTCTTCTCTTTAAAAAGGTTCTTAGCTGTTCTAGCTGCTGAACGTTGCTCAGGAGTTCTAGGGTTAGACAGTTCTGATAAGATAGAATCTTCAAATGATGCTTTTTTAGCACTAGAAGAAAGATTAGCGTCTGAGTTAAGAGCCGTAACCATCTTGTTTTTTACTTCAAAAACGTAATCGCTAGGGCTTATGTCAGCTCTTTCTCTAGTTGCGCTTTCCATACCCCAGAAACCATTCTGGTTCCCTAACTTATAGTAAGGAGCCTCAGCTATATCGCCTTTCTCAACTTGGCCGTTTTCACCCATCAACGGATTGCCTTGAGCATCTAGGTATTCGGCTACTAGAACCCCATCTACAAGATCTAATGTGTCTTGATTAAATCCACCTAAATTACTCATCGCTTTCATCTGTAAAGCGTTATCCTCTGTAGCCACCCATTCTAAGTCTTCGTTGCTAAATGTCTGTGGCTCAAAAACAAAACCCATATACTCATCCTCTCTTTTGGAATTCAGTTCTGCTGCGTTTGTAAATAAATCGTCGTACTTATCAAGAGCCCCTAACATCAAAGTCCAAGAGTCGTTATCGGTAGCGTCGTCTGCAATAGCCTCTTTAGCTGAATTAGCTAACATCTCATATGCAGCCCTCTGTGAAGGAGTATAGTTCTCAGCAGAGTACCCTTGGACATCCTTATACCTTGCGTCTTCTTGTTTCTTAGCTACCTTTTGAGCGTCATAATTCGCTTTTGCATTTGCTCTATCTGCGGCTGCCTGTCTGTCAAGTTGCTTTTGAACAACACCTTGCTCAAACTGAGCTTGTTGCTGAGCCCTCGCTGCCTCGGCCTGCATTCGCTGTTGCATAGAGGCCGCTTGCTCCCCCATAACGCCCGTGAACGTTTTTCTTTGCCCTACTGGAGCTATGTAATCCGCCATTATGCTTCGTTAAATTGTGGTTGGCTAAAGACTTCATGAACAGCATCGTATAAACTCTGAAGATCCTCTAGTGAAGGTTCTTCCCCCTCCTGGATCATTTGAGCAATAGCCTCATACTGACCTTTAATAGCCTCTCCCTGCTCTGAATTTATAATATACTCTCCTCCTGTCGCTTCCGCTTCTTTCTCTCCCGTCTCTTCATCTACGATTGCCTTTTTGTTGGTGTCGTGATTCTCTTCTCCTTCAGTTTTTTGAACTACAGGCTGTCCTCCTCCTTTGTTCTCCGCCATAATTTGCCGCAATAGCTCTGGGGGCATTTGCCCTCCCTCAGCGTAACGCACTCGACCTCCATTCTCTTCAGACGGGACTTCGTCTTTGCCAGGCTGCTCATCTTCTGTATCTTTTCCTTGGTCGCTAGCCATAATTTGATGCAAGAGCGCTTGTTGTTCCCTTATAGAGTCTGTTAACGTTTTTCCCTGCCCTACTGGAGCTACCAGTCCTCCCTCATCGTAACGCACTCGGCCTCCGTTCTCAGCTTCTTCCGTGAGTGACGGCAAAAAACCCATTATATTGCCCACTGCACCAGGGATTATGCCTGCTTTTTGAGCCTCTAAGCCTGCCATGTTCTGACCTAATTGCTGCTGATTTGCTAAAGCTCCTTGCAGTTTCATCGTGTCAACGCTCCTATCTAAGTCTACGTTGCTTCTATCAATGCTTTCTTGGTTAGCGGCAAGGCCCTGCATAGCTTCTTTCTCAAAACCAAGAGCTGTATTCCGTGCGCCTTGCACTCCCTCATTATACTGCTTCAGCAAATCTGAACCCTGTAGCGTCCTCTGGTCCATACCCCCCATAAGAGTAGAAAGGCCAGTATCAAGCCCGCTAGTGTCAGCATCCTGAAGACCTAACATTGCCGCATCTCTAGTCGCCTGAGACTGCTTGTATTTATTAGCCTTAAGGTCTGAATAGCCTTTAGCTACGTTGGCATCTACGCCTTCTTGCTTTTTCTGCTGATCCTTTAATTGCTTTTGGAGCATAAAGTAATCGATGCCGCCACCGACAACCGATCCCGCCAATCCTAGCATTCCTAATTGTTTAGTATCAAATTTCATAGTGTAGCAAATTTAAGCATTTTGAGTTAAACGTGAGTCCAGTCGAGAGAAAGAGTAGTCTACATTAACGGCATGGAGCTCAAAAGGGTCCGAAGTGGGTGTTCTTAATTCCACTTTAGCGTATGGGCCTCTCATGCTGTCCCCGTTTATTTGGGAAGGAGAGGCCGCGTAATGATTGTAATTAACCCAATTAGATTCTCCGTCTACCTCCCCAAAGAGATTCATAAAAGCCTGCGAAAATAAACCTACGTTTGGGAAACTCAATTGACCTAGGTCAGAAAACATGCTAACGGGGGCGTAAACGGGAAGAAAGTTCCGACCAGTAATCGGGTTTACTGACGGGTTGTCACGAATTAATAACGGAACCGTTGATGTAACCCCAGACGAGTCTACGCTAAGCATTGTTGTCTGATCGCTAAAAGGCACCGAAACATTCGAAATAGGGGTAGAGCAAGGCACTGTAATTTTATAGTAGTAGACACCGCCTATTAGTTCAGAAGTCCAACTGTAGTTGCTTGGATCAACATAATTAAGTAATTGACTATAGACCGTCCCCAAACCTTCGACTCCGACAGAGTATAAACCCATGATCTCGCTATGCCCTACAAGCCAATCAAACCTTTCCGATTCTTCTGATAGCGGTGGCAGAGAAGGGCTTGGAAAAGGCGATATAGGCGTAACGTTCGAAGTAGAGTTTAAAGTAGATTTAGGCATACTCGCATACTTAAACCCTTCTTTATTTTTAAAAGAACTAATAGAGCCTTCTTGTTTTTCTGATCCTGAGTATTCTTCGTTTGTGTAAACATTAGCGCTCCATCCTTTTCCATTGGTCTCTAAAGACACGGCGTTAAAAGATTTTATAGATGAAGGATCCTGGTTAGAAGACACAGTCAATCCCGCTTGATTGGCGTCACCGTAAAAATTGCAATAAAGACTGTTTACGTCATGCCTCCAAACGTCAGCTTTAGCAGATACAAAATAATTATCTGTACAAGCATAACAGGTAGGTTCAAAGCTATACCTCGTTGTCCAAGCATTATATTTATCAGAGTACGCTATAGTCATGTTTTGTGTGTTTTTTAAATACCCCCTGTTTCGTCATCTGTTTCGTCATCTGTTTCGTCATCTGTTTCGTCATCTGCGGGGCCAACAGCCTCGGCAAACGTACCTGTAAGGTCGCCGCTGTTTCCGCCATAAGTAGCTAAAAACAACAGTAAATCCGAAGTTCCAACATTCGCATCACGATCAAGGTCAGCATAGAATCCTTGGTTAATATCACCTGAAAACGCACTGTCTATGTTATTTAAAAAGTCTCTAAGGGTTTGATAAGACAAACTTTGTCCCGCTACGCTCCACCCCGACACTCCGTTTTGAAGTATTCGACTTAATAAATCTCTATTGCTAGACAAGTTTACAGTTCCTCCCTCAGTTCCCTCAGCTCCCCCAGTAGTCAAAAGATTAAGTTCAAGGCCTGCCGCAGCGAATAAAGCTTGTATCCCCACTGGACTACTTGGGTCGATACCGTTTTCCGCAGCGTATGTGCTAATCATGCCTGCCAAAACATCCTCATCATCGCTTGTAGCCCCCGCAACAGAAACAGAACTTCCTATAGCGTATAAAACAGGCCATAAGTCAGCTCCATTCTCTGCAACGATGTCATCAGCGGCATTTTGGAGTCCCTGCAACGAGAGATTAATAACTGTCTGTCCGTCTCCTGCCACCTCATCATCTAAGCCAAGCTGATCAATAAACTCTTGAATGGAAATAATTCCATCACTGTTGTTATCAATAATCGTGACGCTTTCAACACCGACGGGCCCTTCGTCATCGCTTTCAGGTTCTATAGTAGATTGATTCTGAGTGACATACTGTATGTTCCCGTCATTAAGTTTTGTTGACTCAATAAGTGTAATTAAGTACTCTTCTTTGACAGGGTCGTAACCCCCTATGATTTTAACTTTTGAATCAGCGCTTAGACTCGATGTAAGTTTCTTGATTTCATCACGAATTAAAGAAGCCACACCCTTATCTGAGATTACATCTACCCCGCCCTTTGACTTGTCTACTTTTACAATTTTACTAGAAGACTTGTCAGCAAAATAAACAGCCCCGTTCATTTCGACTACAGAAGAAGAAGAGTCTGAGCCAATGCTGTCCGTTAAGAATATTGAATCCCCAAGGATTTGCTTTGAGGCAATTAAACTTTGGTTCCCAGCAGCATCAGAAAGAACGCTCCTGTTAAGAGGAATCATAGTTACTTTATCCTCCTGAAGAACAATCAAATGTTCACCTAAATTAGCGATATAAGTTATATTTCCGTAATTTTCAGAAAGGTCCTTAAAGTTGCCATTAGCCAAATTAAACGACGAATAATTAGACCTATTGAGCGAGGGATCGGTGGGGTCTGAATAAGTGATTGAGGACTCTCGTATAACCTCAGCAGCTGTCTCTAATACAAAGTTAGGCCGCCCCAAACCCACCGAGCTAGATTTAATTAAATCATTAGCCGACAGAGTTTCTAAATAGACGTCCTTGAAATTAGAAGAAGGAGCAGCCTCTTCTCCGTCATCATCAAAGATTAGGTCTTCAAATTGTCCGTTCTTGTAGTCCCTTAAGTTTACTGGCACCTTTCTAAACCATACGTCACCTTTATCTAAAGTAATGGTCGAAGGGGAGTGTGTTAATGAATCTGAACTTACGGCAAACACAACCTTGCCTGTATCTCCTGTTTCGTAATAGATACGTTCATCTTCGTCCTTTGTTTTAAAAGGAGAGAAGACTTCGAATATGCAGTTCTTATTCCAGTTGTCAGAGAGAGAGGCAACAGATGTGTAATTAAAGCCGTAAGCAAAAGGACTGTTTCTTAAGATTAAGAATTGACCTTTTTGGCTTGATGAGGGTTCCAGAGCAAGAGGGTTTTCAGTCTCCCCTAACAATGTAGTACCTACAACGTCAAACTCGTAATTGTTAATGTACTCTCTGTCTCCGCCATTGTCATATGAGATTACTCTAAGCTTATCCCCTTCCTGAAACTTATAAAAATTTAACCCCCCGTCTATAGATCTAGCTCCGAATGAAGAGGAATAAGAAATAGGATGCCCTTGCAGGTAGTTTAGGGACACGTATATGTTTTGATTTGTCTGAGAAATTTCTTGATCTTGCAAATCCTGAACAAAAGCCCCTCCAGCTGCGTACTGAATAAAGTCTTGAGCGCTAGTATTTTTTGAGTAAGCTATCTTATAGTTGTGAGCCCAGCTTGGCGGGGTGTGATTTAACTTTAGATCTATAGAAACAGCCCCAGGAGGCCCGTTGCGTTCTACGTTAGAATACCCAGGGACATACACTTTTGTAAGAGGGTTCACAAAACCGCTTCGCCCCCTTTCGTCGTAGTAAACAATACCGAAGTCATGATTTGCGCTCGTCTTAAAGGACCTACTCTGTAATTGCTTTTGATTAACAAAAAACAAAAGAGTAGAAATTTCAGCAAAAGAATGAAGTCTTTTTAAATCAGCGTGAATCGCATACGGAACTTCCGATGGGTCGGAATCAGACATATCTCCGATAAATTCAAGGGATTTATTTATCAAAGGCATGGAGCTCACTAACTCTCCGCTTTGTGAATTACCCGCAGAAACCTTTAAAGCCCCTCCCCAAAAACCAGTGCCACTATAGCTCCCACCAGAAAAAGGGTTTACCGTAACAGAGCCTTGATTGTACATCAATACCTCATCGTAAGGAGTCAAGTCGTTAAAACCTTCAATGGCCCCTCTTCTTCTACCTCCCCCTACCCCTCCCTCACCGTCTAATAGAGAGTGCTGCAAAAGATTTTGCGTGGGATCCGAGTTAAATGGCGTTGCGGTAGTCGAGTAAAAAGGGTTTACCCCGACTTCGTCCGAGAAACTTAGATACCCTATCTGTCTTAGATAATTATGCAGGCCTTCAGAGGAATATCCATCCTCCGTAATGAACGATTGTGTTAAAACACTCCAAGGGGTTGTAAGCGCATATTCTAGATTTGCCGCCAAACCATAAGAGCTAAGAAAAGTGGCAAGATTAAAATTACCAGCTGATAAGGTTTCTTTTGTTGCAACAATCCAAGACAGATTTTCACCATTGCCCGCTGGTGGAGCATGCATGCAGGTATGCGCCTCTACGTTACTAACTGTTTTTATTCCGACTCTAAATCTAGGCTTTAAAAGGCTCCCCTCAGTAGTTTTCTCTAAGTTAAAAATAATATCAGCCCTGTTCACAATAAAGTGACCGATAGGAATTCTAGCCCCTCCATAGCTACCCCCACTAACTTGAACACCACCTGGCCTTTTTACAGGAACAATAAGGCTAGCTAAAGGGCTGTTAATTCCTTCGGGGTCGCCAATTTTGCTCTGAGCAATTAACGATCCGTCCGTCAGACCTAAGTCTAGATTTACTTCTGTTTCATGCTTTCTTGCATTCAAATGAAAGGTTTTCTCACCCTCATCATCAACTAAAAGAATATTTTGAACCTGAGCCGAACTTAAAGAAGCGTTTACATCCGTATTGAAGTTGGGTATGTCTACTCGCTTAGCTGATATAACATCGGAAACAGCCTTAGCTATCAACGACCTACCTCCAGATGGAGTGGCATTTTCAAAAGTTAAATTAGCCAAAAAAGTAACAGGAGACCCTCTAAAGATAACGGGACTCCCAGCGCTTGAACCAACGAAAGCGCTTGATGACAAGCCAGCTTGCACCCCGCCAACTGTCTTCCATGTAAGGCCGCTCGAAACCCCACTCCCTCCCGCTCCTCCCTGTCCACCCCCAAATATAGCTCCGTTACTAACGTCCAACACCTCTTCACCCGCAAGTTCAGCATCCTCGAAAAAATCCTCACCTGTAGCGTTTAAGCCGTCATTAAGTCCATCAGGAGACGTCTGTTCCACTACACCTATAAAAGGAGATTGATGGTACGACGAATCAGTTTTATTGTATAAATGCCAATTCTTATCTGGGGCTATGGTAATAGAAAAATTTACCGTATCACCTGCGCTGTAAGAGTCAGGTATGTTTTCAAAATCTAACTCAAACCCAACAGCCTTATTGTTTTCCTGAGCGTCTAAATCCGCGTTGTCTGTATAAAAAATACCTGGCTTTGCTATAACGCCTATGTCTACAAAATCATTGGGTCTATCTGCGTAATGAATTGTAGCGGTGCAAGAAGTAGGTACGTTATCGTACCCCTCAACATAATCACCGTACATAAGCCTATTAGAAGCAACGGACTGAGCTTTTGCCTTCTTAGGCACGTTATCAAATTGCTTATTTACCTCACTAGAAGGAACCCCCTTTACAACCCTATCGTTAAAGAAATCATAAACGTAGTCAACGTTTGAAGTTGGTTCTACCTCGTCTATTACAAACAGGTTTGATGAGTCTCCTTTTTTTCCTAGTATTTTTATTTTGTCTATCTCTGGCCCTTGCTTAGGAATTGTTAAAACACATCGATTAAAAATAGAGTGATCAACGTCATCGCTCCCTTGGTTAATGATAGTAGGAGGGAAAGCTACATCAGAGTAACAGGATATAGCAGACTCAAACCCGTCGATGTAAACATTCTGATAAGCAAATTGGAATCCAGGCTCAGTCTTAAAATTACTTACCGACCTACTTTCATCCTTGTTAAATTCAAAAGTAATAGGCTTGACAGGGGCTTTAGGACATGCCGTAATAAAGTCAGCTTCATCATATATGTCTGTTCCGTAAATCTGAAATGAATTACTAGACTCAAAAGCTCTATATGCGTTTATTTTTCTAGGCTCGTTAATACCATCAGTAAAATAGATGATAGCGTCTTTCTCAAACTCAGCGCCTTTATCTTGAAAAGTTCTTTTGTTTACATGAACAACGTCACCCTTAACAAAGCCCTGAGAAGAGAAACCGAATTGCTTACTTCTATAAATAAGTCTAACTCTTTCAACCCCATCCCCCGATAGTTTACCTTCTGGGTCATAAGCCCACACACCGTTATACTTCGCTGAAGTGCTGTAAACAAACAAATAAGCAATTCCAGTCTTAGGATCAATAACACTCCCTATAATTCTAGAATAGGGTCCGAAGGCTTCAGGAGCAGGAGTTCCTTGGGTAACCTCAGTAGCGTAACCCACAGGCACTTTCAAGTTTCCCTTGATATTCTTTAAGACACCTTTATTTCCTCCATCTGAGTCGCCAGAATAAAGATTCAAGGCATCCAGCATAGACGCTTTATTCAACAGCTTACCGTCAGAATCCGCGTCAAGCTGTCTGGGCGTTATTTTATCAATCGGCATTAGTACTTAGGTGCTAGGAAGAAGTTCTTACGGCTTGTCTTAAGGGCCTCTTCTTTGGTGAAGTTGCTGAGGCGAGCGTTAGCCTTTCTCCTTTCGTTGTAATACTCAGACCTAGCCCTAGATTTCTCGTTTGAAGGGACAGTTGATTTTCTTTCTACAATCTTGTAGTACATATAAGCTCTGAGAGCGTCCTCAGCGTACACATGGACTTCTGGATCAATAGACCTTGCTTCGTCGGCTACGTACTCTATAACAACCTCTGAGCTACCATCATTGGCCTCTATTTCGATTCTGTCCTCGTCTAGATTAAGTCTATAGTAGCCAGGAGTTTCTCCCCCTCCCATACCGTAAAGACTTCCAGTTCCGCCCTGATGGACGTAATTGTTAAAGACATAAGGGTAGATACTGCTAGTAGCCGAATTATCCGAAGTAGATGTCTTAGAGTCTGTTCTTTCAGCCGTTAAAATAGAAGGATCAGCAGAAGACATAGAGTAGTTGATGTTCTTGTTGTTTCCAAAAACTCTTACATTACCGTCAGAGTCAACGACTCCTACCTTAAGTAAGTCTACAAAATCTACAGGTAAGGCAATTGTATTATTAGCTTGTATTGTCAGCTTTAGGGATCGGATTTTTTTACCTAAGTCAAATCCAATTTCTCTGATTCCTCTAAGAGCAAAGTTCTTAATAGCAAAGTCAGAGGCTGAACTAGCGTAATCATCACCGTCAAGTGTGACTATAAAATCGCTAATAATTTGGGATAGTTTTACTTTATTATGTGCCATTATTCAGATGCTTCTTCTTGGGCTGCAAAAGATGTAACATTAGGGTCTCGCAACCTTACCCCTATGAGCTTCGCCATCTCCATGACAACTTCAGTCAAGTAATGAGGAGGCAAATGAAAATCTCTAGAGTTGTTAGAGTTAAAGAACTCAACGTCCTCTCCGCCAAAAGCAGAAGCTACAAAAGCGTAAGTCGGCGGGTCATCGGTTAAACCTCCAGAAGAATCAAAGGAAGTAGGCTTTCCGTAGTAAGTGAGTTCAACCTGCTCTACGGTGTCTGGAAACACTTCTAATTTGTCTCCGCTAACAAGTATCACTGGAAAATTAAGGCTAGGAGCGGAAAGGTTACTGCTCTTTAAGTAATTCATTTTTTCAGGATCGTAAACGATCTGACACGGAACGTAATTAATGACGTCGGTCTCTTCAGAGTCTAGTACAGAGTCCGCTAGAACGCTAATTATCTTAGAAAGATCCGAAGGCTTAGAGATAGAGATTGTGTCACTTCCATCAGCCACAGTAAAAGACTTTCTTTTAACGAAAAATGAAAGATCCTCTAGCTTTTGCTTTCTTACAGACTTGTCTCTACCAGGATCAAAGTTCTGCCTTGATATCTTTCTAGCATCAACAAGCTCGCTAAACATCTCATTGTAGATATTCATCTGAGCTAAAGAAGCAAAGTTGTTAAAAACCTGAGGCGTAATAAACCCCTTCTGCTCTTTATTAGCTAAATCCTTTAAGGATTGGTATACTTGATACACGCTTACCATGACACAAATATACGAAAAATGAAATCAGCGCTTTAAACGTGCTGGTGCTTGTAATGGTCGTAGAGCTGAGTAGCTACGTTCCTGCACATCAGGTCTCCTATGTCTTTCTTAATAATACCAAACCTAACCAACCTTAATTGAGGAGAGGAAGTGTCAAAAGGCAAAACAAGTCCAAATATTTTAGCGTTAAACTTAGAAGTTAACTCGTCGTCAGAAGCTATTCTATTGCCTATTAGCTCTCCATCCCTAGAGTATATAAAAATTTCTCTATTGATTGTTCTTCTTATAACAAAAGAAAACAAATTACCTTCGCTAGTCTCTCTCTCATCGACATCTGATTTGTAAGAAAAAGTTGGCTCAACGGCTTCAAAAGAAGGGCTTTGAGTGGCTATGTTATAGTTAGGAGCGTCAGGTCCGTGGCTTACCTCAAACTCATCCCCAATAGAATTAAAAGGGAAAGGGCCCATTTGATCCGTGTAAGTTTCGTTTAGTGAGGCTGGATCGCTATCACCTCTGTTATTAGCGTAGACAGGATTTATTAAAGCTCCATTAGGTATTACTACGGTGACGTAAGTTACATAGTCCACTAGAGGGAAAGGAAGATCTGGAGTCTCTGGGCTAGTAACAAAATTAAGAGTGCAATCATAAAACCTCGTTTCCAGATGCTCTGCTAGAACTGTAAAATTTACTGCACCATTGGTCTCAAAGGCTAGAAGAATCACATCTCCAGCTTTGATTCCAGCACCCACATTAACTACCTCTAAGTTCGTTACATTAGCCGAAGCATCGGTAGAAACTTTAAAGGTAGGAGCTATATAGTCTGTCCCTGCCGTTCCGCCCACCACCACCGCAAGAACAGATGGCTGGTTAGTTAGGTTTGCATCTAATAAATTTGGAGACGCTAAAACAGCCGCTGAAGCAAAATTGTAAGAAGCCTTTAAAGCCCCTGGCGAGTTAAAGCTAAGGCTTTTCTCACTGCAACTCTCATCGACACCGTAACAAACAGGAATCCCATTAACCCCTGTTCCTGGGCTTGAAGTAGCAGGATAGTCGGTTCCCGCTGTACCTGAGTTAACAAGAGACAGAACTGGCTTTCCTTCGGCGACCGTGATTGACTCCGCAGCGTAATCAACAAAAGGTTTGTTTTCTACCTTTAGAAAGTCAATAGAGTTTACTACCGCGTTTGCGTCTAAGCCAGTAATTACAGCTTCCGTACCTACAAGACCCCGTTCAACTGGTCGAGCCCTAACCTTAGCGTCTATAACAGGTGACGGTGAGATCTTACCAAATGTGCTAGAATCACCAATTGCGTCAAACCGCATAACATTAACAGAGGTGCTTCTATTGATAAAGTCAATTATAGCCTCCATAAATTCAGCTTCTTTACCTATCTCGCACGAAACTTTAATGCTTGTCTTCTCAAAGGACTCGTTAGAGAGTGTAAGGCTGTTCTCTTCAAACGGGGCGGAGTCATTGAAGTACAATGATATAGCTCCTTTTTCGGCAGCCATGTAAGCTAAATTAGATACAGGCAAAGAGATTACACTAATACCCTTTCCGTTATCTGAAAATACAGCACCGCCAGATACCGACGGGTCTTTACGCTTGAACAAAAAGAACTTTTGATCCATGATACAAATATACAAAAGAAAAGCCCCCTGTTA
>TARA_R110001606_G_scaffold399214_1_pt1 | contig 18394 bp, 15 predicted proteins | sample TARA_R110001606 | Tara Oceans TARA_R110001606 (sample SAMEA4398315) | marine metagenome | biome: Polar Biome; feature: [SRF] surface water layer (ENVO:00010504); material: water (ENVO:00002006), including particulate matter (ENVO:01000060) such as... | depth 5 m | reverse complement strand
AAATACCCATGCCAAACATCAATCCCCCCAGAAATACAGATTGATCCCACATTTTCACCTCTATATCCGACGGTTTGGTATTTCCCACCTTTATTGCGAACTTTACGTAACGAACTTTACGTAACGAGTGATTCGTAATAAATAGACAGGTATGAGGCCATCAGCGAACCCTTTCATTGTTTCAGGTTATCATAGCCCTGAGCACTTCTGTGACCGGGCCCAGGAGTTAGCCTGGATGATGGAGCAATTTGATAACGAGAGAAACACAGTGCTTTATTCATTGCGCCGCATGGGGAAGACGTCGTTGATCAGGCATTTTTTCTATCACTTGAATAAGAACAAAAAGGCAGACACCGTATTTGTTGATCTTTTGGGAACCTCAACATTGGGCGAAGCTAACAAACGGATCGCAACCGCCATAGTCCATCAGCTAAATGATACCGGCAAAGGAATAGGGGCTGGTTTACTCAAATTCATTGGCTCTATTGGCGCCTCTTTTGGCGTTGACCCACTTAGCGGAACCCCTCAGGTTACTTTTGGCCTTGTTCCAGATCAGTCTGTGCCATCCTCCCTGGAAGCTATGGGCAAATACCTGGAAGCAAGGAAGAAACCCGTGATGATCTGCATTGACGAATTTCAACAAGTAGTTAATTACCAGGAGGAGCACGCAGAGGCCACGTTTCGTACCTGGATGCAGGAATTTCCGATGGTACGCTTCGTGTTCAGTGGAAGCCACCGGCAGATGATGGAATCGATGTTCAGTGAAGCATCGAGGCCTTTTTATAGAAGTGCTCAAATGCTTAAACTAGAGGCTCTTCCGGTTGCAGAGTATTCAGATTTTATTTCGGTTCGATTCAACAACGCCGGGAAGGCGATCGACACGGCTTTTATTGATAGGGTTTTTGAGTGGACGAGGCGGCAAACCTACTATGTACAGCTGATTTGTAACAAGCTGTATGGAAGGAGTAATGTTGTCGACCAGAAGGTACTCGATGAAGTGCTTGCAGAGATTATTTATCAGGAGGTGCCAATTTTTTCTACCTACCAGCAATTGCTTACAGCCTTTCAATGGAAATTGCTGATTGCTATTGCCAAATCAGAAGAGGTGGAGAATCCACTTTCTCAGGAGTTTTTGGGTAAGCATGGCTTTGGAGCGGCAAGCTCAGTGAGTTCAGCCTTACAGGCGCTGACAAAAAAGGAGTTCGTCATTGTAAATGATGGCAGACATACCTTGCACGATACTTTACTTATGCGTTGGCTTCAAAATCTGTAGCACAAAGGGCAACTAAGCTTGCAGCTAACCATCAGTCTTGCCAATACTCAGCCATCTTTCTCCTCACAAAAGCCACGCTCCTTTCTAGCTGATCCATGCCGTCGACGCCATCTTCAATACTGATCCAGCCGTCAAAGCCCACTCTTTTCAATTCAGTAAAAATGGCGTCATAGTCGTTCAGCCCTTTGCCAACCTCTCCATGACTTAGTCGTTTGGCATACCCAACGGCTCCCCTTTCTTCGTTCCGCAAATCTTCAATGGAGCCATATTTCAAATACCGGTCGCTGGCATGCATGGTTACCACCCGGTGCGAAACCCGCTTGAGCAAGTCTATTGGGTCTTCTCCTGCCAGGTAGGTGTTACTCGGATCGTAATTGACGCCAAAGCTGGGATGCTTGATGCTTTCAACCAATTGACAAAAAACATCAGCCTTTTGTGCAAACTCGGGATACTCCCAGAAGTCGTCCTTATAGTGATTCTCAATGATCAACGTGATGCCTCTTTCCTGTGTATAGGGCAGGCAAGCTTCAATGCAATCGGCAGCCAGCTTCACACCCTCATTAATGGTCAGCTCGGGCCTTTTTTGTCCGGAAAGAACACGGCAGTAGCTTCCCCCCAGGGCATAGGTCATGTCAATCCAATGCTTTTGCTTCTCTATCTCTTTTTGCCGAAAAGCTTTATCAGGATGGGTGAAGTCGGGCGAACAGCACATCATCGGAATCACCTTCCCATGTCCTTCAACTTGTTTTCGGAACTCAGACCAGTTTCTCTGGTCATTCATCTCCAGAAAGCCAGCGTACCATTCCAGACCGTCAATGTCAAGTTTCACTGCCAGCTCAATCCACTGCGAAACCGTCATCGTTCCGTCTTTGCAAAGGGCTTGCATAAAGGCTTTGGGGAAGGCTGCGAGTTGAGGCATAAGCTTATTTTTTCTTCGGCTTAATGGTGGTTGTGTCTTTAGGTGGGTTTCTGCCCGTGAAGGGATACTGCTCCAGGTCCACTACCTGTCCGCTGATAGGCCCACTTTCGTCTGCCAGCCAGTACACCGCTGCTGCAGCGATTTCCGCCGGCGCCAGTATTCTTCCTGCCGGTGCATACACGTCGGGCAGGTCTTTGTACCAGTCGTCGGCCAGGCCATGCTCACGCTTGCGAATGGTTTCAACTTCTGTGAGCACCCATCCAGGATTGATCTGGTTCACTCTCACTCCGTCCTCCCGGTGGAGTGTGTCACCGAGGTTGCGGGTCATGGTCATCAGTGCTCCTTTGGAAATGCTATATGCAAGGAGATTGGGTTCGCCACTCCAGGCATTCACCGAGCCAATATTAAGTGCACAGCCTCTGTTCATTCTCAGCTCTGGCAATGCGGCTTTGATGAGGTTAAATGGTGCGATGGTGTTTACTTCGATGACTTTGCGAAGAAAGGCAGCGTCGGTCGTGTGAATGTTGGAAGACAACACACTGGCCGCATTATTAACAATAGCATCCAGCCTGCCGAAAGACTTAATGGCAAAGTCTACCAGCCTCTGGGGTGCTCCTTCCTTGCTGATGTCTTCTATGTGCAGCCTCGCATGCTCCTTGCCAATGGCCTTTAGCACAGCTTCGCCCCAGTCCTTTTCTAACCCATGAAGGATGACCGAGGCGCCTTCAGCCACACAACGCAGCGCAATGGCTTTGCCAATACCGGTAGTGCTCCCTGTTACTATTATTACCTTGTCCTGTAGTCTCATGTTTAAACAGGTTTCAAAACACTTTTCACAATTTCGTGGTGGTGCATTTTTTCGAATGCTTCCAGCCAACTGGTGACGGGCCACACACCGCCGATGATAGGTTTTACATTGAGCGAGCCGCTAGCCAGTAAGGCGATGACTCGCTCCCAAACAGGCCAGTTGTGGCTGAAGCTTCCCTGTAGCGTTACATTCTTTTGCACAATAGGATCTAGTGAAAAGCCAAGGGGGGTAGGCCCCCAGCCGACTTTCGTAATTTGGCCCTTAGGCCGCACCAAATCAAGGGCGATTTGAAGAGAGTCGCTGACACCAGCTGCATCCACCACACAATCGACTCCCATGCCGTCGACCTTTTTCGCCCATTCGGCGGCGTCTCCAATAATTGTTTGGAGGCCGTACTTTTTGGCGATCTCCAGCCTCTTTTTATCTGCCTCCAGCCCAATGATAGCTACTTCAGCTCCACAAAGCTGAGCCACAGCGGCGCAAAGGATACCAATGGTTCCCGGGCCGATTACTACCACCCTGTCGCCGGGTTTGATGCGGCTGTTTTCTACTACGGCATTGTAGGCGACGCAGCAGGGTTCTGTAAGACAAGCCTCTTCGAAGGACAGCTGGTCCGGCACATTGTGCAGGCAACGGGCGGGAACCTTCACATACTTTGTCATAGCGCCATTCACACCATAGCCAAAGCCCTTGCGATTGGGGTCGAGGTTGTAAAAACCTCTTCTTGACATGGGGTTGTTTTGATCTATTACCGCAGCTGTTTCGCTCACTACCCTGTCGCCTTCTTTCCAGTCGGTGACTCTTTTCCCTAGCTGGGCGATGTGCCCGCCAAACTCATGGCCCAGCACCACTGGGTAGTTCACAGTCCAGCTGTGGTCCGACGTCCACTGATGGAGGTCGCTACCACAAACGCCGACACTGGCCACTTCGAGCAGCACTTCGTCTTCCCCGATCACCGGCTGCTCTACTTCCCGAATCTCGACCGAGCCTTTCGCTTCGGAGTAATTCACAACTGCCGCAGATTTCATAATTCCCTTATTTTTATGTTATGGTGGGTGTCTTCACACACCACCTCTAATTCTTTGGTTGGGCGGATGTCTCCACACGCCTCAGAGCCGTATTTCTTTTGCACTACCTTCTATTGCTTGCAGTTTTGATTTCCACCTCCCCGTAACCATGCACTTTCTCGCAAATCATCCTCAGGGAGCTTTCCAGATTGCCATCGGCTGTCTTAAAGGCGTCGGCGTCGATCGTTAATGGTGCGCCCAATACCACTAGTGGCGCTCCGTATTCCGGGCACCGAATGGCCTGCTCCAAACTTAATCCGCCCACTGCCTGCACAGGAATGTTCACTGCATTTACTACTTCTCTGAGCTGGTCCAGCGGACTCGGCATTCTTTTTCCTGCCGCCGCTATGCCTCTTCGCTCATCGTAACCAATGTGATGCACTACGTAATCGCATCCCAGCCTTTCAAGCCATTTTGCTCCTTCCACCATATCGGGGCACCCAAGATTGTCGCCCATCACTTCCACTCCGAAATCTTTGCCTGCCTGCACCACGCATTTTATCGTCTCTGCATGAGCCCTGGCCATTACTACCACGTGTGTAGCACCAGCTTTGGCCATCATCTCAGCTTCCAGATAGCCACCGTCCATAGTTTTGAGGTCAGCTACTATCGGTATGCCGGGAAATGCCTCTCTAAGTTTTCTCACTCCGTGCAGTCCTTCAGCAAGAATAAGCGGTGTGCCTGCCTCCAGCCAGTCGACGCCTGCCCGCAGTGCCATGGCAGCGGTTTCGAGGGCTTCGTCTATATCGGTAAGATCAAGGGAGATTTGTACAATGGGTTTCATAGAAGAATGTTCGTTGTTGTTCAGGTTGGAAAGGTTGGTCGGCCTCAACAGGGTTGAATGGAACCTGAAGATGGAGATGCTTTTTTTGGTTTGGCAGCTAAAACCACAGCGAATTGGAGAAAAGCTTGGAGGCGAAGCCTTGTTGAGAGCGAAGCAGAATTCATAGGTGTTGTAAATTAGGGTAGGTCATAATTTAGCAACTATTTCCATGAAAGTCCCTGAAATTATGTGGAAAGGTGCCACACGGTTTTATGGGAAGAAAAATAACACTTTTTAAAAGTGACGAACAAATTTCTTGGCTTTAGCTATATTAGCACGATCAACCGATAATATGAAAGCCTTTCTTTTAAGTCAAAAGCGCATTCTTTCGTCAGTCAGCCTGGCAGTATTGATTGCAGGTACGCTGATTTTCGCTTCTTGTGGCGGAGATGACGAAAACCCTGCCTGCACAGGCTGCACGGCCGCAAGCCCATGGTCGAAAGCCGGAGCCGGTACCTGCTACGCTACGCAAACCGATTGCGAAAGAGCCGAAGGAGGTACCTGCGTGATCTGCAACTAGCAGCCGCTATTTGATCGACTGCTGTGCCTTATCTATGATCATGTCTGCCAACTGACTGGCATCTTTTGACGTTGCCTCTACATCAGCAATTTTCTTTTTGCCCTGAAACACTGCACCCACTGCTGATATGTTTTCTCCGTCTTCAGTATACCTTCCCCTGATCACATAAGCTTCGGGGAAAGTTTTTATGTCAACAAACATCACGCCCGCCTGGCTATTCTGCCCTTCAAGTTTCTTCAAACGCTGATCTATCAATTCGCCTAGCTGTAAGTCATCAATAAACGACGCCTCATTTTGGAAAAGAGAAGCAGCCACGGCTGGCCTGTTGGCCTTCAATGCAATTTGCTTTCGCTGCTCGCCATTAAGCTCTCCAATGTCAAAGGTGTTGAGGTCGTTAGGCACTCTCACTTCTGGTTTTTGAATGCCACCAATTTCTGAGGCCAGCTCGGGCACTTTTTGGGAAGCAAAATTGAAGAGACTGATAATGTCAATGTATCGGTCTTCTCTAAGAGCGGGCCCTTTCATTCCGTACAATAGTGAGTAGGTAAGCAGGCCCTGATCGAAAGCAGAGGCTTCATAACTCACTGCATCAGCTGCTGAGCCTGCGATAATATAGAGCCCCGTCCTATCTTTTAGGGTCTCTAGGGCTCTCGCTTCTTCGGAGCTCATGGTAAAGCTGCTGCCCGAGAGGTTCTGTGCCAGCTGACCCGAATGACAGGCATCTATGATAAGCACCTGCCGGATAGTAGGCACTTCCATAATCAACTTGGCGATCTCTTTGCTTGATAGGGAAAAATTAGCTCTTTCTTTATTACCGCTCACCTCCATGCTCGAAGCATCAGCCGTTAAGTAATAAAAGTCAGCGTCTTCTCCCTTGTCAGCCACACCGTGACCCGAAAGATAAACAACAAGATAGTCGTTTGAGGTAGCCACATTTTTGATTTTTGCCAGCTCCGAAACCAGGTTCGCTTTTGTAGGCTTGTCGTGGCCTGGCAGGGTAGAAAGCAACTTAATGCTCACATTCTCTTTTCCAAAGCGACTCTCTGAGCTCAGCTTTATGGCGCCATAAAAGTCTTCGGCATCTTTCGCAGCATATTTCAGGTCCATGTCATTTCCCTGGTAGTCCGAAACCCCCGCCACTATGCCATATACTTTTGGGGGCGTCGCACCACCAACTTTGTTTTCGTCGATCAGGTAAACACTCTTCTCAGGGCTTGAGAGGTAGCCATCCTGGTTGTAAGCCTTTACCGTAATCTTGTTAAGCCCTCCTTTTTTAATGTAGGGATGATTTTCAATGCCGTAGTCGAAGCTGGCAAAACCGTCCGTAGTGGTCGACACATCTCTCGTCTCGTTAATGACCTCCTTGCCATTGATGAAAATCACAATTCGCCCGATGCCACCTCCCTGATCATTCAGGTTGATCCCCAGCTTACCGTTATTTTGCTCGGGATGTGCCAGCTTTATTTCCGGGTAGAGATCAAAGCCGTCCAGCTTCGGAGATAGCCGGATGGGGTCTTTATGAAATCCAAGTAGTTTTGGTAAAAGGTAAGGCTCATAAAATTTGTCTTTCATTTGCTCCAGGGCAATGGACTCCTTACCAACCGAGTAATGCATTAGAGAAATAGCTTCTCGTGAAGCATCAAACAGCCCATCGCCAGCCACCACTGCCCAATCATTTGCACTTAAAGGCGTCAGGGTTGCCAGCTCTTTCTTGTCGCTCAGCGACCAGCATTTGATCAGTCCATCGAAGCCGGAGGAAAAAAGCACCTCTCCCGAGCTGCTGAAAGCCAGCCCTGAAACAGCTGCCGAATGGCCCTTGAGTTGGAAAGCTTCAGCACCTTTTTCAAGATCCCAGAAAGTGATGCTATAGTCGCCCTGGCTGCTTCCTTTACTAATCACATTGGAGAGGGTAACAAGATGCTTACCGGTAGGATCAAACTTCAACTTTGTAATTGTTTTGCCATCTGGTACGGCTATCTTTTTCACCGCTTTGCCGCTGCCCATATCGATAAGCTGGAGACTTGTTCCTTTATTTTTCACTACGGCCCCAATCCATTTTCCGTCGGCGCTTACTTCGAAATATTGAAGGCCATCAATTTTAATAGCATTTTGCTTTTTGAAATTCTCTGTATCATAGAAGGTAATTCCAGCCGAAGCGTCTTGAGCCAGTAGCAGCTTCCCATCGGGCGTTAGGCGCTGATCAAAGCTTTCTTTCAGCTTGATTACTTTGGGTTTCTTGCCACTTTTAATAGAAAAAATGCCTGTGCCATTGTCTACTTTTTTGATAATGCGCTGGTCATCGGCTGTTACTTCCAGATAGGGGTAGGTGAGTTTCTCACCTGTGGCTCTGCTGTACACCACCGCATCATATTTGCTGTCCCAGGCAGATACAGTTCCATTGTGTTGCACACCGGCCAGCAGATACTGGTTGGTTCCGAAGGCAAGACCGATAACTGGTGCAGAGGCAGTTTTGAGCTGTTTTGGAGCAGCGGCCCCTGTCAGGTCGAATAACACAACGCCATCATTTCTGCCGACGGCTAGCTGGGTTCCGCCTTTATTGATGGCCAGAGAGAGGATTTTGGAGGCAAGGCCGACAAAGGCACCATTGTATTTTCCGGTGGCAAGGTCATAGGCGTGAATGCCCCCCTGATAGTCGGGCAGAAATAGTTCTCTCCCATTGGCCGAAAAGATCGCTGTTTGTAGCCCGATAGCACTGCCTGATTGTTCGAGTAAAGCTGTTGGAATTTGTATTTTGTCAGAGACCTCTTCACCACTCAACAGCGGATAAAAGTGAACGTTTGTGGTGCTACCTCTTCCGGTTAATACCAGCAAATCTTTCGATGCATGCAGACTGATAATTCTTGGTAGGGGGGACATGGTTTGGGACCCGATTTTGCCGTTTTGAAAACGGAACACTTCGCCGTCGCCAGTCACGTAAATCCAGGAATCTTCTTCTGCACCTGGCACAATGCCTGTTACCGCTTTTGCCGAATTGGTAACAGTGGTAGCCACCTCACCATCCTGTTGGCGCATACCCAAAGTGCCATCATCGCAACCGAGAGCAAGCTTGCCTGCAGCGTTCCAGGTGAAGCTGGTGATTTTTTTCTCGTTTAATTCAACACCATAAGCTTCCTGAGGCTTGTTGGCTGTAATCACCGATAGCTTGCCAGTTGTGGTAAGAGCGCCCAATAATTTTCCTTCTGCGTCAAATTGAATTTGAGTAACACTTCCTTCTACTTCCGCAATGCCTGAGATTTTCCAGTCCGACTGATGGCGGATCACAATTTTGCCAGACGCATCCGCTGTAGCGAGATACTTCCCGTCAGCTGAGGCACCAATTGACGTAATGGGGCTGCTGTGCCCTTCCAGGAAAGTGACTACTGTTTTTGTCCGGACATCCCAAACGGTAACGTCCGAACCACCATCAACGCTGTACAGATAGGTGTTGGAGGGATCCGTTGCCAAACCAATCACCGGGTTGGTGTGGCCAATCGGCACAATAAGCTTAGGGAGCTGTGCCCCGGCAACGAATGAAGTCAAGAAAAATAGGAAACTTAGGAGGAGTCTCATGACAGTATGTTTTAAAAAGTAAAACCTGATAATGCAATTTAGCTAAAAGTATGCCGCAATGTATTGTGCTTTATTTTTAACTTGTAAAGGGCAGCTATCTCAGATTCTACAACGAATCAGGGGATGACCGCCGGAGACATAACAATCGGTTAATAATTATTTAAAATGCACTTTTCTTCGTTTTGAAAAGAACGCCTTTACTTTCCCATTTCATCCCAACCTAACCAAATGAACGAAGCCAAATTAGTCTACAGAAACCTCGATGAGTTGTTCGAAAGAGCCCCGTCGTTTCCAATTGACCAGAAGAGCAAGATTGTCATTTTTAGTGATTTGCATATGGGCGACGGTAGTTCCAAAGACGACTTTCTTCCCAATTCCAGCCTCTTCATTCAGTCGGTAAAAGACTACTATATCCCCAAAGGTTTCTCCATGGTTTTGAATGGCGACATTGAAGAGCTTCAAAGATTTTCTCTTAAGAAAATAACAAAGCAATGGGCGGAAGTTTATGAGCTCTTTGATGAAATAAATAAGAAACGCCTTCTAATAAAGACTGTCGGCAACCACGACCTCACACTGGTAACGGAGCCAGAGCAGCCTTTCCAGTACGAACTGTATGAGTCGGTCAAGCTGATGTATAAAGGCAATCCCATATTTATTTTTCACGGCCACCAGGCTTCCAAAAAATATCAGAAAAGCAATAGGCTTATTGGCTTTACACTGAAATACATAGCCAACCCGCTTCGGATCAAAAACTTTTCGGTGGCACATGACAGCCGGAAGCAATACAAAATCGAAAGGCGGGTCTATAATTATTCAGTCTTCAATAAAATTGCTTCAGTGATCGGTCATACGCACCGCCCGCTGTTTGAATCTCTCTCAAAAGCTGAAAGGCTGAAATACAAAATAGAGCAGCTTTGCCGGGAGCTTGTTGGACTGAAAGAGGGGGAGGAATCTGTGACTTTGAAGAGTATCAAAGCCTACAAGAAGGAATTGAAATCTATCTATAGGAAAAAGCTCCCTTTTCTGGAAATAGGCAACCTGTATCATTCTATTTTTCATATACCGGTCCTTTTCAATTCAGGCACTGTCATCGGGAAGCGTGGAATCACCTGTCTCGAGATTGAGAATGGCTCAATATCTCTGATTCATTGGTTCGATAAGAAAGCAACCGAAAAATACCTGAGACAAACTGGTTACAATCCGGAACAGCTGGGAGACACGGATTTTTACAGAATGGTCATTAACAAAGAAGACTTGGATTATATCTTCACCCGGATCAAGGTTTTGTCTTAGTGGCAGAAGCCAGGAATGGAAAACGGGCAGTAGTTTTGCTTGCCGGCGTTGCCAATCCATTTATCTCGACAGCAATTTACTGAGACTTACTTCTTCTTTTACATTCACAGGATATCTCGACGACCAGCCTGCGATGCTTGTTTTAATTTCGCCAGTAAACTGCAAAGGCACTTTCTTACCCAGCAAATAAGCCAGACCGTCTTTTTCAACAATTTTCTGGATATCAGCCATAACTAGTATGCCTTGAAATGGGACTACAAACTCCTTTTTTGCACCTGCCTTTACTACTTTAACCTCCCTTAAAGAGGCCACCTTAGTCGACTCAATTTCAATCTGTAACTGAATTTCTTTAATGCTCACGCCAAATGCATTAGGGTTGTAAAGTAAAGCTTCCCCTCTAACTTGCGTTTCGTTGTTGACAACGGGGCCGAAAGTGAGCTTTTGGAACCTGATCAGCTCAGCGGGTTCTGCTTGCTTGCAACTCCAGCCCAAAAAAAGGATTGAACAAAATATTAAATTATTTACCAGGGCTTTTCTCATAGTTCCGTTTCGTGGCTCAAATTAAAAGATTATTTTTCGGCTATCTAATTCATTTTCAAATTCGAAGAAGGTCAGTCGGAATAACGCTATTCTTCCTCAACCGTTTATACCTGTTCAAATTCGTCGAAAGCTTTATGTCAAACATTTCCACAAGGTCTTACTCAAAAATGATGCGCAATATTTTATGTCTTGGTTTAGCAGCCTTTTTATTTTCATGTACACCTGAGGTTCCGGCCTTCGATTGGCAGGGTCACAGGGGTGCAAGAGGACTTATGCCTGAGAATACTATCCCGGCATTTTTGAAGGCCATGGAATACGATATCAAGACACTGGAGATGGATGTGGTCATAACGGCCGACAACATGGTGGTAGTGTCTCACGATTCATTTCTGTCCCCAACTTTCTGCACCGACTCTTTGGGCAACCCTATTGCAGAAGGATCTGAAATGAAGTGGAATATTTATCAAATGCGAAGCGATGAGCTTGCAATGTTCGATTGTGGCAGTAAGCTTCATCCGGGGTTTCCCGATCAGGAAAAAATGAACGTTAATAAGCCGCTTTTGTCGGAAGTGTTCAAAGCAGTGGATCAATATGCCAGTGACAAAGGCCTCAACATTCCTTTCTACAATATCGAATTGAAGTCAGACGAGGAGGGAGACCATATATACCACCCGGAACCAAGCGTGTTTTGCGAGCTTGTGTACGCTGAAATCAACGGCAAGGTGCCTTTCGATAAATTGACCATCCAGTCATTTGATTTTCGGATACTTCGTTATTTTCATGAAACCTACCCTGAAGTCAAACTTTCTGTGCTCGTCGGGAATGACCTGTCCGTCGAAGAAAACCTTAGCGAACTGGGCTTTACCCCTGCAGTTTATAGCTGCTATTTCAAAAGATTGACGCCGGACGATGTCACTTTGTTACACGGCAAAGGTCTTCAGGTAATCCCCTGGACAGTGAATGAGGTAACAGAAATGCAGGAGCTCATCAAAATGGGCGTCGACGGCATTATCACCGACTACCCTAACCTGATCGAACAGGTGGCTTCATAATTATCAGGTATTCACTACCTTTGCCCGCTATAAAAAATAGCTGTTGATATAAATGAAAAAGACTTACGACGTTTTTGGTATCGGGAATGCCCTGGTGGACATTGTGTTTGATGCTGATAATAGCTTTTTAGAAAAGTATAAAGTGGAAAAGGGCTTGATGACGCTGGTCGATGAAGCCCGTCAGCATGAACTTATTGAAGCACTTCAACTTGACGAGAACATGATGCAGTGCGGAGGTTCTGCAGCCAACACCATTATCGGAACAAGTCAGTTCGGCGGGAAGTGCTACTATGCCTGCAAGGTGGCTAACGATAAGTTCGGACATTTCTATCTTGAAGACCTGCGAAAAAACGGCGTCGATACCAACCTGACTGATGCTACCACTCCGGAAGGAATAACAGGCAAATGTCTTGTGATGGTGACTGACGATGCTGACCGCACCATGAATACCTTCCTTGGCATAACCACCAACTTCTCCAACGCAGAAATCGACGAAAGAGCCTTAAAGGACTCACAATACCTCTATATCGAAGGCTATCTGGTGACTAGCGAGACTGGACTTGCGGCTATGAAACATGCCAAGAAAATTGCCGAGGAAAATGGGGTCAAGGTGGCGCTTACGTTTTCTGACCCCAGCATGGTGAAGTACTTCAAGACTCAAATGGAGGAGGTGGTTGGAGCTAGCGTCGATTTGCTCTTTTGCAACGAAGAGGAGGCCATGCTCTTCACTGGCAAAACCAACATACTCCACGCCCGGGAGGAATTAAAAAAGGCGGCAAAAAAATTCGCCATCACGCAAGGCAAAAACGGCGCTATGATTTTCGATGGTGACACCTTCATCGATATTGAGCCCTACAAAGTAAATGCAGTAGACACAGTAGGAGCCGGCGATATGTTCGCAGGCGCATTTCTTTATGGAATCACACATGGCCACTCCATCGCTGAAGCAGGGAAAATGGCCAGCCTTGCCTCGTCGAAAGTGGTTTCGCAGTACGGCCCCCGACTGGAGTGGCATCAGGTAAAGGAAATAATGAATCACCTGTTCGAATAGTTTAGCCGATTAACCAACCCTTAAAAAGAGAAGACTCAACGGCCGTTGGGTCTTTTTTCTTTTCCAGGGAGTAGCTTTCGTAAAATGGCCCACCAGTCGGAATAGAAAGATCAATAGTCCTGCCATATCTTTTGATTCTAATTGTAGAATCGGCCGCAAAAACAGCCAGCATTTTGTCAGTGGCAGTTTCTGAGTCCACATTCACAATTTCATCATCGACTGACAGAATTTCGAATGCTCCGCTTTCAGGATGTACATGAGAAACCACCAACCTGTCTGCATCAGCCCTCACTTTGAAGCCCAGCCCCCTTTCGTGAAAAGCGTCAGGTAGCTTCTTTTGCAGAGCCAGCCCAAACTGTTCAGCCAGAGTGCCGAGTTCATTTTCAATTGGCTTATTTCCATCCACAAACTTGTCAAAAAAATCTTGCAGGGGGCGAGCGGCCAATTTTTCTGCAATGTTTTGAATATCGTTTTTCTTGTAGGGCTTTCCAGATTTATATAAATCTTCCCAAAGAGCCCGCATCACGTCGTCCATCGAATGCTTCCCTTTGCTGGAAATCCTGATCGTGAAATCAAGCATAAGCGCAATGATGGCCCCCTTCACATAAATCGACACCTTTCTGTTAGGCACACCAGCCTGGTAGCCGTCCAGCCATAGATCGAACGACGACTCCGCCACCGATTGATTGAACCTGCCAAAGTTTTGAAAGTGGCGGCTGAGAAGTTTGTTCAGCTCATTCAAACACCATTCTTCGCCGTAAACGCCACTTCTTACCAACATCAGGTCGCCGTAATATGTCGTGAAACCCTCCGCCACATATCCAGTCTCAAAATAATTCTCCTTCGAAAAGTCATAAGGCTGAAGCTCTGCAGGGCGAATCCTGGTAATGTTCCATGCATGGAAGAGCTCGTGCGACGAAATACCGAGTAGCTTTTCATAGAAGCTCGCCGTGTGCTCTCCGGTGCACGGCCCTAAAGTAATGACAGTGGAATTGGCATGCTCGACACCATGATAGGTCTGATAGGGAAGAAATTGAAGCAAAAAGTGGTAGTCTGTAATTGGCAAGTCACCAAAAAGACGCAACTGAGTGGTCGTGAACTTTCGGAAGTCCTCCAGCATTTGAGCCGGTTTCACATCCGTCGATCCATGATGCCAGATATGAAAAGTGATGCCGTCAACTTCATAGGTCAGACGTGTCAATGACGGACTTGCAATAAACGGACTGTCGGCCAATTCGTAAAAACTTTCTGCCAGCAGCTGGTGGCCTTCTTTTTTCAATCCAGTGGCCACTTCATAGTGATCAGGTAGCTTCAGAAGCAATTCAACCGGCTCTGTCATCCTGTCCGGCAGGTACATAAGACAATTGACAGGGTTTACATAAAGCTGGTCATCATGAAGCCATGAGTTGCCAGCATCCATTTTATATGCATAGTATTGATAGCTTATCTCAATGGACTGTCTACTTTTTACAAAAAATGACCAACTGCTCTTGTTTAACTTTCTCATGGGCAGAAGCCCATCCGTTGAACCCTTTGCTGAAACACGTAAAATATTCTTGGCAAAATCCCCCAACTCATAGCGCCCGGGTCTCCATGTTGGCAGCCTAACTTCCACGTTTTGGGCCGTATTGGCCTCAAAAGTCATGACAATATTTATAAGGTGGCTGAGCGGGTTGTTGTAACTAACTGTATATCTGATCATTTTTTAATAATTCCCAACTATTCTTTCTCTTCCTTGTTTGCAATTAATTAAAAGCTCTTTAACTTTGCAGCCCGTAATTTTTCTGAAGAACTACAATTGTATGCCTCGGAAAGATACTTTAAGTTAGGCAAAGAAGAATAGATAGATATGAAAAGGACATTTCAGCCCTCAGTAAGAAAGAGAAAGAACAAGCACGGCTTCAGAGAAAGAATGTCGACTGCTAATGGTCGTAGGGTGTTGGCTGCCAGAAGGGCCAAAGGAAGAAAAAGACTGACTGTGTCTGACGAGCGTCGTCACAAGAAATAAATCTTCACTGCTTTTATGAAGGAGCAGGAATATAAAAGTCTACCTGCTACCTTTTCAAAGTCGGAGAGGTTAAAGAGAGACAAGCGCATTAAGGAACTTTTCCAGAAAGGTTCCTCTTTTTTTTTATACCCCCTTCTTATCAAGTACATGGAATCCCCTGTTCCTGAAGGGGTTAATCAGATTCTTTTTTCAGTATCGAAGAAGAACTTTAAGAGAGCAGTAGACAGAAACCTGCTTCGGCGAAGAATGTTCGAAGCTTATCGGCGGCACAAGCACACACTCACGTCCCTGCCCGATCAGGAGAATTTCCTCTTAATCGCCTATATTTACGTTGGTAAAGAAAAAGCCACCTATCAACTTATCGAGCGTCAACTAATTGCGGCGTTGAAGCGTTTGAATGATGTGAAAAGTGCAAAAACATAGCAAGTCTATGAAAAAAAGAATTGTCAGAGGCAGTTTGTTGATGCTGGTTATTGGAGGGGTTTTTAGCCTTTCATTTACTGAGCCAGACGACAAATACTTTCAGATAGCCAAGAGTCTGGATATTTTTGCCACACTTTTTAAAGAGGTGAATACCTACTATGTTGATGAGGTTAGCCCGGATGACATGGTGAAAAGTGGCATCAATGCGATGCTTAGTTCACTTGACCCCTACACAGATTTTATTTCAGAAGACGAGTATGACGACTTTCGTACCATCACCACAGGCCAGTATGGCGGCATAGGAGCACTGGTAGGGAAGAGGGACGGCTACAGCACCATCATTATGCCTTTTAAGGATTTCCCGGCTTACCGGGCGGGTCTTCAAATAGGCGACAAGGTGACTAAAATAGACGGCAAAGACATTGTAGGAAAGTATTCAGACAATATTAGTGACCTTTTGAAAGGCCCTGTTAACACTCCCATTGTCTTAACCATTGAAAGATACGGTGTAGAAAAAGCTTTTGACGTGCCACTTGTCAGGGAAAAAATCACGATCAACAACGTCCCGTTCTATGGGCTCTTTCAATCCGATATCGGCTACATCCGGCTGTCTGACTTCACCACCGAGGCAGGCAAAGAAGTAAGAAACGCATTAACTGACCTCAAAAAGCAGGGCGCAAAATATATTGTGTTGGACCTAAGAGGCAATCCCGGTGGTTTGCTCGACGAAGCAATCAATGTATCAAATGTATTTGTCAAAAAAGGATCGGAGATCGTAACCACTAAGGGCAAAGTGAAGGATTGGAACAAAACTTACAAAGCCTATCAGGATGCTGTTGATACCGAAATCCCGTTGGCTGTTCTGGTGAACGGAGGCAGTGCATCGGCGGCGGAAATTGTTGCAGGCGTTATTCAAGACTATGACAGGGGGGTGTTGGTAGGCAGAAGAACATTTGGAAAGGGACTAGTGCAGGCCACGAGGCCACTGGCATACAATTCCCAGTTAAAAATCACAACAGCCAAATACTACATCCCAAGCGGTCGATGCATTCAGGCGATCGATTATGCCCACAGAAATCCAGATGGAAGTGTGGCAAAGATTCCCGACTCGCTGATGGTTGCCTTTAAAACCTCAAAAGGTCGGGTGGTCTTCGACGGTGGTGGCGTTAATCCCGACATTACAGCGGAAATGATTGAGTATGCGCCGGTCACTCTTGGTCTAGTCAATGGCAATCATATTTTCGACTATGCCACCAAATATCATTTTGAGCACAATACGATCCCGTCTCCGGCCACATTTAAATTGTCGGATGAGGAATTCACCAATTTCAAAAGCTGGCTCGCTAAACGAGATTTGAAGTACTCAAGCGCCATGGAGAGGTCACTTGATGGGTTCGAGGCCTCTGCAAAAAAGGAGCAGTACCTTACACCACTGGAAAATGAAATCCAGCAGCTGAGAAATCAGTTGAATAAGATGAAGAGCACAGACTTGGAACAATTCAAGGATGAGATAAAAGAGGTGCTTGAAGAAGAGATATTAAGTCGCTACTACTTCGAGGCAGGCATCATCGAATCTTCTTTCAGCTATGACCCCGATATCCTCGAAGCTGTAAAGCTTTTCCGAGCTAAGGGCAGGTACACAGAGCTATTAAATCCAACCAACTAAGCATGTCCGTTATTTTGTGTTTGGAGACAGCCACTACGGTTTGTTCCGTAGCGATTTTTGCCGACAAACAGTTGTTGGGTTACCAGGAGTACAGGATAGACAAATCACACTCAAACCTGTTGCCTTCTATTATTGATACTACTTTGCATGGGTTGTCGCTCAGCAAGGCCGATTTAACAGCCATAGCCGTATCTGAAGGCCCCGGCTCATACACTGGCCTTCGGATAGGCACATCTATTGCAAAAGGCTTATGTTATGCATTGGAAATACCGCTGCTGTCAGTGAATACCTTGCATGCCATGGCGGCGGAAGTGAACAAGTTTAATACGAAAGACGCTTTTTTATGTCCAATGATAGATGCCAGGCGAATGGAAGTGTATGCTTGTGTGATTAATTCAGAGGGAGGAGCCGAACAAGAAACTGCGCCACACATAATAGATGAGCATTCATTTTCTGAATACCTTGATAAACATGAGGTTTGGTTTTTTGGGAATGGGTCCGACAAGTGCAAAGAATTGATAGGTAAAAATACTAATGCTGTTTTCATATCCGACGTAGTACCCTCTGCAAAGTCGATGGGTGAGTTGGCATGTGAGCAGCTACAATCTTCATCTTATAAAGACCTGGCATACTTCGAGCCATTTTATTTAAAAGAATTCAGAGCAACCAAACCAAAATCGGTTAGCTAGTGTTCACTTAGTTCTTCGTATTTCATCAAATGGAACAACCAATTGTCAATAGAGTAGCCAGTAGTTCTTTGATTTCCCTCGACCTGGCCGAGTTTATCCCTCACGGTGAAAGGGCAGTATTCGATCTGAAAGACTACCTTTTTCAGGGAATGATCCTTAGAGAGAAAGACTTTAGGCTGGCCATTAAGGAATTTGATTGGTCTGTCTTTCAGAGAAAGTTGGTCGCTATTCACTGTTCGGCCGATGCGATTATACCCACATGGGCTTACATGTTGGTGGCCACGAAGATGAACGGTGTGGCTGCGTTCAGCATGAAGGGCTCTCCTGAGGAGCTTGAAAAGAAATTATTTCTGCAAGAATTAGACAAAAAGGACTGGTCAGCTTTCGATGGAGCTAAAGTAATTATCAAAGGCTGCAGTAATTTGGTTGATCCTGATTTTTCTTTTTTCGAAGCTACACAAAAGCTAATTCCCTGGGTTTCAAGCCTTATGTACGGAGAGCCTTGTAGTACGGTGCCAGTGTTCAAAAAAATGTCATAAATATTCTGATGGAGGCCTTGTATATTTAAATCAAGCCACTACTTTTGCAGTCCCATTTGAGGGAAACGCCCTCAAAAAAGTTTACTGACCTCCTGATCAACCTTCTCCAAAAATTTATTTCAAATAAATTTTGGATTTAGGTTTAGAGAATGA
>TARA_R110001606_G_scaffold354297_1_pt1 | contig 18430 bp, 14 predicted proteins | sample TARA_R110001606 | Tara Oceans TARA_R110001606 (sample SAMEA4398315) | marine metagenome | biome: Polar Biome; feature: [SRF] surface water layer (ENVO:00010504); material: water (ENVO:00002006), including particulate matter (ENVO:01000060) such as... | depth 5 m | reverse complement strand
GTATTTATGAACGCAATTGTTGCGTTCTGTAGACTAATTTAAAAAAATAAAAATCATGAAAAAAATAGTTTCTATATTAGCTTTTTGCTTAAGTTTTTTGTTTTCCTTTAGAATTGAAAGTAATCCTGAAAAAAAGAAAATGAAGTTTTCAACTGCTGGGTAAAAATTACCTACCTAACTACTAACCCTGAAACACTTGAAACGACTTCTTTTGAGTGGTATCATTGGGTTGGTTATGCAGGTACTCAAGAAAGTTGTAATAAGATGGCTAGGAAATTTGCTGATTCTATTGAAATTTACTACAAATTAAATTATGATTTTAGGGTATTTAACGTGTGAAATACCCTAAAATTTTAAAAATGATACGTTATGAAAAATTTACCCATATTTATTTTACTATTGCTTACAGGCATAATAAAATCACAAGATAAAAAAGTTTATGTGGAATATGAAATCACAAATTTATCTACTGGTAATCCCATATATGTGAAAGCAAAATTATTTGTAGATAAAACTAAATCTGTTTACACTATAAATCCAAAAGACACCAAATACAACAAAGAAGAAAAAGCGACTTACAATGAAAATGACAATAGTGTGACTAAAATTATATACAAATCAAGTAATAATACTTTTTTTTTAATTACAGATAAATTAAAAGACTCACTTAAATTCAATTCAACTTCTAGAGAAACTAAATTTATAGTGCAAGAGAAAATACATCCATTTAAATGGACTATACATAAAGACACTAAAAAAATTGGAGATTTCAATTGCATAAAAGCAACAACTTATTTTAGAGGACGAAATTATATTGCTTGGTATAGTCCTGAAATACCTATAAATAGTGGTCCTTGGAAATTTTCGGGTTTGCCTGGGCTAATTATTGAAGTACAAGACTTAGAAAATTTATTTTCTTGGAAAACACAAACTATACGCTATCCATTCCAAGGAAATTCTCCAAAAGAAATTCCAAATAAAGAGACCTATACTAAAATACATTTAAAAGAATATGTGGGTGTTCAAGGAAAAAATTCTACAAATTTTGCGAGCCTTATTCAAACAAAAATCCCAAAAGGATCAGATTTTAGAGACATGAAAATTAAAAGGGAAGGGATTGAACTTATCTATGAATGGGAAGAAGAAAACTAACTATAGCTTCACTTTTTGTAACCATATTTTTATTTCATATTACCTGTTTTTCGCAGACTAATATTGTGGGATTAATTACAGGAACCACAGAAAAACTAAGCTCGGTTAGTATTGTTTTAAAAGACAGCATTTCTGAAGCTATTATAGATTACACTTTTTCTGACGATAAAGGAACCTACTCCCTAACAACTTCCAAAAAAGGAAAATTTTTAATTAGCTTTTCATCATTAGGGTACAAAACAAAAACAATTTCTATTGAAATTGACAATCAAAAAGAGCTAAAAATAGATGCTATTTTAGAAGAACAACCTTTTGAAATCAATGAAATCATCATTCAATCTGAAAAAGCCATCAAAGTAAAAAAAGATACCATCACTTTTAAAACTAAATTTTTTGTCAATGGCACTGAGCAAACTGTAGAAGATTTATTGAAAAAAATCCCAGGTTTAAATATCGATTCTAATGGCACCATCAAAGTAGGAAATCAAGAAATAGAAAAATTGATGGTTGATGGTGATGACTTGTTTGAAAGAGGCTATAAAATTCTTTCTAAAAACATGCCTGCTTATCCCATTGAAGAAGTAGAAATGCTAAAAAGATATTCTAACAACCGATTGTTAAAAGGTATTGAAGAAAGTGATAAAGTAGCTTTGAACCTAAAATTAAACGAAAAAGCAAAACGCATTTGGTTTGGCAACACCACAATTGGCAAAGGAAATGACTCCTTTTACGAACTCAAGGCAAATCTTATGAACTTTGGCAAGAAAAATAAATACTATTTTTTAACCAATGTAAATAGCATTGGCTATGATGCCACTGGCGATATCCAGTATTTAATTTCTCCTTTTAGTGCCAATGAACCTGGTAATATTGGCGATGACCAACAAGTGGCAAGTTTGCTGAGCCTTTCCAACACAAGTGGTTTGAATTTTAAAAGAAGTAGAACCAATTTTAACAATGCAGAAATGGTTTCCTTGAATGCCATTTTTAATCCAACTGAAAAACTCAAAATAAAAACATTGGGATTTTTTAATTGGGATGAAACTAATTTTTTTAGAAACAGTAGTGAGGTTTTTAATGTTGGAAACACCAACTTTACCAATACCGAAAATTTTGCACTCAGAAATACACAAAAAATAGGATTTGGAAAACTAGATGCTACCTATAACATTTCAAAAACTGAAACCCTTGAAACCATCACAAAATATAATGACGGCAACTATTTTGCCAACTCAAACTTACTATTTAACCGCAATTCAACCATCGAAAATTTGAATAGTAGCAACTTTCTTTTTGATCAAAAAATAAACTACACCAATAAGTTCAAGGATTCAAAAGTATTTTTGCTTACAGGACGTTTTATAAATGAAGAAACTCCTCAAAATTACACCATCAATCAATTTTTTTATGGGGATTTATTTTCAAATACAACCAATGCAAATAATGTAAGTCAACTAAACAACAGCAACATGCTTTTTGCGGGTGTAAATGCCCATGTATTAGACAGAAAAGAAAATGGAAATTTGCTAGAAATAAAGTTTGGAAATGAATTTAGAAAAGACAAATTGACATCTGTTTTTTCTGTTTTGGAGGATGAAACTGTGTTAGAAAACCCTTTAGCATATCAAAATAAAACCTCCTATTTGGTAAATAACAGTTATTTAAAGACAAAATATCGATACAAAATAAATGATTTTGCACTTAGTGGAACACTCAATTTTCATCAATTGTACAATCGTCTAGAAACGGAAAATAGCACAAAAGAAGAATCTCCTTTTTTCGTCAATCCGAGTATTGGATTGGATTGGAAACTGAATGATAAAAACAAAATCGTGTCATCTTTTGGATATAACATTAAAAATGCTGGAATTTTAGATGTGTATGAGAATTTTGTATTGACCGGTTTTCGATCGTTTTCAAAAGGAACAGGAGATTTTAATCAGGTAAATTCTTCGAATTTTGTTTTTAATTACCAATTAGGCAATTGGAGTGATCGCTTTTTTGCGAATACATTTTTTATCTTCAATAAAAATCACGATTTCTTTTCCACAAATTCCATCATCGCTCAAAACTATGTGCAATCAGAAAAAATACTTATCCGAGACAGTGCGTTTTTGAGTATTCAGAGTAATTTTGATTATTATTTTAATGCGATTTCTTCCAACTTAAAAATTGATGTAGGCTACAACAAAAACAATTTTAAAAATAGCATCAATAATTCGGATTTAAGAGAAATTACCTCCAATTCTATGCAATATGGTTTTGAATTGCGTTCTGGTTTTCAAGGAATTTTTAATTATCACGTAGGCACAAAATGGCATACAAATACCATTAAAACCACTATTGAAAATTCATTTACAGATAATACTTCTTTTTTGGATATGTCCTTTGTTTTTAATGATTCGTTTGATCTCCAACTCCAATCAGAACGCTATTATTTTGGGAATTTTGCCAACAACAACACCTATTATTTTTTTGATTTAGATGCGCGATATCAATTAAAAAAAGACAAAATAACGCTGCATCTTTCTGGAAAAAATATATTCAATACACAAACATTTAGAAATTTTTCCATCAGTGATTTTGGTTCTTCTACAACCGAATATCGATTATTACCAAGAATGATTTTACTAAAAATGGAGATTCGTTTTTAACAAAAAAAGACCTCAAAAAGGAAGTCTTCTTTATTTATTTCTAATAGATTTTTACACTTGCTTTACTTCAATAATTTTAACAGGACAGGCTTTTTTTGCTTCATTTGAAGCTTCAAAAATAGATTCATCAAAAGATTTGATCGTAAAAAAACCTTTCTTTTCTGTGGAATGTAATAAAACGGATTTTCCATCTTTTTTAGACATTTGAAACTGATTGGGTGCCAATTCTACACAGTAATTACAACCAATACATTTGTTTCTTTGTAGTGTTATTACAACCATTAATTTTCTGCGAATTCAGTTTTTACAATTTTATACAACTTGTCTGATCTTCGTATTTTAAAATCTAACTTTATCGTAACCTCATCTCCTTTTATTGCTTTTTCTGATGGAACATCATTTACAAACATTTGTTTTAGTTCCATTTCTTGTGCTCCAGTAGTTGGACCAGTAACTAAAATTGTATCGCCAATATGTATGTCATAAGCATCAATTTTAAACTGACCAATTTTAGCTTTGTCAAAAAAATGCTCTCCTTTACCAACATAAACTTTCTTTTGAGTGGCACTTGAACCCGATTCTTTGCTCCATTCACCTAATTTTTGTCCTAAATAATATCCATTCCAAAAACCACGATTGTACACTTTTTCTAATTCTTGCATCCAAGAAACTACTTTCTCTTTATCGTACGTTCCTGCCGCTAAACTATCTATGGCATCTCTGTAACATTTAATTACTTTTGCAACATATTCTGGCGCTCTACCTCTACCTTCAATCTTTAAAACTTTAATTCCGGCATCTGCAACTTGATCTAAAAAATCAATAGTACACAAATCTTTTGGAGACATTATGTATTCATTATCCAACTCCATTTCAAAACCAGTTTCTTGATCTATGACTGTATATTTTTTTCTACAATTTTGTTTGCAAGCACCTCTATTTGCTGATGAATTATACGAATGTAAACTCATATAACATTTACCAGAAACTGCCATACACAAAGCACCATGACCAAAAATTTCTATTTCAACCAATCTTCCTGAAGGTCCTTTTATTTGGTCTTTTTCAATAGCTTCTGTAATCTTTTTTACTTGACGTAAACTTAATTCTCTACTTAATACAATTGTATCCGCAAAAAGACTGTAAAACTTAACTGTTTCTATGTTCGTAATATTGATTTGTGTAGAAATATGAACTTCCATTTGATGTTCTCTTGCAATAGAAATCACCGCTTGATCCATGGCAATGACAGCTGTAATATTTGCTTCTTTTGCACGTTTTATCAATGTTTTTACGATTGATAAATCATGATCATAAATAATGGTATTTAACGTCAAATACGTTCTCACATTTTTTGCAGAACATCTTTTAGAAATTTCTTCTAAATCATCTAACGTAAAATTGATGGATGCTCTTGCGCGCATATTTAGTTGTTCTACGCCAAAATAAATAGAATCACAACCATTATCTAAGGCAGCTTGCATAGCTTCAAAGTTTCCTGCCGGCGCCATTAATTCGATTTTTTGCATGATCTTATTTTTTAAATTTTAGAACTTCCGATCTTCCTTTTTTAAAGATCTTATTGCTATTTCCTTTGCCTTTTCTAAGCTCTTTTTGCTCTTCAAAAGACAACTGAATTATTTCTTGACAATCTGTAGAACAGGTGTTTTCCATCTTTTCTGAGCATTCATCACACTGAATAAATAATAAATGACAGGCTTCGTTTGCGCAATTGGTGTGTGTATCGCAAGCCTTACCACATTGATGACAATTAGAAACTACATCATCTGTAATTTTCTCTGCTCTTCTATGATCAAAAACAAAATTTTTACCAATAAATTTATTTTCTATTCCTTCGGATTTTACCTGACGTGTGTATTCTATAATTCCGCCTTCAAGCTGAAAAACATTTTTAAATCCTTTATGTTTGTAATAAGCGGATGCTTTTTCGCAACGAATTCCGCCTGTACAATACATCAATAAATTTTTATCTTCTTTATTATCTTTTAAATCTTCTTCAATAATATCTAAAGAATCTCTAAACGTATCTACATCTGGTGTAATTGCACCTTCAAAATGACCAATTTCACTTTCATAATGATTTCGCATATCTACACAAACTGTATTCGAGTTTGCTAACATTTCGTTGAATTCCTTTGCATTTAAATGAACACCTTTGTTGGTAACATCAAAAGTTTCATCATTTAAACCATCCGCAACAATTTTGTCTCTAACTTTTACTTTTAGCTTTAAAAATGATTTATTATCGTGTTCTACAGCAACATTTAAACGGATATCTTTCAAAAAAGAAATGCTATCTAATTGATCTTTTAAAGCATAAAAGTTTTCTGATGGCACAGATAATTGCGCATTTATGCCTTCGTAAGAAACGTAAATTCTTCCTAAAACATCTAAAGCATTCCATTCTAGGAATAACTTATCTCTAAATAATTGTGGATTTTCTATCTTGTAATATTGATAAAAAGAAATGGTGATGCGGTCTTTGCCAGCTTCATCAATTAATGCAGCGCGTTCTATGGCGCTTAACTTATTGTACAGTTGCATGCTATACCAATTAGGTTAAACTTAATATTTTTGCAAAGGTAGTTTATTTATTTAAAACCATTTTTAAACAAAAAACAAACCTTTTATTTGGTTGATTTTCAACGCAAAAACAACTACAACGTTTTCTTAAATAATTACAAAACCTAACTTTTATCATGTTTTAAAAGAACAATTGCCCATAAATTTGTAACTAAGTTACGAATACATAAATACATAAAAATACATAATCATGGAAGTACAAGAATTAACCTTAGAAAAACCAAAAAAAGTAGCATTCAAAACTGGTGTTTGGAACAAAACTATAAACGTTAGAGATTTTGTTTTAAAAAATCTAGTTTCTTATACAGGCGACGACAAATTTTTAGTTGGTGCAAGTAAGAAAACGCTTAAACTTTGGGAAGCTTGTAAAAAAGCTACTGAAGTTGAAAGAAAAAATGGTGGAGTTCACTCTGTGGATGTAGAAACTATTTCTGCAATCTCTAGTTTTAAAGCTGGTTATATAGACCAAGAAAACGAAGTAATCGTTGGTTTACAAACAGATTCTTTGTTAAAAAGAGCCATGAAACCTTTTGGTGGATATAAAGTTGTTCAAACAGCACTTGCAGAACAAGGACTTAAACCTAGCGACGAAATTAATACTTTATTTACAAAATACGTAAAAACGCATAATGACGGTGTTTTTTCGGCATATAACGCAGAAATTAAGAAATTTAGATCTTTAGGTTTCTTAACAGGATTGCCAGATAATTATGCTCGTGGTAGAATTATTGGTGACTACAGACGTATTGCATTATATGGTATAGATGCGCTAATCAAAGCAAAAAAACAAGATTTAGCAAAAATCAAAGGCCCAATGTCTGATGCTGTTATTCGCTTAAGAGAAGAAGTAGCAGAACAGATTAATGCTTTAAAAGATATGATTGTAATGGGTAACCACTACAATTTAGAATTAAATAGACCTGCAGAAACTGCACAAGAAGCTGTACAATGGACCTATATGGCTTATTTAGCTGCTGTAAAAGAGCAAGACGGAGCTGCAATGTCTTTAGGTAATGTTTCTACGTTCTTAGATATTTTTATTGAAAGAGATTTACAAAGCGGCGCAATTACAGAAGTTGAAGCACAAGAATTCATTGATCAATTTGTGATGAAACTAAGAATGGTGCGTCACTTAAGAATGGCTGCTTATGATGATATTTTTGCTGGAGACCCAACTTGGGTAACAGAAGCAATTGGTGGTATGTTAAACGACGGTCGTTCTAAAGTAACTAAAACTGCTTACCGTTTCTTACATACATTATACAACTTAGGCCCATCACCAGAACCAAACATTACTGTTCTATGGTCTCCTTTATTACCATTAAACTTTAAAAAATTCTGTTCTAAAGTAGCAATTGATACTTCATCTATTCAATTTGAAAATGATGATTTAATGAGAACTTCTAGAGGATCTGATGATTACGGAATTGCTTGTTGTGTTTCTTACCAAGAAATTGGAAAACAAATTCAGTTTTTCGGAGCAAGAACTAACTTAGCTAAAACATTATTATTAGCTGTTAATGGTGGTAAATGTGAAATCACAGGAACTCAAATGGTTGATGGTATTGAACCATATACAGATGAATATTTAGACTTCGACAAAGTAATGGCAAACTTTAAAGTTGCTATGACAAGTGTGGCAAGAGTTTATAATGATGCAATGAACATTATTCATTACATGCATGATAAATACTACTACGAAAAAGCGCAAATGGCTTTAATTGATACGAACCCAGATATTAATATCGCTTATGGTATTGCAGGTTTATCAATTGTAGCAGATTCTTTATCAGCAATTAAATACGCTAAAGTAAAACCAGTTAGAAATGAAGAAGGTTTAACTGTAGATTTTAATGTAGAAGGAGAATTTCCTAAATTTGGAAATGATGATGATAGAGTTGATATTTTTGCTCACAATGCAGTGGAAGACTTTAACGAAGAATTAAAAAAATTAAGAGTTTATAAGGATGCTACACCAACAATGTCTGTTTTAACCATTACTTCTAACGTAGTGTATGGTAAAAAAACAGGAGCAACGCCAGATGGTAGAGCTTTAGGAGTTCCTTTTGCTCCTGGTGCAAACCCAATGCATGGTCGTGACACTAACGGTGCAATTGCTTCTTTAAACTCTGTTGCAAAAATTGATTATAAAGATTCTCAAGACGGAATTTCTAATACATTCTCAATCGTTCCTAAATCTTTAGGAGCTACAGAAGAAGACAGAATAGACAATTTAGCAGCTACTTTAACAGGATATTTTGAACATGGTGCACAACACCTTAACGTAAATGTTTTTGACAAAGAAACTTTATTAGATGCAATGGTGCATCCAGAAAATCACCCTCAATTAACAATTAGAGTATCTGGATACGCAGTTAACTTTATAAGATTAACTAAAGAACAACAAATGGAAGTAATTTCACGTTCTTTCCACGAGTCGATGTAAACCCTTTATGTATTTATTAGGGATTCGAAAAATAAAATCACCTCTTTATAGAGATTACTTTCTAAGAAAGTATTAATTTTATTTTTTGAATCCCTTTTTTTATTCACTTAAATTTCTCAAAAAATCAAAACTTTAGAAAACATATTAAATGTCCACTCAATAGAGTCTTTTGGAACTCATGATGGCCCAGGAATTAGAACCGTTATTTTTTTACAAGGTTGTAAACTAAAATGTCTTTATTGTCACAATCCCGATTCTATTGACACTCATGGAGGTACAGAATACCATATTGAGGATTTAGTGCAAAAAGTAATTAAAATGAAATCTTATTACGGCACTAAAGGAGGTGTTACTGTTTCTGGTGGCGAACCATTATTACAAGCACAAAATTTAATTCCGTTTTTTAAACGATTAAAAGAAGAAGGAATAAATACAAACATTGATACCAACGGTCGAATGTTGAACCATCCAACAATGGAACTACTAGATAATTATGCAGATTTAGTAATGTTAGATATTAAACACATGAACGAAGAAGGTTATCAATATCTTACAGGTAAAAGAAACAAAGAAACAACATTCAATTTTGCAAAACACAGAGAAGCTTCTGGTAAAAAAATGTGGTTACGTTATGTTTTAATTCCCGGTATTACAAATACGCCCGAGTTACTACATCAATTAGGTGATTATTTTAAAGATTACAAAACCATAGAGCAAATAGAGTTACAACCTTACCATAAATTAGGCATCCATAAATGGGAAGCTTTAGGTTGGGAATACGAATTGAAAGATGCACGAGAAAATACAAAGGAAGAATTACAAGAAGCATCAGATATTTTAAGTAACTATTTTAAAAAAGTAAAAATCAATTAAATTCTAAAGACCAACCTTACTTAGTTAACTATTATTATTTTTCTTCATATTTTTTTTGATCTAGCCTTCTCATTTAGATGAAATATAATGTGTTGTCTTGAAAAGAAATTAATAATAGATGATTAAAACTAATTTATACTCCTTAAGTATAGTATATACCGTATGAAAACTTATAAAGAACTACATAAACCGGCATCAGAATTTGATAGCCGATCAGAATACCTAGAGCATGAATTGCAGATAATGAAACCTAGAAGGTTTAAATTAAACCTTCCTGGAAGAGACTTTAGATTTGAATGGGAAGATTTGGTGCCAGCCCTAGCGGGAACTCTTGGTATTATTGCCATGTATTCTTCTGTAATGATGGCCTGGGCAGAAGGTTTAACCGAAGCTTGGGACCATGTAACTCTTGGTAAAGATTTTGCAATTGAAGTTTCTAGAGTTGAGATGATTATACCTGCATTTCTGTTTGTTATTTTAGCTTCCGGTTTTTTTAATCCAAGAGCTAATTTAGCCGGTAATCATGGACCTATGATTCCACTTATTGCATCTATTGCCTTGGCTGGTGCACATCCATTAGCGCTTGCAATTTTAATTGGTGTTTTTGGCCTTACACTTAGTTTTGTTAAAGGTGGTTCTCGCTTAGTAAACCTAACAAGCAAAGGTGTTGCCGGAGGATTATTAATTTTTCTGGGATTTATGGGTGCATTAAGTCAAATTACAACCATACAAACCTGGAGTTCAGGTTTAATGTCATCAACCGTTGCAATAGGTTCAATGGGATATTTAGGTTTAATTATCCTAGTGATTACAGTTATATTATATAGTTATTTAGCTAGAATTGGTAAACGATGGTTAGCAATTCCTGCTTGTGCAGTTACCGCTTTAGCAGTAGCACTAATTGGTGGTGCTGGTTTTGATATACAGTTTACCACAGAAATGGGATTACCTAATTTAAACCCTGTACATTGGTGGGGAAATACAGAAAAAGGTTGGATGTTAGGCTTGCCAAATTCACAACATTTTATAGCTTCATTACCTTTTGCAATATTAGCGGTAGCTATGTGGTCTCCAGATTTTTTAGGACACCGTATTTTTCAAGAAATGAATTACCCTAAAAAAACAGAAAAAGTATTAATGGACGTTGATGATACAATGACAATGTGCTCTATTAGACAAGTAGTTGGCACAGCTGTAGGTGGTGGTAACATTACGTCATCTTGGGGGACTTATATGATTCCGGCTGCAATTGCAAAAAGACCTATACCAGCTGGAGCAATTCTATTAGGAATAATGGTTATACTAGTAGCTATTTTAGGAAGTCCTATGGATGTAGCTGTTTGGCCTCCGGTAAGATCTATTGCATTGTTAGTAGGTGTGTTTTTACCAATGGTAGAAGCTGGTATTCAAATGGTTAAAGAAAGTGCTTGTGCGCAAGCTGCAGGTATTTGTATTTTTATGGCAATGGTTACAAACCCAGTATTAGCATGGGCTTTAGCAATGTTTTTAGATAACAATGGTTTAATTGGAGACAAGGCTAGAGCAAAGAGATTATCCATGGTAGACAGAATAGTTATCCCACTTAGTATACTTCTTATTTGTGTTGCAGCTGTACTTGCAGTAGGAATGCTTAAAGGAAGCTATGGCATTGATGCTTTACTTTAAAAACAGTTAATCTAGGATTATTTACACCCTAATAATTCTATAAAATAAAAAAGAACCTCCATATATTGGAGGTTTTTTTTATTTAAATTAGTTCACAAAATTAGTCTATCTTGTAAAAAAATTGCAAAAGGTGAATAACTAATATTCACACTTTGAATATTTTATAACCAAACCAAACTATTATTATGAACCTGAATTCGACCTAAGGCTTTAGTAAAAAAGGGCTAATTGTTGTGTGCTTTCAGTTTCAAACTTAATACTTGGTTTCTTTTCTTGAAAAGAATAAGCAATAAGACTAGCTACTAAATTTGTAATAAAATTCCCAAAGCTTCTGTGTCTAGAATGCTCTGCTTGTGCTATATTTTTTAATTGATCATTTATGGTTTCTATAACCGACCTTTTTCTGAGTAGTATTTTATCTCTCATTGTCATCATTACATTTTTCATATTATTTCTAATACCAGTGACTAGATGTAAACCTTGATCAAACAATAAAGCAGATAGTTCTTTAGAAATATATCCTTTATCAGCATATAAACTTCCAAATATTTTCTTTAGAAAATTATCTTCTTTTAAAGGAGCTCTGTCATCTACATTCGCTTGAGTGATAACAAAATCAAGGAGTTCACCTTTGTCATTTATAACAATATGAAGTTTAAAACCATAAAACCAACCCATTGTTGATTTGCCTATGCTGGCAATATCTTTAAAAACTTTATTCTGTTTGATTCGTTTATTTTTACAAGCACGTATTGGGGTAGAATCGATAAAAGAAATTCCTGTACACTTACCTAAACAGCAAGTTTTCATATATAAGGTTAGTGGTAATATGTTGGCTTGCATCAATTCTACAAACCTATTATAAGAAACGGTAGTTGGAAACTCTTGTTTTAAATACTTCTGAACATAAGAAATATAAAAGTGTTTAAAGGTTCTTACATCACTTAAATGGAATAATACGGTAATGGTAACAATCTCACTGGCTGACATCTTGAATTTTCTGTTTCTCGTCTTTTTACCTCTTGAAAGTTGTCTTTTTTGCAATGCAGGCTCAAAAACAAGACAAAAATCATCGATAGAACAAAAAATTTCAGTAATTTTATCTTTACAAATCATAAGCAGAATGTTTTATTAGAATATTGAATTTCAGCACTTTAATATACTAAATATTCTGCTTTTTTTGTGCTAAAAAATAACTTTTCTTACATCGAACTCAGGTTATGAAGTATTTATTATTTACAATCGCATTATTTTTATGCGTACACATTACTGCGCAAAAACTACCAAAAAAATCTAAAATCTTTGTACGAGTATACAATAATGAAGGTGAAAAAATTGCAAAAGGAAAAATTCTTAATATAACAGATGATGCTCTTATCTTAAAAAAAGGAAGTAGTTCTATTACAGTGGCCACTGCAGATATTATGTATATTAAAACTAAAAGGACTAATGGCCATAATATGTTAATAGGTGGTTTAGCTGGAGGTGGATATGCCCTTTATGGCGCATCACAAAGTGGTGATTGGGGAGTTGTAGCTGCTGTAATATTAACACCAATATTTGCAGCAATAGGAAGTGGAATTGGGTATCTTACTACAATTTTTAAAAATTCTGTACATTATTCAATTCAAGGAGACCCAATAAAATGGCAAGGTTTTAAAGAAGCCATGTTTGCTCCAGAATAATTGTAAAATCACAATTAAATAAAAAAATTATATCAATTAGTTTAAATTTAAACATCCTCAATTTATTTGCTATATTTTAAACTTTAGTCTTATTATACAGATTTAAGTGATTTATATCGTTAATATTTTTAGGATATTTGCAACTCAATTTATATAATTAAATTTTTAGGCGATGAAAATAGCTGTAGTTGGTGCAACTGGAATGGTAGGCACTGTAATGTTAAGAGTTTTAGAAGAACGTAATTTACCAATAACGGAATTTATTCCTGTTGCATCAGAAAGATCTGCAGGAAAAAAATTATCATATAAAGGAAAAGAATACACCATTGTAACTTTAGCAGATGCCGTAAAAATGAAACCAGATGTGGCTTTATTTTCTGCAGGTGGAGATACTTCTTTAGAATGGGCTCCAAAATTTGCTGAAGTTGGTACAACTGTTATCGATAATTCTTCTGCTTGGAGAATGGATCCTACAAAAAAGTTAGTTGTTCCAGAAATTAATGGTGATGTTTTAACAAAGGAGGATAAAATTATTGCAAATCCTAATTGTTCTACAATTCAATTGGTGATGGCTTTAGCTCCATTACACACTAAATATAAAATGAAACGTGTGGTGATTTCTACATATCAATCTGTTTCTGGTACTGGTGTAAAAGCGGTTCAGCAATTGGATAATGAAGAAGCAGGAATCGATGGTGAAATGGCGTATCATTATAAAATAGGAAGAAATGCGATTCCTCAATGTGATGTTTTTTTAGAAAACGGATACACAAAAGAGGAAATGAAACTGGTAAAAGAACCTAAGAAAATTTTACGTGACGATTCTTTTTCTGTGACGGCAACTGCTGTTAGAATCCCAACCGCTGGCGGGCATTCTGAAGCCGTAAATGTTCAATTTCATAATGATTTTGACATTACCGAAGTTCGTAAAATTTTAAGCGAAACTCCAGGTGTTATTGTTCAAGATGATTTAGCTAACAACATTTATCCGATGCCAATAACAGCATATGATAAGGACGAAGTATTTGTTGGTAGAATTAGAAGAGATGAATCTCAAGAAAATACCTTAAATTTGTGGATTGTTGCAGATAACCTACGTAAGGGTGCTGCTACAAATACAATTCAAATTGCCGAATATTTAATAGCAAATAATTTGGTGTAAAAAACAAGTTATGTCAACATTTCATAAAGTAATCATACAAGAAGTAAAACAAGAAACCGCAAGCGCGGTTTCTGTTTTGTTTAAAATACCTGCACATTTAAAATCAGAATTTAATTTTACGGCAGGACAATACATTACCATACAACAAGAAATTAAAGGAAAAGAAGTTAGAAGAGCTTATTCCATTTGTTCAACACCAAAAAGTGATGAAATTAGAGTGGCTATAAAAGCTGTTGAAAAAGGGCTATTTTCTGTGTACGCAACTACTCATTTTAAAGTTGGAGACGAAATTGAAATATCTGTTCCAGAAGGAAGATTCTTATTAAAACCAGAGGCTAACAAAAACTATATAGCTTTTGCTGCTGGCTCTGGAATTACGCCAATCTTATCAATGGTAAAAACAGTTTTAGAAACAGATGCAACATCAAAATTTACACTAGTCTATGGTAATAAAATGGTTTCTGATACTATTTTTTATGCTGAATTAAGTACTTTAAAAGAAACTTTTTTAGGAAGATTTAAATTGCACTATATTTTTAGTAGAGAAGAAGTTAAAAACGAATTAAGAGGTAGAATAGACGAGAATGTTACCAATTACTTTGTAAAGAACATGTATAAAGAAACTTCTTTTGACGCTGCTTTTTTATGTGGTCCAGAAGAAATGATTAAAGCAGTTTCTAAAACATTAGAAAGTAACAAAATTGCAAAAGAAAATATTCATTTCGAATTATTTACAACTTCTGTAGATGAAGAAGCTCTATCAGAAATTAAAGAAGGAACTACCCAAATTACAGTGCTTTTAGATGATGAAAAAACTACATTTTCGATGCAACAAACAGACAATATTTTGGCTGCTAGTTTGCGTAATGATGTAGACGCTCCTTATTCTTGCCAAGGTGGTGTTTGTAGTTCTTGTTTAGCTAAAGTTACCGAAGGAAAAGCTGTAATGGTTAAAAATTCAATTTTAACAGATAGCGAAGTTGAAGAAGGCTTAATATTAACCTGTCAGGCATACCCTACAACATCAAAAATAACAATTGATTTTGATGATGTATAAAAAACTATAAACTACTGATTTTATTAACTGTTTGATAATGTTTAGATAACGATAAGGTACAGTTTTTTAAAAAATATTTTTGTTCTAAAGGATGGTTTTTCCATCCTTTTTTTTATCCTTCAATTAAAAAATAGTATTTTTAGGCAATGGATATTTACGATTTTAAAAACGCAATTCTTATTGGGTTTTTCATGGCTTTTATGATTGGCCCTATTTTTTTTATGTTGATACAAACCAGTATTTTAAAAGGTGCTAGGGCTGCAATAGTTTTTGATTTAGGTGTTATTTTAGGCGATATTACTTTTATATTAATTGCATATTATGGCAGCAGATCTTTGTTAGAAGAAATTAAAGATGATCCACGATTATTTTTTATTGGCGGTTTAGTGATGATTATTTATGGAGTAATTACCTACCTTGATAAAGAAAACAAAAAAGAAAATTTAGACACAGCAAACGAGATAGATGTACCCATTGTAAAAAATAATTATCTAAAACTATTTTTAAAAGGATACTTTTTAAACTTTATTAATATTGGTGTATTAGCTTTCTGGCTAGGTACTGTTTTGGTTATTGGGCCAACTTTAAACATGAATCAGCAGGCTATCTTTAGTTATTTTGCCGTAATTGTACTATCTTATTTTATAACGGATTTAGGTAAAATATTTTTAGCTAAACAACTTAAAGATAAAATGACTCCAATTTTAATATTCAGAATCAAAAGAATAATGGGCGTTATTTTAATAGTTTGCGGAGTCTTTTTAATCTTAAAAGGATTTATCCCAAATGATAAAATTAATGAATATATCCCATAAAAAACTAGTGAAAAAGCTGCTTAAATATCATTGGTAAAGAAATAAAAATTACAATTATAGAATACCCAACAACCCATTTTACTTTTATTAATGGCACTATTTTTTGAAATAATAAATTTACAATTAACATCAGAAAAACAATAATAGATATAGCAGTTCCAAAACCAAACACTACCTCTAAAATTTGAAGTATTTCAATTTCATTGCGACTAAATAACAAACTAAGATCTGTAGAAGTTCCTAATCCATTAAAAAAGCCAAATAAAATTACAAAGATATAATTTATACTATCTCTGAATTTAAAAGTATTTACGGAATATAAAATATTAGTAATCGCCAAAGAAAAAATAATTACGGGAATTATAAATTTTATAACATCTAGCTTAAAATTTAAATTCCCGTAAAAAATTAAGGTAATTCCTACAAAATAACTTATCGATAAAAACCCTATTAATAAAAATATTTTTTTCCATTTTTTAAAAGTTAGTGTAACAACTAAAAGAATTAGAAATAACAAATAGCTATAAACAGAAAACTTTACTACGTGCTTTACACCAACTTTTAAAAAAGAAACAAAAGAACTAAAAGTTGGTGTTAATCCTTTTTTTGTATACCAAAAGTATTATTGTCTGTATTAATATCTGCCATTAAATTACTAGTATCAATCTCCACAGATTTTATTGTTTTATCAGTTTTAAATGAATATGTTGGATATGCCCAACCCCAATCTTTAAGAATTGTAGCCGTTGTTGACTTACTACCTCTCATCATCTCTAAAGGAATGTTATAGCTCTGTTTAGTACCATCAATATATGTTACTTCTACATCAATAGGCATTGGCATTTGACCGATTCTTTCCAAAGTAATTTCATTTCCTTCAACAGATTTTACACCATAATCTATCGTATGCGTAGTTTGGGTCCATTCGTTTAAATACCAACCTAAATCAATACCAGAAACTTTTTCCATAGTACGTTTTATATCATTTGGCGTTGGATGTTTAAAACTAAAATCAGTAAAATATTTTTTAATTCCTTTGGCAACATTTTCTTTACCTATAACATATTCTAATTGTGATAAGAAAATATTTCCTTTAGAATAACTAGCTGTACCATATGCCCAATTTGTATTATATCTGTCTGCATGTGTAGATAATGATTCTTCATAACCTTTAGCTACAATCGTTTTATAACCTCGATAAGAACCCGCATGCGGATTTTCTTTACCTCCTTCTAAGATTTCATTTTCTGCCATATTAGAAATATAACTGGTAAAACCCTCATCCATCCAAGGATGTAAACTTTCGTTAGAAGCTAATAAGAACTGAAACCATGTGTGTGCCATTTCGTGTGCAGTTACACCAAATAAACTACCGTAGCTTCTTTTTCCGGTAACAAGAGTAGCCATTGCATATTCCATGCCGCCATCTCCACCCTGAATTACAGAATATTGTTTGTACGGATATTGCCCAACATGCTCGCTATAGAACTTCATTAAATCTGCAACTTTAGGCTGAAAATCTTTCCAACTTTTTAAAAAATTCTCATCCAAAGAATTCTTGTAATAGAAATGTAAATCAATACCGTTATCCATTTTAAGAATATCATGAATATATGCCGGATCTGCAGCCCAAACAAAATCATGAACCTTTGGCGCTTTAAAATGCCACGTTAATTTATCTCCTTTAGGTAATTTTAAAGCTACATTTTTATCTTCGTAACCATGCCCAATTTCTTGCGGATTTTGCAAATAACCTGTTCCACCAATTGTAAAGCTTTTATCAATATGAATGGTTACATCAAAATCTCCCCAAACTCCTTGAAATTCTCTAGCGATATAAGGAGGAGTATGCCATCCTTGAAAATCATATTCTGCCATTTTTGGATACCATTGCGCCATAGAAAGGGCAATATCTTCACTGCTATTTCTACCAGATCTACGAATTTGAATGGGAACCTGTGCTTCAAAATTCATATTAAAAGTTACACTTTCGCCAGATTTAATTGGTTTGTGTAAGGTAACTTCTAAAATAGTACCAACAGTTTCAAAAGAAACTGCTGTACCATTTTGTTGTAAACTATTTACTTTGATGTAACCTATTTCGTTAGGTTTTAATTTGCTAATTCTATCGCCAACTCTTCTATCTGGATCTGCAATATTTAATGATCGAACATCCATTTGAGAACCCGGCTGAAATGCATTAAAATACAAATGATAAAACACTTTATTTAATTCATCTGGTGAGTTATTTGTATAGACTAACTTTTGCTTTCCTTTATATTGATAGTTGTTTACGTCCATATCAATATCCATAGTA
>TARA_R110001606_G_scaffold8292_3_pt1 | contig 18459 bp, 34 predicted proteins | sample TARA_R110001606 | Tara Oceans TARA_R110001606 (sample SAMEA4398315) | marine metagenome | biome: Polar Biome; feature: [SRF] surface water layer (ENVO:00010504); material: water (ENVO:00002006), including particulate matter (ENVO:01000060) such as... | depth 5 m | reverse complement strand
ACAGGTTTATTTTTAGAACCTGTAAAATATTCTTCTGATGGTATTCCCGTACCATTTTCATTTACTAAAAATAATTCTGGATCTGCTCCAATTGTTACTGTATTTCTATTTATTTTTTGCATTTTCTTTATTTTGTGTTCTTAAAAAATTTACAAACCCACTATTATTGTGGACTGTATTATTTGTAAAATGTGAATATTTACTTTGTTTTAAATTACTGAGTTCTTTGTTTAATAATAAATAAGACTTATCTTGACTTGAATAAGTTAGAGCATTGTCTGCTAAATTTTCTATATATTCTTCAATAGTAAGATAATCCCCATTATAACCTAATGATGCTCTACATAAATACATAATTATTGATGCAATTGCAGGATATTTAAATTTTCGTACTGGATATTTTATAAAAATATTATCATCTATAAAATCAATACTTAACGGTGCAAAATTAGGATCAACTTCGTCAAAAAAAAGTTTAACATCTATAAATATATCTGATAAATCTACTAAACTTTCTAAATCATATTTTTCATGTTTTCTCATTACAATATAGATATTTTTTTTATTTTTTAATCTTTTATTTTCATGTTTATCCCAATAAAAACCATATTGAAAAATAGATTTTTTTGAATGAAAAAAACTAAAAAATAAATCTTGAAAATAATCTTTACAATGTACAAATCCTGTAATAGCATTTCCAGCCATATCTACAAGTGCTAATTGTACATTATTATGAGATGCCTCATTCAAATCTTCGTATTGAAATAAATCACTAGTTAATTTTCTTTTATTCTTCATTTTCATTTTCTTTTTTTAATTGATAATTTTTCCAAATTAAAGAACTACCTTTTTTAAATTTAGTATAGTCCCAGTGTTCTTTTCTTGTTTCTGATGCAAATAACCAATCCCAATACATACACCATCTTTTAGCTACGTAAGGCGAAGTATTTAATGTTGGAGCGGTATTAACTTCTAATACATAAGCTACGCCATCTTTAAGCATAACATCTACTCCACCCATATCTAATCCTACTGCTTTTACAGCTTTAATTGCTTCTAGCAACACGCAATGTAATTTTTGAGTATCTACTTCACCCCAATTAATATATTCAAATGGGTCTACATCGTTTTGTGCTCTGTTCCATGCAATGCCACCATCTTGAGGTTTTATTTTTTCAAGTATGGCTAATGCTTTTGAATGACCAACGTGTACTCTAAATTCTCTATCCTTGTCTATAAAGTTAGAGTAATAAAAAGTTTGTGGATTAAAATGATTATTAAACTCTGTAATTGTATTTAATACAATAAAGTTTTTACCTTTACTGTGTATAAATGGTCTTGCAATAATTGGCAAATCATTAGTTACTACATTAGTTTTTGTAACTAACTTGGGGCAACTAACATTTTCTTCTATAAATAACTCTCTAGAAAGTTTTTTATCAGTTGCATTTTTTATTGCAGTACAAGAATTATATACTACAGTTTTATTATTAGTTAACATTTGTTGTGTTGTTCCCCATCTAACTACTACAGATTCTTCAGCATTAAACTCGTTAACGCCTTTTTTATTTAATGTTCTGTTTTCATATAAATAAGGTATTTCTTCTGTCACTTTTTTATAAAGTGTTTTTTTATCAGTAAACATTCTAAAATAACTTTTGCCACTTTTTAGTTTTCTCTTTTGAACTAAAGTTGAATCGTTATCTACCAACCCAGAACTAAATGCTAGTTTTGTACTTGGTCTGCCATGTTTACCTGTTAATATTATTTTATCTTTAATCATTGTTTAAACAGTTATTTTGTTAGAAAAAGAAACAGCTTTTGTTGCTTCTACATTTTTTTGACTAAATATATTCTCGTTATTTAAAAAATCAGTTAATAAGTTTTGAAAATATTTAATACTATTATCATCAACAATATTATTTCTTTCAAACTGCCACTCTGGATGAGATTGAATACCCAATGCGTCAATTTTATTAAAATATATTATTTCAGAATCATATGGTATTTTTTTAGTAAAATCTCCATTAAAATTATAAATACCACTCATTGGTTCTGTATATCCAATAGTTAGATAATCAGAATCTGGTAAATTAAATGGATACATCATTTGGTGATGTGAAGATGTTACATTAATTTCTTTATCATTGTTAATTACTTTAATTGTATGTACAGAAGGATGATGCATGTCTTGAATTAGTTTTCCACCTGCTGCTACACAAAGAAATTGTGCACCTCTGCATATTCCTATACATTTTTTATTTAATGCCGATGCTTGTGAAAAAATATCAAACTCTTCTATGTCTCTTTCTGTATTTATACTAGTGTAAGGTTCTTTATTATGCCCATAGTACATAGGAGTAACATCGCTACCGCCTGTAAACATAACTAAATCTGCTTCTTCTACTGTATAAGTAATTGTAAATCCTAAAGGTAATATCCAATTTGCATAATGGTCATTATTACCTGCTATATATATTTTTTTCATTTTATTTTATTTTTTTATTAAAAAATTGTATCGTACCAAACAATTTGTGCACCTGCACCATTATTTTTTTTTAGTATTTCATTTGTTTTACTAAAATTATTACATCCAAACCAGGCATCTCCCCCTTTTTCTGGGTCCCCTGCTTTTAAAACATAATGTAATTTTGTATCTATTAAATTTTCAAATTGTTCTCCATGTTTTCCCCAAAGCATAAAAATAATTCCTGAATTATATTCATTTATTTTATTAATAACTTCTTTTACAAAAGGAATCCACAAGTCCCTATGTGCGTTTCTATATCCTTCAACACAAGTTAAAGACGAATTAAGTAATAACACACCTTGCTCAGCAAGATCAGATAATTGTGTATTTCTTTCAGGAAAACCTGCACCATCATTCATATCATTATCCATTTCCTGTATAATATTTATAATTTCTGGTAACGTTGTTATTTCAACTGGATTAGTATTATTGTAACTATATGCTAAACCATCTGCCACTGGTTTATTTTTTGATAAAATATCATAAGGTGTCTTTCCTATAATTACTACTTTTAATTCTTCCCAAGGAGTTAATTTAAAACATTTAAATAAATTTTCAGATTCTGGTAAAATTCTTCTTTTTTCTTTTGCTAATTGCTTTTTAATGTTTGTAAAATTTTCACCCCATAAAAAAGATTCTAATTTATTATACCAGCCTTTTCCTAATTTTTCTATTAGTTTTGTCTCTCTTTTCATAACACAAATCTTTTTAATTCTGCTAAACTATATTTACTTACAAATTCAAAAGCATCTTTTGCTTCTCTTTCTATAGGAATATAAATATAAGGTATGCCGTGCATAAACTCATACTCTATCATTGCTTTTATACCTGCTTCATCGTTGTCAAACATTACTATAATGTTATTAAATCTTTTATAAAGGCCGTCTATAACTTCTTCTTTTAAAACAATATTTTCTGATTGAGGAGCTATTGCAGGTATACCCATTTCATAAAAAACTACTACGTCTTTTAATGATTTGGTTATAAATAAAATATCTCCCTTCTCTGGTAATTGTTCCCAGCCTTGTATACTATTTCCAGAACAATTGTTAATCCATTTTTTTCTTTTGTTTTTTTCTAAAGGTCTATAGCCTTTTATTTTGCCATCAATTTCCCAAGAATATATTGGATTATTATCTGTGTATTCCCATATTTTTACAAAATTAAAATAAATTTTCTTTGTTGAAAATATATTAAAATGTTGTAAAGTTGTTTTTTTAACAGAACCTTGTTGCCAATATTTTTTATCTGCTTCATTAAATCTTTGTACTATTCTTTGTATGTATGCTCCTTTTTTTAGTATCTTTTGTTGATACTTTGGATATATAATTCTATTAGCAGACGGTTTAACACTTGAATTATGTTTTATTCCTAAATTCATTGAATTGTTTATGTCAGCTAACGTTTCTAAGAACGTCATATTATGCATAATTTGAACAAATTTAAATACATCACCAGCTCCTGAAGAAGTGGGGTCACCAAAGTCGTTCCACAATAGTTTATTATTACGTGCATAAATACCAAATGATGGAGTACTATCTTTGCCTGCTCTATGAGGCAAAGGAGAACAAAACAAAGTCCCTACCGAGTACTCAAATCCTAAATAATGCCTATAAATTTCTGCTTCTGATGTCTTTTTTAAAATATTAGAAGTAGTAAGAGATATTAAAACATTTTTAGTTCTGTAATCAGTCTTTTTTTCTTTCATTATCATTGTATTTTTTTTAGAAAAGAAAAAGGGGCTTTCGCCCCTATCTCTATAATTAACACTATATTATTTATATTACTATTAAAAGTCTGTATCGTAACTAGTATCATAACTAGAATCTGTAGTTGACGTAGCTTCAGTTGGTGCAATATCTAATTTTTTAATTAGTTTATCTTTACCAGCCAATATTGAACATCTTTCTTCTAGAGATCCAAAATCGTCTACACTACCAATTGATCCATAAGGATACAAAGTAGGTTTAACCCAGACATTAGTTTTGCCAGTTTCTTTATCTTCTAGGGCAACTTCTTCGCCACCAAAAATAAATGAACCTTTAACATTTCTCAATACTTTATTTGCTGCTGTTACATATTCTTCATCGCTTGTAACTGTTTCCATAGCATTATCTAACTCTTCCCTAACTCCTAATTTATCAGCAAATAAAATTACTTTATTAGTAGTATAAGGTCTAGCTTTTTCACTTAGCCACAGTCGTTCTTGTGCAATTTGACCATTACCAAACTCATGTTCTTGTAGATCTTTTACAGGATCTGTCATAAATGTTATTTTCATACCTTTAGAGCCTGTTCCTGCTACTACATATTCCATGTTTACTATTCTTGCTACTTGCGTAGTTGCTGGTTTAATCCATTTGCTTACTATTGTTGATTCTGTTACTTCTTTACCTCTTGTGCTATAATTACTCATTTTTATTAATTTATTTTGATTTTTTAAATTGGTAATCCTCCAATATTTCAATTTATATATTTTTATTTTAGTCTATGTATATTTTATCCCAATGTGATTCTACTTTGTCGCCTTTTTGTTCAGAAAGAAGTATTTCTCCTTCCAAGTGTGCGCATCTACCGCCACTGACTAACAAATCATTTCCATTTTCAAAATTTACAAAAACATTATTTTTGGTATCTCTTGTAAGTTTACCTATTGCGTCTACTCTTGCAGGGATAATGTTTGCTAATTTACCAGTAAGATTTAATTCTTTAGTGGTAATAAACTCATCATTTGCTGCAGCAGCACCGATATATTTATCTTTAACGTGACAAATAAATATTACGCCTTTCTTTGCAGACATACACATTAAGTCAAAGAACTCTAAAAACCATTCTCTACTGTGTTTGTAGCCGTAACCTTGAGCTATGTCGTGTACTGTTTCAAAATCTGCATCGGTATGTCTTGCAAAAGAGCCATCTGTTCTTCTGTTAAACTTTTTACCTTGTGGTTTCTTCATGTAATTAAATGTACCTCCTATCTCTGACCATTCATCAATCTTTGTCAAAGTATCGTAAATAACATAATCATACTGTTGTGTTTCCACTAATTTTTGTACTACTTCACGTAGTTGTTTTGCAGTAGTTAAATCTAACTTAACTGCGTCATTGTAACTAGTTCCGTTTGGTTCTACACTTACTAAAAGGGATTTGCCCTCTTTAGTAAATTCTGTAGTAAACCTAGATGCTAGTGTTGTTTTGCCTATTTTAGGCGGACCATACATAATCATGGTCTTTGGGCTTATTGCCTCTTTCTTTGTAATCTTTGTCGGTAGTTCCAATATTTTTACTTTAATATTTGTTTTCAATTTTATTATAAATTTCTTCCATTGTGGCGGTAAATCTAGAGTTTGGTAACTCTTTAAATTTATTAATTGCACCGTCAAAATATAATCCTAAATTTAAATTAGGACGACCTATTCTGTTCTTTAGTATGATTAGTGACCTAAAATGATCTTTTAGTCTAGTAATATCATATCCTAAATAATTAGTCAATTTATATCTATACGGGGCAAATAAACCAATAACTACTAATGCGTCTCGTTGCGTTAGTTTATTGTCGCCTAAATTATCCAAACTTGGTTCTAGTCTGGCAGCTTTATAATGTTCTACATTCTCACTAGCAGCGGCTTGTTGTTGTATATTTACAACAGTATATTTCCAATGCTTAGTAATTTGTTTACGACAATAATCTGCTGACCAGTTTTCCATAGCTTTATGCTTAGAGCCAGCATGTCTTTGCTCAGGTTGTAATAAAGAAATATGGTCACTAATCACTATAACATATTCATTTTCATCATGTTGTTGATAGTGAGAGTATTTCCAATTTCCTTTGCTAGTACCTAATTTTTCATAATCTGAATGAGTAATAAACTTTTTTGCAGCCCCATCTGTTATTTTTAACTGAGTCCAAAAATGTGTACCATTATCATTAGAATATTTTCTACAATATTTATAAATACCATACGGATTTGATACAGAGTCTACTATTTCTATACAGTCAAATAACTCCATAAAATAATCTCTAGCTTTCTCTACTTTTTCTATAATGTCATCAGAAATTTCTTCATCATACATAGAGTTTAATTGCAGTACATCAATCTTAATTTTGTATTTTTCAGCAAGATAAGCTACAATTAATGTGTCTATAAATTCTTCTTTTGATTCTTCTAATGCAAAATATAAAATTTTTATCTTTAATCCAGATTCAGGATGACTTTTGATAAAATCATATGGTGTTTTTACAAACATGTACTTTGCTAACTGTGTTTTACCTATACCACTATTGGCGGTAATTAAATAATAAACACCTTTCATTATACCTGGAAGATGCCTACTCAATAATGGAAAATTATCAGAAAATGGAATACAGTTATAACTCCCACTTCTTTTATTTTGTTGCTGTACTTTAATTTTTTTTAATCTTTCTTCAAACATTAGTTAATTGAGTTACTGTCCCAATTCGAGTTAACTGTATCATCTGTTACATTTTCTAACCACTCTTCCAACAAAGAACCATTATATTGTTTGTATATAAAATAATCTGCCCTACGCATATATTTTAAATTATCCAAAGAATTAATATATAATATTGTTGCTTTTGTAATTAAATCAGGTGTAGCTTCAGGATTGTTTCTTATGAATTTCTTCATCTTACTAATACAATCTGTTATACTACCACCTACACCATTACGATGTTTTTTGTAATTTTCTCTCCAATAATACAGCCATTCCATATCAGCATCTTTAAACTTTCTAAGATTTAAAGGCTCTGCTGCTACAGTTTCTTTTTGAGGTTCATTGTTTTCAATAGGTTTGTTTATTGTTTCTAATACTCTACTGCCAAGTAAAGTAATTTTTAAATCATTATCATTACGAGAAATAAATTCTCTTCTGATTAATGTTTTAACATCTTTAAATTGTATTCCATTAAATTCTAAATAGTCTTTAATATTTTTTGATTTATGCAATGTGCACAAAATACCAAATTGATTTGGGTTTAATTTAAAATTTTTAAGATGCTCAAATAGTTCATAAATCTGTGAATTCATAATTTTGTTCTACTTTTATTGCTCTCATTTTATCGTAGGCATTTCTTTTTTTTATATGATTTATTAGTTTACTTTTTAATTTTTTGTTTTTTATTTTTAAAAAATTAATCATAATTATTTATAATTTTTAATTGATGTATAAGTAATATTATTTCTGTCTAATCCTTCAATTGCTTTTTCTACCCATTTTTCATCTTGAGTATTTACACAACTTAATATATATATTTTGGCGGTATGTCCATCACGGATTCTAACTAGCCTACCTATTCTTTGTATTAAGTTTCTTGGATTTGAATTTAATTGTACTACTAAACCTATATCTAAATTAGCAATATTATGACCTTCATTAAGAGATTGTACGCAAGACAGTCTTTTAATCTTATCTGCTTGAAATCTTTTTAAATCTTTATCGTCTGATTTAGAATGAAAAGTCTTTTTTTCTAATTCTTCTGCCTGTTTAATAGAACCAGCAAATATTAAAGTTTTTTTATCTTTAGGTATATCTTTAAGAATTGCTTTTGCTGCATCTGTTTTAGACTGCAAGTCATATAACATTCTCATTCTATCTAAATATAAAAATTTAGGGACTGGTTTGCCACTAAATCTAATTTGCTGTATTCTTCTGTTTTTAAATTGATAATTTTTAAATTCAGTAGTCATAAAAGGTTTATTTTTAGATCCACCTGGACTGCCTTTTTTAATATCATCTAAATGTGTTTCCACAATAATAATTTGATAAGGAGCAACTATGCCTAGTTTTACACCTTCGTCTAATTTTAATTCTTTAATTGTTTTTAAACCTAAATTTTTTAGTATTTCTAACTTTTCTTCTTCTTTAGGAGGAGTTGCAGTTAATGCTAATATTTTAAGTCGTCTAAAAAATATACTAGAAAGTTCATTAAATGGTTCAGAGTTAGCTGAGGTCAGATTATGCGCCTCATCGAGTATAACTCCATCATATTTACTTAAATCTACTTTAGACAGACTAGCATAGCAAGCTCTGTCCATTTTAGAATAATAAGTTTTCTTTTTCCATTTACTAAATTCCTCTTTCCAATTTTCATCTCGTAGTTTTTCTGTAGGAACTACTAATAACCATTTTCCTTTATGCATGTCATCACTAATAATATTGACAGCAATTTTAGATTTACCTGCACCAGTACACAGTGCTGCAAGACCTTTACAGTTATTCTTTTCCCAATTTTTTTGTACTTGTCTTTGTAATTTATCTTTTATTTCATTTAACAATTTCTACTATTTAGTTATTTTTTTCAATAAATTAATGTGTCCAATAATCTGATATAGCTGCTTCTGCTTTTAGTTTTATAGTTTTGCACCATAAATCACCTGCTTTTTCCATTGACTGTTCTAGTAGTTTTGCAATTTGTGCAGAATAATCTTCACGCACTTCTACATTTATCTCGTCATGTACAATGTTAGTAATATTAGCTACATCTTCTAATTTATTACTTATTAGTTCTCTTCTAAAATATATACCTGCTAATTTAGTAATACTGCCTGCTTCGCCTTGGATAGGAAAATTAAGTGCAGCTCTTTCTATTGAAGATTTTTCCATTTTGTTTTTTGGACTTTCAAACCAATTTTTTCTGCCTGTAATATTGTCAATAAGAATATACCCTCTACTTAAAGATTCTTTTTGTACTTTTTTAAAATATTTTTTTAGTCCTGGAAACGCTTTAAAATAAGCATTATATACAAACTCACCTTCTTCTGCGTCTATACCTAAGTTTTTTGCTATAGTAAAACCATTACCACCGTAATTAATAGCAAAGCCTGCACCTTTTGCTACTTGTCTTTTATCTTTATGATATTTTTTAATATCAGCTAATGGAACATCAGCTAGTTCAGGATAAATTTTAGATGCAATATAAGAGTGCATATCACCCAATCCTTGTTCGTAAAAATACAGCAAATCTTTATCGTTAGATTTGTTAGCTAGTATAATTTGTTCTTGACCTGCATAATCTGCATTGACAATTTTGTAATTATCTTTAGCTATAAAAGCACTTCTAAACTCTTTTATTGCAGGTATATTTTGTAAATTTGGATTACTACTAGATATTCTACCTGTATTTAAAATTTGTTTATAGTTACTATGTATTCTATTTGTAATAGGATTAATATGTTTAAAGAATTTAATACCAAACGTATTACATGCTTGGCTTGTTTCTTTATACTCTAAATAAAGTAATATTAATTCTTTTAAAGTTTCACTAATTTCTTTATTTGTTGTAGTCATACTGCTCATAAGCACTTTAGCGTTAACTGTATAACTTTTTATTTTAGTTGTTTTAGATACTTCTTGAGGACATATATTTAAGTATCTAAATAAATCAATAGTTTGTTTTGGACTGCTCCATTGTACTAAACATTTAAAACCACTGTCAAATAAATCTAATTGTTTTGAAACAAAATTAGTTTTCATAAAATTTGTAATAACAAAATCATCTAATTTTTTAATTAGTTTTTTTTGATTTTCTAAATTATTTATGTATGTATTTGTCCAAGTATTTTTACTAAATGTCATACCTATATATTCCATATCACCTAGTACAGGAATAAATTTCATTTCTAAATTAATACAACTAATAACCTCTTTAAGTTTTGCATCCTCTAGTTGTTTATCTCGTATTAATAAAGGGTAAAGTACATCTTCGGCACCATACTCTATTTGTCTTTCTGTAAAAGGTTTATCTTTTATATTTGCAAACTCTAATCTAGTGCTTTTATCAACAGTAATGTCTAAATATTTTTTATTAAGCTCTTTTAAACTAACAGGTACATTTAAACCGTTATGTAAAATTTGCTCTACTATCATAGTATCGTATAAATTATTTATTTTAATATTATAATTATGTAATAAATGTTTATACTCAAATTTAATATTTTGACCTACTAATAAAACATTAGGATTCACTAACACAGGATACAACAACTTAATATCAACAGTTCTTACGTCTATTACAAATTGAGTATTTTTATCACCAATTTGTAACATTACTATTTTAGATAAATATGGATCTAGTCCTTCTTTATCTCCATATTTTCCATTATATTTCCTTGTAGTTTCTATATCGAGAGAAAGTACTTCTTTATTTTTCAGATAGTTTACACAATCTTCCATAGAAGTACCTTCTCCAATATATTTATAATTTAACATTCTAAATTATTAACTACTTTTTAATCCAAGTTCTTAGAATATCCCAATTTCTAGTAGCAAACACGCCAAATGCAATGCCTGAAAGCACTTGGTATCCTCCTGCTAACAAGATTAATCCTGCAAGTGCTCCAATTACTCCATCTATTCCTGTTCCTACAAGCCATACCATTACAGCATTGTATATTCTTCTCATTACGCTGATTTTCTCAACTATTTTCTCTTTAACTACTTTCTTTTTTCCCATAATTTTTTTATTTTACTATTTTTTCCATATAAACGCAAGTATCTCCCTCTTTAAATCCTTTTTTACGAAGAAGATTTTCACTTGCAGGCAGTGCCCAAGCATAGGCCTTATACCCTTTAAAATTTTCTTTTACAAATTCCCACCTAGTTTCCCATAATGACGAAAATATACCTTGTCGTCTAAAATCTTCACTAACCCAAGCATCCATAAATTTAATTTTTTTGTCTATTTCTTTTTGCATAAAAATATGCCCAATAGGTTGGTCAGTACTCGAAAGTGCTACCCAACCATATAAATTTTGAGCATTAGTTTCTATTTTTATTATTTTAAATTTCATGATTTATTTATTGGCAAAGCCCAACAATATAACTTTTGAGTATAGTTCATCCCATGCCTTGGGTTTGGATACTCTACTAACGATTTAAATCCTACATTTTCTAAAATTTTTACAAAAGTACTATTAAAATAATTTTGACCAACTAGAGCAGTAATACTTCCAATATCTAAAGATGAAATATATTCATCTTCTTGTATTTCTTCCCCACCTGGAAAAAATTCTATATTTCCTTTATGTTTTGTTATAATTTCTAAAAACTCATTTAAATCTTCTTCTATTTCTTCTATCTCTTCTTCTTCTAGGCTGACATCATCACAAGTTTGAGCCCAGTTTGACATTATCATAGCCCCACATCCTCCTGCGTTAGTTGTTATATTAAAACTAGCATCACCTACACGAACTTTGAGTTCGCCATGCCATCTCCCGTTTTCTAAAAATTCTATTTCCATTTTTAATATTCAAAATTAATAAATTTCTATTCCATCTACTTTTAAAAAACTATCAAAGATAATGTCTTCTAATTCCTCTGTTTCTTTATCTTTAACATAACCTTTTGTATGCTGAATGCCATACCCTAAAATTTTTCTTTTCTTAAAAACTCTAATGTCGCCTTCTTTTAAATAATCACAATTTGATTCAACTACTTTGCATCTAAATTTCTCACAAATCCAAGTTATGTCTTTTTTTGTAGATACTTCAACTAATTGAAAAGGTAAAGTTTTCCCTACTTTTTCAATTATTTCAACTGTAGCTATTTTTTTATCCTCTATCTGAGGATCTTTATAAATAATAATTTTAGTATTTTTCAATTTATATATATTTAATGATAAAAAAATAAGTTTATATTGTTATAATATTGTTTTCAAAAATCTCTCGCTTTTTTTCAAATTGCGTATTTACATAGTCTTTATCTAATAATTTGTCAATCATTTCGTTAGACAATGCGCAGTTAACAATTTCTTCTGGATGCCACTGTACTGTAAAAGAAGGGTAATCTAAATAAGCAATTGCTTCGTTAGTGTTTTCTTCATGTGGTCCATTAAAATTAGCTAAACTTACTGCATTTTTTGGCAATAAATCTACAGTTTGGTGATGTATTGAATTTACTTCGTGATTTTGACAACTGTACTCGTCATCTTTACCAAAATCAAATTCAAATTCTTCTAAAATAGATTTATCTATACCTAATGTATGTACTAATTCTGATCTATTTTCTCCATTAGAAGCGTGCCACATATTTTGTATTAACGTACCTCCATTTTTTACAGCAAAAGATTGATGACCTCTGCATATACCAAATACAGGAGTTCTTTTTGCCATATATTTAGGCAACATTACTCTGTCAAACCATTCTCGGTACACACAAGGTTTACCTACATAAAAAGATATTTTTTCATCATCTTGTAAATATCTTTGTACTTCTACATCTGGTCCGCCTGGTAATACTAATAGGTCTAAGTCTTTTACTTCTGTATCATTTGGTAATAATATTTCTACTTTACCAAAGTAATTAAAAAATGAAGCATAAGGTAAAGTTACACCTACGGCATTTCCAATTATCCAACCTGGGATTCCAATTTTCTTTTCTTTTATCATTGTTTTCATTTAAAATTATTAATTTGTTATATTATATTTTAGATTATCTAGCGATAATAATTTATTACATTTATGCATCCAATTTGCTTCCTCATTGATAAATTTGTAATTTTTATCAATAATAGGATTAAATTTTTCAACATAAATTTTATTACTAACAGACAATTGTCCCTCTAGTCTGCCGTTGCGGAAAAAAGCATTTTTAAAATATAATGCTTTTCCTAGTTTATTACATACATACTTTAAACCATCTTCCGTCATAGCCACTCCTAAAGGTTTTCTTGTCCATTTGTCACGCATTACTACAAAATTATTTTGTACTATTCTTTGTTTTACCCTTTCCAAATTCATTCTACTTTCTGATACTCTCATTTCTTCATATTTAGGTAAAGTAAGAAATCAATATTTTAACTTTTTTTAGTATAATTGCTAAATCCTTTAAATAAATAAGTTATATGTAATATTGTATTTTTTTTAGGAATAAAGTCATTTATAGTTACAGCTAAATCATCGCCTTTCATTTGCGTTCTTACGCCCTTAAAAGCACGTAAATTTGCTAATTTGTAAACGCTGCTTTCTCCTACTAGTATAGTTACTACTTTAATTTTAGAAGGTTTTTTAGCTGTATTTTGTTTCTTGTTTTTAGTAATATTGTTCTTACTCATTGTTTATTATTTAAAATTTTATTTAACCCGTCTTTAAAGCATTGGGATACTCTTATAAATTATTGTTTAATTAAAAATTGCAGGATTGTGTCTTTCTAACCATCTGAAATGAAGTTTGATTTTCATTTCTTCTGACCAAGAATGTGTTCCTGTCATTTTTTGCATTATTCTTTTTAGCTTTTGTCCCCGTATTACTGGTTCTAATCTGCCAAAATTTTCTCTTGTAGGATGTCTATAGCCTACTCCATCAATTGGGTTTAACAATTGTCCTTTTTCATCATATACTTTAATATATGGTATACATTTTTCTTCCATTATTCATTTAAATTTTGATAAATTAATTTAAATTTATTAGGTGTAGTCCACTCATATACTTTATTTTTATAAAAAAAAGCATAGTGAGATTCATTTTGTCTAATAAATTTTACATCGTCTACTAGTGAAATACAATATAAGGCTTGCGAATCAGTTACTGATATTTCAAAACAATTTTGTTGTACTTCTATTTTTTTACAATTTTTACCTATAACATACCCAAGGCTTAAACCTGCACTATAAATACTAGCAACAATTGCAAAAAATACTGCAATATATTTAAACTGATTCATAATTAATCTATTTTTAATTCTTTTTCTCTAATTGGTTTAATTTCTATAAGTAATTTAGATAACTCATTTACTTGTGCTCTCATTTTTGCTCCAAGATCTGCGTCATTAGGTTCTAATTTTACATAAATATTTAAATAATGAATTATCATTTCATCCATTTCTTCTGCAGAAATTAAATGCTTTTGAGCTGCTATTAAATTTACTAATTTTCTCATAATTATTATTTTTCTAAAATTGCTTTACTTAATATAATTGGACCACTGTCTTTATGATTAGATACTTGAAAATGATTTTCTTTTTCTACAATAATAATTGGTTTTTTATAAAATGTTTTTCCAAAATGCTGAGCAATATAATTTTCAATTTTAACTATTGTTTCTTGTGGTATTTCTTGTTTTTTCATAATTTAAATTAATTTAAAGGTTATACTACTTAAAAAAATACACCAAACTATATATATTATTGTAGCTGATAAATAATCATTTTTCTTTATTACTTTTATTACTTTTATTACTTTAGTCATTACTATTTATTTTTTTATCTAAAAAAGAATCAACTCCTTTGCCTGTCGTTTCACAACCTTCGTCATGTATTTCTTCACCGTCATAAAATACACCAGAAATTGTTTCGTTCTCATACTCATCAAATATAATTCCATTTACATTTATTTGTAATTTTTTTATATCAAAACTTTCATTGCTAGGCAAAACAATACTACTTTCAAACAAAAGACCTTTTTCTGTTGATACAGTTGTTATCATGTTTTTTGTTTCATCGTACATATCAGTTTCATTATATTCTATATAAGCACCTTCTTCTTCTAACTCATAAATACTTTCGTATGTTTGTGATTTTGTAATATCAGAACTTTTATCATTAGAAATAATTTCAATTCTACAGCTATTAGCATTAGCACCATAGTGATGACCTAAGTCATCTCTTTCGTACCAATCATAACTATCAGGCAAAATTTCTTGTATATCTAGAATAACACTAGCTAAACTTTCATCAGTTTCTTCCATTTTATTTTCTAATATTTCTACTTCTTCATCAGTAAATGTACCCTGTACAATTTCCCAACCATACCCTGATATTAATATTTCTACTTTTTTTTCTTTTTCCATTTTATTTAGTTTTAATATATTTAACAAAATCTTTATCCCCCAACTCTATCAATTCATCTCGTAAAGTATCTACATCAGAATTGTTTTTTCTGTGCCAAGATACATCTTCTCCGTGATAATTTTCTAATCTATCAAGGTATTCATAAGTTTTTATTTTATTTTCCATCTTATGACTATTTCCACTGTACTGTTAAATTCTTATAAGTCTTTGGGTTATATTTAATTAAATCAAACATACCTAAATTGCCTATTCTATAACTGTCTTCATAATCGTCCCACTGAACTCTAACCCAACCTTGTTCACAGCCATAATCAAGATCTACATATCCATATTTACTATCTCCTTGCTGTCCATAAAATGTACTATCAGGATGCATAGTGACTTTCATCTCATGCTTTACATTAAATTCTGTTACTGTTACCATTATTTTTTATTTAATCAAAGTATCTACTAAAAACTTCAACACCTTTGCCAGTTAATAAATTAATTAATTTTCTTTTTTCTTTGTCATTAAGAGTTTTAATTTCTCTTTTGATGCTTGCTTCAATTCGTGACCAAGTATCAAATATTCTAGGGTCATCTGACATTTCGTATGCCCAATCAAATCCATTTATTCTTTTTGCAAGTTCTTCCATTATGATTGTTTAAGGGCTACAAATGCGCTAATAAAAATAGCAATACTTGATAAAATTACCCATATTAGTAATATTATTATTTTAATATTTTTATTCATTTATTTGCTTGTTATAAAAATGAACAAAATAATTATCTTCTACGTATATTAAATTTAAACCATATTCTATAATATCATATAATTGGAAATAAACAATTTTTGAGGTATTTACTTCAATTGCTCTTATAAATTGATAACTATCTCCATAACTATCTTCGTTTCTCCCTTGTTCTCCCATATAAATAAAAGTTTCTTTAGGTCCTGAATGAGGATAAAATACAATAGAGTTTTGATTCACATTAAAAGTAAAAGCGTTTGCTCCTTCAAAATGTTTAATAGAGTCTTCTCCATACTGAATTATTACATTTAAATATGCTCTATTGAATTCTTCTATTTCTTTATTTTCTTCTTGTGCATTTATTTGTGCTATATTAATTAATAACATAGCTATGCTAAATAATATTTTTTTCATTTTTTATTTTATTTTATTTTACCATTGAATAATATTCTCTTTGTAGTCTACAATTTGCAAATCTTTTTCATAAGACCAACATCTTGAAGCATCTACAGTATTAGAAGTGACTACTTTAAATACAAATTCAGTTGTGTCACTTAATTTTCTTATGCCTTTTATAACTCCAATATCTCCTATTTTATTTAAACTATTGGCATTATTTTTTATAATTTTAACTTTTGTACCAATTTTATATATACTCATCATTAACTTTTTTTTATTAAATTATTAAAGGGAAAGTAATATCCTTACTCTCCCTTTAAAAACCACTAAGATTTCTCTTAATTAACTAAAAAAAATACTATTTTAAACTGTCATTTTCTCTTCTAGTTCAAATTCAATTTGTGCAGATTTGTTTGCACGTTCTTCAGGTACTTCAAAAGTTACCTGTAACATTTTACTTACATCAGAAGATGTAGTATCTCCTGCTTCGCCTGGTACAGACAAGTCATATTCATAACTTGCATTAGGGTCAGCCAATACAACCATACGATGTTCAAACACAGGCTCATTATCTCTAGTTGCAATTTTACCTGTTCTTGGATTCAATACAGCTTGTGAAGGATAACCATTCTCTTCAGAATTTGTATCTTTAAATGGATTTGTGCTTCTCCACAATTTAATCGCAGCATTTTTAACAGGCGAACCTACTTCTAATTGTGCAATTGCATGGTCTGCAGGTAATACAGTAATGCTACGTAAACATTCTCTTGTTGACGCTGTAGCTCCTACAAATGCAGCTAAGCTAAATGCACTACCTTCTCCAATATTGTTTTTTACTTTAACATCTTGTGCTAAATACAACGCAACATTACCGTTTTGGGTTGTCTCTTTGTGAAAAACTACTGGGTAAGTTCTTTCTGTGAAAGTTTCTTTTAATTCCACGTTATTCATTGATCTACTCATTTTTTTAAATTTTAAATTTTTGTTAATAATATAATGTAATAAAAAATAATATTGTTATCATCTATAGTATCTAATTTCATTTTGGAATAGTAATTCCTGTATACTGTATAATAATATATTATTGGGTAATAAATTTTAAATACCTTTGGCACGTTATATAAGAACGTGAATTCTTCTACTTTAATAGTAATATATTTGCGTAGTTATTTAATTTCCAAAGGCAATTCTTAATTGTTATTTAGATAATACTCTCAACGATCCCCAACGAGGCACACGTCTTGTAAATTTCTTTACAATAGTATTCGCTATATGTTTATAGCCAAAGTCATTCTTATGCAAACTGACATCCATCTTCGCTTTTTTTAAAGCGATTTTATCTTGTTCGGTTTTTCTGTATTTCACAACTGGCGATGACATACGAGCATTGCTTAACGATTCTAATTCTAATTTCAGTTCTTCTACTGAAGGTAAATACTTTTGATTTCTCATTTTACTAAGTGTTTAAGGTTAAAAATAAAAAGCCTACTCTATTTCGGATTTTCGGCTTACTCCGTTTTTATTATTGAGGTACAAACATAGTATCATCATACCATAAGAAATATAATTCTGATTTACTAGTGTCACATATTAATCTAGCAGTAACAATATCAATTCTATGATTATATTCAGGTTGAAATACAGTTGTTTTTAAATGCTGATTAGCTTCCACATTGTCAGATAAATAAATTGCTGCCCAACTCCCACCTAACACTATGCCTAGCATAATATTAAGTATATGTAATAAGAATGTACTTAAAGACATAATTATATTTTATCTGCTCCTGTAATTCTACCTACTACCATTCCACACAAATCTGTAGTTTCTGTCATATGCTTTATTTCAAAAGTCCATATACATTTTACCATAGCAATTGGCATAGTTAGTAATAATAGTGCCATAAATAATAATATAGCAGTTGCATAAATTAAATAATTTTTCATAATTTTAAATTTTCTTTGGTTAATTAATTAGTTTTAACTGGTCGAGTGGCA
>TARA_R110001606_G_scaffold99949_1_pt1 | contig 18484 bp, 14 predicted proteins | sample TARA_R110001606 | Tara Oceans TARA_R110001606 (sample SAMEA4398315) | marine metagenome | biome: Polar Biome; feature: [SRF] surface water layer (ENVO:00010504); material: water (ENVO:00002006), including particulate matter (ENVO:01000060) such as... | depth 5 m | reverse complement strand
GTGCCTTCAACATCCATGATGACGGCATGCTTGCAGTCGATCAGGTAGGCGAAGATCCCCGATGCTTTGTTGTTCATTTGACTTGGCAAAAAGAAACTTCACCCGACTGGCCTTCGGTGGAGGAATTCAACTCTCTCGATGACTTTCGGGCCAACTGGAAGCAGATATTTGAGTGACTGCTTTTGGCGAGTTCCCGCCGGTCAGACTTTGCTCAGCAATGTCTTCTGACGCGATATACGGACCTATGCTCATCGGACTCTAGGGAAAATAATAGCTGAGAAGACCAAGGATATTTTGCTCTGTCCGCTTGAGCCGACTGATAGGTGCTCCCCAAAGAGCGGCACACAATACATACGGTTCGTTTGGTAGTTTGACGCTCTTTTAATCTCTGGTTTGCGCCATCAGGCTTCAGCGCAGAGCGTCCAACATCTTGCGTGCACGAAGTAGCTGCCTGTCATTCAAGTTTGCGAGCACGCTATTTATCTCGGCTAGCAGGCGTCCGCGCTCTCCAGGAGGAAAGGATTTCGCTCCAAATAAAGTCTGAGGTGCCACGTCAAGCGCCTTTGCGATTTTCTCCACAGTATCGAAAAGCGGCGCTGATATTCCACGCTCAATCTTTCCTATCGTCTCTCGAGAGACACCAACTTCTTCGGCAAGTTGTTCAAGCGTCCAGCCCAAGGATTTTCTGTGGTGCCGGACATTCGCCCCGAAGAGTCTTTGAAGTTCCATGCATAGGTCTCCCCACCTCAGTTAGAGGGTCGGTCGACGTGCAAATCGAGAAATGAGAACTTTACATTCTCAAAAAAGAGAACTATAGGTTTACAATTCTTAATATGTAAAGTTGTATTTTTACCTGAGCTCGCACCTAATCACACAAGGTGAGCGTAGGATGGGGTTAGCACTAGAACCTCAGGTAGGAACATACCGCAGCCAATACCGCTACCCGCAAACTCCGAGACCCATATGCAGGATCCCAAACCCGCCCTCGATTTTCCCCGTGCATCATCGCTGCGCCACTCCGGTATGGCAACCGATACGGGGGGACCCGAACGCGTTTCAATCCCCGATTTTGCACAATCGAGCCACGCAGCAGGCGATAAACCTCGGGTCCGCCCCGCCTCTCTCCATCACCTTTACCTTGGCCACTATTCCGAACTCCTCCGCTTCAGCCGGTCCCGCATCGGCAATGCGGAAGATGCCGAAGACCTCGTCCAAGAAGCCTTCATCTCCGCGAGCCGCGCCTATTCCGACAAGCCCATCGAAGAGCTGCGCCCGCTCTTGTTCACGATCCTACGAAACCTCACGCGTGATTACCTGAAATCGGGCTATGCAAGGAGCCAACGCATGTATGCCGAAATTACTGAGATAGGTGAAAGGCTGGCCTGCCACCGGACCGTGAGCCCTGAACAGAAGGTCATGGACGCGCAATTGCTAGCTATTGCCCAAGCGGCAATAGGTGCCCTGAAGCCCCGCCAGAGGGAGGCGCTTGAACTTCATCGGCTGGAGGGCCTGACCCATGACCAGGTCGCCAGGCGCCTCGCCGTGTCGCCAAGAACCGTCAGGAATGATATAGCCGAGGCGCTGGCGGCGATCGCGAAAGCCCTCTCGCGATCGGGCGCCCAGCGTCCTGACAAGGCTGAGTGATACGCACGTGATGAATGACAATGACGAGGAAACGGGCCGGCTTGATGCCGCAGCGCGCTGGTATAGTGCGCTGCAGAATCCGGACGTTGAGCTGGAGACCTGGGACGCCTTCCGCGCCTGGGAGCGCGACCCTGATAATGAAGCCGCCTATCGCCAGATCGAAGCCAGCCTCGCGATCATAGACCATGGGCTACGGGCGGGCAGGGGAGCCGCAGCCACACCGCCTTCCCGCGGTAAGGCCGAGCCATCTCACCGGCGCAGGTACGCCTGGATGGCCGGCATTGCCGCCCTTATTGTCCTGTCTGCGTTTGCGCTCGCGCTGAAAGCCAATTCAGCAAGTGCGCCAAACGAGATTTATGCTACGGCGGTCGGCGAACAGCAGACGGTGACGCTCGCCGATGGCAGCCTCGTCACGCTGAATACCGACACGAAACTGGACGTGGCCTTAACCTCCCGGGACCGGCGGGTCACGCTCCTGCGCGGAGAAGCGCTGTTCGAAGTCGCAAAATCCGACGCGCCGTTCAGGGTCACGGCTGGTAACAGCCAAACCCGTGCTCTCGGCACCCGGTTCGACGTGTACTTGCGCCCGAATGATGTTGCGGTCACCCTGTTTGAAGGCGCCGTTGTCGTGTCTGATCCGAAATCGTCCCCAACAGGCATCGATGGACAGGTCCTTGTGCCCGGCTACAGGCTCACAGTCTCCCCAGGCGGGGCAAAGATCCTCTCCCGCGTAGATCCTGCGACGGCGCTGCAATGGCAGAGCGGCATGATCCAGTTTGACAACGTGACCCTCGCCGACGCGGTCGCCGAACTGAACCGGTATTCCGCGATCAAGCTTCACGTGTCTGACCGACAGCTTGCTGACGAACGCCTAACCGGAACTTTCCCAACCGGAAAACCGGAAGAATTTGCCTCGAGTCTGGCCCTGTTCCTGCCCCTAAGAGCTGAACGGTCAGGCGATTTGATAACTCTTGTTGCAGAGACGTCAGCGAGGCCGTGACGCTGCCTACACCGTGCGTTCTGGGAGAATATTCCAGCCACCCAATAACTGGCCAAATTCGACATTAAAAGGGAAATAGTATATATTTCTTCATAAGATAGAAATGCCTGGGGGTGCGCATGTCACGTATTTTCAGTTTCATCCTGACAATCGGCTTGCTCATGTTCGCGACGCCGTCTGCGCATGCCTGGGGCAAGTACGGACACGTCACCATCTGCGAAATATCCTACCGCCTGCTGACCGAACCTGCCCGAGCCAGGCTGAAGGTCCTGATGGCAGTCAATGAGGAATACACATCATTCAATCGAGCCTGTCTGGAGGAGGACGCATTTCCACGGGTGCGCAGTGAGGAGCATTTCCTCAACGTGCCGCGTGACCAGGTGGCGATCACGGACATGTCCTGTGGCGCTGCCAGCAAATGCGTCCTGTCGGCCATCCAGGACGATTTTGGCAAGCTCGGTGATACATCGCTCGACGACGCGACCCGCGTGGGCGCGCTCATCGCCCTTGGACACTGGGTCGGCGACGTGCACCAGCCGCTGCATATCTCATTCGCTGATGACCGGGGCGGAAATTCCGTGGACAAGCGCGGCCGCTGTTCGGCAGACAATCTTCACAGTGTCTGGGACAATTGCATCGTCGAGGACGGCGTCTTCAATATGAATGCCATAGAGCGCCTGTTGGGATGGGCCCGGTTCACCAAGGCCTATCGTGCGGCAGACCGCCTGATTGCGGAACTCGATCCGGCCAGTATTTCCGATTGGCAGGCCGCCGAAATCTGGGAATGGGCTGACGAGTCCTATCAGCTCGCCCGGGCGCCTGTCACAGAGTATTGCGTCCTGAAGGACAACAGTTGCTGGTATGATGCGGATCGGGAAATCCTCGCGCCTGGCGGGGAGAAACGCACGATCCAGATGACGCAGGCTTATATAGACCTCCAGACGCCGATTGCCGAAGAGCGCATGCAGCGTGCCGGCGTCAGGCTCGCCCATCTGATCAATCTCGCCCTCGACCCGGATTATGCGCCGGAGTGACAAGCGAGGCGGATTGTCGGGCAAATATGCCAGCCGACAATCTTGGGACGCACGCAGCGCTCCCTGTATCGCGGTCGCGACCTTCCTTCAATTGCCGGATCGCTTCTTCGACTGACTGGTTTCCCTATCAACGGTCCAGATTGGCCGTGGCATGCGCCCTTCGCGATAAGGTTCCCGGACTTGTTGTCACCGTGACGGATCGCGCACCGGAAATCTCCGGCGTGTGGGATGGCTTGCAAGAGAAGGCCATGCGCATGTCTGAATTGCACCTGCTCCGTGGACGACATGTATCCATCAGTGCGTCAGGTGACACCCGCTGCCGGTCATGGCGCATATCGTCTGATCTCCGATTTCCACCACGCAGGCTGTCTCCATCCCTGACGACTTCAGGGGAACGAAGGATAATCCTGCCGCATTGCATTGCCCACTCGTTGAACCTGCCAAGCGCTCGGGAGTGAAAGCCCGGGCCGGGGTCAGTCAATTCCGGAGGGGAAGACGTGTTCAAAAGAACATCCATAAAGCCATACCTTATTAGCGCCGCCGTCGCCGCATGCGTCATGTCGCCCGCCGCGGGCGTGGCCCGTGCCGATCAGCCGGGTACCAATGAAGTCGTCGAACTGGACATCGACGCACCTTCGTTGGGTGATGCCTTGCGCCAGCTGGGCGCGCAGGCCAGCCTCAGCCTCCTATATTCCGACGCGCTTGTTGCCGGGCGGCCTGCCACACCGCTACATGGTTCCTACCGGCCTGATGATGCGCTCACAAAGCTGCTCCAGGGCACGGGTCTTGAAGCCGTATCAGGCAAGGGCAATGCCTACGTCATACGCAAGCAGGCCGATAAGACAGGGGCACCGGCAAGGGCCGCGCTTCCTCAACCAGCCGAGCTGCCGCGCACCATTGTCCCGCCAGTGCCCGTCGAGGAAGGGGATGACGCTGCACAGCTCAGGGTCGACACAGTCACTGTGACGGGGACCAGCCTGAAGGGCATCTCCCCGGAAAGCTCGCCCCTGCAGATTTACAGCCGGGACGATATCCTTAAGTCCGGCGTCACGACGACGGAGCAATTCATCCGGACGCTGCCGCAGAATTTCGGGGGCGGGTCGACCGAGTTCACGTCACAGGGCCTGCCGACAGACGGCAACTCCCAACGCAACTCCACCTATGGCTCCGGCGCCAACCTTCGCGGCCTGGGCTCGGGCGCAACCCTGACCCTGCTCAATGGCAACCGGGTCGCTCCGACCTCCACTATCGGCGATTTCGTCGACCTGTCGATGATTCCCGTGTCGGCGCTCGAACGGATCGACGTCCTCAGCGACGGCGCGTCATCGATCTATGGGGGGGACGCTGTTGCCGGTGTCATCAACCTTGTCTTGCGCGACGATTTCGACGGGGCCGAGACAGGACTGCGATATGGAACGGTGACGGATGGCGACATGGCGGAGGTCCGGTTCAGCCAGACGCTCGGCAGGAAGTGGGCGGGTGGCAACATAATCGGGACCTACGAGTATATGGACCGCGATGCCCTCGGCCTGTCGGACCGTCCGGATATTGCCGCGCCGACATTGCTGAACGGCGGGCCCATCGACGTCATTGATGCCTTCGACCTCCTTCCCCAGCAGACCCGCCACAGCCTGGTCCTGTCTGGACGCCAGGCCCTGGGCGACCGGTTGGAAATCGCATCGACGGCGCTTTATTCCGACCGCAAGGTCGAGAGTTCCTCGGTCGGGATCGCCAATACGACCTCTGTTGCGAAAAGCTGGATTGAATCGGAAAGCCTCTCAGCGACGTTTTCTGCCGACTACGCGCTCCGGCCTGACTGGAGCCTGACACTGGACGGCACATATAGCCGGATACGAAATGACAATGTTCAGCAGATCATTCTACCGGACCTCGCGTCTCCCTCCGAGGCGAAGACGGAGTCCTCCCTCTGGTCGGTTGACCTTCTCGCGAGGGGCGACCTGTTCGCCCTGCCTGGCGGAACGGTTCATGCCGCGCTAGGCGGGCAATTTCGCCGGGAAGATTTCGAGCTTCGCCAGGTCGGCATGTCGCCCCTACGGGATGGCACGCGCGACATCTCCGCCGTGTTCGCCGAACTGCTCATCCCGCTTGTCGGGCCGAAGAACCAGGTTCCCGGAATTGACCGGCTGGAGCTCAACCTGTCTGGCCGGATAGATGATTATTCCGACTTCGGCTCGACCGCCAACCCGAAGGCGGGCCTTCTCTGGGTCCCTGTCGACAGGCTCAAGCTCCGCGGATCCTACAGTACGTCCTTTGCGCCGCCGACACTTGGTCAGTCGGGTGCAAACGACCGGGCTGTCGGTGTTCTGCCCTATGACTTTATCCGCAACATCCTCGCGATACCGCTTCCGGATCCTTCACTGGCCGGCGTCAACTACATGATCACGGTCGGCACGGCGTCCGATCTGGATCCCGAAACGTCAACGTCCTATACGGCCGGATTTGACTATGAACTGATGCGCGGGCGCCATGCCCTGACGCTGAGCGGTAATTACTATAACATCAGTTTCGAAGACCGGCTTGGCGTGACGCCGGTTCCTGGAAATCTCAATGCGAACTATGTCCCCGGTTTTGCCTTCGCCGATCCAAGCCTGTTCCCGGAAGGGACGGTCATCTTCTTCCCGAGCGAGGATCAAATTGCTGCCGTGATCGCCTCCCTGAGCCGTCCGATAACCTTCGCAGGCGGTGCGACGGCGGTTGAGAATATCGGCTTCATTAACAATGTGTCCCTGACCCGCAATCTGGCCTCGACAGAGACGAGCGGACTGGACCTCCAAGTGTCTTACGAGACGGATACGGATGCCGGTCACCTGTCTGCCTCTCTCAATGGCAACTATATCCTCGATTTCGTTCAGCGCGCGTCCGATACGACGCCTACCGTGGAAACGCTCAACACGCTCTATTATCCGGTCGACCTTCAGATGCGGGGACAGGTGGCCCTTGCGCGCGGCAATCTCACGAGTTCGCTCTTCGTCAACTATGTCGACAGCTATGCGACCGACAAGACCGACACCGCGACCCGGATCGATTCCTGGACGACTGTTGACCTGTCCTTGTCATGGGCGGTCGAGCCGTCGACGCCGGGCTGGCTCAGCGGCAGCGCGCTCAGCCTGTCGGTAACGAACCTGTTCGACAGAATGCCACCCCGGACCCCGACCCAGACGGGCTTTGCCATTACCGGGTTCGACCCCGCCAATGCCTCGCCGCTCGGACGGTTTGTCGCGGTCGAACTGCGCAAGACCTTCTAGATGGGCCTCCCGGTCCTGTCGCGATATCCCCGGCCGCCACGTTCCGGAATGCTCTGGCAACGCGGTGGCCGGCGCCAGCTGTGGCGCGTGCTCATCGCCGCGATTGCCGTGAGCCTGATTGGCAGCGGAGGGGCCATTCGCGCCGATACCGAGCCCGCCCAGCGCCACCCCCTCAGGCTGGAGGATGTCCTTGATACCGAAGGGATCGGCGCAGCGCAGTTCTCCCCGAACGGGCGCTGGCTGGCCTATAATCTGGTGCCGCCTTACGCCCGGCTTTCGGACTATTCCTATTGGATGCGGGCCTATGGTCTCAGCGGGCACCAGCTCTGGGTCAAGGCGATGGACGAGGATGCCGCGCCCTACCTCCAGCCGGGCCTCAACCCGGACGCCACCAGTTACCTGATGGGGTTCTCGCCAGGCAGCACCCATGTTGTCGTCCTGGAGCACAAAAGAGGCCGCTTCCGGCTGGTGGCGTGCCGCACTGGCGAGGCCAGCTGTGTCCGGTTCGACCCCATGCCGGACATACGGGACCGGTATGTCAGGGCAGAGGACTGGAATGCGCATCCAGTCTGGACATCGGACGACACGTTCGTGATGCCGGTGCGCGATGCCACGCTGCCGGGTTCAGAAATGCGAAACCGTGCCGCCACTGGCATGCTTCTCTGGCAGGCGTGGAACCAGGCATGGTCAGGCCAGGGTGCGACCGCGTCCGAAGCCGTGAGCACGGGCCGCGATCGCTCTGCAGACTGGGCCGCAGGAGACCTTGCCGAATTCAACATTGAAACAGGTAAGGTCTCGATCCTTGCTGCTGGACGCTATGCGGGCGTACGGGCTTCGCCGGATGGCCGGCTCGTCCTCGCGGCGCGTGTTGCCGAACGCGAGCGGCCCCCATCGGACGCGCACCCTGTGGCCAGCGAAACCCACCCGATGTTCGACCGGCATTACGTGCTGAGCCTAATCGACCGGACGCGCGGTACCGTCCGGCAGGCCCCTCAGCCATTCAACGTGGATCCGGGCTCCCTGACCTGGTCGCAAACATCGCAACGCTTTGCCGTTTTTGGCTGGGACAAGGCGGAAAAGCCGGAGAACGGGCAGTTCTACATAGTCGACGCCGCGACGCTCATGGCCCAGCCGCTCAGCCATGCCGGGCTGGAGCTTGCCAATAGTCGGCAGGATCCGGCGTTCAAATGGTGGCCGGGTCCGGCCAGCGCTGCCCTCCTGGATACGGGGCTCGCTGTCCTGGCGAGGCCAGCCAGTGACGGACGGCAGGACTGGTACCTGCTGCGGGTCGGTGCCTCGCCGCTCAACCTGTCGGCGGGCGTGCAAAAGCCGTCCGGCGATCTCCTCACGGCTGACCGGCGAGGAATCACGCTCATGGCAGACGGTGCAGTATACCGGCTGACCGCCAATCGCGATCCTGCGCGTCTCACGCCGGAGGGAGACCGGTTCTCGGGTCCGGTTGCCGATGCAGCCAATCCGGCCGATGCCCGGTTTGTCGATTTTACCCCAACCTCGCCGCGGATCGGGGAGGACACAAGACAGGACCTGATTCTGGCGCAAGGCGACCCCGGCATGGGAGAGAGCAGGATCTGGTTTGGCGATATGACGCCTCGCCGGGCCGCCTGGCGTCATATCGCACTGAATATGCCAGGCGCCCATGTCCTCGCAGCGTCCGTGCAGGCGCAGGCGGCGGTTGTCACAGTAAAGGAGGGGGCCGCGACACGTCTCCTGATGATCCGCAAGGACGCGGGCTCAAGTGAACTTGCCCGGATCAACGCCCACTTGAACGCGGTGCAATCGCCAGGGACAAGGAGAGTTTCGTATGCGCTTCACGATCCGCAAGGCGCGGCGCCGCCCCGGCCTGTGACCGCTTGCCTGCTCCTGCCGCCCGGTTATGACCCCGCCAAACGCTATCCTGTCCTGATGGAAGTCTATCCGATCGGAATTGGTGGGAACTGTCGTACGTTCACGGATTCTCCGGCACCCGGTGCCATGGTTCCGGAGCTCTGGACCTCGCGCGGGTTTATCCATGTTCTGCCCGCAATTCCTCTCGATCTTGCAAGGACACCGGACGATCCGCTTGGCGGCCTGGGCGACCTGCTCGGCCAGACCGTGGACGCGCTTGCAGATGCGGGCGTTGCCGATCCGGACGGGATTGTCCTCTTCGGCATGAGCCAGGGCGGCATCGCGTCGCTGGCCGGCGCCACCCAGTCGGACCGGTTTGCTGCCGTCATATCGATCAATGGCTGGGCAGACTATTTCAGCCATTATTTCGGGGCGCGGGGATTGATGCGCTATTTTCACCTGGATCAGAATGGGGGCGACAACCGCTGGCGCTACGAATGTGCCCGCGAGGGGCCCAGTCATGATTGTCCGTTCGGGTTTGGCGTCACGCCACTCGCCGATCCGGCCCTTTATGCGCGCGCGAGCCCCGTTGCACGCGCAGACCGGGTCACCGCGCCCATTTTGCTCGTCCATTCGGATTTCGATTATTTCGACATGGCGCAATATGACGAAATGTTTGGCGCGCTCTACCGGGCCGGCAAGGAGGCACGCTACGTACGCTATTGGGGCGAGGGCCACGGGCCGTCTTCACCGGCCAATATCAGGGACCTGTGGATACGGATCGATGCGTTTCTTGCAGAAAGCGGCGTGGCCGTCCCGGAGGCGGAACCGGACCGGTCGCATTGACCCGCCTTGGCTTTGCTGGCGGGAACTTCACCGAGCGGCGTTCCGGAGCGTCCAGCGACCGAGCCAGGCCTCTATGACATAGCAGACGAGAAGCGTGCGGCCGAATGGGTCGACTCCGAATGAGCCGGGTCGCAAAGCCGCTTCGACATCGGCCCGGGCGATCAGCCCGTTGGCAACAAGGGCGCCGTTCATCAGCGTGTCTGCGAGCAGGTCCCGGTTCGCTTTCAGCTGTGCAATATAGAAGCGGGACGCGTCGCCTTTCGATCGGCGCAGGCGGATCGGCTCAGGAAGGCGGTCGGCAAAGGCCTGCCGGACCAGACCGCGCCCGCGACCTCCATGGCAGAGGAGATAGGCGGGCAGTTGCAGGCAGAGTTCGACCAGGGGCTGGGATATCAAGGGGTGCACGGTTGCGTCCGAACCGGGCAGGGCGAGGCTCTCGCGTATCTGGATCATGTGCGCGAGGCTCGAGATCTGGGCGAACTTGGCCGGGGGCAGGCCACCAGGTACGCAAGCCCAGACAGGCAGGAGATCGGAGGTGGCGAGCCGCGCATGCGTCAGCCGGTTCAGTCCTGTCTGGCGCTCCCTGAGGCTGCGGATCGCAGCGGTCTCATGCGGGCCTGCAAGAAAAGGGGAAAGACTTTCTGCGAGCACGCGCCAGATCGAATGGCCGGACAGGCGGGCTGCGGCGAGGAGTTCATGCGCCGTCTGCCGGCCAAGCCCGTGACGACGCAGGTAGTCGGCGAAGATGAGCGGGTCGCGGGTTTCGAGAAAGAGGTGGTCGCCGCCTTGTCCTGTGAAGACCGTGCGACCCGTCAGGCCAAGTGCCTGTCGACGCTCGACGTCCGCCTGTCGTCCCAGGAATTCCCGGAAGGGTCTGGCGGAGAGCGGGTGACTGTCAGGGGGTGGTAGCGGGTCGGAAGGATCGACCGGGCATTCTGCAAGGGCGATCCCAAGATCACCGGCGACCGCTCTTGCCTGGACGTCTTCCGGCGGATCACCGCCTTGCAGGATGAAATGCACGGCACGCATGTCCAGCGCGTAGCGGTCCTGCATCAGGCAGGCAGCGACGATCGCGGAGTCGAGGCCCCCAGACAGGTTGAGCGCAACACGCGGATATGCCTGACCCCAGGTCCGAACGACAGAGGTCACAGTCTCACGCAGGCATGCTGCGGCTTCCTCCGACGGGGGCTCCAGTGCGTTGCGTGCCACCTGTCTCGGATCCCATAGAGCGTCTTCCCGCGCCTGGCCGCGAGAGACATGCAGCCGGCATCCCCCTGCCAGTTCACGCAGCCCCCTGAGGCCGGATTGGCCAGTCTGGATCTTGTCATAGGCCAGCAGGTTCGTGATGAAATCTAGGTTAGGTTCGAAGCGGATCCAGTCAGGCAGCGGGCAGACTTCGAGATGGGACATGACGAGGGTGACGCCCCGTGCCTGGCAGTAAAAACAGGGAATGGACGAAGTCGGCTCGGTCAGTACGAAAGTGCCGTCGCTGCCGGGCAGGAAGACCAGATATGCGCCCCAATAGTCCGTCATCAGGCTCGCGCCGCGGGAGTTGGAGATCCGCCTGCCTGCCTCCTGGTCAAGGACGGTGAGGGGCCGGCCGGGCGTTGGCGGGGACGTACGTTGAAACAGTCTACCGAACACGGCGCCAGTGCGCGCGCCTACAGGAATGTACAGGACATGACGCCCTCTTGCACCAGGGGCGAGATCATTGAGCACGCAGCCGGCACCGACAGTGTGGCGTTCGGCTTCCGGCGCGCCGCGAAGAACATGAGCGTCAATGTCGCTGGCTGCGGCGGCTGCGTCCGGATCGGCTGGGTCCCAGATGAGGGCGAGGCAGGACGGCAAGGGCTTATAAACCTCTCAGATCACCATGATTGTCTGAAAGTCGGCGCACGTATCGCGTTCCTCATTGAGGATGATCCCATTGCGCGATACCCAGCAATGGGCCGAGAAGGGCGCCAGGCGAACGCCGAAAATCCAGTCAGCCTCAACCCCGTAATGCGCCAGGAACTGCAGGAGGAGCATGCTCCGCAGGAAGCAGGCATCGTGTATGCTGAGGCAATAGGGTGTGAGGGCATGAAAGCAGCGTGCGAGACCGAGTGCGTGCGTGTCAGGACCGGATGCATTCGCGCGTGCTTTCTCCTTCCAATGGTGCGCTGCTGCCAGCGTGGCTGCGAGTCTTTGTCCCCGGACCCGTCGGGCAAGACCCGAGGTTGCCCGAAGCGCTAGCAGCGTCGCGATACGCGTGAGCGACGGGGCAGGGCGCTGGCCTGTGTCGAGATCGTAAATCGAGGCTGTCGCTTCACAGGTTGATGTCAACCGTATGGATTGCCCGAGCTTATTATTCCGAGTAAGGATGTTTTTGTCGCAGAGCCGTTCGGCGAACTGACTGGCGAGGCCGGAAAGTCTTCCGTTGGGTAGCGCAGCGATATCCGAAAACCATGCGGCTTGTGAGCCTGACAGGCAAAGATATCGATCAAGCGCTGTGTCGAGCAGGACATAGTCGCCCCCGATAGCACAGGCATGAATGCCGTTGCAAAACAGATACTCATCCTGCATGTCCGGGGGCTCCACCACAGGGTTCCTGCTGATCGGCCAGGTATCCGGTTATCTGGCCATGCCAAAAAAAGGGGGACCGCAGTCCCCCTTCCTGTCAGCCTCCCGGGATGAGCCGGGAGTTCGGTCCCACGGCGAATTCAGCGCCTTTGCTGAAACCGCCCCGGGTCTCTTCCGAGACTGATCCGAGTTCGATCGGCTCAAAAGCGTCATCGCCAGGATGGTCGTCTGTCTGCGTATTCATGACTTTCACTCCTTTTGGGTTAAGGGATGTCGCTGGCCAGGCGACACGTAGAAAATGCATCCTATCTAAGGTAGAGTCAATAACGAGAAAGTTAAAAAATGTATATATAACAATATGTTGGCAAATACATCCGCTCGCCGGCCGCGTGTTATGCGGCCGGCCTAGCTGGCGGGTTTGAGGGGGGAAGTTACGATTGTATCATCTGCCCTCCCCTTGATGGTCAGTCGACAGACCAGGCTGAACCTGTGTGGCGCAGGAAGTCGGCGACGTGCGGTCCGCCAGGCCGGGTAAGTCGACGGGGACGGGCGACTGCCGGAGCAGGGCGCGCGCCTTCGCTGTGTCACCAGACAGGAGGCACCCATGCGCCCGGGAAAGGGCATAATAGGCTCGCACATAAGGGTTGACCGCAAAGAGGGCTGGTGAACTGAGAACAGAGGCGAAGCCTGTGTCGGGCGTCCGCCAATCGGGTCCGTAGGTTTCGGCGAGGTAGCGCTCAGGATTGTCCGGCACGGTCCAGACCTGACCGTGATAGGAAACGTCCTTCAGACCGAAGGCCGTAAACCGCCAGGCCACGTCGCCCGCGCGCCGGCCGAGCCCGCAATGGAGGCCGCCGTCACCTGGCTCATAGAGGAATATGTCGACGGCGATCGTCTTGAAGGTCAGCGCGAAATACCGGTCGCCGGGGCGGGACCGCGGGTTGAGCAGGAGGTCTGGATGCTGGCGGATGATCCGGGCCAGGTCCGGCCCGCCTTGGAGATCACCAAGGACGCCAATGTCGACATCCCGGTCGTGTCCAAGCGGTGCGCCGTCCCGGCATATCCCCAGCAATGTGCCGGCAGCCGGAAAGGCCATGATGCCGGCTGCGGCCAGGATCTGGATGATCCCGCGAAGGGCGCGCACCGCCGCGTCCGGATTGAAGCCGGATGGCCTGGCGGGAGACGGCGGTTGCCCGGCAGCCAGTGCCGCCCGCTTTTGCCGGAGCGCCTCACGATAGGCACCGGATTCATACAGGGCACTGGCCAGCCAGTCATGCGCCGCCGCCCGGTCATGGAAATTGGCAGCCTTGTCGCTGATGAAGACGATCGCTTCGGACGCGCGCTTTGCGTCGAGCAAGGCCCGCGCGCAATCGGCATGATCGCGCGGCCGCGCATCTATGCCGTCGCACCAGCGAAGAAGCGCATCCGCCCTGTACTGGAGCGCGTTGATGCGCTCATCCTCGTGGGGCGTAATATCGGCGATCGACGCCCAGGACTCCGCTGCGTCGGGGTGGTAGGACACAGTCCTGCGAAAGGCGGCAAGCGCCTCGGGACGGTTCCGGAGTGCATGAAGCGCAAGCCCCCGTCCGTGCAGGGCGCACCTATCGCGTGGGTCCAGGATGAGACCTCGATCGAAAGCGGCCAGGGCCGCGTCAGGTCGCCCGGCGCGGAGGGAGGCCACTCCGAGGGCTTGCAAGACAGCGGAATCATCAGGTCGCAAGGTGTTTGCCGCCTGGAGATGATCCAGAGCTTCCTCCGCGCGCCCCGCCACGAGGCATTGCCGGCCCGCATGGAGGCAAACCTTCCAGGCGCTGGGCAGGTCGCGTGGGGTGGAAACGGGTTCGGAGAGGCGGGGAGTCATGTCAGTTCCTGTCTGGTAGTCATGAGCTGCGCGGAGCCCGTGCGGCAGCCAGCCACTGCAGACACGGTTTCCGCTGCATGCCGACGCTTCAAGGCGGCTTGCCGGAACAAGGGAGGATGAAAGTCTCTCGCAGGCGACATATAGCCCTCTTATGCCGGATGGGGTCGCAATCGGGACTGAACGCGAGAGCACCAGGTCATTCGCTATGGGCCATCGAACCCTGCGGTCAGGCGCGCGCCCGCTTACTTATCCACTCATTTCTCAGCGCAAAAAAGTACACTTGAATACGAGGCAATTAAACCATAGGTAGGAAATCGATGCAATATTAAAGAGGGTCACGAAGGCGGCGCGGCCATGTCCTACGCCGCCCGGGATCCGTCAGAAGGATCAACTACAAGCGTTTTCCTGACGAGGGATAATGTCCATGCATGACTATAACGGGTCCGCCGTTCTCCACGCTATCCGCTTGATTTTGGCGACAATCACAAGTGCCGAAACCATAAAAGTCCTTGCTGCATTTAGCGAAGCCTATGGTTTCGAAAAGATATTTCTCGGCCAGCTTGTCAATCCGATGAATGTTCCGTTGAAAGACATTCTCTACCTATCGAACTGGCCGGAGGAACTGAAGGCAGCCCGGCGAAGTCGGGCCGCTATCCTGCACGATCCTATCGCCATATGCGCCGTGCGTTCCAAACGCCCCTTTACCTGGGACGAAGCGCGCGCCCATGCCACGCGGGCTGGGCGGCGGACCGTCGACATGGTGCATGATTTTGGTCTGACCCACGGCATGATGTTTCCCATGCACGCGCTCGACAGCGTCTCCGGGGGAGTGTCGCTGGGCGGCGGGGCTAAGATGGATCTGTCACCGATCCAGATCGCGGAACTGGAGATCGTCTGCCAGGTGGCGTATTATCATCTGGAAGCCATGCTCGGTCCGTTTCCCTACCAGAGAGTTGCAGAGCTGACAGTCCGCGAGACCGAATGCGTCCAGTTTGCGGCTGCGGGTAAATCCAATTGGGAAATCGCCCGTATTCTTGGGATACAGGAGGATACGGTGAAAAAGACGCTCCGTCGTGCAAGCGACAAGCTGGGGGCGGTAAACCGGGCACACCTGGTCGCAAGCGCGATCGCCCGCCACCAGATTTTCCCCTGACTAGTCCCCTAAAGGGGACATTACCGGCTTCGGTATTCCCGGCATGCTTCCCGTGCCTAAGAAGGAGTGCAGCGCATGTTCAAGATCATTACGCCCGACAATCGCCACGCGCATAAGGACCTGCTCGATGCGATGCACCGGATGCGCTACCGCATCGTCGTCGGCAAGTGGGGATGGACGATTCCGGGAATCACGCCGGGCTTTGACAAGGATCAGTTCGACACAGCTGACACTGTCTATGTCATCGTCCGTACGGCGTCAGGCGAGGTGGTTGGCACATCGCGCCTTAATCCGACAACGCGCCCTCACATGATGAGCGAACTCTTTCCTGAGTATTGCGATCTGCAGCCCTTTCCGGTCGGCCCCGACGTCTGGGAATGTTCCCGGTTCGTGACGGACACATCCCTGACCCCTGATCCGGTTGATGCGTTTCGCGCGCGGTGCCGGATCGGTCTCGGTTTGACGGCTTACTGCCTCGACCATCATATCTCTCGGCTCAGCTGGTTGACGCACCAGACATTCTTCAACCTCGTCCAGCGGGTCTGGCACACTGAGCCGCTGGGCCTTCCGAAGCGGGAAAGGGACGATTGGGCCTGGATACCGGCTGTGTCGACAATCGATGAAGCGACCTTCGACCGGCAGCTTGATCGTTATCGCAATGCCGAGGCGATTGTTGCCGAATACAACACAGCAAGGACCGGACGTCAGCGAGGTGCGGTCGCATGACCGGCTGCATCCGCGCTTCTATAACGAGCGTCCAGCAGGAAGCCTTTGGCCGGGATGGAGTCGTCTGTCTCAGGAACGTGCTCACCGGCGCGGAGATAGAGAAGTTGCGTCAGGCGGTTGCAGAGCAAATGAGCCGGCTACGATACTCGCCAACGGGCTATGATTTCGAAGCGCTCGCAGCCCAGGTCTGGGACGCAGGGCGGACCGTTGACACAGGCGAGGCTAACCGTTTCGACATGAATGCGATGAAAACGCTCATCTGCTCCGATGGCGCGGCACGGCCGCTCCGGGAGGAGGATCCCTCAACCGAGACCGGCCTGTTCTTCTATGATGTCGCCGCGTGGAAGCATGACCGAAGGATGCGGGACGTCGCGTTTGACTCGGCCCTGCCACAGATCCTCAGCCAGTTGCTCGATGCGCGCTACCTGAACTTCTGGGAGGATACCACGTTCGTGAAGGCGCCGCACACCCGCCAGAAGACCGCGTTCCACCAGGACCTTGCCTATTTCCAGATCGAAGGAGCGCAGTGCGCTGTCGTCTGGATTCCCCTGGACCCCGCCAGCCTCGCCAACGGCGTCACGCAATACGTACGGGGGTCGCATCAGTGGGGTCAGACATTTGCGCCCAACGTCTTCGTGTCACAGACGCCCATTAGCGCTTCGCCGGAAACTCGCTGTCCTGATATCGAAGCGGCGCCGGAGCGCTATGATATTATTTCGTTCGACGTGGCGCCCGGCGACGTCATTATCCATGACGTCAGGACGGTGCATGGCGCCGGCGGCAACAGGACGGACTGCTGGCGACGGGCCGTTTCGTTCCGCTATTGTGGCGATCAGGTTCGCTACTTCGACCGGGCCGGCGCGATACGCCAGGTAGGTGTCGCACATGACCTGCGCGACGGTGATCGCCTGTTTAGTAAAGACTATCCCATTGTCTGGCCTAAACCCTGGCCAGAATTCCGGCTGGCGATGGCCTACGATGCCCAGATGGCCGGGCCCGACTGAACCTCGTCTCGGACAGCCTGACGGGTGGCAGGCAGGCCGCCAGTCTGCCAACGACGTCGCCCCGAATGCGCCACTCGTTATCAACGTGTCGCAGAGTCTCGACGTCAATTCGTAAACGGTCTATTCTTGCTGCAATAGAAAATAGAATCACCGGATCGGGGGGCCGTGGTTGAAAAAGCCTGCGCCAAAGCGGAATTCAGCACGCGCTGTAACAGACGTCGACCGCCAGGTTGGCGTGAACGTGCGTAAATTGAGAACAGCGCAAGGCATGACGCTTGTGGAACTTAGCGAGGAACTAGGCATCAGCCATCAGCAGCTCCAGAAATATGAGACGGGCAGCAACCGGCTCAGCGCCGGAATCCTCATGGCGATGTCGGAGCGCCTTGGTGTGCCCGTCAGCGAGCTGTTCGATACAGGCGGCACGACAAAAAAATCATCCGAATCGGAGAGCGACCGGCTGAAGATCTTCTGTCAGCGGATAATTGAGCGGACGCGCTCCCGGAAAACATTGGATATCATGGCACGGGTACTGAAAGCCATAGACGAGAATGGCAATCTGTAGGTGGATAGAGATGTTTGAACCGGGAGATATGATCTAGCTTTGCGATGGGGCAGAGTCCTGACCTGACCGGCGTCGTGTTACAGAGCCCAGTCAGAGATGCGGTCTGATACGGTTTCCAGGCCGTGAGCCAAACCGGATATGCAGGTCACGCCTCAACGCTCTCTGCCTTGTTAGGGCGCATGAGCAAGGTCATGATTGCATCATCTACGCTGATCTCGCCCGTTATGATCGCCGCGACCGAAGCGCAGATCGGCATGTCGACATCATGCGCGCTAGCAAGCTGGCGCAGGACGGGAGCCGTGGCGACGCCTTCGGTGACCGCATTGCGCGCGCCCATGATGCTATCGAGGCTCTCGCCGCGCCCGAGGGCAAGGCCACAGCTCATGTTTCGGCTGGTTTCGGAGCTGCAGGTCAGGACCAGATCTCCGAGACCGGATAGGCCCGACATGGTTTCGCGATCAGCGCCCAAGGCGAGGGCGAGACGGGTCATCTCGGCGCTTCCCCGGGCAATCAGGGCGGCATGCGCGGACCGTCCCAGGCCCTTTCCGAGGGCGATGCCGCAGGCGATGGCGAGCACGTTTTTCACCGCGCCGCCGATCTCCGCGCCGAGCAGGTCGCCTGCCAGATAGGGCCTGAAGGTGGGTGTCGAGATCGCCTGGATGAGTTCGGCACCAATGGTTTCGTCCTTGACAGCCAGTGTCACGGCGGTCGGCAGGCCCATCGCGACATCAATGGCGAAGCTGGGCCCGGACATGACAGCGGCGCTGGCTTCGGGCAGCTCGTCGGCAAGCACTTCGGTCATGAACTTTCCCGTGGAAAGCTCGATACCTTTCGAACAGAGAACAACGGGCGTTCCGGGCGCGATATGGCCCTTCAGGGCGGCCAGGGTGGTGCGCGTATGCTGGGCCGGCGCGACGGCGAAGAGCGCGTCGAGATTGTAGAGATCAGCCAGCTTGGTCGTGGCGCGCAGGGAAGGTTTCAGCG
>TARA_R110001606_G_scaffold102661_1_pt1 | contig 18492 bp, 17 predicted proteins | sample TARA_R110001606 | Tara Oceans TARA_R110001606 (sample SAMEA4398315) | marine metagenome | biome: Polar Biome; feature: [SRF] surface water layer (ENVO:00010504); material: water (ENVO:00002006), including particulate matter (ENVO:01000060) such as... | depth 5 m | reverse complement strand
ATGCCTATGCCTGCCTTTTGGCTTACATACTTAACTACAGCACTAGATGTTGCGTTAATGCTATCCAAACTGTCGTCAGTTTCAATTAGAACGCATGAACTAAATTGTCTTTGCGGTGTTCTAACTCCTGCCATAACTGGTGTGGGCAAGGAAATTTTAAATGTGCTGATAGCATCATAATATGCTTTGACATACGCCATTCTTTTCTTAGCAGGGTACTTACTAAACAATGTAGCCGCAATCATCATGTATGATACTTGTGGTGTTTCGTAAATTTTGCCAGTTGCTCTGTTTTGTACTAGGTACTTGCCACGGAATTGTTCCATAGCCGCATAAGTTAAATCTTCGTCGCGATCATGATTAATAAATGTTTGTAATTGATTTATCTCGTCCTTGGTATACAATTTAGTAAACTCTGAATCATAAAAACCAGCCTTGATATTTTCATCAATGATATCGCATAAGCAAGGAGGTGTAAAACTGTCATATACCATTTTACGCAAATGATAATTGATTAGCCTACCTGCTACATATTGATAGTTTGGCGTTTCTTCAGAGATTAAATCTGCTGTACTCTTGATTATGGTTTCTTGAATTTCTACTGACGGAATTCCATCATAAAACTGTATTTGACTGTTAATTTCAACTTGTGATGCACTAACACCTGTGAGGCCGTCAACTGCATACATTACTACTTTGTGTAGTTTGTCTATGTTTAAGTCTTCTTTGTGTCCGTTACGTTTTGTTACTTTCATCGTTTAATTTTGTCTAGTTTGTTATGTTTTATTTTTTCTAATACTCGTATGTAATTATCTAAATCTTCTCTTTTTACAGTTTGATCCGGTAAAACGTTATAGTAACACACTCCATCTGAAAAAGCAAGTCCTACTTGGCCAAATTCAAAATTATCTACTACTATCCATGACACACTTGCTGGGTCTAAATAGCCTGTATGTACCAACGTGTCGTGAAGCAATAGTGCTTTACCACTGTAACAAAACATTGTATCTACAATGATGTCCCAGCCACTTGGCCAATGCTCTGGCGCATAAAAGTCGAACCCTCGTTCGGTTGTTTTAATGTCTCCGATGTATTTAATAATTTTGTTTGAATCTAAATCTTGCTTTTTAAAATTACGCCAAACTGTTAACCGCTGTTGCGGATTGACTATAGTGTCAAGCAACTATCCCAACCATTTTCTAACGAGATATTTTACCGTGGCAGATCTATTACTGCCTGATGTTAGTGTATTGGTTGCTACAACACTTATTACACCGCCTGTCATGGTTGCTGTAAATTCAACTGTGCCTGTAAAGTTATTGTCTATTACAACACCGTTATCGACTAAAGCCGCATCTGCTAACCCTACATCCCCTGTAATTTGTAAAGTACCAGTCCTGCTGTAAGCATCAGAGGCACTTGCGCCTACTGACTTAACTGAGTACTCAAGTATTGCTGAATCATAAACTGTTGCTTCGTATGTATCAATTACTGTACCAACTGCGCCTGCGGCAATTTGTGCCGTCTGTGCGGTATAGCCCGAGTCTGCTGAACCACTGAGTAGCAACGCATAGTCGTCGTGTGTAAGTAATCGTTGGTTAGATTTTACATTGGTTAGACCTGTTACGTCAGCACCTGCGTTAGCAAAGTATAATTTGTTTGCTATGTAAGAGAAGTTTTCTGCTTCTTTGTTACCAGTAAATATTATTGATAATGCGTCTGACGAGGCTGTTGCTTCAGTATACGCTTCAATATTAGTAGCACTTGCATTATATTTTGTGCCTTTAACTTGTGCCGCTGTAAACATATTAAAACTAGTACTAGCAATAGCACCATGAATCCATGCTTCCAATTTACCTTTAATAGTATCACTAGTTTTTGTACGGTTGCCTGTCGCAATACTTAGATCCGAGTCGGCCACTGTTACATTAAATTCTGATCCATCCGTGGAGTATAAAATCCATTTGGTGTCACCTTCCATTGATGCTTTTAACCATGTGTTACTGGTTGCGTTATTGTTTACTGCTGTTACAACACTTGTTAATGTTGTGTAACTAGATATTGCTATGTCTAAATCACTACCTGCTGATCTAGTTACTGTAAGTTGGCCAGTCAGTGCTAGACTTGATGGCGATGTTACTGTGCCGCTATATGCTACAACTTCTAAATGCTTATCTTCTAAGCCTATAAATGCTGTGCCCGTAATGTGATCTGCTAAAATATATGCGTTACTTAATTTTCTTGAATCAGGTATATTAGTTCCTGTAAAGTATTGCTGATAAAAACCTTGTATGTCTGTACTGCCAATTGTGTTGTCTACTGATGAGTCAACTAGTGCGGCAATAATGTCTACGTTGTCGTAATAGGAAACAGTAAAATCGTCACTGCCAGTAGGCTGAGTACCAAGTGTTAGTGTATGGTTTCCTGTTTTTGCGTTTGTATCGGATGAAATAATAAATTCATTTGACAGTAAGTTTGCTGAGGTTCTAGTTGAGTTAGTTGTTAACAATGTACCATTCTTGGTAACTGTTAAATCAACACTCTGAAAGAAGGCATTGTCAAAAACATTAACAACACTTGTTGCGCCTACATTAGTACCAAACACATTTTTAGCATGTGTCTGTCCACTAGCACTAGCAGGTGTATATACTGTATTATTAACAGTACCATCAAATGTACTTGGTGCTAATCTTTTACTTGGTAAAATAATCCTTACAACATTGTTATTTAAATAACCATTAGCATAAGTGTACCCACTAACAACGTTATTAATATTAATTGCGTTGGCATTTTGTTTAGCAATACCGATAGTTGGGTCTAACCCAATAAAGATTTCCTTGCTGTCTGATGCTAATCCAATTTCGCCAGGGCGAAGTGGTTGAGGCAAATCTACGCGATTTCCTCTGCGTTGTTGCATTCTTGATATAATTATTTTGTTTTGGTCTGCCAAGTTTACTCTCCGATATAGAAGTATTTATCTCTTTTGTAATTTACTTGTTAGGAAAGTTTTTCCAGGACGGTCAAGTGTCAGACCATATGTTTAGCATAGTAGTCGGCAAGCCTTTCTGCCCACTTCTTAGAATACTTATCGAATTCGTCGGCATTTATGGAAAACTCTTTAAAGTTTGACTCTCTGTCGACCATAAGAATAACTATTTTTTTAATGTCTGTGCCAAACATTTCATTGTGTGCTAGTGCGTAAGCACAACCTTGTAGGAAATAATCTTCAATCCATTCACGTTTTTTCATCTTCTTAGCAGTCTTGAAATCGATAATAGCATGTTCGCCTTCGTATACACCTATCGCATCAGACGTTCCGGCATATAGTCCTTTGGCTATCAAGGCTACTTCAACACCCCATAGCTCATCAATTTTAGATAAACCGTTGTTTATCATTTCTGATGTCATACTTTCTGCTAATACACTAACATGATTGTTACCAAATGTGTTCCACTCTTCGCCAAGGATATGTTTCTCTAATGCGTTGTGAACTTTGGTTCCTAGACCTGCGGCCTCTGTACTTATACGAGTTGCTTCGGCATCTCCGACACGTTTGCGCCAGGCAATTAATGCCGACTTGTCGCCTGTTGCTGATAAAATAGTAGTTACACTAGGTACAGGATGATTATCATCGCCTGTGTATTGGCGTTGTCCTGACTTTGCTGTAACTCTTTTAAGGGTTGGATATTCGTGTACATCTTTGTTTAATAACATGTGTGTTTGTCTTTTATTAGTTAGTATTTTTATTTATTGTATTTGTTCTACAAATTCTTTAACTATTGAACTTTCTAAATTTGTACTGTAGAATCTATTGTTATCATGGAGGATAGCAGTTAACGTCTCTTTAGACAGTGGTTCTTCTTCTAACTGTGGTATTGAGTCACATAATGTTTTAAAACGTGTGTACGGCGGTTTAATTGCGTCATAGGCCCCGAATTGTGTATGAGTAGACCCCTAACTTTATGTTATGTCGTTGTATATCTCATGAGCTAATTTATTGTGATCCCCTAGGGTTAAGTGATCATTGCGTGGGTTACCATTGCGTTCAAAGTCCCAACGATGCCACGGGTTAGTACTAAACTTAATATTATTAAATTGTTTAAACTCAGCAGATAGTTCTTTTTTGTAGTGTAGAGGTAACACAATACATTTTACATCTTTACGAATACACCATGATAATATAGCATCGCAATACAAGTTGTGTTCGTACATGTCGTTGGTAAAAAATTTATCATATATAGAGGCAAATGATACTACTTCTTCTTTGGTAGCATTAAGTTCTGTAAGCAACGCTTCCGGTGGCATATATAATTCTTCTAATTTGATTGTGCCAAACTTTTCTTTATCTTTTCCTTCAGGAAAAAATGCTTTTTTTCTATTGGGCTGGGTAAGTTGTACAAGTATAGTGTCGTTGGTATCAACTTTGATATTTTTTAATGTTTCGTATATGTACGAGTTGCCCTGGCCACCTTTCGCATGTGCTACTGGTTCTAGATTAAGTAATGTTGCTAGTACTCTAGCATAGTTAGTAGGGTCATTTGGGTGGTCATCTAAGTCAATCTGGCCGTGTGTAGAAAAACTACAGCCGATTATATGTAATTTGTTTTTTACCACTTAACTTTCCACTGTAAAGTATTGCCGGTACCTGCGTTGGTACTGATAGTTACTGAATATCCTTTGTCAGTAAAATACTTTTTCACAGTAGAAATTTGATCTGTTAATGTTGTATTAGATGTTATATTGTTATATGCTTGATAGTATGTAGTGCTGTTAGTTATAGTAGTACCTGTAGCAACTGTTACATCTAAGTTGCCGCCATTTACTTGAGTAAGCACATTTGATTCAAGTGCTCTTACTTCGTTGAGAACAATAACACCATCTCTAGATTGTTTTCTTGCCTCTGTGGCATTTATAAAAATATCAGCCATCTTATAACTCCGCCTTTATGCCTTTCATTGCTTCTTGGTCAGCCATCGAGCCAACTCTTGCTCCCATGTCCTCGATACTATCTTGGTCCATGTCGTCAGGTATATTACCCGCAAATTCTATTTCATCCATTGATACGTTTTGTATGATTGGTAACTCTTCTAGCATGTCTCTTAGTAAGTTTGCGGAAACTTCCTTGTGCCCTCTTTCTCTAACGTCTTTTAGGAACTCATCAAAGCTCATGCTTTGAACATTTTGTCCATGTCTAGCAAATACTAAGTCTGCTATGTCTGACGTTAGTTGGTCCATTTCACTTTCAGCGAGTACCATCTCAATGAATCTCATAGACTACTCTTTTTCTAGTCTGCCTAACGGCTCTTCTAACGGTCCGGCTTCAGCATCTGCTCCATCAAAATCATCTAATGGTACATCGTCTAATGCTGGTTCGCTCATGTCACCCATGCCGTCGTCCATAGCAGGTTCGCCTGCTACTGAACCTTCGCCAGTGATATTACCTAGGATACCATCAATTCCGTCCTTACATGCTTTGTTGGCATCAAGTGTACTTGCTAATAATTCTTCCATTCCAGTTTTAAAACTTTGTGCTTTATCTAGACCAAACTCATGTGACATGCTGTCAGCAATAGCAGGTATGTCTTCGTTTACCATTCTACCGAGTCTTTCAATGTGATCTTGGATGTCGTTACTTAATGCTCTTGCCGCCATAACAACTTCTGCTTCTTCTACTGAGGTACCAGCAATTTCTTCTGTTACCATATCTTCAACAATTCCATCTAGGAAGTTACTGAACATGCTGTCTTCTTTTGATTCTTTAAAATTCATAGGTTCCTTTCCTGCTTTTTTACTTGCTTCAACATATCTTTCATAAATGTCATCTGCGTGTTTTGGTGAGATACTTTCTAATTCAGCAAAAAGTTCCCCTGCTGTACGGTCTGACCAATTCTCAATTTTTAATGCTTCACCAATGGATCTAGCCATGGCGTATTCTGCTCTGTTTTCGTACTGACCACTAACGTCTAGTTCGTTAACTTGTGATGCGTTTACTACTGTTGCCATACCGCCTGACATTGATGCGTTGACTTGTCCGCCTGCCGCTCCAAATCCGGCACCTGCCGCGGCTGATCTACCCAAAGCCAATAATGCTGGGTTCTCAAACATTGGAGTTATCTTTTCTCCTAATGCCGCTAGTACCATTTCCTTAGGGAATCTTGCTGGCATAACTTCGTACTTCTTACCGCAACTAGCCATAACAGCGTCAAAATCGTCTCCGCTTTCAGCAAGTGAACAACCATACTCGTATAGTTCGTCCATCAGTTTGCGATAGTTTTCGCCTTCGTAGTACATGCCTTCATTGATCATAATGCCTAAAGCATCTCTGACCATGATGTTCATTCCGTAGTTTGGATCTTGTTGGAATTTTGATCCTTTGTTTCTTAGATTAGCGATTCTCTGCTCTACATTTTTGTAAGCAGTATCAAGTTTTTTCTGTGGTAAAATTTTACCAACATTAATATCATAATTTTCATTTAGATATTTTTGAATTTTGACTAATCTATTAATATTGTCTGAATTAAATTGATTAACTTTCATAGTGGTCCTTCCTAATAGTTATATTTATCTAAAAGGTATAAATTACGAGGTGATTATCTGTTGAGCGTGTAGCAGTACTTTCTGAATTGCTGATCTACACTTGATTTCTGCTTCTTGTAACTTGATTTCGTATAGTGTTTCTTTATCAAGTGTGTCTGCTAACTCAATTAATTCTTCATATAAATTAATTTCAACCATTTTAGAAACTGCTCTATGCTCATTTTGTATTAGTTTTTCTATAGCAGAATGACTGATAGTGTCGCCTGTATTAAATGCGGCGGCAATAATATTTGCTACCATTCTAAGACTGATATTTTCGTAGACTAACGTATCATTCTTTAAATTAATAACGCTAAAGTTAAGACCATCGTCGATCACATCATAAACATCAAGTTTAGATATTATACCAGAAAGTACTTCGGTTAGTTGGGTTGATAAATCAATATCAGATTGGTTTGTTTGTCGCATATAGTCTGTATCCACTGTTTCCATCTTTTAGTTTTACTAGTTTAATTATGTCTCTACGTCTCAGTTCTTCTGCAATATAGAGTTGATTGTCGTCTAGTCGGTCCTTATATAAGGTCCCAAATTCTTTTAGCGAGTCGACAAGTTGTACTTCTCGTCCCATGATGTATGTTAAACCGTTTTTACTTTCTATGCTACGCATCTTTTATCTTCTTCTTTTTTTTAACACTTGCTTTACGTTTAATTGGCTCTTGAAACAACGGGGTAACTACCGCGGCAATACTTCCTGAATCAGTTTCATTGATAGTATTATAGAACAAATCTATGTTTTTGTCAACCTCTTTTATACGCATACTATCTATTTATCATCTCGTCGGTGGCTTGTTGTAGTCCGCCTATCCTGGATATCTTCATTTCCAGCGAATCTATCTCAGATAATTTTCTAAGATTGTTTACATAAGCATTATAATTGTACGTTACTATATGTTGTACACCTTCGTTCCACTCTTTCCATTTTACAGGATCTTTCTTTATTTCAGTTAGTCTGCTAATCTCTTCAGCAATCATTTCCATGCGTTGCTTAGTGTCATCGTTGCCATCATAACCTTCGTTAATGAAAGGAGCAAACGATCTATAACCCATACCGCGTACTATTTCATCTAGTGTTCCTGCTGTGCCTAACATAATAAATGGTTGCTTAAATATAACTGCTTTAAAAAACTTTTCAGTTATAAATCGCGATCCATTAAATTCACTTTCGCCAATAATTTCAATATCGCAATTACGTCTTGCGTTGAAATACATTTGTTGATCACTGCTAAAATTTGTGTTAGGGTCAAAGTCTAGTAGGTTATGTTCTCTGTCAATGAATGTAGGTACTTTAGGTTTTAAGTTGTGCAACATCTCTAGATACTGTAGATAGAATTCTATTTGTCTCTTATCCCAAAAATTCTCTCGTAAGTATTCTTCGCAACACATAAACGTCGAGTTCCAATCATTCGGTGTGCTAAACATATTATTATCTAACAATCCCTTAGAGTTAAGTAGCGATAAAAATGCTGTTCTGTGACCACGTTTAGCATTCATATGCTTAAACATAAACAAGTGAGGCCTTTTTAAGTCTGGCGTTACGCCATCTAAGTAACTAGTACTCATCGGAGTAACTGACATTTTACTAGTTTGCTCATATGGTAATTCAATTCCCCACTCACAAAAGTCATCTTGCTGTTCTAGTTCATACACATCTTGTAGTATCAACTGGCATACTTGCTCTGTCCATTCGCCACTGCCGAACACATTTATTTTTTCTATTAATGCGTACGGCCTGTCTAATAGATATCTTTCATAACATTCCGTGATATTACTTGTACTGTTAGTATAAAATACTTTATGATAAGGCACATCTAATAATGCTACTAATACATGTATGCTGTTAAACAACTGAAAACTTGCGTGTCCTTCAGCAGAATTCTCTATGACTATAGATGCCTTAGGATTAGTTTTTAATTCGTGTTTTGCGTCATCGTTTATGGGAGATCGTACTAAGTTTTGTAGTAGCATCTCTCTACCGTAATACATTAATTCTGATAATGTATCTTCGTCGCATCCATCGATACTGATAATGTATGTAAAGGGAGAACTTTTATCTATCTCCTCGATAGGTTTATGATGTGTTTGCTTATGGTAGTCATTAAACCAACAAAATACATTAGATGTATTGTCTACTGGACAATGGTTACTCATATCTCTTAAATGCGTCGGGCCTCTGCGACCCATGTCTACACAAAAGTCACGGAACCAATTATCGTGTTTAACAATTTGAAGTGGTATCATGCTAGTATTTATAAAGTAGAAGTGATATATGCGACCGGTATAGGCCTTGTGGGAATTACTTGTTCTTTTTCTTTTTGCCGGCCTTCATATTGGCCATCCAGTGAGCCATTCTTTGCTTTTCACCTGTGCTGTTCTTTGCTGTTTTACGCAAACTGCTTACACTTGCTTTGGTGTTTACACCACTGCGTTTTGCTAGGCCCTTGCGACCTGGCTTCTTACCATCGGCAAAGTTTTCGGCAAACAAGTCTGAAATTGCTACGTTATGCGTGTTTGCCAGCACGTCTTGTACTACTTGGTCTGCTTCGCTACCCGGATTGCTCATAAAGTTTCTTAAATCGTCTGGACTATTTAAATCATCGTGTGTTAACAACCTAGCAAAGTCGTACATGTCGCTTTGTAAATCATCATAGCCTAAGTACTGTCCTGGTTGTATGCCGTCTAGCCAAGCCTCACATTTAGCCTTCATTCTATCTATTATTTCAGATCTCTGTTCACCTTCATTGACATGTAGAGGTTTGTAGTCATATGTAGCCTTGTCAAAATCACTTACCCAATCAATAAAATCGTCTATGCCACTGTGATGTATTTCTTCAGCAACCTCGCGAGGTGATACTTTTTGTCTAGTAACTTTGTATACAATATCTGCTATCCTATTATATTTTTGATTATTGGGTAACTTATTAAAGGCATCGCGGATACTTTGATCTATGCTATACATACCTTCTGTTATTTCAAATAACTTCATGCTGGATCTTTTTCAGGAAACGGTAGTTCCTGTTGCCCTGCGTCTTTGGCTAATTTATTTTGTCTCTTTGCCCAACCTTGTTTAGCATTGTTTGAACGTGATAAACGTTTGTCTAATCTTCGTTGTAAGTCTGCCATTTTTGGATCAGTTAAATCAACCGGCTCTCTATCAGCAAACTTTTGTAAATCAGGCTCTACTGCTTTGCCATCTTTTCTGACTAGTTCAACTTTACCACCTGGAGAAGCCACATTCATTTCACTGCCTGGACCAAACATTTTAACTAATTCGTGTATTGTCTTATCTACAAGTACAAACGGTATTGATTTTATACCTAGCATTATTGCGGCATCGTATCTGTGATGGCCGTTAACTAATATGCCATTGTTATCTATAATAAACGGTTCTACTTGTTGTCCTTTTGCAAAGAATTTTTTAGCACTATCTGATAAGCCTGGTACTCTGTCAACTTGCCCAGGTTTGATTTTACTTATAGGAAGATTGCCGCGTTTTGTTTGAATAGTAACACCAAACGTATCTTTAACTTTTTGATGCCATACAGGGTCGCTTAGATGTCTAAGTTTCAATTGAGGCATTTGATGTCTTTTGTACATGCCACCAGTTGGAACTTTACCTACTGCTTTTGCTGGATCTTCTACAAGTGTAGTTGTGCTTTCATCTAGATTCATTAATCTAATAACACCGCATGCCAATCTATCACCTGCGTTGCCTGTTTTTAAACTTTCTTCGTCATTGCCTTCGCCTAGGTCATCAACATCAGCATGTATTACAAACGCTCTACCTACAACACTTCGATCACCGTGTAAGTCAACACGTTCTGCTGTTAGTTTAAATTGAGCATTACCGCTACTGTCTGCTACTATGTTGCCTAAGTCGCCTACGTGGCCTTCTTCTAAATTACCATGACTAACGTTGTCTGGATTATAATGTCCACCGGCGCTTTCGCAACCTTTACTTAGATCACCAAACTCGTGTATATGAAATCCATGTTCGCCTTCAGTTAACCCAGTGATGTTTCCGTGTATTACTGTTGGCTTGCCTGCTTCTTGTTTTAAATAAATTAAACCTTTGACTTCGCCTGTAGTATGTTCGAACTCACATAATGCTTTAACTGTTTCTTGTGATTCAGTCAATGAGTTAACACTTTCGCATGAGCAAGATGTTGCTTTTGTTCTTGGACATTTTTCTTCAATACTTTCTGCTACATTTCTTGATGTTGGAATTATTGAAGTATTAGCAAATGGATTTTCGTTTGTTGTTATTAAATAATTTGTTTTTGCGTGTAATCTTAATCCACTACCTTGTAAATCCGCTACGTCTTTGATAAAGTTAAATGTTTGTTTCTTAAGATCAAGGAATAATATACCTGCTAAGTTACCACTGCTACGTTTTTGAGCAAGGTAGTTGTTTACATTTGCCTGTGCTATTAGTTGCATAGCACCGTTAATGTCACCTGATTTAAGCATAGTAGCAATGTTGCTACCAGCATCTGGTAAACCAGTAAAGATATTACTTATAATATTTGCTACTTCGGTGTGTGCTTCTGGTACTTCTTTTAAGAATGCCGCAACATGAGCCTGTTGCATACCCGACCCGACTTTTAGTTTAATTCCTTTACTTTCAATTTCTTTAAATTTGTCTGCGTACTTGGTAAAAAATGCTGTTACTAATGTCTTGTAATCATTCGATGTTGTTACTTGTCTATCATTGAACCTTGCCGCATTTTTTCTTGTTGTTTTAAGTTCTACTGGACTTCCGTTAATAATTAAATCGCCTTTGCCGCCGGAGGCATCTGATGATGCTCCTATACCGGATATGCGTTGTGATAGAACAGCAAGAGCAAATTCTCCTGGTCCTATACCGTACTGTACAACTTCTTGTAAATCGTCTACTAATTCTGTTATATGACTTTCACCTTTGCTACCGTAACCTATGTAGATATCATCTAGTGTTGTTGGTGTTGCTGATAACAATGCGTCAACATTAACTAATTTATCTGCTTTCCAATTTACAAATAATGTTGCTCTTTCTTCTGGACTCATTTCTATACTGGCAACAATCTTTGCTATTTGTGTTATGGCTTTTTTAACATCTTCGTCTGGTATGCTTTCTAAGTTTTTACTTAAACTTTGTATTCTTCCACCGGCACCTGTATCTTGTATCAGTTGCTCGATGTAATTAACTAATTTTTGTGTTTCTGCGTCATCCGGTAATGCTTCTATTTTAGCAACAAGATCCTCTTTGCCTTCGCTTAGATTTAATTTCTTTTGATCTTCGTCTGACAATCTGCTCTTAGCATAATGTTTAACTATGTCTCTTCCACATGCGTTGTATCCGGCACCTGATGCCAGTCTGCTAAAGTCAGTCATCATACGTGGTATAGGCATTGCCATAAATGCTTTAAACTGTATGTCTAGATCTCCTACTGGAAAATGCTTAGAAAGTATGTCGTTAATAGCATGTAACTTGTTGTTGTTTGGTACATTTTCTGCTAATAATTTTGCTCTTAATAATAAATCTGTTGCTTGTAATGATTCGGATCTAACTTTTCTTACTGGATTTGCTAATGCGTCGTAGTTACTTCTGCTTACTTTCCACCCACCGTTAAATCTCTTAAAACCTAAATCTTTTAATTGAGCATTAGAATAACTGCCAGGTAATGGCCATGGTTTGTTATCCCATATAGTAATCATTTCTTGTTTGAAGTCTTGTTGTGTTAGTTCTTGTTTTTTTATTCTAGCCGCAGTCATATCTGCCAGTGACTCGGAAACTTTGTCATTCCTAATTATTGCTAATTTTTCATTTAGTGAAAGACTTTCAAATTTTTCTAATATATTAGACATATTACTATTTACCTTGCTTTCGTTATTATTTTCATCGTTCTGTTCTGATGACCCTTTTGTTAATTCTCTAAAACTGTCAAATACAGGCCCGCCATCATTTTTGTTTTGAATTAATCGGTCTAGCATTGCTTGTTTAAGGTTCTCAGACTGCTCTGAGGTTAAGAACGTAACAATATCGTTTGCCACTCCGCGTTTTACATAGCGAAACATACCGTCATTCATCATCATATTAAATTTAGGGTATTCTTCTCTTGCTTTTTCGTATCGAGCTGAGCCAAGAGACCTGGGGCTCTGGTAGCCGTTGTCGCCAGTACGTTGAGAATACTCACTTCCGTCAAACTCAAATTTCTGTTTTATATGTTCATTGGCTTGAAGAACTGCTTTAGACCATCTATCATAATGATAAATGCCACCGGGTAAGTCTTCCATGAATGTGTCAGTTAACTTTTTAAGTAGTGTGTAACCTTGCTCGTTGACCCCTGGTTGTATTTTTAGGAAGTCAGCAAGAGTTGGCCAATTAGTTGTTCTTAAGATCTCAACAGCAGATGCTTCTTGGTCATACACTAGACCTGCCGCAAACATTAATTTCTCTAGAGTTGGCTCTCCGCTATTCTGTAAATTAGTAACAACTGTTCTATAGGCATAGTGAAACGAATCACCGTCTTTAATCATTGCGGCTATTTGTTCTTTGCCATTGGCGTGAACCTTTGTTGTCCAACTAGACCAATCATGTGCGTTAAATCGTTTTTGTTCAATTGCCACTTGATCTGAACTGTTCATAGCAGTCATTGTAGCATTAGTTCTATCAAATGGTTCTTCGCTTTTTGGATTTTGTGTCTCATCATGCGGTATTAGTGGCTGTACATGTGGCTCTCTGCTGTCGCCTGCTTCTAATCCCTGTTCAAACTCAACACCGTGTCCTTGGAGCAAAGATTTGGCATCATTCAAGTTCATATACGAGTCGCTTTGTAATCGTTTAAAAGCAACACCGTATTCATTGCGAAATGTTTTTAGTATTTTACTTGCTGGTTCTTTGCGCCACATCTGAGAATCGCCTAACGGAGTGTCTTTTATTTTATCTAATAGATCGTATACATTCCATGCTTCATCTGCCTGACTCCAATGAGCCGCTGGCACTATGTATATAGAACCTCCATTGTTAACTCCTGCTTTAAACTGATCAATTTGAGAAACAAAATTTTCATCTGCGTTATCTGTTTTCTTTGGATCTAATTCATTAACAAATGCTCTATCAATATAAGTAAACGAGTGTGCTGGTATTACCAGTTTTGCTTTTGCTTGTTCTTGTCTATTTTTCTTAAACTGTTTTTCTCGCTTATTAATTATTTGTTTATCTGCTATTTCTGTTTCTTGGCTGTCAAACCCCATACCTACTGCTATTTTATCAAATGCTCTCATCCATTCTTTTAACGCATCAAATCTTTCTGCTATTAATTTCTTAGATTCTTCATCTTTAAATTGGTCTGGGTCTTGTTCTTTTGCCCTATAGTGGTACTGCAAACTATCTCTAATAGCATCTGTAATTCGAGAACCAAATCTATCTACAATATTCCCACCAAACGGATCAGTTTCGCCGGTTTTCATTTCCTCTAAGATTCTTTCTAAATCTTCCCTGACATAGGCACTGAAGCCCAATCGATCTCTGTTTTGGGTATGGCCGCCTTCATCTTCATTGCCTTTCACACGGCTTATTAACTTAGAGGTTGGTTCAACCATTTGTTGTATCGAGTCTAGATAAAGTTGTAAATTAGAACTTTTAATTTCTCTCCAATGCTGGAAACGTTTACGCAACCTCATTGTATAACTGTTTAAATAATTTTCTAAGTATGTATCGTCGCTGTTTAAATTTCTATTATATTTGGGCGACACTGGTTCTTTATATACTGGTATACCGGCTGTGGCTTTTAAAACTTGTTTGAATCCATCTTTGTGATAAACATGGCCTGTCCTAAATAATGGCTCACCGGCGTTATAAGTGCCACGGGTAATAGCATTATAAAAGTCGTTGTACTCTCTTTTTCGCTTAGTTTCTCTCCAACTTACTACGGTATTATGAATATTTGTATCTTCCATGTTGTAGTCTTTGCCAAACTTAGTAGTTAACATTGCGTCTAGTAGGTTTTTGTCTTGTTCTGTTGTCCATCCGTCACTGTGTATCGCACTCCATACTCTTTGTACAAGTTTTTCTGATTCAACATGCGACATAAAGTCAGGTGTTTGGATTATTTCTTTTTTAAATAATAAGTCTATGCCTTTCTTGAGAATATCTATACGTTGATCTGGTCTATCATTTTGCGTGGCTTCAATTCTAAATTGGACTTGTTTTTCTATGATCTTATTCGATAATAAGTCTGGCGTTAGTTTAAAATCTTTTAAACTGTTTCTTATCACACCAATCATCTTAGCAGACATTTTGCCTCTTGCGTTGCCTTGTCCTATGTCAGCACCTAGTTGCCCGATGGCATTGATGTAATATGTTTGTGCTGATAGCAGTACTTCGTCTTCCAAGTTTTCTGTTAATGTGTTATATTTTGTTATTGATCTAATAGCATTAATAATATCGCCTACACCGTCTAAATATGAGTCAGCACTTAGTAAAGATTTAACTAAATCAACTAACGGACTTTGAAAATTATCTACATCGTATCTATCTTTTGCTCTGTTTAATGTTTTAGCATCAATCTTACCGGCATTGGCTATCAATCTAAATAATGCTTTTGCGTAGTCTGTGTTGTAATCGTCTGTGTAACCTGCTTTCATAATGGTAGAATATCTTACTACCGCTTTTATAATTTTAGAAAAATTCTCTGCATGGTGATAATCATGATTGCCACCAATTCTAAATTCTGTTAACTCACTGTTGGTCTGATTGTCTTTTATTGTTTTAAAATGTATACTATTAAATTTATCACCGCTAATACCTTTAAGAAATTGTTGTTCAAGATTAAATAATGCGTCTTTGTCATCCGGATTTTGTTGTACTTGTTTTGCTTGTCGTTTTAATCCGTCACTTTGTGCTTTAGTATAACTATTATTCTCTCTACCAAACGTAGACATTAAATATTTGTCGCCTAATAGAGCCGCCATTTTTACTGAGCGTCTGTTAGTATTATCTTCGTCACCTGACCAACTCATCGTAACGTGTAAACCTGTTGTTTGATTTGTGTCCACATCTCTCTTTTCTAAAAATTCAAATAGACTTTTCATTTCTTTGAGCATTTCTCTTGGTGATTCGTATACTGGTGAAATAATTTCTGCTCCAACACCATCGCCTTCGATACTGCTGTCGTCTTCTACCGCCCAGCCGTCTGTGTGAGTAGATCCGTATTCGCCATATTCCACGTCGCCTCTAAACTTTGATTTATCCATGACCCATACTCTTAAGTCATCGGCAACACCACTTAGGTCACCTGAACCTATACTGCTGTAGTCAACACCATAGTCATCGAGCATGGAACTTGTACTGTAAAATTCTGAACTAATCCAGTCGTCTATACCGTAATTATCACGTGCCTCTTCTATGGCTTGATCTCTTAGACCAACCTCGTCACCAGCAATTTGTCTTAAGAAGTCATGATACTCGTCTTCGTATTCTTCTTCTACATATTCTCTACACCAGTTGATATATTCCCAACCATCTTCTGCACGGTTTTCGTATTCTGTTGGATCAGTATCTTCAAATTCTTTTTTGTATCGTTCAATTGCTTCTGAACTAGGGCCGTTGCCGCTGTCTATGAAGTCGTCTATAAACCCTTCGTCTTCTTTATTTTCGGTTATCCAGTCGTCGACTATATCAACTAAAAACTCTTCACTTTTCTCATTAGCAATCCACTCGTTAAACCCTTCATTAACCTCTTCTAAATCTCCTCGAGAAAGATAATCTTCTACTTCATCCCAACCCATGTCGTCGACGTATGTACCACTGCTGGATTGATGCCCGTCCCAACAAGTTTCTGCTTCAAATCCGCACCGGATGGGCAAGTCTAATGCCTCTGCGGCAATTTCTTTGGTGTTAAAATTTATTTCAAACAGTTTAGGATCTGCTTCACGTAATAGTCTAGGATTTGTTTCACGTAATAGTCGAGATTTTTTTCTAGTTGACTTGCTGGCTTTCCTGCCTGTTAATTTTTTTAGTATTCTTTTAGCAAGTGTGCTTTCGTCAACACCATCTTTGCCTGCTTGTTTTAATAATGCCCCGAGTCTGTTAGCAAACTTTGGGTTACTCATTGCGTTTGTAACGTCACCTATAATTGGTGCTAGTTGTTTTAATTCTGCTTTGCTTGGCACCTTGCCTTTAGCAACTTTAGTTGCTCCTGCGGCAAATTGAGTACCTTGAATTTTGTTTCCTGACATTGCTCCAACTTTGCGTGAGCCTAGGCTTAGTTGTTTTTGAACATCATTGTTTTTGTCTTTTGGATCAGGTATTTCCTCACCAGGTACATCAACTTCAGGCTCGTCGATTTCTTGAGCCTTGGCATTTGAATTTTTGCCTTGTATGCCCATGCTGTACTCTAATAAATCTGTTAACTTCATTATCTACGCCTGTTTAATTTTGCTATTCTTTGACTTATAGGATTTCTTCTTTTAGTTCTAGCGGCTTTCCTAGACATTCTTGCTCCCATTCTTGCTCTAGTCTTTTTAAGAGTCATTCTTTTCTTCATGTTGATTGCTTTAGAGCATTGGCTAGCACTTCCTACTAGTCTGCCTTTACGTGGGCCACTGGTACATCTAACCTTACGGACAATCTTATTGCCTCGTTTGGCCCATACCATTTTGGCTTCCATTACTTCTTCTACTTCAACTAATCTCATATTAAAATAACTTAAATATTAGTGCGATTATTAAACTAGACATTGTAGCAAACACTCCTGCCATAATGCCTACTAGCCAATTCTCAATCTTTGAAAAATGTGCTTTAACTTCTGTTTTGAATTCTTTTATTTCAGACGTAACCTGCTCAATTCTTAGCATGTCAGCAATAACTTGTGTTTTTAGGTCTGGGTTATTTGCGTACAACTGCTCTTGCGGCTTACTGTCTAAATCTTTATCTGCCATTATAATACATCCTGTTTAGAAAATTCAGTATTTACTGAACTTTTAGTATCTATAGTACCGCCATTTAAAACAATACCGTTTAACTCGTCTTTCAGTGTGTCTATTGTATGTGACCCTTGATGTTCAAAGGCAAATTTAAATACCCAACCTGCTCCTGTTAATGTAGGTGCCCCATAGGCGTCAATTCCTACACCACTACTTACAGCAATTGGTGTATTCATTAGCATAGGTTGTGCTCTTAAACTAATAACCTGTACTAAACTTTCAAAGTCTTTTTGTGTATTATCTGTAAAGTCGTCTGTGGCAGTTACATCTAATGATGTGAATAGTGTAAAAAATTCTACGTCTCCTGTTAAGGTTTCGCTTGATGTTACTAATCCACCTGCTTTTGTCTGTGCCATATTTTCTCCGTGTGTTTCTCTATAAGCATATTTATCAGTTTGAGGCAATATTCTGATGAAATTTCAAATGGCCAAAAAAAAGCACTCCTAAGAGTGCTTTTTAAAGTATTTTACTTCTACTTAAAAACTAATAATTAGTCTTTAAAGATTGACTCGACTGTTGTAACTGCTCCAGTAACGCCATGTGCGTTTGTGCCTTCTGCTGTATAGTCTGCGCCTGCGCCTTGTAATGCTACAAATACTACGTCTGTAGTTCCGCTTACAAATGCTGTTCCGTCTGCTGTTGCAACACCGGCTATTGCGAAACCGTCTACTGCCATATCTTCAACAACTGATCTTAATTCTGCTGTTGTAAGATTTGTTTTAGCAACCTTAACGATGTCTGTTTTTGATCCTAATCCGTTACCAATGCCTTGTCCTGCTTGGCTTGTTTCAAATGCGATTAATGCCATGATATATCTCCTACTATTCTGTGCTATAAAAGTATCTTGTTTTAACTTCTATAACTTGGTTACTTTTATTTATCAAAATAGCCATAAAAAAAGGGAAACATAGTCTCCCTTTTAGTGTTATA
>TARA_R110001606_G_scaffold349317_1_pt1 | contig 18497 bp, 16 predicted proteins | sample TARA_R110001606 | Tara Oceans TARA_R110001606 (sample SAMEA4398315) | marine metagenome | biome: Polar Biome; feature: [SRF] surface water layer (ENVO:00010504); material: water (ENVO:00002006), including particulate matter (ENVO:01000060) such as... | depth 5 m | reverse complement strand
TCGCCTTCGGCTCGGTTCGCGGTCGGGGACCGCTCCCACAGCGGCTCTGTAGCGGGGCCACAACAGGGAACAACAGGCCCGCGCGGGTTGAATTCTGGTGTGGGGCGGCGTGTTGCGTGCCGCATGCAAGCGCGCCCTAAGCCCTAAGCCGCGCGCCGCCCCTCTTCGCTCATCAAGCGCCGGATGTGCAGATCCAGGCGCCGGTACTCGGGGTGATCGAGCAGCGCTTCGCGGTCGCCGGCGGGCACCTCGTGCTTGAAACCCGGGCGGATCACCTCGCGCAGACGGCCCGGGTGGCTGGACAGAAAAAACACCACGTCGCCCAGATAAAGGGCTTCCTCGATGTCGTGGGAAACCAGCAACACGGTGGTGTGCTCCTTGCGCACGATACCCAGCAGCAGTTCCTGCATTTGCCAGCGGGTTTCCGGGTCGAGCGCGCCGAACGGCTCGTCCATCAGCAACAACTCAGGGTGGTTGGCCAGCGTGCGCGCGATCGCCACCCGCTGGCGCATGCCGCCGGAGAGCTCGTGGGGGTAGGCGTTGGCCACGTCTTGCAGACGCACGGCGCGGATAAAGTGGTCCACCACGCCCTCTTTCAGGCTGCTGGCGTCACCGTTGATGGTGAGCCCGTAGGCCACGTTCTGGCGCACCGTCAGCCACGGGAACGAGGTGTAGCTTTGGAACACCATGCCCCGGTCCCGGCCGGGGCCGGTAATGGCGCGACCGTTGAGCGACAGGGCGCCGCTGGTGGGCGCCTCCAGCCCGGCCACCATGCGCAGCAGGGTGGATTTGCCACAGCCGGAAGGGCCCAGCAGCACGCCCACCTGGCCCGGCGGCAAGTGCAGCGACACGCCCTCCAGGGCCACCCGTGGCTGGCGGCTGCCGGCGCGGAAAATTTTGCCCGCCTTGTGTACGTTCAGTCCGCTGTTGGTTTTCATCGCCGTCTCCTCGAATCCGGCCGGCCAGCACGGCGCGCACCGCCATGGCCGGCGCCGTTTATTGCGCCAGCACCGCTTTCAAGGGCGCCAGGTTAACGCCGTCTTCGATCGGGTGACGCTGCTCGATCAGGCCAAACTTGAGCCACCAGTCGGTGGTGGTTTGCCAGTGCTTCGCCATCTGACCGTTGCTTTGGCCCAATGGCAGTTCGCCGGGCACCACGCCCATGAAGCGGCCCGCCTGCTGGGCGTCGAACACCCAGATGCCGCCTTTGTAAATCTTGCCGTCCTTGCCGAGCACTTTTTCCACATCGGCCAAGGGGAAGCCCAGCGCCTTGGCGATGATCTGGTTGCCTTCGGCGGGGTGCGCTTTCCAGTAATCCACGGCTTTGAAATAGGCCTGCATGGTTTTCTCGGCAAGCGCCGGCTGGTCGTTCAGGAAGGCGTCGCTCATGTACATGCCATCGCCCAGCAGCGCGGTTTCGATCCAGCCCCCTTGCGCGGAGGTGGCGGCCACGGTGGCGCCGGGCAGCGCTTCCAGCGCGTGCGAGCCAAACGGTTCCCAGAATTCGGCGGCCTGCACGTCGCCGCCGACCAGCGCGCCGACCGCGTCGTCCATGATCAGGTTGGTGAACTTCACGTCCTTGATGCTGACGCCGTTCTGCTCCAGCCAGATGCCCATGAAGATCTGCGTCAGGCCGCCTTCGAGCACCGCCACGGATTTGCCTTTCAGGTCCTGGGCGCCTTTCACCCCCGGCGCCAGGATGATTTTATCGGTGCCGTAGGAGGGGTTGGTGTAGGTGACCAGTTTCACCGGCACGTTCTTGTCGGCGGCGATCGGGCCGTATTCGGCGGTGCTGGATGTCACGTCCAGCCCGCCGGAGGTCATCAGGGAAAAGCTTTCGTAAGGGTCCTCGATCACGCTGATTTCCAGATCGAGATCCGGCACCAGGTTTTTCTCTTTGGCGATAAACCAGAAGCCGTAACCCGGCCAGGAGAACAGCGACACCCGGGCGGTGTCGGCGGCGTGGGCACTCAAGGTGGCCAGGCACAGCCCGGCACTGAGTAACAAGGTGGTGATCAGGCGCATGACGAACACTCCGTTATGGAAAAAATCAGCGATGGTTCTCGGGCCGCAGATAGGGAAACCACCAGCGGTACAGCAACCGGAACAGGGCATCGAAAGCGAGCCCCAACAAACCAATGGTGACGATGCCGGCCATGATGTCGTCCACGTGCACGAAGCGTTTGGCGCGCATCATCATGGCGCCGATGCCGTCGGTGGCGGCGACGATCTCGGCGATCACCAGGTAGGTCCAGCTCACCGCCAGCATCTGCCGGCAGGTGTCCAGATAGCCGGGCAGCGAATGGCGAAACACCACCGTCCAGAGCACCGAACGGCGTCCGCCGCCCAGGGTTTTGGCGGTTTCAATGAACGACGCCGGCACCTGCCGGGTGACATCGGCAAGCATGATCGCCAGAAAAAACACCACGCCGATCAGCAACAGCGCGATCTTCTGGCTGTCGCCGGTGCCCAGCCACATCAACAGCAGTGGAATGAACGCCGGCGCCGGCAGGTAGCGGAACGCACCCAGCAGCGGATTGAGCAGGGCGTCGATGCGCGCGAAGGCGCCCATCAGCAGCCCCAACGGCAGCGCCAACGCCACCGCCAGGCCAAAGCTCACGGCGATGCGCCGCACGCTGGCGAGCACATCGCCGAGAAACTGCTGTTCGGCGAACAGGGTATGCAGCGCGGTCAGCACCTGGCCGGGGCCGGGAAACAGCCGCACCGGCGCCAGGCCCGCCTGGGCGGCCAGATACCAGCCGGCCAGGAACAACAGCCACCCGCACGCCCCCAGCCACAGCCGGCGGCGCCAATCCAGGCTTTGTCCGAAATCCAGCCAGCGGCGGCGCAGTGGCACGGCCACCGGCGCTTCGCCCACGACCTGGGCGCCCCGGGCGCTGTGGGTCAAGCGATCTTGCAGTGAGACGGTCATAGCGGACTCCTTACTCACGCGGTTTACCCCTGCTTCCTTTTGCCATTGCAACTCTCTGGCCAATCTTCCGGCCAACAGCGCCGGCGGCTCAGAAGGCGGTTAGAAAACTCAGGCCATACACCGGCACCGCGCTGCCTTCGCGCATCGCCTGCGGCGCCGGCACCTGGCCGTAGGTCTCGGCGTGAATGCCGGCGAGACGGTGGCGGTGATAACTGCGCAGCTGCTGGTGCAACGGCAAAGTGCGCTCGAAGTGATCGCCATACAGCTCACGGTGCAGCGCCGGCAGCTTGTACCAGGGCGTGGTGGGCCGGGTGTGATGGGCGTTGTGGTAGCAGAAATTCAGAATTAAGAGGTTGAACACCGGCCAGCGCCGGGACACCGGATTGGTGTAGGTGTTGTGCTCTTCGTAGTCGCGGTCGCCCTTATGGGGCAGGCCCGCGTCGCTGTCGTTGAGAATGGCGACGATGTCGTAGTTGTGCTGAAAGGCATCGAAAAAGCGCAGCACGGTGAGCATCAAGGCATAGGCCAGCCAATACAGCAGCACCGCCTTGAGGCTCCACAGCGCCAGCGCCGCCAGCACCGCGAAGCGTGTCAGCAACACCCGGGCACCGCGGCGGCGCTGGGCTTTATCGGCGTAGCCAATGAACGGGGCCACCATCAGCACGCCGTGCATCATGTAGTCCACCGCCGGCACATAGGCCCACTCCAGGGTGAACACCAGCTTTTCGGTGCGCGGATGGGCCTTCAGCCAGGCGCGATAATCGAAGGCGATGGTGTCGGCGTTGTCCACGTGGTGGCGCATGTGCTTGTAACGCAGGTCTTCATAGGTGCCATAACAACCACCAGCGACCCAGTTCAGTGCCGCTCCCAGGCGGGCATTGTCGGACGCCTTCTTGAACAGCGCGTTATGCGCGCAGTCATGAATCAGATAAGCGGCGATCACCATGCCATGGCCACAGGCCAGCACGCCCAGCGCCGGCAGCGCCCAGCCTGGCTGGGCCATCAGCAGCCAGCCGCCCACATAGGTGACCAGAATGTAGGCCAGCACCGCCAGGTTCGGCCACAGACCATCGGCGTGTCGCAGAGTGTTGCGCAAGCGTTGCATTGACGACTCCTTGGTTCAGGCAACCTGACCGGCGGCCTTTTGGGCCGCCTGCCAGTGCTGGAAATGATCGTATTCGTGGTCGCCGATCCAGCGGTTCAGAGCCCACAGATCGGCCACCGGCGCGTTGGTGAAAGGCAGCGTATGCAGGTAGCCATCCGGACCAAACTCCGGAGTCAGGGTGGTGCCGGTCAGGCCGCGGCGCCGCTGCGACGCCCACACCGCCTCCCAGCAACGCTGATGGCTGGCCAGGGCGGCGGCGTATTCCGGGGCGCCCGGGTGGGGCACCTGCGGCCCTTGGTCGTAGCCGACCCGGCCATGCAGGTGCAGCGCCTGCTCGGCGACCCGCTCCACGCAATCCCACTCGCTGTCGGGCAGCCGCTCGCAGACCACCGCCCAGTGGCTGAAATCGCAGGTCACCGGCAGTTCCGGGATGCGCTCAAGCACCGCCGCCGTGTTCCAGGGAGTAAAGAAGCTGCGCCCTCGGTGGGTTTCAAAACTGGCGGTGACGCCCACGCTCAGGGCGATGTCCTGCGCTTCCGTGAAAAAGCGCACGCTCTGTTCCAGGGGCCAGGCATCGCAGCCGCCCATCACGTTGGCGAAGCGCGCGCCCACGGCACGGCCGGCTTCCAACTGGGCACGAAAATCCGCCAGGTGCTCCTGCACGCTGGCGTCGCGGCGAGGCACGTAACTGCCCGCCGTGCAGATTTCCTGAATCCACTGCAAGTGATGCTGATCCAGCGCTTTTTCCAACGCCTCGCGAAGCGCCGGCTGCGTGGGCAGCGGCGCTTCCAGGCCATCAAAGCCGGCCTGGCGCGCCAAGGCCGCCGCCTGATCGGCGCTGCCGGTATGCCCCCACAGGGTTTTAAAACGCTCTAACAGCATGGTTATGCCCTCTCGCCGAAACAGGTTCCTGATAAGAGAGCAACCAGCGTGCCAACCTTAAATAGTCACAAATGCATGCAAATTTGCATCATATAAGGCGAAAAGACGGCGTGTTCGGAGGACGGGCGCGCACCAGAATGGAGGGGCTGCACCAGAAGGGGGCGGGAAGAGAGTGTTCAGTGTTCAGTGTTCAGTGTTCAGTGTTCAGTGTTCAGTTTTCGATGGTGGCGGGCGGCGAGGGTGGCGGCGACGGCGCCGTTGATGACCCAGGCCAGGGCGATCAAGGTCAACAACGCGGGGGTGCGTTGGGGCTCGGGGAGCAGATCACCCTTCGGTACGGCGGCCAGAAACAGCAGGGATTCGATCAGCGCCAACAACAACGGGGCGGCCAGGGTCGCCGGCCAATGCAGGCGCACGCCAACCCACAGCAACAAGGCGCGCCCGGCGGACAGCCCCAGCCAGATCACGATCACACCGCCCACGATCACCGCCGCCATACCCCTACCCTCATTTCTGTTCGCAATAGTGTCGGTTCGGAACCACCCAGGCAGCGCGCCACCAGGCCACGCACCCGCCATGATAGCGCCATGATAGCGCCATGATAGCGCCATGATAGCGCCATGATAGAAAGTCCGCGCCGGTCAGGCCAGCCACAAGCGGCTTAATGCACGCGGGTCTCGCCGGCGGCGGTCAGTGTCATCCGTACTGGCTCTCCCGGGCTGTGCACCACCAGTCGCAGCTCGCTGCGGTCCACCGCCAGCACATCGGCTTGGTAACGAATGCCCTGCTCCACCAGAATCAGCTGGCCGTCCTGCAGTTGCCATTGGCCCAGCGCCGGCTCGCTGTAACTGGAGGCGATCACCAGAGTGCCATCCTCGAGGAAGACATAGAGCGTGCCGGTGGTGACCGCGTTGGAGGCGCGCACCGTCCACACCCGGTTGATCAGCGCCTCCAACCGATGGCTGGGCGAGTCGGGCGCCGCTGTGTGGACCGCGCCGCGCGCGGGTTTATCCGGCGCCGACGAGCACGCCGTCAGGCCAAGAGCGATAACGGCGAACAGGCTATAAGTAATGGCACGGTTCCCTGTCATTTTTTTGTCCTTTAATGCATTGATTGAACGGCGAGAGCGATTTTAACCAAGGTTATCAGAACAGTTTTCAGTTTTCAGTTTTCAGTTTTCAGTTTTCAGTTTTCAGTTACCGAACACTGAAAACAGAAAACGGTCTCTTTTTGTAAACTTGATTAAATCTGCTAAATCTTGCTTCGCCTTCACCCACACCCGCATTTAAAGGTCTAGTATTGGGTTCACGAGCTCGCCGAGTTCGTTTCGATACGGTTTTAACCTATCGCCTTATTTCACATGGAGGTTCCAATGAACACTGATCAGTTGAAAGGCAATTGGAAGCAGTTCAAGGGCGAGATCCGCAAGAAATGGGGCAAGCTCACCGATGACGATGTCGAACAAATTGGCGGCCACAAAGACAAGCTGGTGGGTAAAATCCAGGAACGCCATGGCATCGCCAAGGAACAGGCTGAAAAAGAAGTCGATGAGATGTTCAAGGACAAGTAATCCGAGGCAACCATCCTAGCCGCTGAAAGCGGCTAGGATTGCGGATTATAAGCTGCAAGCTTCAAGCCGCAGGCTACAAATTTCGCTTTTTGTGGCTTGCGGCTTGAAGCTTGCAGCTCCTATTAACGAGCACGACGCCCAACCCGGCACGGCCCACCTTCATTGTTCTATCCCCGCCTCCCCTGCCCATCCAGCGCTTTGACCAGCTCCGCCCAGGGCATCGGTTTGCCGAACAGGTAGCCCTGCCCTTCCTGGCAGCCCCATTGCTTGAGCGTGCTCGCCTGGCTGGGGTGCTCAATGCCTTCGGCGGTGAGCTGAAAGCCGAAGGTGGCGGCCAGTTGTACCATGGCGCTCACCACGGCGTTGTCCTGGGTGGAGCCGGGGATGCCGTCGATGAAGCTTTTGTCCACTTTAAGCCGGGTCAGCGGGAAATCCTTGAGCATGCTCAGCGAGGCGTAGCCGGTGCCGAAGTCGTCGAAGGCCAGTTCGCAGCCCTGTTCGCGCAACGCCTGCAACGAAGCTCGCAGGCTGTGGTCGTTGTTGATGATCACCCGTTCGGTGATCTCGATCTCCAGCCAACGCGCCGGCAGGGCGTGACGCTCCAGCTCCCGCGCCACGGTTTTTTCCACGCCGCCGGCCTTGAACTGGGCGGAAAACAGATTCACCGCCAACCGTAGCGGGCGCCCCTGCGCATGCAACCGGGCGCCCGCCTCACAGGCTTGCGCCACCACCCAGTCACCGACGATGCGCGCCATCGGGCTGCGTTTCAGCAATGGCAGGAACAGGTTCGGCGTCAGCAGGCCCCGCTCGGGATGATTCCAGCGCAGCAGCGCCTCGGCGCCGACGATGCGGCCGCTATCCAGGCTGACCTGGGGCTGATAATAAAGCTCGAATTCTTCACCCAGGGCGGCGCGGCGCAACTCCGCGCTCATGTCCTGGCGCAGCCGCAACGCTTCGCGCAGGGCCGGTTGGTAGATGCGGCTGGCGCTGTAGCCGGTCGCTTTGGCGTCCGCCAGGGCGAGGTGAGCGTCGTCGATCAAAGCCCGCGCGTCGGCGCCCGGGCCGGGTGCCACCGCCGCGCCCACATGGCCGCTCAGTGCCACCGGCCGATCGGACACCATAAAGGTCTCCAGCAATGCCGCGTGGATGCTCTCCGCCAGGGTCAGCACCGCGCCACGGGAATGCTGGCCGGGCACCAGGGCGATGAATTCTTCGCCGGTAAGGCGGGCCAGCAGGGTGGCGTCCGGCAGCGCCTGGGAAAGCCGGTGGGCGGTCAGTTGCAGTAACCGGTTGCTGGCCTCCTGCCCCAGGGTGTTGCGCGCTTCCTGAAAGCCATCCAGCTCCAGCAGCAGGCAAGCGCCGCCACCGCCCTGATCAAACAGAGCCTGAGCCTGCTCGGTGAACAGTTTGCGGTTGCGCAGGCCGGTCAGTGAGTCGTAATGGGCTTCGTAGTAAAGCTGAACCTGCTCTTCCTGCTCTTCGCTGATGTCCCGGAACACACCAACGACGCGCACCGGCCGCCCCTGGTCATTAAAGATCAGACGCGCCGAACAGCCGATCAGGGCGAGCCGCTCCTGGTCATGACGGTGCGCGCGAAACTGCAGCTCGAAGTGGCCGGTCACCGCCCCCGCCAGCGCCGCGCGCAGCACCTGGCGCACCCCGTAGCGATCCTCCGGGTGAACGAAATGCCAGAACTGCCGGGGGTTCGCTTCCCGGCTCGGGTACAGGCCGGTCATGCGAGCGATCACCTCGGAAGCCCAGAAGGTGTCGCTCTCCAGATCGTGGTCCCAGATGCCCAGGTCATTGACGTCCAGCGCCACCTTGAGGCGCTCCTCATTGACCACCGAGGCGTTCACCGCCTGGAATTTGTCATGCACATCGGCGACCGTGCCGATCCACTCGCGGATCACGCCACGCGTGTCGGTCAGGGGCGTGCCGCGCCCCTGGCACCAGCGGTAATCCCCCTGCGGCTGGCGAACCCGGTAAAAGGCTTCAAAGGGCGTGCCACGGCGAAACGCCTGACGCCATTGCGAGCGCACCGGTGCTTGATCGTCCGGATGCAAACAGCGAATCCAGCGTTCTCCGTCGTCGGGGTCGCTCTCGTCACCCAGAAAGCGCTGCCACTCACAATCCCCCAACGGCCGCCCATTGGGGGCGGCCCGCCAGACCATCAGCGAATTGATTTCCGCGATGGCGCGGAAGCGCTCCTCGGCCAGCGACTCCTCGACCCCCGTTGTGCGGGGTGTGTCCGTCATATCCATCCCAAGGCAGCTTCGTTATAAGACTTCATGGTGTAAATACACCTGTTCCCGGTGCTGTCCATGCCTTCTGGCGTGCTTTTCCCTGGCACCGGCTTTTATACACTATTGACCCGCGACCGGGCACCCGGGCAATCACCATGGCGTCGCTCAGGCGCTAACAACCCTTCGCTGACCACTGGCGAATTCCTGGCAACGACTCACAAACCATTAACAACCTACTGGCAAAAACGGGGCCAACAATGGCGCTGGCGCGCCTTGTTCTCACCCACGCATAAGGTCTTATCGGCCAGCCGAGGACGCACTTTAAAGAGGTCTTGATTGAGGGCATGCGGGTGAAGAAGGCAATCTCAGGCAGCGGCGGCTTCGAGGGCGCTGATCAACTGGGCTTTCGTCATTCGGCTACGCCCTTCGATGTGTTGCCGCTTGGCCCGTTGATAGAGCTCGTTTTTGGACAGCGCCCCTAAGTCACCGTCCGAGTCGGATCTTTTTTTGCCGCGTCCGGAGGCCGAGGACGCCGGCAAGCCTTCCTTGAGACCGCGCTTCAATACCGCCATCAGATCCACCGGCTCCTGGGTCGGCGCCGCGGTCCGTGACTTTTCGCTCGCGGCGACGGCGATCAGATCACGGCCGGCCTTGCGCTTTTTCCGTGCCTGCTCGAGCACGCGCCGGGCATGACGATCACTTAATTGCCGCGCATCGAGCTTCGCTTTGCGCAACGGCTTCATGGCGCTCAAGAAGCGCTTCACCACCGGCGACGCCGGCGCGCTTGGCGCCGCCAGGCCCACATCCCCGGGGCTGCGCAGCTCCTCATCGAATCTCAGCGTTTCCACGCGCAAAATGCCATTGTGGCTGAGAATCGCCACCAGGTGCTCCTTGCCGCGCAGGACAAAGGTCGCGATCCCGGCACGGGCACTGTCCTGCATGGCGCGAGCCAGCATGCGGTAGGCTTTGATACCGCCTTTCTCCGGCGTCAAAAAATAGGCGCGTTCGAATCGCATGGGGTCGACTTGCTCCAACGGGACGAACCGCTGCAAACTGATTTCCTGGGATTTCTCCGGCGCCAATTGCTCCAGCTCGCGATCCGTGATCACCACATAACGGTCGTCACCCACCGGATAACCTCTTACCAGATCGTCGCTGCCCAATTCGATGTCTTCCTTGGAGCAGTAATAGCGCCGCGCCAGCCGCGCCCCGTCACGATCCACCCAGCGCAGTGACAGCGCTTTGCCCCGATTGGCCGGAAACAATCCCACCGGTACGCTGACCAGAGCAAAACTCAAGGTGCCGGACCAGAACGGCCTTGCTTGCCCGTGTTGATGGTGCGTGTCGGCCGTTTTTTTTGAGCGGCGCGGGTGTTTCTTCCCGGCCCTGGCTTTTGCCTTGGCGGGCCGGCGCGCGGTACCTGCATCAGCCATTTTTGCTCTCCCGCGCCAGGCTTGCTTGCAGCGCCTTGGACAAATCAGAGGAGCCCCTGCGACGCCGCGCCCGGGTTTTTTTCACGCGCCCGCCACGCTGCTTGGTGGCGACCAGATCCAACACCCTCTGGCGATATTCATCGTGATACTGGTCAGGCTGGAAGTCGCCTTCCATCATCTCGATAAGCCGGCAGGCCATATCCAGCTCTTTGTTGTCCAGCTGGCTGCCCTGGGGGGCACTGAGTTCATCGATCGGTATTACCTCTTCCCTGGCGCGCAACGTCATCAGAAGCGGCTGTCCCTGATGAAGGCGCAGCGCACCCAAATACGCCTTGCCGCGCATCACCCAACTCGCCAGCCCTTCCCGATGGTCCTGATCAAGAGCGGCGGTCAACGCGTTAAGCGCTTCTTCATCACCGTCGGGGCCGAGATAATAGGGGCGGTCATACCAGCGGTGGTCGATGGCGCCCAACGGCAAAAAAGCGAGCAGGTCGACATCACGGCCGTCCTTGGGTTGCAGCGCCTCCAGCTCTTCGTTATCAAACATCACCAGGCTGCCATCCTCGAATGGATAGGCGCTCAAAACCTGCTCCCGGGGCACCGTGCCGCCGGTCTCGGCGTTGACCAAACGCTGGCGCACCGGCGCTTTATCCTTGCGGTGCAACAGGCGGAAATGCACCGACCGGTCGCTGACCGCCGAGTAAAGTTTGACCGGCACCGTCTGCTTACCAATGATCAGCACCCCTTTCCAGATCGCCCGCGCCGCCATCAGCCGCGCTCCACTGCGTCATCGCATCGCGGGCAAATCACGTCACCGGAAACGCGCAGGTAACGCACGCACACCGGACAAACCGGTGCATCGCATCGCAGGCAAAAATAGCCGGCCTCATAGCGGTAATGACCTTCGCAAGAGGGGCACTGCTCGCTGCCGGGCTCCAGCCACCAGGGGGCTTCGTGTTGGTGTTCGTTCATTACTCCTCCGCGGGTCACGCCATGCCGCGCCCTCACATTCAGCGGCCTGATAGCTGGCGCTTCATCGCCACCGTCAGACGCTGGTGCGTTCGCTCCAGCTCCGCCCAGGGATCACGCCTTAACGCCGCCAGACGACGGCTCAGGTTGTCCACCGAGTAGCGATCCGGCGCCATCGCTTCGCTCAGCTCATCCCAGCGCAACGGCACCGCCACCGGCGCGCCCGGACGGGCGCGCACCGAGTAAGAGGCAATCGCCGTGGCGCCACGGCCGTTACGCAGGTAATCGAGAAAGATCTTTCCACGGCGTCGGGCTTTCGACATGTTGGTGGTCAATAATGCCGGCGCGCTGCGCGCGTGTTGCTCGCACACCGCTCGCGCGAAGGCTTTTACCTCTTCCCAATCAGCATGGCGACGCAAGGGCACCACCAAATGCACGCCCTTGCCGCCCGTGGTGCGAACGAAACTCACCAAACCGAGGTCTTCCAGGCGCCGCCCCAGCGCCCGTGCCTGCTCCACGGTGGCACGCCAGGGTACGTCTTCGGCGGGGTCCAGATCGAACACCATAAGGTCGGGCTGCTCCACCCGATCCACACGGCAACCCCAAGGGTGCAGTTCCATAACACCGGCCTGGACCAGCGCCACCAGATCCGCCAGCTCCTTAACGTACACATACTCGGCGGGGCCGCCGCTCTCCTCGATCTCCACGCGGGGCAGCCGGTCTGGCAACGGCCGGCTCGGGTGCTTTTGGAAAAAACATTCGCTGGCCAGGCCTTCCGGGCAACGCAATAACGAAAGCGGCCGGTTTACCAGGCCCGGCAGCACCCACGACGCGATGCTCTCGTAGAAGCGCGCCAGCTCGATCTTGGTGAGACCCTGCCGTGGGTACAGCACCCGATCCGGATGAGTAATGCGCACGCCGGCCACCAGCGCCTCATGCCGCCGTGGCGCTGCCGCGCCGGCGAGCGCTTCGACGCCCTGGCGGCGTTTCTTACCCTGGCGCGCCGGCCCCTGATGCGGCGGGCCGCCGCGCTCGGGGTTGTCCCAAACAATGCCCCGGGCATCCCGGTCCTCACGCAGCCCCCGAAACGCCGGGTGGCGCAGCACGCCGTCGCGGGTGCGTTCGGTGTACTCGACTTCGACCACCAGTTGCGGGGTCACCCAGTGCGCGCCTTTGCTGTCCGGTGGCCGTTTGTCGAACGGGCACCGCTCGACTTCGGTGGCGCCTAATCGTTTGTGGATGTCTTTCAACTGGCGGCGATTGAAACCGGTACCGACCCGGCCCGCGTAACCGAAATGCCCATGCTTGTCGTAGGCACCCAGCAGCAATGAGCCGAATCCCTCGCGGCTGCCGCCCGGGTCGGTAAAGCCGCCCACCACGAACTCTTCATATTGAACGCACTTCACCTTCAACCATTGTTTGCTGCGTCGCTGCTGATAATCGCCGCGAGCGTGCTTGGCGATCAGCCCTTCCAGGCCCATTTCACAAATTCGCTTCATCAGCGCCGGGCCCTGATCGCTGAGATGGTCGGTGTAGCGCACCCGGCCATGCTCGGTCACACCGGCTCCGTCGAGAAGCTGCTCGAGCGCCCGTTTGCGCTCAATGTTGGGCACCGCGCACAGGTCCTGCCCACCCAGCACCGGCAAATCAAACACCTGGTAGATCAACGCATCGGTGTCACCACGGCTGAGTGCTTCCTGCAGGTGCCGAAAGCTGCTGATGCCGTCCGGCAGCAGCGCCACTACTTCGCCATCCAGCACCGCCTGATCGATGGGCAGCGCCGCCAGGGCTTTGCTTAACTCGGGAAAGCGATCACTCCAGTCTTTGCCGTTGCGGGTAATCAAACGTACCTGGCCTTGATCCAGGTGAGCCAGCAGGCGATAGCCGTCAAACTTGATCTCATAGAACCAGTCGCCTTCCGGCAGCGTATCGGACAACGTCGCCAATTGCGGGCTCAATGTTTTCCCTCGAAAGCGACGGGCGCCTTTTAAATCAGCGTCCGGCTGGCGATGGTCGCGGCCTTGCCAGACACGATCCGGATCGGCGCCAATCTGCTTCATGGTTCTGCCGCTGAGCACGCTGCGATCGTGCGGACGTGGCTCGGGCTGGTCATCGTCCCGTTTGATCAACAGCCAGTTTCGGCCGTCCTTGCCGCCGGCGCGCCCTTTCATGCGGGTCAGTGTCCAGGCACCGCGCAGCTTCTCGCCGTCCAGCCAGAGGTCTATGCGATCCTGATCGTTTTTGCCGCCGCCTTTATCGGTGCGGTGCCATTGGCCGCGATCCCAGAGCATCACGGTACCGCCGCCGTACTCCTCGCGGGGAATAATGCCTTCGAAATCGCCGTACTCCAGAGGGTGATCCTCAACCTGCACGGCAAGATGCTTCTCTCCCGTCTTCAGGCTGGCGCCTTTAGGCAAAGCCCAACTGCGCAAAGCGCCATCCAGTTCCAAACGCAAATCAAAGTGATCGTGGCTGGCGGCGTGTTTGTGCATCACATAGCGATGGCCTCCGGCGGAGCCCGTCTCTTCACCGGCAGGCTCAGGCGTGCGCTCGAAATTCCGTTTATCACGATAGGACTTCAGGTTGTCCATCAACCACCTCCGTGGTTATCGCAAGGCCGTGCAACAGGGATAGTCCTCCCCGGCCGGCAAAACAACCAATGGCGATGTAAAAGAGCGTATAAGCGCACCGTCTGATCCGACGGCCACACAACGTAACGGCGGCCGTGACTCGCCCACGCCGATCCGCGTTGGCGGCGACGCCCCTGCAAGCCGGTTGCCCGCCAACCCCGCGAAGAACCAAAAAAAAGCGGGCCCCCGAGGGGGCCCGCTTTTCTGTACGGCGACCGCAGCCGCCGTGGCAACACTGGAACCGTATTAGAACTGGTTCATGGTGTTGTCGCCGCCACCGGCTTTCAGGGCGGCGTCACCGGCGAAGAACTCTTTGTGGTCATCACCGATGTTGGAACCGGCCATGTCCTGGTGCTTCACGGTGGCGATCCCTTGGCGGATCTCCTTGCGCTGAACGCCCGCCACGTAGGCCAGCATGCCTTCGTCACCGAAGTAACCCTTGGCCAGGTTGTCGGTGGACAGGGCCGCGGTGTGGTAGGTCGGCAGGGTGATCAGGTGGTGGAAGATACCCGCTTCGCGAGCCGCGTCGGCCTGGAAGTTCTGGGTCCACTGATCGGCCAGCTGGCCCAGCTCGGTGTCGTCGTACTTGGCGTCCATCAGGCCGGCGCGGTCGTAGGCGGACACGTCCTTGCCTTCCTTCTCCCAGGCGTCGAACACCTGCTGACGGAAGTTCAGGGTCCAGTTGAAGGACGGGCTGTTGTTGTAAACCAGCTTGGCGTCCGGCACCGTTTCGCGGATACGGTTAACCATTTCCGCGATCTGGCCAACGTGGGGCTTCTCGGTTTCGATCCACAGCAGGTCGGCGCCGTTTTGCAGGCTGGTGATGCAGTCCAGAACCACGCGGTCGATGCCGGAGCCTTTCTTGAACTCGAACAGGCCGGAAGCGAGACGCTTGGGCTTGAGCAGCTTGCCGTTCTGCTTGATGACAACGTCGCCGTTGTTGATGTCTTCGGCTTTGTCGATCACGTCGCCGTCGAGGAAGCTGTTGTACTGGTCGCCCAGATCGCCCGGCTCATTGGTCACGGCGATCTTCTGGGTCAGGCCAGCGCCCAGGGAGTCGGTACGGGCAACGATCACGCCATCGTCCACACCCAGCTCCAGGAACGCGTAGCGAACCGCGTTGATCTTGGCCAGGAAGTCGGCGTGGGGAACGGTTACTTTACCGTCCTGGTGGCCACACTGCTTCTCGTCAGACACCTGGTTCTCGATCTGGATGCAGCAGGCACCGGCCAGGATCATTTTCTTGGCCAGCAGGTAGGTGGCTTCTTCGTTACCGAAACCGGCATCGATGTCCGCGATGATCGGCACGATGTGGGTTTCGTGGTTCTCGATTTTGTCGAGCAGCTCTTTCGCCTTGGCGCTGTCGCCCTTGGCGTTGGCTTCTTCCAGGTCACGGAACAGGTGGTTCAGTTCCCAGGCATCGGCTTGTTTGAGAAAGGTGTACAGCTCTTCAATCAGTGCCGGCACCGAGGTTTTCTCGTGCATGGACTGATCGGGCAGCGGGCCGAACTCCGAGCGCAGAGCGGCAACCATCCAGCCGGACAGGTACAGGTAGCTCTTCTTGGTGGTGCCGAAGTGCTTCTTGACGGAGATCATTTTCTGCTGGCCGATAAAGCCGTGCCAGCAGCCCAGGGACTGGGTGTACTTGGACGAATCGGCGTCGTACTCGGCCATGTCCTGACGCATGATCTTGGCGGTGTACTTGGCGATATCCAGACCGGTGTGGAAACGGTTCTGGGCGCGCATGCGGGCCGCGTGCTCGGGGGTGATGCTGTCCCACTTGCCGCCCTGTGCCTGGCGGAGAGCCTTAACGGCTTCAACGTCTTTAGAGAACTGTGACATGGTCATTCCTTTCGGTATGAATTGGACACCGAAGCTGTCTGCGAACCCGGACATCCGGCCCGGCCCGCATCCAACTACCGATGGCGCGCATTCTAGGTGCGGCCATTTCATAAAAACAATCAATATGGGTGATAACCGGTATTCAGCACATGAATATACCCTGGATTCCGCGCCTTAGCCCGCACAGTTCGCGCGCCCCGGCAGGCCTTAACGCAACACCAGGTGGGCCACCCGGGCCTGGCGCAGCATGCGTTCCGTGGTGCTGCCGATCAGAAACTCACGCAGCCGCGAGTGGCCATAAGCGCCCATCACCATCATGTCGATGGCGTGATCTTGCTGATACCGGTGCAGCGCCGCTTCCACGTCGCCCTCCAGGGAGGCGGCGGTAACCTGGTGACCGCCGGCTTCGAGAAGCGCCACCGCCGAGGCCAGATCCGCCTCCCCGGCGGCGCCGTTGACCGTCACCAGATGACAAGGCACGCCCCGGAACAACGGGCTTTCGGCAATCATGCCAAGCCCTTTGCGGGTCGTCGGAGCGTTGTCGAACGCCACCATCACGCTGGCCGGCACCCGGAATTCACCCACCCCCACCAGTACCGGGCAGGCAGCGGCGCGGATCACCCGCTCCACGTTATCGCCAATCCGCTGCGGGCCCGGATGGCTTGCACCCTGCTTGCCAATCACCAGCAGGCGGGTGTCCTGTTCCAGTTCCTTAACCGCCTCAAGCAGGTTGCCGTGGCGCTGGCGCAGCCGTGGCGGCGGCGTGCCGCCGGCACTCAGACGAGCGCGCGCCGCCTCCAGAGTCGCCTGCCCCTGCTCCAGGGCCAGGCGGTTGCGGCGCGCATCCAGTTCGGCCAACTCGCTGAGCAGATGCTCGCGGCTGCCCAGCCCCAGATTGCCGACCAGGTTCGGCGTGGTCGGGTACAGGTCGTCATCGAGCACGTGCAACAGCATCAGCGGCGCCTTCAGCGCCGAGGCGGCCCAGGCCGCGTACTCGCAGACAGAATCCGCGGCGGCGGAGCCGTCGATGCAGGCAATCACCTGACTCATGGTTGTTCTCCTTATCAGTGGCCGCCCATCAGTTTTTCCACCGCTTCGGGCTTGTCGTGCACGGCGTACTTGTCCACCAGGGTGGCGCTCGCTTCGTTCAGGCCGACCACCTCGACCTCGGTACCTTCACGGCGGAATTTGATGATCACCTTGTCCAGCGCGCCAATCGCGGTGATGTCCCAGAAGTGGGCGCGGTGCAGATCAATGGTGATGCGGGGCGCGGCCTCCTTGAAATCGAACGACGCCACGAACCGGTCCGCGGAGGTAAAGAACACCTGCCCCACTACCTTATACACCCGCTGGCCGCGGTCGCCCTCTTCGCTGGCCACATAAAACATGCGGCCCACCTTATTGGCATAGAACAGCGTGCTCAGCAGCACGCCAATGCCCACGCCCATGGCCAGATTGTGGGTGAACACGGTGACCAGCACCGTCACCACCATCACCACGCTGCTGCTGGCCGGGTGGGCACGCAGATTAATGATCGACTCCCAACTGAACGTACCGATGGACACCATGATCATCACCGCCACCAGTGCCGCCATCGGAATCCTCGACACCCACTGGTCCAGGAACACCACCAGAATCAGCAACACCACGCCGGCGATCAGGGTGGACAGCCGCGTGCGACCACCAGACTTCATATTGATCACCGACTGCCCGATCATCGCGCAACCGGCCATGCCGCCCAGAAACCCGGAAGCGATATTGGCCATGCCCTGGCCCCGGCATTCGCGGTTCTTATTGCTGTCGGTGTCGGTGATGTCATCGACGATGGTGGCGGTCATCATCGACTCCAGCAGCCCCACCACCGCCATGGTCAGCGAGATCGGGAAGATGATCGCCAGCGTCTCCAGGGACCACGGCACATCGGGAAACAGGAACACCGGCAGGCTGTCCGGCAGCTCGCCCATGTCGCCCACGGTGCGGATATCCAACCCCAGATACATGGCCACGCCGGTCAGCACCACGATGCACACCAACGGCGACGGCACCGCCCGGGTCAGCAGCGGGAACAGATAGATAATCCCCAGGCCGGCGGCGGTCATCGCGTAAACGTGCCAGGTGACGCCAATCAGTTCCGGCAACTGCGCCATGAAAATCAGAATCGCCAGGGCATTGACGAAGCCGGTGACCACCGAACGCGACACAAAGCGCATCAGCCCGCCGAGTTTAAAAATACCGAACACGATCTGAATCGCGCCGGTCAGGATGGTGGCCGCCATCAGATACTGCAGGCCGTGTTCCTTCACCAGCGTCACCATCAACAGCGCCATGGCGCCGGTGGCGGCGGAAATCATCCCCGGCCGGCCACCGGCGAAGGCGCTGACCACGGCGATACAGAATGAGGCGTACAACCCGACTTTCGGGTCCACGCCGGCAATGATGGAAAAGGCGATGGCTTCCGGAATCAGCGCCAGCGCCACCACGATACCGGCCAGCACATCGCCACGCACATTGGAAAACCAGGTCTGTTTGAGACTGAGCAAGATCGAATCCTTGTTTCAACAACGACACACCCACCGCCAGCGACCACGCCGCCAGGCCAGCAGGACAACACACGAATATTTAAAGGGAGGTAGCCGTGACGGCCACAAAACGACACGCCCCTGCTCCGCGCCCGGGCACACAGCCAGGCACGCACAGCGTGGCGCTATAAGGAAGGTTGACTAGGGCGGACTGAACGCCAGATGCATGAGGATCGATTCCATCGGAACGGGAAAGGCGCGGAAGTCTAGCACAGGCCCGGCACCGTCGGCGATGCACCGTGCTCCACGACAACGCCGCTGTGGGAGATTCTGTGGTGTCCTGCATGAGCAATGACGGCGAGAAGCTACCTG
>TARA_R110001606_G_scaffold262189_1_pt1 | contig 18509 bp, 12 predicted proteins | sample TARA_R110001606 | Tara Oceans TARA_R110001606 (sample SAMEA4398315) | marine metagenome | biome: Polar Biome; feature: [SRF] surface water layer (ENVO:00010504); material: water (ENVO:00002006), including particulate matter (ENVO:01000060) such as... | depth 5 m | reverse complement strand
CGGGCCCGGAGCCCGCCGCCCGTTCCCGTCAGCGCCGGCGCGGGGCGTAGATCTCGGCCAGCCGGTCGCGGGTCCCCTCGATGCGGACCAGGCGCGGGTAGCGCAGACCATCGCGATAGTCGAAGGCGACGGTGCGGTAGCGGTCGCCGGACTTCAACAGCAGCTCGATCCGGGTCTCGGTGCCCTTGGCTGCGGTGACCGCGTCGCGCAGCACGCCGGCATCAGCAGCCGTGCCGTTGACCGCGACCAGTTCCCAGCCCTCGCCGATACCGAGGCGGAAAGCCGGACCGTCCCAGCGGATGTTGGCCAGCCGGTTGCTGGTCGCCGAAAGAGTGAAGCCCAGGGAGTACTGGAAGTCGCGGGTCCAGCCGCCCTGAACCGACTTCTCGACCGGGGTCAGGCTGTCGACCCAGGTCAGCTGCCAGCCCGCCCGGGTGATTCCGTCCAGCGGCGCGCGCGCGTCGGGGCCGACCGCGTCGAGCCGGTCGCGCAGGAAACCGGCCCAGTCGTGCGGATAGACGGCGTTCAACGCTTCGACCAGTTCCTGGAACGTATAGCCACGCGGGGTGAAGACGCCGTCGTCGACGCCGAAAAAGGCGCGGGCGAAATCATCGAGGCTCTTGCGGTCGCGGGTGCCCTCGCGGATCAGGGTGTCGGCGTCGAGCCAGATCAGGGCGCTCTCGCGATAATAGTCGCCGGTCGCCCGCATCCATGAGGGATACTGGCCGGGGACGCGGTAGCCGAGCAGATTGTGGTTGTTGGTATCGTGCAGGGCCCGCCACTGGCGGCCCGGCTGGGCGTCATAGAAGCCGGCGATGGCGGCAAGGTTGGCGACGGCGACGTCGCGGGTCGCCAGGCCCGAGCGGGCCGCCAGCACATCGCCCCAGTATTCGGTCTGGCCCTCATAGACCCACAGCAGGGTGTTCTGGCTCGGCACATTGTAGTTGGCGGTCAGTTCGTCGGCCGGGCGGCGGAACTTGCCGTTCCAGGAGTGGACGTACTCGTGCGGCAGCAGGCCGCGATCCCCGGCGCTGGCGCTCCAGTCGGTGAAGAATTCGGGGCTCATGGTATTTTCTGACGAGCGGTGATGTTCGAGGCCGATGCCGCCCAGTTGGCGCGTCAGGCCGACGAGGAATTCGTAGTGGTCGAAATGGCGGGCACCGAACAGTCGGTCGGCCTGGGTCACCAGGTTCTCGTACAGCGCCAGCTGGTCGGCGGTCGGGGCGATGTTTTCGGTCGAGTCGGCGACGATATTCAGATGAACGCTGTTGCCGGTCGGATCGATGTCGATGCGGCGGAAATGGGCCCCGGCGAACATCGGACTGTCGACCAGGGTGTAGAGGTCGCTGGGTTCGAAGGTGGCCACGCCGTCCGTGAATGTGGTGGTGGTCAGCGCCGTGCCGTAATTCCAGCCCTCGGGCAGGCGGATCGAAGCGGCCACCTGGATCTGGTTGGCGAAATAGCCGGCCGGATAGAGGATGGCTTTTTCCCACTCCATGTTGACGATGGCCGGCGTCATGACGACGCGCCACTGGCTGCTGTCGGGCTGGGTCAGCCACTGGAAATCGACGACGATCTCGCTGACTCCGACGGGGATGTCGAGATGGAAGGCATAGGGGTCGATGGTGTCGCGCAGCCACTCGATCCGCTCGCCGCCGCCGATGACGGTCAGGCCGGCGATCAGCTGGATCGGGCCGGTACCGGCGTGATTGCCCGGCAGGAAGCGCGGATAGAGCAGGGTCATCGGACCGGCACTGACCGGCACGGTCTGGTGCACGGAGATGATGCGGCGCTCGAGGTCGGTGACGTCGGCCCGGTACTGGATCACGCCCGGATAGGGTTTGTCCTCAGGCTCCGGAATCAGCGGCTGGGCCCGCGGCAGGGCCACGGCAGCCTCACGGGCGTCGGTCACCCAGGGGGTGCCGGGGTTCTGGGCCAGGGCGGGCAGGGCGGTGCCGGCCAACAGCAGGGCGAGGACGGTGGCGGTCAGGCGGATGGGGGGCATGGGCACTCGAACACGATGGAGGAATCGGAGCGGAACGATCAGGCGGCGGGCAGCACGGCCAGCAGTTCGACCTTGAATCGCAGGGTCGAGTTGGGGGGCAGTTCGTCGCCACCGACCCAGCGGTCGCCATAAGCCAGGCCAGCCGGGATGACGAACTCAAAGGTCTCACCCTCGCGCATCAGGGCCACGCCCTCGGTCCAGCCCTTGATCACGCGATTGAGGGGGAATTCGGCCGGTTCGTTGCGGGCGTAGGAACTGTCGAACTCACGGCCGTCGATGAAGGTGCCGGCATAGTGGACACGCACGGTGTCGGTCGCCGTCGGCTGGCGACCCTGCGGGTGGGCCCGGCCGTCGCGACGGTACTGCAGGCCGCTGGCAGTGGTGGTCCAGCCCGGGCGGCCGCTGTTCCAGGCCAGATAGGCGGCCTGTCCAGCCTCCCAGCGCGCTTGCGACGGCGGGCTGCTGTCGACGACGGGCGGAGCTGCCGTGGCGCAGGCGGACAGGGTGAGGGCGGCGGCGCTGGCGAGGAGAAGGTGCTTCATGGACGGCAAGCTAGCAGGGGCAGGCAGGTCGCGGGAAGCCTTACGATGACGTGCGCTTGACATGACATAATGTCTGCTACACCGTACATGAAGTCATCTGGAGCATATGTGTGATCAGGATATTCGGCGTGCTGGCGATCAGCCTGGGGTTTGGTGCCTTTCTGGCCTTGCCCCTGTTCGCCTGGCCGGTGCGGCCGGGCTGGATCGGCGCGGCGGTCCTGCTGCTGGCGGCGCTCGTGGTGCGGTGGCACTGGAACGCGCGGCGGCTGGCTGCGGGCGATGATCCCGGGGCCCGGGAGCGCGAGTCCTGGCACTCCATGGCGGCGTTCGCTCTGTTGAGTGGGCACCTGTCCGCGGCGTTGATGCAAGGAGTCGACCTGCATGTCGGGCACGGCAACACCCTGGCTCTGGACAACTGGACTCTGCTTGCGGCCGCTGTCGTCAGCTGGATCATCGTCCGTCCCCCACGAATGGAGAAGGACGAACGCGATCGGGAGATGGCGGCGCGCGGGGCTCATGTCGGTCATGCGACCCTGACGGCCCTGCTGATCGTCCTGTCGTTGACGCTGGGGTTTGCCCCGCCGCCGGTGCTGGAGCGACTCTCGCCGTTTGTCCTGGGTAATCTGCTGCTGGTGCTGATCATGCTGGCTGGGCTGACCAAGCACGCGACGCAGTTGGTTGGCTATTGGGCGGCGGCGCGACCCGGGGGCGACGCTGATGGCTGAACTGGCCATCGGTAATCATCTCAGGCGGCTGCGTTTCGAGCATGGCGAGATGACCCAGGACGCGCTGGCCCGATCAGCGGGCGTGACCCGGCAGACGGTAATCTCGCTGGAGGCGGGGCGGTACGCGCCGTCCCTGGAGCTGGCCATGCGACTGGCGCACGTCTTCGACCGGAGCGTGGACGACGTCTTCTTCTGGCGGACCCCGCCGACGACCTGAACCCCGGAACTTTTCCCCCAAGCGCGCCGACGCGTGCATCAGAGGATATGATCATGACCCAATCACGACGCCCGATTCGAGCCTTGGCAGGAACCGCCGCAGTCATCGCCGTTCTGGCGGCGGGTGCCGCAACGGCCCAGAGTTTTGAAATCACGCCGACGGGCCCGGTGCCGCAGGGTCAGCCGGTCGCCGTCGTCCTGACCGGTGTCGCCCCGGGCCAGGCCATCGACATCAGCGCCGAGCGCCGATTCGGCCATGATGCGGTCTGGCGCTCCCGCGCCCGCTTCACGGCCGATGGGCAGGGACGTGTCGACCTGACGACGGCTCCCCCTGTCAGCGGTGACTACGACGGGGTCGACGCGGCCGGCCTGTTCTGGTCGATGGGACCGACCGACGATGCCCTGCCCGACGATTGGCGCTCCGGAGAGGTCCGCTTGACCGCCACGGCCGCGGATCAGGTGGTCGCGACGGGCCTGACCCGCCTGGTCGGCGCGGTGAACCCCGTCGAGGTCGAGGATATTCCCGGCTTTCCTGCTGCACGTCTGTATCACCCTCCGGGTGAGGGGCGGCGGCCGGTTATCGTCGTACTGCACGGTGCCGACGGCGGCACCCGGGCCAGCGACCGTTACGGGCGCAAGCTGGCCTCGCTCGGCTATGCCGTTGTCGGTCTGCCCTACTATTCTCCCGACTGGGGTGACTACGGGCCGCCCAAGGAAATCCCGGGCCTGCCCGGCAGTTTCATCGACATCCGCATCGATCAGATCGGGGAACTGCGCGATTGGCTGGCCGGACGGCCGGACGTGGACGCCGGCCGGGTCGCCCTGTTCGGCGGTTCCAAGGGGGCGGAGTTCGCCCTGATCGCCGCCAGCAAATACCCTTGGCTCACCTCGGTCGTGGCCTTTGCACCGTCGGATCTGGTCTGGGAGGGCTGGGGACTGGAGACGGTCGAGGCCGAGGGCACGCGGTCGTCCTTCTCCTGGCAAGGCGAGGCGCTGCCCTTCATGCCCTATGTCGGGTTCGTCGACGGCCTTCTGGCCGGACCGGGTAACGCCGACCTGCTAAAAATCCACGAGGACGGCCGGGCGGCCCATCCCGACCGCGAGTCGATGGCCCGCATCCGGATTGAGGACTTCCCCGGAGAGGTCATGCTGGTGGCCGGCGATGCTGATCGGGAGTGGCGCTCGGGCCAGATGGCCCGGAACCTGGCGGCCAGCCGGGCCGTAGCGGGACGCGAGACGACGCTGTTGCTGTATCCTGAGGCTGGGCATGATGTCGGTGGCGACGGCTGGGCCCCGACAGCCGGCGGGGTGGCGCGCGGTGGCGGCACGGCTGAAGCCAATGCGCGGGCGCAGGCCGACGCGTGGCCGCGGGTACTGGCGTTTTTGGCGCGGACACTGGGGCCAATCGAAAGATAGGTCGGCGACGGCCTTTATTTCGTCGAAAAAGCGAGTATACGTCCCGGTTCCGCACAACTCAGTATGAGTCCGCGCGTTAGCGCCGAGGCCTGGTCCGTCGCCCTCCGACCAGTGCGAAGGCGCGCTCCTCCCCAAGGGAGCTTCGACATTGCTGGTGCCCTGGTCCCTCGGGATCGAGGGTGGGCACCGAGAAACCGAAGCCGCGACAGCGCACCCGTGCGCCGGCGCGGCTGCTGCTGCATTTGACGCAGGGGTCGCCTTCCACTGGACGGGGCCTCGTGCGGATTGGGAAACAAGAATGGCCAACACCACAGACGGTCTCGCCCTGAGCGGTCAGATCGCCCTCGCCACGTCCTTCACCGGCAAGAAACGCATCCGTAAATCCTTCGGGCGCATCCCCGAAGCGGTGAAGATGCCGAACCTGATCGAGGTTCAGCGCGCCTCCTACGAGCAGTTCCTGCAACGCGACGTCGTGACCGGCCCGCGCAAGGATCAGGGCATTGAGGCTGTCTTCAAGTCGGTCTTCCCGATCAAGGACTTCAACGAACGCGCCGTGCTGGAGTACGTCTCCTACGAGTTCGAACAGCCGAAATACGACGTCGAGGAGTGCATCCAGCGCGACATGACGTATGCCGCGCCGCTGAAGGTCAAGCTGCGCCTGATCGTGTTCGAGGCCGACGAGGAAACCGGCGCCCGTTCCGTCAAGGACATCAAGGAGCAGGACGTCTACATGGGGGACATCCCCCTGATGACGGACAAGGGCACCTTTGTCGTCAACGGCACCGAGCGCGTGATCGTCTCGCAGATGCACCGTTCGCCGGGCGTCTTCTTCGACCACGACAAGGGCAAGACGCACAGCTCGGGCAAGCTGCTGTTCGCCGCCCGCGTGATCCCGTACCGCGGTTCGTGGCTCGACTTCGAGTTCGATGCCAAGGACGTGGTCTACGTCCGCATCGACCGTCGCCGCAAACTGCCGGCCACCACCTTCCTCTATGCCCTGGGCATGGACGGTGAGGAGATCCTGCGCACCTTCTACGAGACCGTGCCCTACGAGAAGCGCGGCGAAGGCTGGGTCACCCCGTACAAGGCCGAGCGCTGGAAAGGCGTGAAGCCCGAGTTTGACCTCGTCGACGCCGACACCGGTGAAGTCGTGGCCCAGGCCGGGATGAAGATCAGTGCCCGTGCTGCCAAGAAGCTGGCCGACGGTGGCCTGAAGTCGCTGTCGCTGGCCGCTGACGCCCTGCTGACCAAATATCTGGCCTCCGACGCCGTCAACTACGAGACCGGCGAGATCTACGTCGAGGCCGGCGACGAGCTGGACGCCGAGTCGATCGCTCTGCTGGAAGAGCGCGGCTTCACCACCATCGACGTGCTGGACATCGACCACGTCACGGTCGGGGCCTACATGCGCAACACCCTGCGGGTCGACAAGAACAGCGCCCGCGAGGATGCCCTGTTCGACGTCTATCGCGTGATGCGTCCGGGCGAGCCGCCCACCCCCGAAGCCGCCGAAGCCATGTTCAACTCGCTGTTCTTCGACAGCGAGCGCTACGACCTGTCGGCGGTTGGCCGGGTCAAGATGAACATGCGCCTTGAGCTGGACGTGTCGGACGAGATCCGCGTCCTGCGCAAGGATGACGTGCTGGAAGTTCTGAAGATCCTGGTTGGCCTTAAGGATGGCCGCGGCGAGATCGACGACATCGACAATCTCGGCAACCGCCGGGTGCGCTCGGTCGGCGAACTGCTGGAGAACCAGTACCGCGTCGGCCTGCTGCGCATGGAGCGCGCCATCAAGGAGCGGATGTCGTCGGTCGATATCGACACGGTGATGCCGCACGACCTGATCAACGCCAAGCCGGCCGCCGCCTCGGTCCGCGAATTCTTCGGCTCGTCGCAGCTGTCGCAGTTCATGGACCAGACCAACCCGCTGTCCGAGATCACCCACAAGCGCCGCCTTTCGGCGCTTGGCCCTGGCGGTCTGACGCGCGAGCGCGCCGGCTTCGAGGTGCGGGACGTGCACCCGACCCACTACGGCCGTATCTGCCCGATCGAGACCCCGGAAGGCCCGAACATCGGCCTGATCAACTCGCTGGCCACCCACGCGCGGGTCAACAAATACGGCTTCATCGAGAGCCCCTACCGGCGCGTCAAGGACGGCAAGGCCACGGACGAGGTGGTCTACATCTCGGCCATGGAGGAGTCGAAATACACGATCGCCCAGGCCAACATTGCCCTGAACAAGGGCGAGATCGTCGAGGACCTGGTCCCCGGACGGATCAACGGCGAGTCCCAGCTGCTGATCAAGGCTGACGTCGACATGATGGACGTGTCGCCGAAACAGGTCGTTTCGGTCGCCGCGGCCCTGATCCCCTTCCTGGAAAACGATGACGCCAACCGGGCCCTGATGGGCGCGAACATGCAGCGTCAGGCCGTGCCGCTGGTTCAGTCGGACGCGCCGCTGGTCGGCACCGGCATGGAATCGGTGGTCGCTGTCGACTCCGGTGCCGTGGTCGTGGCCCGTCGTGACGGTGTCGTCGAACAGATCGACGGTACCCGCATCGTGGTCCGCGCGACCAACGAGCTGGACGCCGGTCGTTCGGGCGTCGACATCTACCGCCTGTCCAAATTCCAGCGGTCCAACCAGTCGACCTGCATCAACCAGCGCCCGATCGTGCGCGTGGGCGATGTGGTCAAGGTCGGTGACGTCATCGCCGACGGCCCGTCGACGGACCTCGGTGAGCTGGCCCTGGGGCGTAACGCCCTCGTCGCCTTCATGCCGTGGAACGGCTACAACTTTGAGGACTCGATCCTGATCTCGGAGCGCATCGTGCGCGACGACGTCTTCACTTCGATCCACATCGACGAGTTCGAGGTCATGGCCCGCGACACCAAGCTGGGTCCGGAAGAGATCACCCGTGACATCCCCAACGTCGGCGAGGAAGCCCTGCGCAACCTCGACGAGGCGGGCATCGTGGCCATCGGCGCCGAGGTCCAGCCGGGCGACATTCTGTGCGGCAAGGTTACGCCGAAGGGTGAAAGCCCGATGACGCCGGAAGAGAAGCTGCTGCGCGCCATCTTCGGCGAGAAGGCTTCGGACGTCCGCGACACCAGCCTGCGTCTGCCCCCGGGCGTCGCCGGCACCATCGTCGACGTGCGCGTCTTCAACCGTCACGGCGTCGACAAGGACGAGCGCGCCATCGCCATCGAGCGTTCGGAAATCGAACGCCTCGGCAAGGACCGCGACGACGAACTGGCGATCCTGGAACGCAACGTCTACGGCCGCCTGCAGCCGCTGGTTCTCGGCAAGAATGCCGTCTCGGGTCCGAAGGGCCTGGGCCGCGGCGTCGTCACCGCCGAGAAGATGGCCGAGCTGTCGCGCGGTCTCTGGTGGCAGATCGCCCTCGACGACGAGAAGGCGATGGGCGAGCTGGAAGCCATGAAGAAGCAGTTCGAGGATGCCCGCAAAGCCCTCGACCGCCGCTTCGAGGACAAGGTCGAGAAGCTGCAGCGCGGCGACGAACTGCCCCCGGGCGTGATGAAGATGGTCAAGGTCTTCGTGGCTGTGAAGCGCAAGCTTCAGCCCGGCGACAAGATGGCCGGACGTCACGGCAACAAGGGTGTCATCTCCAAGATCCTGCCGATCGAGGACATGCCGCACCTGGCCGACGGGACCTCGGTCGACGTCGTTCTGAACCCGCTGGGCGTGCCCTCGCGCATGAACATCGGCCAAATCTTCGAAACCCACCTGGGCTGGGCCGCTGCCGGTCTCGGCAAGCAGATCTCCGGTCTTCTGGAGGCCTGGCAACAGGGTGGCCAGAAGCAGGCGCTGATCGACCACCTGTCGAGCATCTATGGCAAGGACACGCCGCTGCCGCAGGACGAGGACGATCTGGTCGAACTGGCCCGCAACCTGTCCAAGGGCGTTCCGTTCGCCACCCCGGTGTTCGACGGTGCCCACATCGTCGACATCGAGGACCTGCTGGAGAAGGCGGGTCTGGACCGTTCCGGTCAGTCGGTCGTCTACGACGGTCAGACCGGCGAGCAGTTCAAGCGTCCGGTCACGGTCGGTTACATCTACATGCTGAAGCTGCACCACCTGGTCGACGACAAGATCCACGCCCGTTCGATCGGACCGTACTCGCTGGTCACCCAGCAGCCGCTGGGCGGCAAGGCCCAGTTCGGCGGTCAGCGCTTCGGGGAGATGGAGGTGTGGGCTCTCGAGGCCTACGGCGCCGCCTACACCCTGCAGGAGATGCTGACGGTCAAATCCGATGACGTCGCCGGCCGGACCAAGGTCTACGAGGCGATTGTCCGTGGTGATGACAGCTTCGAGGCGGGCATTCCCGAGAGCTTCAACGTGCTCGTCAAGGAAATGCGCTCGCTGGGTCTGAACGTAGAGCTGGAGAACAGCTGATCGACCGAATGATCCCTCTCCGCGCAAGCGGGGAGGGACGGTCTCTCGCTCTTCTCCCTCAATGAATTTTGGCGGGTAACCCCGCAGAAGGAATCAAGATGAACCAGGAAGTCCTGAACATCTTCAACCCCCTCCCGGTCACACCGACCTTCGACCAGATCAAGATCGCCCTGGCGTCGCCAGAGAAGATCCGTTCGTGGTCGTTCGGTGAAATCAAAAAGCCGGAGACAATCAACTACCGGACGTTCAAGCCCGAGCGTGACGGCCTGTTCTGTGCCCGTATCTTTGGCCCGACCAAGGACTACGAATGCCTGTGCGGCAAGTACAAGCGCATGAAGTACAAGGGCATTATCTGCGAGAAATGCGGCGTTGAGGTCACCCTGGCCCGCGTGCGGCGCGAGCGGATGGGCCATATCGAACTGGCCAGCCCGACCGCCCACATCTGGTTCCTGAAGTCGCTGCCGTCGCGCATCTCGCTGATGCTGGACATGGCCCTGAAGGACGTCGAGCGGGTTCTGTATTTCGAGAACTACATCGTCACCGAGCCGGGTCTGACCCCGCTGAAGCAGGGCCAGCTCCTGACGGAAGACGAGTATTACCGCTACCAGGACGAGTTCGGTGATGACGGCTTCACCGCCGAAATCGGTGCCGAGGCCGTGCGCAACCTGCTGATGGGTATCGACCTCCACGCCGAGGCCGAGCGTCACCGCGGTGAACTGGCCGACAGCCCTTCGGAGATGAAGGCCAAGAAGGCGTCCAAGCGCCTGAAGCTGATCGAGGCCTTCCTCGACTCGGGCAACAAGCCCGAGTGGATGGTGCTGACGGTTGTGCCGGTCATCCCGCCGGAACTGCGTCCGCTGGTGCCGCTGGACGGTGGCCGTTTCGCCACCTCCGACCTGAACGACCTGTATCGCCGAGTCATCAACCGCAACAACCGCCTCAAGCGCCTGATGGAGCTGCGGGCGCCGGACATCATCATCCGCAACGAAAAGCGGATGCTGCAGGAATCCGTCGACGCCCTGTTCGACAACGGCCGTCGCGGCCGGGTCATCACCGGTGCCAACAAGCGTCCCCTGAAGTCGCTGGCCGACATGCTCAAGGGCAAGCAGGGCCGCTTCCGCCAGAACCTTCTGGGCAAGCGCGTCGACTATTCGGGTCGTTCGGTCATCGTCGTGGGTCCGGACCTCAAGCTGCACGAGTGCGGTCTGCCGAAGAAGATGGCGCTCGAGCTGTTCAAGCCGTTCATCTATGCGCGCCTTGACGCCAAGGGCCTGTCGGGCACCGTCAAACAGTCCAAGCGCATGGTCGAGCGCGAACAGCCCCAGGTGTGGGACATCCTCGAAGAGGTGATCCGCGAGCACCCGGTCATGTTGAACCGCGCGCCGACGCTGCACCGTCTGGGCATCCAGGCGTTCGAGCCGAAGCTGATCGAGGGCAAGGCCATCCAGCTGCACCCGCTGGTCTGCGCCGCCTTCAACGCCGACTTCGACGGCGACCAGATGGCCGTCCACGTCCCGCTGAGCCTCGAGGCCCAGCTGGAAGCGCGCGTCCTGATGATGTCGACCAACAACATCCTGTCGCCGGCCAACGGCAAGCCGATCATCGTGCCCTCGCAGGATATCGTGCTGGGTCTCTACTACCTGTCGCTGGTCAAGGACGGTGAGCCGGGTGAAGGCAAGCTGTTCGCCAACATGGGCGAGATCGATGCGGCCCTCGACGGCGGCGTCGTGTCCCTGCACACCAAGATCAAGGCGCGCTGGACCGAACAGGACGCCGAAGGCAAGGTCGTGACCAAGGTCATCGACAGCACCCCGGGCCGGATGAAGCTTGGGGCCCTGCTGCCGCAGAACCCGAACGTCGGCTATCGCCTGCTCGAGAAGAACCTGACCAAGAAGGAAATCGGCAATCTGATCGACGTGGTCTATCGCCACTGCGGTCAGAAGGCGACGGTGATCTTCGCCGACCAGATGATGGGCCTGGGCTTCCGTGAAGCCGCCAAGGCCGGGATTTCGTTCGGTAAGGACGATATCGTGATCCCGGCCAAGAAGGTCACGATCGTCGCTGAAACCCGTACCCTGGTTGAGGAATACGAGCAGCAGTACGCTGACGGCCTGATCACCAAGGGCGAGAAGTACAACAAGGTCGTTGACGCCTGGGCCAAGGCCACGGACCGGGTCGCCGACGAGATGATGGCCGAGATCGCGCAACCGCGCGTGCTGATCAAGGGTCAGGCCCCGGACATCAACTCGGTGTTCATGATGGCCAACTCCGGTGCCCGTGGTTCGCAGGCCCAGATGAAGCAGCTGGGCGGCATGCGCGGCCTGATGGCCAAGCCCTCGGGCGAGATCATCGAGACCCCGATCGTGTCGAACTTCAAGGAAGGCCTGACCGTCCTTGAATACTTCAACTCCACCCACGGTGCCCGTAAGGGTCTGGCCGACACCGCGCTGAAGACCGCCAACTCGGGTTATCTGACCCGTCGTCTGGTGGACGTGGCGCAGGATTCGATCGTCACCGAGGAGGACTGCGGTTCGACCCGGGGCATCACCCTGCGTGCGGTGGTCGAGGGCGGTGACGTCCTCGTCTCCCTGGGCCAGCGGGTCCTGGGTCGCTATGCGGCCGAGGACATCAAGGAGCCGGGTGGCGACAAGGTCCTGTTCAAGGCCGACACCTATCTGGAAGAGGAAGAGGTCGACCTGCTCGACTCCGCCGGCGTCCAGTCGGTCAAGGTCCGCTCGGGCCTGACCTGCGAGGCGGAAGCCGGTATCTGCGGCATGTGCTACGGTCGTGACCTGGCCCGCGGTACCAACGTCAACATCGGCGAAGCGGTCGGCGTTATCGCCGCCCAGTCGATCGGCGAGCCCGGTACCCAGCTGACGATGCGGACCTTCCACATCGGCGGTACGGCCCAGGTGGCGGAAACCTCCTTTTATGAGGCGACCAACCCCGGGACCGTCCGGATCTCGGGCCCGACCGTCAAGGCGGCGCACGGCGATCTGGTGGCGATGAGCCGCAACGTCGTGATCACCATCGTCGTCGACGGCAAGGATCGCGAAAGCCACAAGGTCCCCTACGGTGCCCGTCTGCGGGTGCTGGAAGGCTCCGAGGCCAAGAAGAACCAGCGTCTGGCCGAGTGGGACCCCTACACCAGCCCCATCCTGACCGAAGTCGGTGGCTCGATCCGGTTCGAGGACCTGGTCGAGGGTCTGTCCGTCAAGGAAGAGACCGACGAAGCCACGGGTATCGCCCAGCGCGTCGTCTCCGACTGGCGCGCCAGCCCGCGTGGTGCGGATCTCCGCCCCGCGCTCGGCGTCATCAACGGCGAAAGCTATGCCAAGCTGGCCTCGGGTTCAGAAGCCCGTTACCTGCTGCCGGTCGGCGCGGTTCTGTCCGTGTCCAACGGTGACCAGGTCAAGCCGGGTGAAGTCATCGCCCGTGTCCCGACCGAGGGTGCCAAGACCCGCGACATCACCGGCGGTCTGCCGCGGGTGGCCGAGCTGTTCGAGGCCCGTCGTCCCAAGGATTGCGCGGTCATCGCCGAGATGGACGGTCGCGTCGAGTTCGGACGCGACTACAAGAACAAGCGCCGCATCAAGATCACGCCGGAGCCGGATGCCGATGGCAACCAGGCCGAGCCCGTCGAGTTCCTGATCCCGAAGGGCAAGCACATCTCCGTCCACGACGGCGATCTGATCCAGAAGGGCGACTACATCATCGACGGCAACCCGGATCCGCACGATCTGCTGCGTATCCAGGGCGTCGAGGCGCTGGCGGAATACCTCGTCAACGAGGTGCAGGAAGTCTATCGCCTGCAGGGCGTGCCGATTAACGACAAGCACATCGAGGTCATCGTCCGTCAGATGCTGCAGAAGGTCGAGATTCTCGACTCCGGCGAGACCACCCTGATCCGTGGCGACACGGTCGAGGTTGCCGAAGCCGTGGCCGAGAACCTCAAGGTCGAGAAGCGCAAGGGCCGTCAGGCCATCACCCAGCCGGTCCTGCTGGGCATCACCAAGGCGTCGCTGCAGACCCGAAGCTTCATCTCGGCGGCGTCCTTCCAGGAAACCACCCGCGTCCTCACCGACGCCTCGGTCAACGGCAAGGTCGATACGCTGGAAGGCCTGAAGGAGAACGTCATCGTCGGCCGCCTGATCCCGGCGGGTACCGGTGCCTACCTCCGCAGCCTTCAGAAGATCGCCAACGAGCGTGACGCCAAGCTGACCAAGACCCGCGAAGCCGCGGTCGAGCCGCTCCCCGCCGATCTGGCGCTGGAGCTGGAGAGCAGCGCGAGCTGATCTTCCGGTCACGGTAGAGACTGAAGGGGCGGCGCCGGTGACGGGGCCGCCCTTTTCTTTTGGGCGCTAACGCTCGGCCCGCGAGGCCTCGCTGTTTGAGCGCGTCGTTGGGCGCTAACGTTCGGCCCGCGGGGCCTCGCTGCTTGAGCGCGCGTCTGGTCCGCTAACGCCGCGGCTCGCGGGGCTGCGTAGTGCTCTAGTCCCGGGGACCGTCGCGGCGGTTGGTGCGGATATTCTCGGTCGAGTCCGGGCGCAGGGATGGATCCATGTGGGCCCCGGCGACCCCCATGCCGAAATTCGAGCCGACCCCGTCCGTAGGACCGACAATGCCGATGCCGCCGGACAGCGGGCGGCGCAGCTTCTCATAGGCGGCCAGGGCCTGGGCCCCTTCGGCGGCGAAGCGGGCGTCGCGTTGAGGGTTGCCGGTGCCACGGATCGGGGCGGCCCCGAGGGCGGCCGCGCCGAATCGCGCGTCGCAGGCCGCGCGTTCGGCGGCGGTCAACCGACCGGGCGGCAGGCTGCAGCCCCCGGCGCGCAGGGCGGGACCTGTGCCGGCGGCCCGGGGGCGGACGCGCCAGCTGTCATCGATCGGCGGGGCATCGGGGGCGGGCAGGGCGAGGCGCGGCACCGGCGGGGCCGGGCGGGTCTCGTCCTCCTCGGGCCGGCGCGAGAACGGGGTGACCGGCGTAGCGGCCGCGGTCCGTTCAGGCGGCACGGTGCGCGGCGGCGTCGGGACCCGGACCCGCTCGTTCGGCAGCAGCGGGCGCGGCTCCAGCTGCAGCGGGATGAAGTGACGGGGGATGGCGACAGGATCGAGGCCACCGACGCCCACGGCGGTCAGAGCCAGATAACCTAGCACCAGACCGTGCAGGGCCACGGACGCGGTAACCAGAACCGGCTTGCGCCAGCGTTCGCGTCCTGGTCGTTGCAGCCTCGCCAGCACAGCCATTGATCCTCCACCCGTTCGCGTCCAGATAGGCGGGTGAGCGTGGCGGTATTGGGGCTGTTCCGGCTCAGGCATGAAGGTGGGGAATGGTTCGGCTGTCGGGTATCGCGGTCTGTCTGGTCGCGCTGACCGCCTGCGCCACCCCCGAATGGGACGACGCCACGCCGCTGGGATGCAGGGTAACGACCGCGTCGGTCACGATCGCCTGCGTGCCCCGGGCCGATGGCTCACTGGCCGATTGCGCGGTCGTTCGTGAGTCGGCCCCGGGGTGTGGTTTCAGCGACACCGCGCTGGAAGCGGCGGCCAAAGCAAGGCTCCGTCCGACCGACACGTGGCGCGAAGGTGAGCGGATCCTGCTGACGACGCGATTCAGATCTGCGCCACAGTTCCGCAGAGGCAGTCGATAGTCCTGCGCTTGACCTGACGGCGGCCAAAGCGTAAACGGCGCGGACTTTCGAGGACTGACGGTTCGCCGCCGGTCCGGGATCGTGACAATTTAGCGGACGGGCTGTGCCCGCCGGAACGCCCGAAGCGCGCGTTCCGGTTTTTTCGTTTGGTCGCGCCCCGTCTCGAGAACCAAACCCCGGGGGTCGCCGTCAGGCGGTCTCCAAAAGAAGGCATCCGAGGCGCCCCGGCCGACAGGCACACGCCTCCATCGATTGAAAGAGACGAGTTCTTAATGCCCACGATCAACCAGCTGATCCGCAAGCCGCGCCAACCCAAGCCGGTCCACAACAAGGTTCCGGCCCTGAAGGGTTGCCCGCAACGCCGCGGCGTCTGCACCCGCGTCTATACGACGACCCCGAAGAAGCCCAACTCGGCTCTGCGTAAGGTCGCCAAGGTTCGCCTGACCACCGGCATCGAAGCCGTGTGCTACATCCCCGGCGAGGGCCACAATCTGCAGGAGCACTCGGTTGTGCTGATCCGCGGCGGCCGCGTCAAAGACCTTCCCGGCGTTCGCTACCACATCCTGCGCGGCGTGCTCGACACGCAAGGCGTCAAGGATCGCAAGCAGCGTCGCTCGCACTACGGCACCAAGCGCCCGAAATAAGCGACCGCTTCATCCCATTCGCCGGTTTCCACCGGCCGTCCGCCACCGATTTAGAAGGCCAACTCCATGTCCCGTCGTCACCGCGCCCAGAAGCGCGAAGTTCTGCCGGATCCCAAGTTCAAGGATCTGATCGTCACCAAATTCATGAATTACGTCATGTACGAGGGCAAGAAGGCCGTTGCCGAGAACATCGTCTACGGCGCGTTCGAGATCCTCGCCGACAAGAAGAAAGACCAGGAGCCGGTCGTCACCTTCCACACCGCGCTCGATAACGTGGCCCCGGCCGTCGAAGTCCGCTCGCGTCGCGTCGGTGGTGCCACCTATCAGGTGCCGGTCGAGGTTCGCCCCGAGCGTCGCCGCGCCCTGGCCATCCGCTGGCTGGTCAACGCTGCGCGCAAGCGTGGTGAGAACACCATGACCGAGAAACTGGCCGCCGAACTGCTGGACGCCTCGAACAACCGCGGCACCGCGGTCAAGAAGCGCGAAGACACGCACAAGATGGCCGAAGCGAACCGCGCCTTCAGCCACTACCGCTGGTAGGTGCCTTCAAAGCGCCACCCGCAATCCCTATCTGAGACTATCCGGCGCGGGCGGTTTGAGCTAAATCGCCCGCGCTCGTTTATCCACACAGACCGATATTTCCCGAGGGCGCGAAACGCGTCCTGAACTCACTTCAAGGCACGCTCTCATGGCCCGCATCAACAAGATCGAGGACTACCGCAACTTCGGCATCATGGCCCACATCGACGCGGGCAAGACGACGACGACCGAGCGGATCCTGTATTACACCGGCAAGAACCATAAGATCGGCGAAGTCCACGACGGTGCCGCGACCATGGACTGGATGGACCAGGAGCAGGAACGCGGGATCACCATCACGTCCGCCGCGACGACCGCTTTCTGGAAAGAAAAGCGCCTCAACATCATCGACACCCCGGGACACGTGGACTTCACCATTGAAGTCGAGCGTTCGCTGCGCGTGCTCGACGGGGCCGTAGCCGTGCTGGACGGCAACGCCGGTGTTGAGCCCCAGACCGAAACCGTCTGGCGCCAGGCCGACAAATACCGCGTGCCGCGCATCGTCTTCGTCAACAAGATGGACAAGATCGGCGCTGACTTCGACGCCTCGGTGCAGTCGATCCGCGATCGCCTCGGTGCCAAGGCCGTGCCGATCCAGTTCCCGATCGGTTCGGAAAACTCGCTGACCGGTCTGGTCGACATCGTCGCCATGAATTCGGTGGTCTGGGACAACGACGCCCTCGGGGCCAACTTCACCGTCGGCCCGATCCCGGAAGACCTGATGGAGAAGGCTGTCGCCGCCCGTCAGTACCTGATCGACAATGCCGTCGAGCTCGACGACGAAGCCATGGAAGCCTATCTCGACGGCACCGAGCCGTCGCTGGAAGTGCTGAAGAAGTGCATCCGCAAGGCCGTGCTGACCGGGGCCTTCTATCCGATCCTGTGTGGCTCGGCCTTCAAGAACAAGGGCGTGCAGACCCTGCTGGACGCCGTGGTCGACTACCTGCCGTCGCCGATCGACATTCCGCCGACGCCGGGCATCGACTTCCGCACCGAAGAGCCGGTTGTGCGCCGCGCTTCGGACGACGAGCCCCTGTCGGTTCTGGCCTTCAAGATCATGGACGACCCCTTTGTCGGCTCGCTGACCTTCTGCCGCATCTATTCCGGCAAGATGGAAACCGGCATGGGCCTGCTGAACTCCAGCCGCGATCGCAAGGAACGCGTTGGCCGCATGCTGCTGATGCACTCCAACGACCGTCAGGACATCAAGGTCGCCTACGCCGGCGACATCGTCGCCCTGGCAGGCCTGAAGGACACCCGCACCGGGGACACCCTGTGCGACCCGATCAAGTCGCCCGTCATCCTCGAGAAGATGGAATTCCCGGCTCCGGTGATCGAGATCTCGGTCGAGCCCAAGACCAAGGCCGACCAGGAGAAGCTGGGCGTCGCCCTGGCCAAGCTGGCCTCGGAAGATCCGTCCTTCACCGTCTCGACCGATCACGAGTCCGGCCAGACCATCCTCAAGGGGATGGGCGAGCTGCACCTCGACATCAAGATCGACATCCTGCGCCGCACCTACAAGGTCGACGCGACCATCGGCCAGCCGCAGGTCGCCTATCGTGAAAGCCTCGGCCGCAAGGTCGACATCGACTACACGCACAAGAAGCAGACCGGTGGTACGGGCCAGTTCGCCCGCGTCATGATCACCTTCGAGCCGGGTGAGCCCGGTTCGGGCTTCGTGTTCGAGAACTCGATCGTCGGCGGTGCCGTGCCCAAGGAATACATCCCCGGCGTCCAGAAGGGCCTCGAGTCCATCAAGGACGGCGGCCTGCTGGCCGGCTTCCCGCTGATCGACTTCAAGGCGACGCTGACCGACGGCAAATACCACGACGTCGACTCCAGCGTGCTGGCGTTCGAAATCGCGGCCCGCGCCGCCTTCCGCGAGCTGAAGGAAAAGGGTTCGCCCAAGCTGCTCGAGCCGATCATGGCCGTCGAGGTCGTGACCCCGGAGGACTACCTGGGTTCGGTGATCGGTGACCTGAACGGCCGTCGCGGCATGATCCAGGGTCAGGACATGCGCGGCAACGCCACCGTCGTGAACGCCTTCGTGCCGCTGGCCAACATGTTCGGCTATGTGAACACGCTTCGCGGCATGTCGCAGGGCCGCGCCCAGTTCACCATGCAGTACGACCACTATGAGCCGGTGCCGCAGCACGTCGCCGACGAAGTGATCAAGAAATACGCCTAAACCCCGAGTTCCGGACAGGCCCTGCCCGTCCGGAACCCCTGAAAACCCAAGGTAAGCCCCCTGTTCAGGGGACGGAGAGAAGAGAATGGCCAAGGAAAAGTTCGAACGTAACAAGCCGCATTGCAACATCGG
>TARA_R110001606_G_scaffold106415_2_pt1 | contig 18513 bp, 21 predicted proteins | sample TARA_R110001606 | Tara Oceans TARA_R110001606 (sample SAMEA4398315) | marine metagenome | biome: Polar Biome; feature: [SRF] surface water layer (ENVO:00010504); material: water (ENVO:00002006), including particulate matter (ENVO:01000060) such as... | depth 5 m | reverse complement strand
TTTTAGTTAAATTTTCTTTTCTAACTCTCTTTTTTATTTCTTGTTATATTTATCCTTCATGATACCATTCATAGTACCTAGTACTGTTTTGTCTGGATCAGGTCTAAAACCACCTTTCCCTCCACCATCAGAATATTTAACTACTGATCCACTTCCTTGTGTTTGTGGGCTGTGTGGGCTTGCTGGGTTACTTGCTGAGTTTGTTTGTTGTTTATCCATGATTTTTAAGTTTTTCTTTTAACCATTCATAGTCTGGATGGTTTTTAGTTGCTAATAATTTAAATGATATTTCATCTGCTAATTCAGACTTCTCAGTCTTAGGATCTATATGATCTTCATACTTTCTATTTCTATTATATTGAGCTGCTAACCAATCTTTACCTCTTAAATATTTATTTAATAATTTCATTACTTAATTAATAATTAATAACTTTAACACTATCTCCAGCAACAACACCAATTTGGCTACTGGCTGGTTTTGATATAACTGGATAAGACAAATTATCAGAAGTCTTTTGAATAGAGTTGTGTTTTTTTATAACTTTTTCTATATGAGTATACTGTGAATCTCTCTGTATAATCTTATATATCAAAGAAAATAATACTATCATACAAATAAAAGAAATAAAACTATATCTTCTGTACTTCATAATCATTTAGATTTTATTCTATCTAATTCCCTTTCTAAGAATTCAACTTTAACTCTTAGAGCAGCAGCTTCTGTTTTCACATCCATTAAACTATCAACACATCCATCTTTATCTTTCTCTAATCTTTCTACTCTAGAAATTAAATCATCTCTATAAATAGTTTGTTCTGACTTCTCATCTTTCTCTTTGTCTCTCTTACTTCTTATTAAGAATTCATAAAACTTCCAACCTCCTGCACCAAAGATGACAGAAATTGCTGTAATTATTATTGTAGTTAAATTTTCACTCATGATAAAGTTTTATGTAATACTTCCTTTTTTACTTTAAATAAAATCCAAATCCACATTGATGCATACCAACATGTAATAATAATATTCTTTGCATCTATAAAAGTAAAAGGCTCACCTTCACCTTGAAATATATTTACTAAGTATCTTATAGTTGAAAATAAATAAATAATTAAATAGTATGTAATAAATCTAGCTAACCATTTTTTATCATGAAGAAAGACCATCATACCTACACTTCCTATTAAATATGCAAAATACAACCAGTATGTATACGGTTGTCCTTCTGCTTCCCAATAAGATAATGATGTCCACAACACCATGTTGTTTAAAATATCACTAGCAACCCACATAAAAAGTAAAGGTTCAAAATCAAAATAGATTAAGGTTTCCTTTATTCTCCGTAAGTATCTTTTTATAGCCACACTAGTTCCAAAATACAGATCCAACAACTTGCTCTGCACCAATTGCCCCATCGTTTAATATAGTAGCTGCTGCAGTAATATTAATACCTAACCCATTTACTAAACCTACACCAATAGGTAAAACTAAGTTATATACACTATCTGCTTTTAAAGCAAATGTCATAACTGCTGTATCGGTAAGAGAAACAGGAGCACTAGATTTATCAAATATTCTTATAAAAGCATCTGATGATCCAGTATTAGTTAATGAAACACCATAGAATGTACCTCTACCTTTTTTTATAAAAGCTTCATTAGACGTTGCTGCTGATATAACCATATAGCTATCAATACAACCAAAACCATATTGATTTGGCATTGCCATAGTTTTAGGATAGTCTGAGTTTAGACTTGATGATTCTGAATTGTTAAATTGTGTTGCCATTTTTTTTATTTTAATTGTTGTGTTATACTAAACTATATCCTATATCATTTAAAGCAATTTTTACCTGACCATAATAATATGCTTTTCCACTACCGTCAGTTATTGGACTTGCAGCTGAACCTCTATATGTTAAATAAGTTGGACTACCTGATGATTCAGGGTATAATGTTTGTGATGATGAATATGCTGTTGCTGGAGGATTATAAGTGGAGCTAAAACCATTTGCAGTTACACCACCTGTTGCATTTAGACCATCTGAAGCTAGTATAGGACTAACTTGAGCATTTAGACCACTGTTACTAAACTCAACAGGAAAGAATATACCTCTGTATATACTATTATTTCCTGCTGCTGCTACTATATTAGTTATAAAAGATCTAACTGTTGCAACATCATTTGTTATATCTGCTACTGTACTATTAGCTCTATCAGACCAAGTACCGTTTCCAGTTTCACCAGCTGACATTGAATAATCACTAGACTCATCAGCAAAACAAAGTACATTGATTGTATCAGCATTTGGCCAAATTGAATTATAATTTGTTCCATCAGCTGGGGTTCCATTTTCACCTCCAGCAAAGAATCTTATTTGTCTTTCTGCATTTTGATGACTCCAATAAATATGTGAGTTATATTGATCACGTCCATTTGTTGCAGGATTATTATTACCTGAAGCTTCTGATCCAGCTGTTTTATAGAAATCTTGAAGAAGTTTTCTAAAACTATCAGGGTCAGTATAATCTGCAGACATCATAGCATTTGTTGCAGTAAACGTAATTATAGTACCTGCAGTTGCAGTGTGATTTACAGGATTACCAGTGTTTTTGTCTACTATACCTATAGTAGTTGCTTGTGAACTAGTAGCAGTAGCACTACCAACAATAGTATTGGCTGGTATACCAGTTCCAGTTACTTCTGCACCTACTTGAGCACATAAATATGCTTTTGCTGTTTCTCCATTTGATGCACTAACTCTACCGCTTGCTACTCCAGCACCTGCTCCTCCAAATAACATATTGGAAGTATTTGTTCCGGCACCTATATTAAGTTTTGAAACTACTACAGGAACACTAACCATCTGAGCTGTGTCTTGAATAGTAGTATTCATAGATCCTGAAGTATCACTCCAGAATTGGAAATATGTATTTATAGTAACTCCTAAACCTCCTATCTCAAAAGTCTGTGTATCTGCATTACCATCTGGATCTTGAACATTTAATGTAACAGTATAATTTCCTCCTACATTTGGAAATGTACCAGTTAAAGTTCCTGTACAATCACCATTATTAGTGAATGTCAACCATGATGGTATATTTTGAGCAGGGAAAGTTAAAGATCCACAAGGATCATCACCATCTGCCACTGTCCAATTATAAGTCCATACATCACCTCCTGTTAAATTAGGATATGTATTTAAAGTTGTTGGATCAGTACTTGTCCATAAAGGTGGATCTGCAACTGCTGTTACAGTTATAGTTACAGTACCTACATTACTTATACAGTATCCATCATTTACAGTAAAAGTAAAATTAGTAGTACCAAAATAATTTGGTGTTGGTGTATATACCCAATTACCTGTAGTAGGATTGAGAACCACTGAACCTTCACCTGCTCCTGTATTTGATACAAGAGCAAATGTTAAACCATAACCACCATAACCGTCATCAGATGAAACTACTGTAGCACCAAAACTTTGGTCTTCTAGTACTGTCACAGAGCTGTCTCCTGCTATAGGACATGTGTTTCCACTAGCTTGTGTTTTACAACAAGCATCCCAGTACAACATATTAGTAGTAGTACCAGGTATTTTATAATTACTATAGCTCATTTTAAGTGTCTCACCAAATAAAAGAGTTGATGTTGGATAACCATTATCAGCACCGGGAGTCCAAGTTACTCTATTATCAAACGTATTACCAGGAACACCCCAACCATCAGGGAATCTAATAACGTTATCTGCTAAAAAAGATCCACTTTTAATATTTTCTGCTACAACTATACCATGATCACCATCAGTTAAAGCATTCATTCCTTTTATAGTTCTATAAGCCACGGTGCTATCATCTAAAGCAATATATGCATTTAAAAATGTTTGTGTCCAATCAGCTGTAGTATTCATTACTAAGGTATCATAACCTGTAGGAGGAATCAATGAAGAAGCAGTTCTGTACTTAACTTCATTAGCAGCTCCAGTATCTCTTACTAGTACTTCAGTAAGTGTGTCATCATTTGCTACTGTATCTAAATATAGTTCTTTTGTTTGTTTAAGCTTACCATCATTAGTAATTTGAGTAGCTGGTGTACCTGAGTTTCCATCTTGAATAAGTAATGAACATCCTAAAGTGTTTGAATCAGGGGTCCATAATGGAATTCTATATACATCACATATTTCTCCTACAATTGCAGCAGGATTATCTTGCCATGCAAAAGTAGTTCCGTCAGATATAAGAATCTGATCTGTAGTACCAATAGCTAATTCTACTTTATAATTAGTTGCATCTCCTTGCCACAGTGACCCATATGTTAATGCTTCTACAACATCATCATCTTGCCACTTTACTCTACCATCTGCTAAACCAACAAGTACTTTGTTTAGTCCACCAATAATTCCTAGTGAATCATAAACAGGTCCTTCTAGTTTAAGATTAGAGTTTATTCTTGTTGTTTGTGCTGGAGTACCTGCTGGTACATCAGTTCCGTGAACCACATCTACATTAGCAGTCATAGTAACACCATCCATAGTAAAGTTTGCATCATCTTCTAATACACCTCCTGGACCTACAATAACCACACGGTCTTCAGTCAAAGTTGGAGTTGTTATAGTTCCGTTTACATATAAATCACCACCAATTGTAATAGTATCACCAATAGCATTCTGAGATATAATAGAATCTCTAAGCGTATCCCATGCACATGATCCTTCTGGAGTAGTATATACAGGGACTTTTCCAAAAACACCTGAGCCAATTTGTGTTCTAGTTAAATTTTCTGTAGCTTGACAAATAAAATCTCCCCATTTAATTACAAAAGGTTCCATTCTTGGTCCGTATGTTCCAGCGTTATTTAAAGAACTGTTTTGGTAAAGCTTACCAAACTCAAAATGATCTCTTGTTTTGTCAAGCAGAATCTTTTTTTTGTTTCTTTTTAATAGGCCTAAGACCTCTTGTATATAGATGCTCATATTATTTTGTTTTTTACAAAGATATTAAATATTTTTAAACTGCTCTTGTAGTTTTTAATGTCCAACTCATGTTATACTGATCTCCACTTTGTGGAGTAGTAAAGTTTACTCCAAATGCTATATAACCTAAACCTGATACATCAGACGTTAATGTAACTTTAGTATTTCCAATTCCTATTGTTCTACCATATGCTGTTCCGTTAAACGTACTACTTGATACTACATCTTTAAGATAACTTGGATCACTATTCATAGTTGTAGTATCCCACCATCCTAAAACAACATTAAAAGGCTGTGATCCTGTACCTCTACTACTAGTTATAGTCCAAATTATTTCAATTTCATCACCAATTTTTAATCTTTCAGGCATTTGTATACCTTCTTGACTAGCAAGATCAGGTAGTTGATAATTACTAACTCCTTTAATTGTACCTGTTACAGGAGTTCCTCCACCAACTGGAGTAATACTAATTGTATCATTTACTTGATAACCACTTCCACCATTTGCTATAGAAAACCCATTTGGTGATGCATTTACTGCACCTGGGCTTTGACTGTTATATGTCCCAGTAACTGAAAGTGTTAAACCAGCTCCTGATCCTGATGTAGTTGTTGAACACACATCTGCATTAGACCAATCCGTACTAGAAAGATTAGCTGCTACATTAATTATTTGTGTAACTGTACCTTTTGTACTATCATTAGTTACTTTTATGTCTGAGTCTGTCCAATTTAAATTATATGGAGAATATACCTCTACCCCATCTATAGAACTACTACCCATTATCTTGTAGTTATTACCAGTCATTGCAGCTCCATTGCCATCATTAGCATATTTCATATATGCTTTACCACTAGCAATTGAATCTGAATGATTTTGATTTTCTGCTGCAAAGTCTACTGTATTAGAATCTGGATAAGAAAACAGAACTGAACCATCTGCAGATGTTAATGTTCTAAATTGTAAGTCTACACCAGTTTTTTGTTTAAACACCTGTGTTCCTGAACCAACGTTTGATGCAGTGTTTACTTCTCCACCTCCACCACCACCTGCTGGTACTGCCCATGTTCCGTCAGCTCTTAAGAATGTTGTTGTTTGATCAGAAGCTATTGAACTTGGAACATAACCTACAATACTAGCTCCTCCAAATTTATTAGAGTTGATTGTTAAGTTTGAGCCAGTCATTGTTCCTGTTAAAGAAGTTGTCTGTCCTGTAGTATTTTGTAATATAAGGTTTAAATTGTTTCCTACATTTATGCCAGTTATATCTTGTATCTGTACTTTTTTAGCATCAGAATCTAATACGTCAGAAAGCAATAAGTAGTCTCTTGCGTTACCTACAGAAACAGTTGGTGCTGTTAAAATAACATTATCTGCTCCAACATAATCTACTTCAAAGTTATTTCCATTTAAAGATACACCGTTACTACCAGTATAAGTTCCACCACCTGCTGCAGACCATCCACCTGCTCCATTTAAGAACAGTTTAGAATTACCACCACCTCCTGGTGGAACGTGTCCAACGTTTGTACCACCCATATATTGAAGTGATGTAAAGTTCAGATTGTTAGATGCAATTGTAGCAGTTACAGGTGAGCCCGTACTATTACCCATAGCTAAATTTACACCTGTTACTCCACCAGAACCAGATACCCATGGTACATTAACACATAACTGATCACTAGAATTCATTTGAACTCCATAAGTCCTATTTCCTTCTTCAGCTATAGGTTCTACTGATGATGCTGTTACATCTGAAAATAATTTACCTCCACCTAATATTGCTGAAGTCATTGTAGGTAAACTATAACTACTACCTGCAGCAGCCCAAACACCATCACCTCTTAAAAATAATTTATCAGTCCCTCCTGCTGGAACAAAACCAATGTTTCCTAATCCTGCATAAATTCTAGGTGTCAATAAATAGAGACCATTTGTAGCTAGACCAGTTAATGGACTACCTGTTGATGCAGTTGCTGTTTGTAAACCAAAACCTTGAAGACTATCAGGTATATTTAAAACACCACCGGTTAAAGTTGCTGTTGTATGACCTGTTGTTGTTAAGCTTGTAACAGTACCACCGCCTGAAGCATCCCATGGAACATAAACAGCTAACTGCTCAGTTCCTTCTACCATATGTACACCATATGTTCTTAGATCCACGTCTGGTAACGCTCCATCTATTGTTTTAGTTAATGATGAGCCTAACATAGCACCACCTCTTAAAGTAGTGGTCATTAAAGGTAAAGTATAAACTGAATCTGTCCAAGGCACATTGACTACAGCTTGATCACTTGGATTAAGTTGTATTCCATATGTTCTGTTAATTTCTTCAGTTACAGCATTTGCTGCTATAGACTGATCAGTATCATTAAATATTTTTACACCACCTAGAATAGTTGTTGTTGCAACTGGTAAAGTATATACTGTCCCTGTTGGTTCTGCCCATTGGCCATCCCCTCTATAATATGTTTTACTTGAAGGTGTACCTCCATTGTTTATTAATCCAATTTGTAATTTACCAGCTTGTACAACTGAATCAGTTACAATACCGGCACCTCCTGAAGTTATCAGTCCTGTATACATTAATGTTGGAGAAGCTGTTGTTACAGCAATAGGAACTGCAGGACTTTGGTTATCTCCTGTTGCATTCCATCCTGGAAAATAACCAGGCATATCACCAATAAGTGATTTGTATACAGTATTATCACTAAAATCACTAAACATTATATAGTCTCTTGATTCTGCAGCTACTGCACTTCTAACTTCAATAATATTATCTACTCCTATATAGTCTACTAAGAATGTATCTGGTGTAGTAGTTGTATCTAAAGTTAAACCTTCTCCTGCTTGATATGTACTACCTCCTCCTCCATAAATAGGAATATTTAATACACCTGAAGCTAAGGTTGCAGCTCCTGATGACCCTGTAGTAGTTAAACTTGTAACTGCAGGTGCAACACCATCTGATGCTAAAGTAATTCTACCTTGTTGATCTACGTCAATAGTTGCGTAAGTATAAGTACCTGGAGTTACTGCTGTATCATCCAGTGTAATAGTTACTGTATCAGGTGAAGGTGCATTTGTAACTACTGTAGTAATAGCTGTTCCTCCTGCAACAGTAACTGTGTCATTTGAATCAACTGATGTAACAGGTCCACTATCTCCTTGCAATTTCCAATCAGTGTAATAACCTGGAGAATCACTAAATCTAACTTTATAAACACTATCATCAGTATTATCATGAAAAGCAATATAATCACCTTCTACTGCAGCTGCAGACGTTCTTACAAATATATAATTATCAGTACCATCATAATCTACATTTACTGTTGCTTGTGGTCCTCCACCGTTTGTAACAGTAATACCGCTACCACCTAATACATCTGTTATATCTCCTTGAGGTATAGTTGGAAATATAGCTAGATCACCATTACCATCTATATATTGAGTGTTGTTACCAACAACGTCTATAGCTAAAGTTCCAGCTCCTGTAATAGGGGAGCCTGTTATATTAAATGCATTACCTGCATGAGTTTGGGCAATAGAAGTTACTGTCCCAGATCCTCCAGACGGTGTAATCCACTGTCCATCTCCTCTGTAGAAAGTTGTAGCATCCGGTGTACCTCCTGTAGAGATAAGACCTATTGTCATTTCTCCAACACTAATTGCTGAATCTGTTGCAATACCTGCTCCACCTGATAATACGCCTCCTTTAAACATTAAAGTATCACCTGAACCTACTGAAATATCTGTCCCTTCATCTGAATCTGCTACCCATGCTGCATAATCAGAAGCTATTGAAAGCTCAGTACTAGAAACTCTAGTAATTGTTATGTTGTTTCCACCTGTCATAGTAACAACATCGTTGGTACCATCACTTCCTGCTAAATTAATATTTGTAGTAGCATTAGGTACACCTAAATTATATGTAGTATCACCACCTGAAATAGTAGCCCAAGTATTGTCACCTCTTAAATAAGTAGATGCACTTGGTGTTCCTGTTGCAGAAAGGTCTCCTGTTATTGTTCCTGTATTAGTTATTGTTCCCCCAGTTACATTAACAAATGTACCATTTGATGTATTTACAGCAGTAACTGTACCTGTATATTCATCAGTAGAGTTTATAGTAACTATCCCTGTTCCGCCTGCTGGGCTTATATTTATATTAGTACCAGCAACAATTTGAGATACACCTGAACCTCCACCAGGAAGGTTAGATACTAATGTTTTTTTAATACTGTTGTCTGTTGCATCACTAAACCACACATAATCATCTGATGAAATTGCTTCAGTTGGTGCTGTAAGTATTGCATTATCAAGACCAGCATAATCAATATTTACTATTGGATTAGTTGGGGTCCCAGTCATTGTTATTCCTAAATCACCAGTAACACTTTCAACATAACCTAGACCTATAACAAAATCATATATCTGATCACCTGTAGCTAAATTAAGTCCACCATCTATAACTGCTGATGTATTAGCAGATACAGTAGGATCAGTGGCAGTACCACCTATTGTGATTGTATTTACATCTCCACTTGTTACAGAAGTTACTGTTCCAGTTCCTCCCGCTGGTAATGTTACAGTTTTAATATTTACTGCTGTAGGGTGACCTGATGCATCTTGTGTAATAGTATCCACTACTGTAAAAGTTCCTCCAGATGCAGGTGATACTTGTGAAACGGTATCTACTCTTGTTGTCTCATCATGATTAACTAGACAAAGTTTACCTGCTCCTGCTACAGTTGATATTTTTTCACCACCTTTTATTAATGCTGCATCACCATTGAGTATTACTTGTGCTGGTCCTGAATCTCCAGTTAACTCCCAAGAAGTCATATCTCCTGTACCATTTGTGATCCATTCAACTCCTGATGCTGTTGATGATAATACTTGGCCAGCTGTTCCAACACCATTTGATGCTTCCAAAGGTCCGTCAGATAATGTTAACCAGCTAACTTTAAGTTTTCTTGTTGCGTCTAATGTATAAAGATCTATACCGTCAAATACAAAACCACTATCTACAAGTGAACAATTCCCTGATTGACTCCATAAAGGAATAGTGTAAGATGTATTAGTACCTGTACATTCTACATAACTACCCGGAGCAACACTGAATTCAATATCAGATCCTACACTTACAATATCTACGCCTGTACCTCCAACAAGACTTATAGTATCTATAGTTCCATCTGTGCCAGTAAGAATAAGATTGGTTTTAGGTCCAACTACATCTAAATTAGTAAAGTCATACTTAGTATCTGTAGCAGTTACAATTGCATCCGCAAATTGTTTAGCTGAAATTAAAGTTTGTTCTACCTTTGGTAGGTAGGCCATTACATTTAATGAACTATCCCCTTTTGTAGATAGTACAAAATAGTCATCCTTACTAGGAACATAAGGAATAGGTTGTGTGAATTTTTTCTTAGAAAATAATCCTAATACATCTTGAAGTAATGAGCCCATTGTTTTTTATTTATAAGTAAAGTGCAGATAGTTTTATACTAGCTGTTACTGAACATGTTATTGTTATATTACCGTTAACATCATTAAAAGCATCAACCTCAAAAGGTCCTAAAAACCCTTCTTCTCCAGCTGCTAGGCTGAGTACTGCATTTTCTTTTACCAGTATACCCAATAAAGGATCTACCACAGTAGTAACTACAGGAATTACAGTAGCTGTCATTGCTGCTGCACCATCATTTACTACATGGAAAAATTGTTTTGCGGTATTAACTAGTGTATCTCCACTTACTCCAGGTGTTACTGAAGTAGGTACTAAACCAGCTTGTGTAATTTGTTGTGCCGTTAATGTTGCCATAGTTTAATTTTTAACTGTTTCTGTATCCATTTCTAAAAGACTTTGACTGAACAGGTTCTGCTGCTCTAGTAGACTTTTGTGGTGGATTAACATTATTTTTTTTTGCTAACTTGATTCTTGCTGCTACAGAATTTCTATTCTTTTTTTGTTGAATAGCTTGCTGTACAGAAGTAGGGTTATAATACCCATTAGTAGTTTCTCTTTTGTATACTTCCCCTTGCATAGGAAAGGATGCTTTATTTGCTTTACCCATAATTTTATTTTTTTAGGTGTGAACCATCACAGTTTCCTTCTGGATCTTGTGAGTTGCCACATTGACATTTAACTTTATTTTCCATAATTTTATTTCTTTACTTTTGTCATCATTCCATCCATAACACCACCACCATTCGTGAAGCCCATTAAGCCACCACCTTTAGCCATTGAAGTCATGTTTTCTTTTTGTGGAGTATTATCACCATCTCCTGCACCATAAGTAAATCCACCCATATTATATGATGGTTTTGGGTTTGGTTTTGGTCCAGCTGCTCCTCCTGCTTGATATTTTCTGTTTGCCATAATTTCTATACTTTATTTAAATTAATTTAATTTGATCCTGTTGTATTTTTTTTCTTTCTTTTAATTGCATTCTCAAGATCTACTTTTCTAGCATATCCTGTATTTTTTAATAACTCTGGGTCAACTGTTGTTCCGTTTAAGTCTGAAAAAAAGTTCTTTGCTTTAGTTATAACTTTCTTTATAACAGGTTTGAGAGCTTTAGCTACTCCGCCTAATTGTTTTTGATCTAGTACACCTCCACCGTTTCTATAGCCCATAAGACCTCCCCCTTTAGCATAGGCTTGCATACGCTTTTTATTGGGTGTTATTTTACTCATAGCTTTTATTTTTTATTATTTTTTACTTTCTCAATAGATCTGCCTCCAAAGTAAGCTCCTATTACTGTAATTAATACTAACTGTAGTAGGTCAGTCCACTTATCTTCTACTACAAATGCTATAGCTCCGGCATCTATAAAGACTAGTAATACAGTTGATACTACTAAAAATATCAATACTAAAGGTCTAACATTCTTGCTTAACCAAGAATCTGAATTCATATCTGAGGACCATCTTGAAGTTATCTCTTGTTCCATCTCAACTTCATGCTTGGCTATTAGTTCTTTTATCTTTAACTCAGCTGCTAACTTTTCATCTTTAGAAGTTATAAGTTCATCTAAGACACCACCTATTCCTTCAACTAATTTAGTTGCTCCGCTTGAAAATAATTTTGTTATAAAGTTTGACATATTATTTTTTTATGGATAAATTCTTATTTCTACTGGTGAATTTAGTAATGTGTCATCTACTTCAACACTTGTGCCAGATAGGTTCCATGTACTTAATGTAAAGCTTGCATTTGAAAAAGCAGTTACATTTATAAGGTTAGGAGTATTCTTAAAGGTGCACATAGGATTTACTGTAACCTTTGTACCATCTTGAGGTGTAGACCACACTGCTCTGAATTGTCCTACACCCACTCTTGACCACGTTAGTGTTAAACCTGTATCATTATATACTATACTTTCTGTAGGATTATTTGTTCCTGTCTGACTTAGTTTACATACATATGCTGTGTAGTAGTGCTCCATGTTTACAACAACCTTTGGACCACCAGTACCAACAGTCTCAATACCATCACCACCTTCTATTATTAAAGTATCACCATTAACAACTGTTTGTGGAGACCCTGAGTCACCATTAACAAGAAAGTCTGCACCACCACCACCACCTGCCGCAGCTAAATCAATTGTTGTTGCAGTTTGAGTAATAGTAACTGTACCGCCAAGTGATGTAAAAGTTTTAAATTCTAAATCTGCAACTGTCTTTTGTTTAAATACTCCTGTACCAGGGCCTACATTTGATGCTGTATTCACCTCACCGCCTCCTCCAGTAGCATAATTAGGAATATTAAGTACTCCACCTATTAAAGTAGAAGCCCCGGATGTTCCTGTTGTAGTTAAGCTGCTTGGTCCATTATTAGTAATAGTTATTTCATTTGAACTTTGTCCAATAGTTATACCTGAACCTTCTACCAATGATCTAAACCTAAGTGTCTCACCAAGCTTATCTTTCCATATAGGTGCACCGGTTCCTACATTAGATGCAAGATTTGGTTCACCTTCTGTTGTTATTTCTACATAGTTATCATCTGCAGAAGTTGCAAAAGTAAGATTGCTGCTCATTGACTTAAGAGATCTAAAAAGTACAGTGCACGCCTGTGTTGTAGCATCAACATCAGTCTTTTGGTATACTTGACCAGTACCGGATGCAGGAACTGTAGGGGAGTTTTTATTCTCACAATTTGAAGCAGCAATCTTAAAGTCTTTTACCTTAATAAGTTTTACACTTTTATAAGGTATAGGTGATGCTACCCCAGTCATTTCTGGTTCTTCATTCACCCCTAGAACTAAAACATCATTAACACCTGCTTTTTCTGCATATACTCCACGTCTTATTAAACTTAGTATGTCTGTTAAAATGTTCATTTTCTTTTTTTGCTTTTACCACTATAGGTATTATGTGTTCCACCACCAAGGTTATAAGCCTGTTTAGTTTCTTGTCCTGTTTCAAAGTCTCTTGCTATTCTTTTAGCATTTCCACCTTTATTCATTTTTTCTATCACTGATCCTAGCATCATGTCATCTAGCTCACCGCCAGTTCTCATGAGCATTTTGCTCTTTTGCCTAGACATTTTTCCTTGTGTCAAGCAGGGTCTTTTCTTTGCCATAATATTAAAAATCTAGTGTAAGTGTTGCAATAAACAAATACACTTTAATTGTTGTGTAATCAAATTCTTCATCCTTTCTGATATAATCCCAACCCAATGCAAATCTATCATGAGGCCAGTGAAATGCCATTTCTAGTTGCCAATCCATTATTTACATTTATTATCTTTTGTTCTACATACATGCTCTCTACAGTGCCCTAAACATATCTTACCTCTAGAAATCCATTGTATAAATACGCAAATGTTTCTCATTATTTTCCTTTTAAAACTTTAACTGCCTTCTTTACTCTTTTAGCTTTAGCCCTTACCTTTTCATCTATCTGAGTCTTAGACCATAAAGCTTTCCAGTAATCTTCTGGACTATACGTCCATAATACTTTGACAAATCTCTTTAACATAATATTCAATTTTAAAGTGCTATATAAATAATATACAAATTTTGTATCACTTAAGCAACTCATTCATACATATAAATGGTATCTTTGTGAAGCTTAAGGAACAAAGTTATGTATATAATATACAAAATAATAATCACAAAATTAAACATTATCCCTTAACATATTACTTATGAATAAAATAAACCACCTACAATTCAAGCGTAAATTAAGCTTAGAATTTTTGCCAACAGAGACACTGCTTGGCGTAAGAGTCATTAATTGTGACGTACTTTGTGAAGACAATGAATACCGTTCTATAGTTGGATTAGAAATTGGATTTATATTTTTTACTATTGCTTATGTAAAATTGATAGATTAGACTTTTTAGTTTGATCAGAATTTGTTACATTATATATACATCAAGTAGCTGCATTTCTTAATCGTGGAATTGCAGCTTTTTTAACCTTTAACATTTAGAACTATGAACAACATCTTCAAACCCAGAGTTAATATACTACCATATGAGTACCCCCAATTACTAGCATATAAAGATGCCATTAGGCATTCATACTGGATAGATACTGAGTTTAACTTTACTGAGGATATACAAGATTTTAAAGTTACTATAGGCCCAAAAGAGAGAGACGTTATTAAAAAAACTATGCTTGCTATTGCACAAATAGAAGTTAATGTCAAAACATTTTGGGGTGACTTATATAAAAGAATGCCCATTACTGAAGTTGGTGACGTAGGATTTACATTTGCTGAATCAGAAGTAAGACACAAGGATGCTTATGCTAGACTCCTGAGAATCTTAGGGTTAGAAAAAGAATTCCAAACAGTAGTTGATGAGCCTGCTATAGCTGGTAGAATTAAGTACTTAAAAAAGTACCTGGATGGTACACGTTCCAAAGACAATAAAATGTATACCAAGTCTGTACTATTGTTCTCTTTATTTATAGAGCACGTAAGCTTGTTCAGTCAATTTTTAATTATGATGTCCTTTAACAAAGAAAAGAATTTATTTAAAGGTATATCTAATGTGGTAGAAGCTACCAGTAAAGAAGAAGAGATACACGGTAACTTTGGAGCAGAGCTAATTAACATTATTAAAAAAGAAAACCCTGAGTGGTTTGATGAAGAGTTCAATCAATTAATATACTCTGCATGTCATAAAGCATATGATGCGGAGTGTGGTATTCTAGATTGGATTTTTGAAAAAGGTGAGTTATCTTTTCTTTCTAAAGAGACAATTAAGAACTTTATTATGAATAGATTTAACAACTCACTAGAAAAAATAGGTATGAACTCTATATTTACTGTTGACTCAGACCTATTAAAGACAGTTGAGTGGTTTGATATTGAAATTACTGCAACCAAAGAAGGAGACTTCTTCTACAAGAAAAGTGTAGATTACAATAAAAAAAGCAAGAGTATAACAGAAGATGATCTCTTTTAAAAAAACTAACATGGAATACAAAAACTATTACTGGCTCAATGAAGACAGCAGAACCTTTTTATCTAGAGGGTATATAACAGAATCACCAGAACAAAGAATAAAAGATATTGCTATTAAAGCAGAAAAGTATTTAAACATTAAAGGCTTTGCTGAAAAGTTTGAGAGTTATATGTCAAAGGGTTATTACTCTTTGTCAACTCCTGTATGGATTAACTTTGGTAAGGCAAAAGGTTTACCTATCAGTTGTTATGGATCTAATATAGATGATAACCTGGATAGCATATTAAATGCTGGACGTGAAATTGGAATGATGTCTAAGTATGGTGGAGGTACAAGTGCTTTTCTTGGTAACATAAGAGCTAGAGGTACAGAAATATCTACAGGGGGGTTTGCTGATGGACCTGTACACTACGCTAAAATATATGATACTGTAGTAGATGTATGTAAACAATCAGAAGCTAGACGTGGTGCTTGTGCAGTATACCTACCTGTTGAACATGCAGACATCTTAGAGTTTCTAGATATTGGTACAGAGGGTAATCCTATACAAAATTTACAGTATGGTGTTACAGTTGGTGATCAATGGATGCAAGAAATGAAAGAGGGTGATAAGAGTAAACGTAAAGTGTGGGCTAAGATCATTCAGAACAGAAGTGAATTTGGGTTTCCTTATATTATGTTCAAGGATAACTCTAATAACAATTCTCCTTATAAAGAGATTGGTATGGAAATCACAGCATCAAATCTGTGTTCTGAAATTCAACTACCTACAGATAGTTATAACTCTTTTGTATGTTGCTTAGGGTCTATTAATCTATTGCATTGGGATCAGATAAAAGAAACTGACGCAATTGAAACATATGTGTATTTCTTAAACGCAGTAATGGATGAATTCATTATTAAGTCAGAGACTATGCCAGGTATGAAGAGAGCATTTAACTTTGCTGAAAAGCATAGGGCAATTGGTCTTGGTGTATTAGGCTATCACTCTTTGTTTCAGTCTAAGCTTCTTGAGTTTGATTCACTACAAGCTAAAGGATTAAACAGTGAGATTTTTAGAACTCTTAAGGATAGAAGTGAGATAGCTTCTAGAGAATTGCACAATGAGTATGGATACACATCTCTTAGAGAAGGGTATGCTAATACTACTCTTATGGCTATTGCTCCTACAAAATCTAGTTCATTTATTCATGGAGCTGTGTCTATGGGTATTGAGCCTATTAAGTCTAACTACTTTATTAAAGATCTTGCTAAATCTAAAACAGTTTATAAGAATCCGTTCTTGGAAGCTGAGCTTGATAAGTATAACTTAAATTCTGATAAGACTTGGAAATCTATTCTAAAGAAAGATGGTAGTGTACAGCACTTAGACTTTCCTACTAAAGGAGTGTTTAAATCTTTTGTTGAAATTTCTCCTAAAGAGTTAGTATTGCAAGCAGCACAAAGACAAAAGTATATTGATCAATCTCAAAGTTTAAACTTAATGATTGATCCATCTGTATCTGCCAAAGATATAAACAAACTATATTTATATGCTCATGAAGAAGGTGTAAAGACTTTGTACTATCAGTTTAGTAAAAGTTCTGCCCAAGACTTTGCAAGAAATATTTTAGAATGTTCTAGTTGTGAAGGCTAATCTTCTTTCTTTTTGCCCTTTCTTATTTCGTAGATCCTTATAATATTAAGAACTACACCTGTAATTAACAATGCCATTGTAAGAATTGAACTAAAGTCCATCACCATTGTACCTGCTCCTGCTGCTGTTGTAAATCCTGCAATAGAGTCTTTTGTTTCTGCTAGCATAATTTCATATTTGTTTATATAATAATATAAACATTTTTTAGTTAAATATATTAAAAACTACTTATAAAATTTAAATTTTATTTTATATAAAAATCATCATTAGTCAGGTATGAATCCCATTTTTGTATAGAATAAACTATAGGGAATACATCTTTGAAGTTTTTATAAATTTTAAGTTCACCTTTTCTGTCCCCCCTTTGATATACCAATTCACTATCAGCATAAAGTTTATCTTTATCTCTAAACACTAAGCCATAGCCTGTTAGACCTGTTATGCTCATTAGCTCAGCTATTTCCCCAAAGGTTCTTGTTGCAGCAATAGGGCTACCAAACTGCTGGAATACTTGTTTACCACCAGCAGGAATCCAAGGCATAAATAGAACTAATTCTTTATAAATTCTATTAGCTTGATATTTAGTTAGATTTTTAAACCTTCTTTCTGTATCAGTATCATCATCATCCCCTTCTAACATTGCACTTAAAGCCATTTGAATTAAGAACACACTACCCATTATACCTATTTCACCCATTGTTCTATAGAAACCAAACAATTGATTTTCTGCTCTTTGATCCATATTACCCCCTAGTCCATACGCTTCTACTGCTCCCACTTGTGCTTCTGCATCTTGCTTACTCATCCCTTTTGAAACTAGAATATTAACTCTATTTCTATTTTTCTCTGTACTAAAACCTTGAACTTGAGATCTAAGAAAGCCCTTACCATATGTACTAAACTCTCTATTACCTTTAACTAACTCACGTTTTATATAGCCAGCAAACTTCATTGCAGATATATATCTACCTTCCATCCAACCTAAATTCTCATCAAAGTATTCATTTTGGTATCTAGCTCTTATAGCTGGTGCCACCCATTTTTTAAATTGAACAGCTAACTTACCTAAAGTAGCTTGTTGAATAACCATTCTATCTTCTGCAGCGTAACTACCGTGAATTTGTTTATTTATTTCTCTAATCTTATTTCTTAAATCATATCTAAACTCATTAGTATATTCTACTAAAGTACTACCAGGAATCATAGCTTGGTTTTTATCTACTTTAACAACCTTGTTATATCCTGCTTTTATTTCATTTTGATGTGTTTCTGGATTGTAATCATGAGCATCATAAATTGCTAATATATCACCTGTCTCTTCATTTAAAAGATAAGTATCCATTAAGACACCCATTCCATTTTTAGTTTGTACATTATACTCTGCTGCATCTTGCATTACATAACCCCATTCTGTTGCTCTTGCAAACCAAGTCTTACCTTCAGAAGAATCTACCCCTTGTTCACGGAGTTCTGTTGATGT
>TARA_R110001606_G_scaffold73582_7_pt1 | contig 18515 bp, 15 predicted proteins | sample TARA_R110001606 | Tara Oceans TARA_R110001606 (sample SAMEA4398315) | marine metagenome | biome: Polar Biome; feature: [SRF] surface water layer (ENVO:00010504); material: water (ENVO:00002006), including particulate matter (ENVO:01000060) such as... | depth 5 m | reverse complement strand
TACCCTCGCTAACTTTACCCTCGGTAACTTTATCCTCGCTAACTTTACCCTCGCTAACTTTATTCTCGGTAACTTTATCCCGGAGTTTTTCAAGTTAGTTGTCGCATCAAGTTAAATTCTTGAGCAAATCGACGTCTCATTTTATCTGCCTCTATTAAAAGTTAGAGGCGACAACTATCCTGACACAGGGGGGTAACTTTATCCTCGCTAACTTTACCCTCGGTAACTTTATCCTCGCTAACTCATTCGACTACCCATTGTAAACTCGCACCGTGTTGCCTTAACCATTTTGTTGCTTGCTTATAATCAGGATAAAACTCACTGACGCGCTGCCAAAATGCGGCACTGTGATTTAAATATTTCAAGTGAGCTAGTTCATGCACAATTACATAATCAATAATACTCTGCGGCGCACTGGCTAATAACAAATTAAAGGTCAATTCTCGTCGTCGATTACAACTGCCCCAACGACGCTTATAAGTATGAATGCGAATACTGCTAGGTAAAGCCTCTGCCATTTTTAGGCAATAAGCATGTACACGCATTTCAATATAATTTTCTAATTGCTCATGTAAAAAACTTTCGAGCAAGGTTTGGTACATTGGCTGCTGATGCTTAACCCGTCCAGAAAGATTTAGCTGTAACACATTCCCCTGCTGATTTTTTACTAGCTGCCATGCGCTGCGCGAGCTGACACCATAAGTCAGTATCATAGGTTGTGAAAAAACCAGTACGCGATTATCTTGTAATGGGTATTGGCGAGTATCAAGCATTTGACTTTGCATATTAATTTGCGCATTGATCCAGTCAGTTTTACTTAGCAGCCAGCTTTCAAGTTCCTTTTTAGCAACCCCAACAGGCGCATAAACTGTGACACTTTGTTGCTGGACTTTGATAGCGACAGTTTTGCGGCGGCGACTACGTTTTAATGTATATTCAAACAAACCTAACTCTTGTAATTGACCGACAGTCATTGAACTAATTAACAGGTCACTATAATACCTTGCAAAATAACTGCTAATCTATAACTAAGTAGAATTAAATAAAGCGATATCAAACATGCCTGATAAGCCTTGTTGTCGTTATACCTCTCCCGATGGCCATCATTGTCAAGAAACAGACATGGGCTCAGGTTTTTGTTTTTGGCATGATGCCAAATTTGATAAGTCAGGCTTAGATCTGACCCAAAAATTAGAGCGCTATGCAAAAAAGGGAGGATTATTACAGGGATTGCAATTAAAACGCGCTAACCTCAATGGGCTTAATTTGATAAAACAAGATGATGAGGATGGTTTTGATTTATCTTACAGTAATTTTTATCGTGCAACGCTCACCAACGCTCACCTGTTTAATAATAAAATAGCCCACAGTTCACTGATGAAAGCCAACTTGCACGAAGCAAGCCTGCATTACTGCAACCTACAAGATACAAATTTATTGGGTATAAAACTAAACAACACCCGTATTGATAACATTGAGCTAGGCGCTGAACTATTACAGGAAAAACAAGCTAAAGCAGCGCTTAAACATACAGATAAAAGCGCAGCCCTTGACTTATTTGAACAATCAGAAGAAATATTTCGCAATTTACGTAAAGCATCAGAACAACAAGGCTTATTTGAACTGGCGGGTAATTTCACGTACAAAGAACTGCGGATGCGTCACGCACAATATCCACGGGGTTCAAAAAAACGATTAGCCTCGAGCTGTATTGATATGTTGTGCGGGTATGGTGAAAAGCCTGAAAATGTGATCCGTTTTAGTTTGTCACTGATCATCTGCTGCGCCCTGTGTTATTTTATTTTTGGGGTGATGGATGCTGGTCGTATTATGCAGTTCAATCCGGCGGCAACATTAAGTGATAATTTATTAGCCCTACTTAATAGCTTTTATTTTAGCGTGGTTACTTTTACAACCTTAGGATATGGCGATATTACTCCGGTTGGTTTCTCCCGATTCGTTGCTGCAGTTGAAGCGTTTTGCGGGAGTTTCTCTCTGGCACTATTCGTAGTCGTATTTGTCAAACGTATGACCCGATAATTACCGATTACTTTATCTGCGAAAATAAATAGTTCAGCTAAATACCTGCTATAAAACTGGTTATAAATGATGCTATCATTACGCACAATGAAACTTAGCGAATTGATTTTAAAAAGTTTTTGATTTTGTTAATTTTTGCAGCTAAATATGTAAACAAATAACAGGCATTTGCGCAAAATTAATTAATTGTCTTAACATATATTTCAGGTGATATTAGTTATTACTGAAATAACAGTGTATTGAGCCGTTATGCTTACCGCTTTTTTTATTACCGATCACGATCCGAGCCTTCTTATTAATGGTGTTTATGACCCATTTTTAGTCGCTCTGTCTGTTTTAACGGCTATTTTCTCTGCATTTTTTGCAACTTACATGATCGATCTGGCCAAAGAAACACGCTTCAAAAGTTATCAAAAATTAGCCAACTCAACGGCTTCCTTGGTACTTTCTGGCGGTATTTGGAGTATGCATTTTATTGGTATGTTGGCATTTTCACTGTGTACAAATATCAGCTACGACCCAACACTCACCTTTTTATCTTTCATTCCAGCATTTTTAGCCTGCCTAACTGGCGTGTCATTATTAGTAAAAAATAACGCTACTATTTGCAGTTTAATACTGCCCTCGGTATTACTCGGCGCAGGTATCGGTACTATGCATTACAGCGGTATGGCTGCAATGGAATTGAGCCCGCTGCTGCGCTACGATCCATTGATGTTTGGGTTGTCAATTATTGTTGCAGTTGTGCTGGCGTTTATTTCTTTATATGCTCGCTTTAATATTAAAAAACATCTTCCAACACTCAATTCTTTGCAGACGCGGTTGATCAGCGCAACCATTTTGGGTTTTGCTGTTGCAGGTATGCATTACATGGGAATGGCGGCAACACGGTTTGTTGCAACCTCGCCATTAATTGGTAATGACAGCGCCAGCTCAGAGCTTACATTTGTTGCTATTAGCGTAGTGTTCGCCACCATTATTCTAACCGCGATAGTTGCTATCATTAACGGTATGGTACGCTATCGCATGTTACTTGAAGAAAAAACAGGGAATGAATCTCGCTTAGAGGCTATTTTATCGACCGCTATAGATGGCATTGTAACAATTAACAATCGCGGTATTATCTTAAGCTTTAATAACGCTGCAGAGAATATTTTCGGCTGGCATAGCACTGATGTAAAGGGTAAAAACATAAAAATGCTGATGGCAGATGATATCGCAGCCGAGCATGATGAATATCTATTAAAGGCACATCACATCGATTTAGGTAAAGTTATTGGCGTCAATCGTGATGTTCTTGCTAAGCATAAACAAGGTCACCTATTTCCTATTCGCTTAGGTATTGGTGAAGCAAACCAGCCAGGACAAGAGTCAATATTTGTTGGCTTTATTACTGACTTGACTGAGCAACGCAAACTACAACAAAACCTCATAGCGAAAGAACAACAATACCGCTCGCTGATGAATAATATGCCTGGCGTGGTATTTCGCTGCCAGTTGGATAAAAGCTGGAGCATGATTTTTATTAGCCCTAGCATTAATGAAGTAACTGGCTATGTCCCATCGGAATTTATCAATCAGCATATTCAGTTTAGTGATTTGATTTTTAAAGATGATAACAAACGCATCAATAAATCGGTCGAGCAAGCGATCGCTGCTAAATCGCAATACTCAATTGAATACCGACTACGTCATCGAAGTGGCAAGCTAATTTGGGTGCTTGAGAAAGGTAGCTTTGAGTTCAACAAGCAAGGTGAAGCGATTTGGATCGACGGCGTTATTATCGATATTAGTGAACGTCGTGAATACGAAGATAAATTAAAGTTGGCGAAAATAGCCGCCGAAGATGCAGCCCAAGCCAAACAGTCATTTATGGCGAATATGAGTCACGAAATTCGCACACCGATGAATTCGATTATTGGCTTTAGTGATTTATTGATGGATACCCCACTTGATCAAGACCAACAAAAGCACTTAATTATCGTAAATAATGCGGCTCGCTCGCTGTTACGGCTATTAAATGAAATATTGGATTCTGCAAAACTTGAAAAAGGTAAGCTGACCATTGAATTAGTGCATTTTAATCTTCAAGCGGTGCTTGATAGTATTATTTCTACATTTTGGTTAGAAGCAAAAAAGAAAGATCTAGAACTAACACTTACCATCAAAGAGTCTGTTCACCCTACTTATTACGGTGATCCAGACCGAATTCGCCAAGTTTTAACAAATTTAATTGGTAATGCAGTTAAGTTTACAGCTCAGGGCTCAGTGAATGTAACTGTCAGTACGACACAAAATAATTACTTATTTTTTGAAGTACAAGATACCGGTATTGGTATTGCTAAAGATCGTCTTAAAGCGGTATTTCAGCCTTTTGAACAAGCTGACGGGACTACTACACGTCGTTTTGGTGGCACTGGACTTGGTACTACTATCAGTAAGCAACTCGTTGAGCTGATGGGTGGCATAATCAACGTAGTCAGTGAAGAAGATAAAGGCAGCTGCTTTTATTTTTCATTGCCTTTAGAGGTCGGTGATGAAACCCAAGTCAATTACTTTGATAAGTTGCATACGCAATTACCTAAGCTGCGCATTTTAGTCGTTGATGACATAGCACAAAATGTTGAGCTACTACAGTTATTATTGTCGCGAGATCAGCATACGATTAGCTCTGCAAGCAACGGCTTAGAAGCGATCGCTATTTTTGAAAAACAAGATTTTGATGTCATTTTAATGGATATCCATATGCCTGAATGTGACGGTATTGCCGCGACCGAAAAAATTCGTGAAATTGAGCAACAACGACCGCTAAAAAAGACTCCGATCATTGCGCTCACCGCCAGTGTCTTACAGCAAGATAAATTAACGGCTAAAAAAGCGGGTATGAATGGCTTCGCCAATAAGCCTGTTGATATCAATCAATTGAATCAAGAGATTGCGCAAGTGCTTGGCTTTGGTTTAAATATAGAAACGCAAATTGCTCACAGTGATCCCACAGCACAGCATATTGATTTTAAAAAAGGACAGCAACTTTGGGGCAGTAAGTGTAAACAGCTGAGCGAAATACACCGTTTTTTTAAAGAGCAGCAGGCAACATGTGACATTATCTTTAATGATGGACTAAATGCCTTAAAAGATATTAATGGCACATTACATACCCTTAAAGGCTTATCTGGTAATTTAGGTTTACCGACTATGATGGCCCTGCTTTCAACCTTAGAAAACAGCCAAGCCCCTGAGCAGCAGGCGCAAATAATTCAGCAATTGCAGATAGAGTTTAATGCGGTCAATGAGTTGTTAGCTAGAAAAACGAGCAGCTGTATAGCAGTGCAAAGCAGCGAAAAAAACACCCAAGTACTATCGCTCAGCGAATTTAAAATACTGTGTGAACAACTGCGTAAAGACGCAGAAAATGCAGAGCTCAATGATGAGTTGTTAGCAACATTAGCAGACAATGCCCCCGCTACTTATCAAAGTGATGTGGATGCATTAATCGAATATTTCGACCAGTTTGACTTTGACAATGCCCAGAGTACTCTTATTGCATTAATAGAGCTGCTCAATCAGGCAGCAAATTTGGAAACACACTGATGGACTTAATAAACGAACGCCCACGAATTCTTATTGTTGATGATGAACCCGCCAACCTTAAAGTCATGCGCGAAGTATTAGGGAATCAATATCGCCTCTCTTTTGCTAAATCGGGTGATGCCGCGCTCGCGTTAGTTGAAAAAGAGCCACCCAAACTCATTCTACTCGATATTATGATGCCAAATATGAGTGGTTTTGAAGTATGTCAGCTGCTTAAACAAAACCCTGCTACTGAGCATATTCCAGTCATTTTTGTGACTGCACTTGCGGATGAAAGTGATGAGTTTAAAGGTTTTGAAATTGGCGCGGTAGATTACATAACCAAGCCTATTAGTCCTGCAATCGTAAGAGCGCGTGTTAAAACTCATTTATCCCTAGTTCAGGCTGAGCAGCTAAAGTTGGCTCACGTTGATTTAGTCCATCGTTTAGGGTGCGCTGCCGAGTATAAAGACACCGATACTGGCGAGCATATTGTGCGCATGAGTAAATACAGTAAAATTTTAGCACTAGCCTATGGAATGACTGAACAACATGCTGAGCTTCTCAAACAAGCAGCACCGATGCATGACATTGGTAAAATCGGCATTCCCGATGCAATCTTGCTTAAACCAGGGAAATTAACAGCCGAAGAATTTGAACACATGAAACAGCATGCCAAAATCGGCGCTAAAATTTTAGCAAACTCGTCATCGCCGTTATTGCAGCTCGCCTATATACTTGCGATGGAGCATCATGAAAAATGGGATGGATCCGGTTATCCAAACGGTCTTAAAGGTGAGGAAATTTCGATTGAAGGACGTATTGTGGCAATCGCCGATGTATTCGATGCACTTACCTCTAAACGTCCCTATAAGCAAGCTTGGAGCGTTGATGAAGCCATAAGTCATATGCGCGAGCAAGCTGGTAAACACTTTGATCCTCAGCTTATCGCACTATTTGAAGGCCAGCTAGATGCTGTTTTAGCAGTGTACTCTGCCTACCAAGGCTAACCATATGCTAGATGTTGGCCGAGATATATGCATAGTCATGAGAGGTGATTTCATGACTATTACCACTTAAATCCTGAAAATAAACAGAGTATGTAACTTTGTGATCAGCAACCACGGTTTTAATATTTAAGTCAGCCAAATGCTTAAGCCAAGCGATAAACTGCTCTCCAGATGCGCCAAATGCAATCCCTTTACTACTGCCCTCTCGCTCAAATAACGCTAAGCGAATAGTTGCCGCAGGATCTTCTAGTGTTAAAGGCCCAGTACCCTCATCCCAAAAAGCAAGCTCTGGCACAATATTAAATCCAAGGACTGTTTTGTACCACGTGACGGCTTGCGCAAGGTTAGTCACATTTAAATGGCAATGATCGACACCAGATAAAGTAGGCATTGCCATTAGCCAATCTCCGACTTAAGTTGTTCAATAAATACCTGCATATATTCAGTACGACGCACCGCTTCTGCTTTTGCTGAAGGTGTATTCATACTCTGTGCAATATGTAATAGCTTGATGAAGAAGTGATCTAATGTATACAAGCTGTCATCCGGGCTGCGGTGGGCGCAAAATGGATCGTCAGGGTGATATAAATTGCGTCCGATTGAGCCCCCTACTTTCATACAGCGGCTGACACCAATTGCTCCTAAAGCATCCATACGATCAGCATCTTGAACGATTTGTGCTTCCACACTTTCAATTGCAATGTTAGCACTAAAACTATGGGCTACAATAGCATGATGAATGGCATCAAAATATTGCGCGTCGTACCCTATTGACGCTAAAAATGAAATTGCTTTATCTGCGGCCATTGTTGAAGCTTTAGCGCGATCCGGGTGGTTTTTAGCCACTGCAACACAGTCATGCAACCATGCTGCGGGTAACACCACGTCCATCGAAGCATCTTCAGCAAAGCATAGCTGTTTTGCAACACGCACGACTCGTTCAATATGGGTAATATCGTGGGCGACATCAGCACTCACTAACGACAAAATAAAAGCACGGCAATGATTTTCTAGCTGTTGCAACGGCTCAGATAATACTAAAACGGGCAAACGTTGTTCCATAAATCCTGTAATTTCAAATTAATGCATTGAATTATTGTTACTTTACCGCGGTTATAGGCTGTTGTGCAAAACATTCATTGTATGTTCGAGCCTGCTTCACTAAAATACGCTATTAATTTATTCGTAATGAGAAGCCTAATGTCATCTGTCGTATACCTAGAAGCTGGTCGTGAAAAATCACTAAAAAGAAAACACCCATGGTTGTTTTCAAAAGCCATCAAAAAAATAAAAGGTAAGCCAGGTTTAGGTGACACAGTGACCATTCACGATAGTAATGGTAAATTTTTAGCTACAGCGGCTTACAGTCCGCACTCACAGATCCGCGCGCGTGTTTGGAGCTTTGATGAAACAGAAATCATCGACCAAGCTTTTTTTGAACGTCGCTTACGTCGTGCCTTTGCGGCACGCGAGCAAGTAATTACTGAAGGTGGCTTAACGGGATTTCGGTTATGTGCCGCCGAGTCTGATTTTTTACCAGGTGTAACCATTGATAAATTTGACAACTTTTTAGTGTGTCAGTTATTAAGTGCCGGTGCTGAGCGCCATAAAGGTGAAATAGTTGGCGCTTTAATCGCTATTTTCCCAGGCTGTAACGTATATGAGCGCTCTGATGTCGATGTTCGCACCAAAGAAGGCTTAGAGCCGACCATGGGCGTGTTATGGGGTAATAAACCTGAGCAGCCAGTATTAATTGAAGAAAATGGTTTTAAAATTGAAGTCGACATTCTCGAAGGCCATAAAACCGGTTTCTATCTTGATCAACGTGATAGCCGTGCTGCATTAGAGCGTTTTTCAAAAGATAAAAGAGTACTTAACTGTTTTAGCTACACTGGTACTTTTTCATTGTATGCGCTGCGTGGCGGCTGCGAGCATGTTACTAACGTTGACGTATCGCAACCCGCGCTTGATACCGCAAAACGTAATGTCGAGCACAATAATCTTGATTTAGATAAAGTTGACTTCATAAAACAAGATGTATTTAAATTACTACGCCAATACCGTGAAGATGGGGTGTTATTCGATACTATCGTTATGGACCCACCTAAATTTGCTGATAACAAAGCACAACTAACGGGTGCGTGTCGTGGCTATAAAGATATCAATATGATTGCCATGCAAATTCTTAAACCAGGTGGTACGTTGCTTACGTTCTCATGTTCAGGTTTAATGGAGCAAAATTTATTTCAAAAAGTGGTTGCTGATGCAGCCCTTGATGCTGGCAAGGATTTGTTGATCATGGAGCGTTTAAACCAAGCTGCTGATCATCCAATCGCAGGCAGTTACCCTGAAGGTTTTTACCTAAAAGGCCTGATCTGTAAAGTTTACTAAACTGACTGCAACTAATTAACCTGAGTTCATCAGGTTAATTAAACTGCATTATTTCTAGCCCAGCGGTTACCGTGCCATCACTTTCTTTGCTGGCACGAACGACTTTTGCTGTTGCATCAAGTGGTGCAATGGCAGGGCTGGTCGAATCAATATTCACCTTCACAATGGTGCCCAGTTCAAGTAATTCATCCAACTGCAGTGACAACCCAGTTGCACTTAAATCGACACATACAGCATCAAAATGTTGATCAGCGACTGGCTCAAGTGTGGTTAATTTTGCCTGTGCATTTAATTGCATACGTCTAAAATTACGTTTATCTTCATTTAGCATAATAACTCCTAAACAACCGTATTGATTTTTTCTAATAACCCCACGACCGAAAAAGGCTTCACCACATAGGCATCGCAACCGGCATCAAAACCAGCTTGTTGTTCCTGTACGGATTCTAAGCCTGACACCATAACAACAGGAATATTACGAGTTTCAGGGGTGTTCTTCAACATTCGACACGTGTCGTAACCATCTAGGCCGGGCATACATACATCGAGTAAAATCGCATCCGGTGGATTTGCAATAGCCGACGATAAACAGCTCTTACCTGATTCAGCATAACTGAGCTCAAAATCCGCTGATAAAGCGACTTTGAGCATTTCAAAATTAAAGTACTCGTCATCTACAACTAGTAAACGCGGGTGTGTATTAGCGGATGAGCGCATGGTTAATATCAGTTCCTTCTCATCTAACAAATATTTCCTTCCAAGGTATTCGATGTTTACTAAATACCAAACTCAATCAATTTCTTTCAGAGCATTCAATACACGCTTAGCTGAAATCGGATACGGTGTCCCTAACGTTTGCGCAAACAAGGATACTCTAAGCTCTTGTTGCATCCAAAAAATATCCTGCAATTGTTGCGGAGCAGGCATTCCAGGCGGCACTTTTTTCAGCTGTTTTTGATACTCTTGAGCAACCTTTTCTAACTCAAGTACACATAATCTGTCACGATTTGGATCAACTGGCAACTTTTCTAAGCGTTTTTCTATTGCTTTTAAGTAACGAATTAAATCACTAAGTTTGTCTGCGCCATGATTTGAAACAAAGCCTTTGAATACCAAAGATCCCAGTTGGCTTTTTATATCTCCATGTGCAGTGATCATGGTTAAATCAACTCGCCCTTTCATTTTTTTATGTAACGCATGCGCAATACTCAACACTTGCTCAACTTGGGTTGCAATAGCAACAACCGCATCGCCGAGCTCACCGCGCACGTGCTCTTTTACTTGCTCAAACGCTTGTTCGGTGCGTACATCGCCTAATTTTACCAATAAACTGTCAACGCCTGCGGCAATACAGTCATCAATTAAATCAGCAACCTTACCAAACGGGTTAAAATATAGACCTAATTTAGCCTTATTGGGTAAGTTTTGTTGCAAATATTTTATCGGCGAAGGTACATTCAGTAATACCAAACGGCGTAACCCCTGCTGATGGGCAGTTTGCGCTTTAACTTCGTTATCAAATAGCTCCACTGCCGCCGATGATTTTTTATCTACCAGCGCAGGGTACGCTTTGATTTCATACTGGCCTTGTTTTTTCACATAGGATACCGGTAACTTGCCAAAATCCCATTGCAATAGGTCAGCTTTTTCAATGCCTTTATCTGCCACTTTAGACAGCGTTTGCGTCACTTTACCCTGCAATTGCGCTTTGAGTTTCGCTAAATCCATACCTCGGGCAAGTACATTGTCTTTTTCATCACGAACTTCAAACTGCAGTCTTAAGTGAGTCGCAAGGGTGGTTAAATCCCAGGCCTCTGGATCAACTTTTACACCTGTCATACGTAATAAACGCGTACTGAGTGCCTCAATGAAGTTACCTTGCATAGGCTCGATTGCTGCAAGAACCGCATCTGCGTAATTTGGCGCAGGCACAAAATTACGACGTAGTGATTTAGGTAAAGATTTAATTAAACCGGTGATCAACTCATGACGAAATGCCGGAATATGCCATTCAAAGCCAGCTTCTTCTACTTGGTTTAGTAAGGCCACCGGAATATGCACTGCAACCCCATCGACCGCTTGGCCTGGATCAAAATGATAGCTCAACGGCAACATTAAATTACCTTGTTGCCATACATCGGGGTAATCAAACTCAGTAACACTATCAGCACCGTGTTGCATTAAATCATCACGTGTCATTTGCAAGTAATGTTTATCCTGCTGCTTTTGCGTTTTATACCATTTATTAAATGCTGCACGACTGTTTATTTGAGCAGGAATTTTCTTATCGTAAAACTCATATAAGGTTTGCTCATCAACTAAAATATCACGACGGCGGCTTTTATTTTCTAGAGTTTGAATATCTTCAATCAGTTCGCGATTAAACTGCAAAAACCCTTCATTTTGACCTAAATCTTGCTCTACTAAGGCACTGCGAATAAACAACTGGCGGCTAACTTTCGGATCAATGTTACTGTACACACAGCGACGCTTTGACACTATGATCAGCCCGTATAGTACCTGCTGTTCGAAAGCGATCACTGCGCCGGGCTTTTTCTCCCAATGCGGCTCACTGTAACTGCGTTTTACTAAGTGTTGTGCTAATGGTTCAACCCAATCGATGTTAATTTTGGCATTAATACGTGCATATAATTTACTGGTTTCAACCAGCTCTGCCGACATCAACCATTTTGGGCTTTTCTTAAATAATCCAGAGCCTGGGAATACATGAAACTGACTGTTGCGAGCGCCTTTATATACTTGCTTTTCATCTTTAAAACCAATGTGACTGAGCATGCCACTCAATAGCGCTTGATGGATTTTATCGCCATCGGCAACATTGCTGGTCGCTTTCATGCCCATTTCATTGCACACAGTACTGAGCTGATAAACGATATCTTGCCACTCACGAATACGCATATAAGCGAGCATATCCTTTTGGCACAGCTTTCTGAATTGGCTGTTACTTAGCTCACTTTGCTGCTCTTCTAAGTAATTCCATAAATTTAAAAAGGCGATGAAATCTGAATCAGGATCGTCAAAACGGCCATGCTTTTCGTTTGCAGCAGCGCGTTTTTCTTGCGGGCGCTCGCGTGGATCTTGAATCGATAACGCCGCCACAATAATAATCACTTCACGCAGCGCACCCAGCTTTTGTGCTGTTAGTACCATTTTAGCTAAACGCGGGTCAACCGGTAAGCGGCTCAGTTCAATACCCGATTTAGTAAGCTGTGTATTGCTATTGTGACGACTAGGTTTTACCGCTTCAAGTTCCTCTAGTAACGTTAAGCCATCGTTGATATTACGGCTATCTGGTGCTTGTACAAATGGGAACTCGGCCATATCGCCCAACCCTAAGCCGAGCATTTTTAAAATAACGGAGGCTAAGTTAGTACGTAGTATTTCTGGATCAGTAAACTCTGGGCGCGAATTAAAATCATCTTCGGCATATAAACGAATACAAATACCCGCTTCAACACGGCCACAGCGGCCTTTTCGCTGATTAGCACTGGCTTGTGATATTGGTTCAATCGGTAACCGCTGCACTTTAGTACGATAACTATAACGGCTAATGCGCGCAGTACCGGGATCTATCACGTAACGAATGCCCGGCACAGTAAGTGAGGTTTCAGCAACGTTGGTCGATAAAATAATATGACGACGACTATGGGGAGCAAAAATACGGTTTTGTTCTGCGTTAGAAAGGCGCGAATACAAAGGTAAAACATCCGCTCCTTTTAAATTACGTTTACTAAGGGCATCAGCAGTATCGCGTATTTCCCGTTCACCATTTAAGAAGATTAAAATATCGCCTGGGCCTTCTTGGCACAGCTCATCAACGGCATCAAAAATACCTTGCAGCTGGTCGCCTTCAGCCTCCATATCATTTTTATCAATTTCAACCAAAGGACGATAACGCACATCCACCGGAAATGTTCGTCCTGACACTTCAATAATCGGTGCATCATTAAAATGCTTTGAGAATCGCTCTGGATCAATGGTCGCAGAGGTAATAATTATTTTTAAATCAGGACGCTTTGGTAATAGGTTTTTCAAATAACCTAAAATAAAATCAATGTTTAAACTACGTTCATGAGCTTCATCAATAATAATGGTGTCATACTGGTTTAAAAATCGGTCTTGTTGAATTTCCGCCAGTAAAATACCGTCAGTCATCAACTTTATATAGCTGTTATTTGATACTTGATCGCTAAAACGAATTTTAAAACCCACTTGCTGGCCAAGTTCACATTGCATTTCATGAGCAATCCGATCCGCGACACTGCGCGCAGCCAAACGTCTTGGTTGGGTGTGACCGATATAACCATCAACGCCACGGCCAAGTTCTAAACACATTTTAGGAATTTGCGTGGTTTTACCTGAGCCGGTTTCACCCGCGATAATAACCACTTGGTTATTGGCGATAGCCTCTTTAATGTCGTCTTTTTTCTGACTGACGGGGAGCTGCTCAGTGTAAGTTACTTTAGGTAACTGAGCTAAGCGCACCTCTCGCAATTGTTGGCTACGTGCTATATCTGCAGTGATTTTTTCAATCACGGCTGCTTGTTTTGTTTCATCGGTTATTTTTTTTATGCCGTGAAGGCGTTTTTTAAAGATGAATTGATCTTTTCTTAAACACGTTTTTAGTTCACCAAACAATTGACCTAGGTTAACCACCCGCGACTACCTTATAAAATTTGAGTAAAGACGAGCGATTGTAGCAAACTTCGCCGCAGGGGTTAACTTTGCTGCGATATAAAATGTAATAACCAAAGCTTAAAACAATAAAAAAGGCGCTAATTAAGCGCCTTTCATGTTCTTTGGGCAGAACAATTGCTGTGTTTTATTTATAGAGCAGCGAAAACTTCATCTGTTTTGGCAGCGCAAATAAAATCATTTTTGTGTAAGCCTTTAATTGAATGGCTCCACCACGTTACCGTTACTTTGCCCCACTCTGTTAGCAAGCCCGGGTGATGGCCTTCATCTTCAGCCATATCACCTACTTTATTAGTAAAAGCGATGGCTTGTTTAAAGTTTTTAAATTTATAAACACGCTCTAATTGCATAATACCGTCGCGTACTTCAGGCACCCAATCTGGGATCATTTTAATTAATTCAGCTAACTCGATATCTGATACTTGTGGAGCGTCTACGTCACAGGCTTCACATTTTTGTGCGCTTAATGATGGCATCTTAAATCCTTAACTTGCTAATTTTTCTTTAGGAGGAAATTTTGGGTCATGTAACCCTAATTCTTTTGCTTGCGCAACTAACGCCATAATATCCAGCTGTGAAATATCAAATAAATCATGGATAGAATTAATGGTGTAGTACAAAGGCTGCATAATATCAATTCGGTACGGCGTGCGTAATACATCCAATACATTCATCGGGTTGATCTCGGGCTTATCTGAATACACGTATTGTGTTTCACCTGGACTTGATAAAATACCGCCACCATAAATACGCAGGCCATCATCTGTTTGCATTAGGCCAAACTCAACCGTAAACCAATACATACGGGCAAGGTAAACCCGATCTTTTTTCTCGGCAGCGTAACCTAACTGGCCATATTTATGCGTAAACTTGGCAAAATCAGGATTAGTAAGCATTGCACAATGACCAAATATTTCATGAAAAATATCAGGTTCTTGCAGGTAATCAAACTCTTCACGGCTACGAATAAAGGTTGCGACTGGAAATTGCTTATTTGCTAATAAACGAAAGAATTCATCAAAGTCGATTAAAGCTGGCACAGGCGTAACTTGCCAGCCGGTAGTCGCTAGTAATACTTCATTAAGCTCACTTAACTGCGGAATACGGTCATGAGGCAGGTTTATTTTTTCAAGCCCTTCCATGTATTCATTGCAAGCTTTGCCTGCAATACATTTTAGTTGGCGTGCGACTAGTTCTGACCATATTTTATTTTCTGCTTCGCTCCAATGGATAACGCCATTTTCATCTGGTGTCTTGGAGGTGTATTTACTTGCTTTAGCCATAATAACCTTCTTAGTGTTAAACCGATATCGGTGTCAACCTGTTAAGGAGATACTAAGCAAATGTAAGGCAAAGTTTAATAGCTGAGACAATATCAGCTATTAGCACCAAACCGCCTTTTGTACACCAAACATTACACTTTAAGATCAAAAAGTTTACAGTGCTATTTTTAAAGGGATAGAAGCAATCTAAATTGTAAGATTAAATTTACACCCTATACAATAAAAGTAAAAGCGCGGTTAAGGTCGTTAATTATATCGTTAACATCTTCAAGGCCAACAGATAGTCTGATCAGACCATCGCTAATACCCGCAGCTGCTCTTTCTTCGGGTGAATACGGTGAATGAGTCATCGATGCCGGATGTTGAATGAGTGTTTCGGCGTCTCCTAAACTCACGGCGAGTGTGCACAATTGGGTATTATTAATAAACTGCTCGCCATCTTTTAGGCTGCCTTTTAATTCAAAGGCAATAACGCCACCAGAGGCTTTCATTTGCTTACCGATAAACTTAAACCCTGGGTGAGATGCAAGTCCGGGGTAATAAACGGTATTAACTTGGGGATGCTGCTCTAAAAATTCAGCAATAATTTGCGCACTTTCACAATGACGCTGCATTCGTATCGCTAAGGTTTTTAAACCACGATTAATAAGCCATGCATCGTGTGGACTGATTGTTGCACCAATATCTTTAAGTACGGTCATTTTAATTAATGTAATGTGCTCTTGACTGCCACACACCAAACCAGCCACAACATCACCGTGACCATTTAAATATTTAGTAGCACTGTGAACAATTAAATCAATGCCATAATCAATTGGCTTTTGCAGTAACGGCGTGAGAAAGGTGTTATCTATTACACTGATCAAATTGTGTTGTTTTGCCACTTGTCCTATTAACGCTAAATCAATTACCGCCATAGTTGGATTAACTGGGGTTTCGGCAAAAATCATTTTTGAATTTGGTTTAATTGCATCGCGTAATTGCTGCTCATCGGTCATATCTACAAACGTCACTTCAATCCCCCAACGCGGCAACATATGTGCGAAGAAAGCAAACGTACAGCCATACAAAGCGCTTGATGCGACTAAATGATCGCCTTGCGATAAAAAACTTAATACCGATGCAGAAACCGCGCCCATTCCTGTGGCTGTTGCTGCAGCGGCTTCGCAACTTTCAAGTTGTGCGACTTTTTGTTCAAGCTCTGTCGTCGTCGGGTTACCTAAACGGGTATAAATATAGCCCGGTTCTTCACCAGCAAAACGTGCTGCACCTTGCGCGGCACTGCTAAAATGAAACGTTGAAGTTTGGTATAAAGGAGCAGTAAGTGCACCATGCGGATCATTGGCTTTTTCTGGTCCATGGATACATTGGCTGTCGATGTGGAGTTTGTTCATTGTCTGATCTTTTTTGATTATTATTGATCCCATAATCAAAACGTATCGCAGGATAAAGCACAAGCATGCCAGATGCTCAGATGGCTATAAATTGGGATGTAGTTAGTACAGTGGCCGTTCACCACTGTACAGATTTATTGTCAGCTCGTTTCTTTCGTGCCAGCTCCTGACGGCGAAGCTTTGCGGCTCATAATTTTGCTGGCAATCAATTGCGCAGTACCTTTAAGCAAGCTACGCTTATGCTCAAGTCGTGGTAAAGGACGGCTTAGTTCCATCGCTTTATAACCAATGCGTGCGGTAAATATACCCGCGCTTAAGCCTTGTGCTGCACGTCCTGATAATTTACCTAGTAATTCAGCACTGAGCGCTGTAGCAGCTAAATCCGATACTAACTCAGCACTGCCAACAAACATCACTTGCTTGATCAACATACGATAGAGCTTGATCCGGCTAGCATAACCAAATCCGATACCGTAAATCTTACCTATTTGCTCAATCAGTTTTGTGCCCCGCCAAAGCACTGCCATCATATCCACCAGCGCTAATGGACTTAATGCCACTAACAAGCCTGATTCAGTGGCAAAACGGTTGATCAGCTTTTTAGCTTGAGTATCTTGTTTCACTAACAAACTATCGGCGTACAAGGTCATGATCTCTTTATCGCTATGATGGCTATCAATGCTTGCTTTAAACTCATCAAAGCCGGTTAACTGCTGATGTTTATTGAGTTTTTCAAGCCAAGGTAGTGCCCCACCAACCTGTTCGCTATTGAGCAAGCGATCCGCTTCATGACGATGTAATTGATTGCGCTTTAAGCTGCGCAACATTCTATATTCGCGCCATAACAAGCGCCCCAATAACAACACGCCACTGAGCACTGCAATTAAATATATGCTGCCTAAGATGATGGATTGCTGAAATGTCACAACCATAGAAAATATAAATTCAGCTAACACTAAAGTTATAAAGCTAATCGCAAACACCCCTTTCAGAGTTTGCCATTTTGACTTTTTATAAACAGGTGTTAAGTCAATCTCTTCATCTTGGGGCTCATCGATAACGTGCTCATATTCATACTCCCCTTGATCGATCACTTTAGCTGGGGTCAAGGTAAGTTCATTGTCTATTGGCTGTTCACTAGTATCAATACGTCTGCCGGCTTGAAAGCCTGAAGCGGTCTTGCTCATGTTAGTTTGTCTCCTAAAAGGTACTGCATGACATGATCTAAACGAATGTGTTTTAGTTGCTTGTCTGGACTTGGCATTGGTGCAAACGATAAAAACTCAAAACCATGGCTTGGCCACTCATCTTTATTGAGCATGCGCATTGGTGGCTGCGGTGGTAAGTAGGTCAACCATTGCGACTCTGATAACGGCTTACCATAAATACAATTGAGGGTTTTACCTTGCTCAACCACTTGTTTTGGCATGGTTGCCGTAATAGATGACATCGCCATAGTTTCTATTTTAACGCCATCAAATTTTAAGTGATTACTTTGCTCGTGCACTAATGAGTCCAACAACAGCGCTAAATCTTTATGGTGTGCACTACTAATATGATCTGACTTATTCGCAGCAAACAATAGTTTATCTATATTGGGTTTAAACAAGCGTTTTAAAAAGCCAGTTTCGCCATAGTTAAAATGCGCAAGTAATTGTTTGATCACATCTCCTTGCTCTTGCAACGTCTCAGGCCCTTCATTGAGCGCACTGAGCACATCAACAAGCACTATTTGCCGATCAAAGTTGCGAAAGTGTTGTGTATAAAATGGCTTAACCACTTCTTTCACATAAGCATTAAAGCGCTTTTGCAAGTGCGCCAAATTAGACCCTGCAACCACCTCATCATTAGCCTGCGCAACTGGGAAAAACAGTAATAACGGTGCACCTTGTAACTCACCTGGCATCAGCATGCGTCCAGGTTGTAGCATCGCCAATTTAGTGTCTTTTTTAAGACTCACTAACAGTTTTTGATAGTGCGTAGCAATCGCGCTTAGCGCACTTTCATCTACTGGTGCTGTTAAATCAAGCTCGCTCAGTGCAGTTAAAAATGCCTGCGACTTTTCAACCCGAGGAGAGCGTTGTAGTAATGCATATTGCTGCTCACTCCAC
>TARA_R110001606_G_scaffold26267_17_pt1 | contig 18529 bp, 20 predicted proteins | sample TARA_R110001606 | Tara Oceans TARA_R110001606 (sample SAMEA4398315) | marine metagenome | biome: Polar Biome; feature: [SRF] surface water layer (ENVO:00010504); material: water (ENVO:00002006), including particulate matter (ENVO:01000060) such as... | depth 5 m | reverse complement strand
GGCGAGCCGTTCGGCCATGGCGTCGGCGGCCGGCTGCATCAGCGGGCAATGGAACGGGGCACTCACGGGGAGCAGCATCGCCTTTTTGGCGCCCTTCGCCGTGGCAATCTCGATGGCGGCCTCGACCGCTCCCTTGTGACCGGAGAGAACGACCTGCCCGTCCGCGTTGTCATTGGCGGCGACAACGATCTCGCCATTGGTGGATTTCTCTGCGGCTTCGGCGACAACTTCCTCGACCGGGCCGATATCGAGGCCGAGCAGCGCCGCCATCGCGCCGATCCCAACCGGCACTGCCTGCTGCATCGCCTGCCCGCGCGCCTTCAACAGCCGCGCCGCATCGGCGATTTCCAGCGCTCCCGCCGCCGTGAGCGCGGAATATTCACCAAGCGAATGGCCGCCGACAAATTTCGCGACTTTCGCCAGATCCATATTGCCGTCCTTTTCGAGGACACGGACCACCGCCAGGCTGACCGCCATCAGGGCGGGCTGGGCATTCTCGGTCAGGGTCAGTTCCTCGATCGGGCCTTCAAACATCAGTTTGGAGAGATTCTGCCCCAGCGCCTCATCCACCTCTTCAAAGACTTCGCGGGCGACGGCATGGCTCTGCGCCAGCTCCTGCCCCATGCCGACGGCCTGGCTGCCCTGGCCGGGAAATACAAATGCACGTATCATATATCGGGTCCGATTCTGTTGACTTGAGGGGAACAGTCATATTGCAGCAAAATTTCCTGTCAAGCCCACTTGCATATAGCGTTAAAATCTGTATAGTCCGCCGCCTCAATACTCCTTGCCGACGGAGGTCGGCTAAGTCTGGGCGGTTACCGCGTGTAACGCCAGACATTCAAGAGCCATAAGGAGCTTTATATATGCCTCTATACGAGACAGTTATTATTGCACGTCAGGATATTTCCAGCCAGCAGGTGGAAACTCTGACCGAAGCTGCATCCGCCTTCATCACCAACGGCGGCGGCAATGTTGCCAAGGTTGAACAATGGGGCCTTCGCAATCTCGCCTACAAGATCAAGAAAAACCGCAAGGGACATTACGTCCTTCTCAATATCGACGCCCCGGCCGACGCCATGAAGGAAATGGAACGCAACCTGCGCCTCAATGAAGACGTGCTGCGCCACATGACCATCAAGGTGGACGAGCTGGAAGAAGGCGACAGCGTCATGTTGCAGAGCCGCAGCTCGCGCCCTGAGCGCCGCCGTGACCGCGACGACGACGATGGCGACAGCGACAACCGCAGCTCGTCCAATCGCGATGACGACACCGCAGACGATAGCAAAGAGAAGGAGGACGCATAATGGCCGATGCACAACGCCGCCCGTTTTTCCGTCGCCGCAAGACCTGCCCGTTCACCGGGGACGGCGCGCCGAAGATCGACTACAAGGATGTCAAGCTGCTTCAGCGCTATGTGTCGGAGCGCGGCAAAATCATGCCAAGCCGGATCACCGCCGTTTCCGCGAAGAAACAGCGCGAACTGGCCAAGGCTATCAAACGTGCAAGAAACCTCGCACTGCTGCCGTTTCTTGTAAAATAAGAAAGCCGGGGGCGACGGTTTTTGCCGGCCCCGGAATGAATTGACGATGGTCAAGGAACTGGTTGTAGCTGTTGCGTTAGGTATCCTGAATACCGCGCTTGTCGCCCTCTCCATTTTGGGGAATGTGGGTGGCTCCTCTTTCGGGACGGCCTTTCAGACCCTGGCTTTCTGGATCTTGTCACTGATCCCGCTGTTTGTGTCCGGCCTGGGATTTGGCGTCAGGAGCGCCGCTATCTCGGTCGGCACAAGTGTGGTGGTCGCCGCGATTGCGATCGATACGGGCTTCGCCCTTGCCTATGCGGTGATTTCCGGCCTGCCGGTGATCATTCTGGTACGGCAGGCGCTGCTCTGGCGGGAAAGTGACGGAACAAGATACTGGTACCCGGCCGACAATCTGTTGATCTGGTGGGCGGGTATCTGCATCGGACTGACGGGGCTGGCCATCGGGCTGCTCCATTGGGACGAGGCGCTGCGTCAGGGGATGGTCGAGGCGTTCGACCAGATGCTGGTGCAGATGCAGGAAATACAAGGTGTCACCCCGGCCGTGACCGGAGAGGAATTCGTGAGCATGATGCCGCAGTTCCTCGGTCCGATCTGGGGGATGTTCATCCTGATGAGCGGCTGCCTGGCGCAAGGGCTGCTGGTCCGCTTCAAGAAGAACATCCGGCCGACACCGGAACTGACGAAGATGGCGCTGCCGAACTGGCTGGCGCTGGCCTTCATCGCGGCGACGGCCCTGAGCGTCATTCTCGACGCCAGCCTGCCGCTGCTGGGGGCGGTCGTGATTACGCTGGAGACGCTGTTCTTCCTGCAGGGAATGGCGGTTATCCATGTGGTGTCACACAGATGGAACGGGCGTCCCTTCATTTTGGGGGCGGTCTATATATTGATGATTATGACGTTATGGCTGGTCCTGCTGATTGCGATATTGGGACTGATGGAAAATTGGATCGGGTTCAGGCGCCGCTTTGCCGTGACCACGAAGCTGGAGGAAGACTGATGGAAGTAGTATTACTGGAACGGGTTGAGAAACTCGGTCAAATGGGCGATGTCGTAACAGTGAAAAACGGCTATGCCCGCAATTACCTGTTGCCGCAGAACAAGGCGCTCCGGGCGAGCAAGGAAAACCTTTCGATATTCGAGGCCCAGCGCGCCCAGCTGGAAGCGGAAAACCTGAAACAGGCGAAGGAAGCCGAGAAGGTCGGCGAGAAGCTCGATGGGGAGGCCGTCACTGTCATCCGCGCCGCGTCCGAATCCAAGCAGCTTTACGGCTCGGTCAGCACGCAGGATATCGCGAAAGCCATCACCGCGGGCGGCTTCACGGTCTCACGCAAGCAGATCATCCTCGACAAGGTGCTGAAAACCCTTGGCCTGCATGACATCAAGGTGCGCCTGCATCCGGAGGTCATTGTCTCGGTCACGGTCAACATCGCCCGCTCGAACGAGGAAGCGGCCATTCAGGCCCGCGGCGAGAGCGTCGAGGAAGTCGCCGAAGCACGGCTTAACGAGCGCGACGAGGCTGTCGTCAATGTCTTCGAATCCACCGCCGATGTGGATGTCGAGGAACTGGAGCAGGTCGCCGCTGGTGAGATCGACCCCTCAGAGCTGGACGCAGAGCCGGAAGAGAAAAAAGACGACGCGTAATCCGCGCCGGACGGAAGAGGAAAAGCGGCGCCCGATGACGGCGCCGTTTTTTTTATCCCCGCAATCCACAGGCTGTGGATTTGTTTTTCTCGAAGTAGGCCTACCCTCTCGATTGAATTGTGCTAACATCTGCCCATGGAAACGCTCACACTGAATGATGGCCGCGACGACGGCGGAGAGACGGCCGGGCACGGCTATCGCACCGCGCCACATAATGTGGAAGCCGAGCAGGATCTGATCGGCGCCATCCTCGTCAATAACGACGCGGCGGCGAAGGTTTCCGACTTCCTCAAGCCCGAGCATTTTGCCGAGGATGTCCATCGCCGCATCTATCAGGCCGCCATCACCCTGGTCGAGCGCGGGGAAATCGCCGACCCGGTGACGCTCAAATCCTATTTCGATCGCGACAGTGCGCTGGCCGACATTGGCGGATCGCAGTATCTCGCCCGTCTCGCCGCCTCCGCCACCACCATTATCAATGCGGAGAATTACGGGCGGCTGATTTATGACCTCGCCATGCGGCGGGAGCTGATCCTCCTCGGGGAGGAAATCGTCAATATCGCCTATGATTCGGAACTGGAGGAAACGTCGCAGTCGCAGATCGAGAATGCCGAGCAGAAACTCTTCTCCCTCGCCGAGAACGGATCCCATGAAGGCGCGCTGATGCCGGTGCGCATGGCCGTCGATGACACCCTCAAATCGATTGAGGAGGCGTTCCAGCGCGATGGCAACCTTGTCGGCGTGACCACGGGACTGAAGGACATGGACGGCAAGCTTGGTGGCCTGCACAAGTCGGATCTGCTGATCCTTGCCGGACGTCCTTCCATGGGCAAGACCTCGCTTGCCACCAATATCGCCTATAATGCCGCCAAGGCCCATCATGCCAGCGGCGGCAAGGAAGGCGCGGTGGTCGGTTTCTTCTCGCTAGAAATGTCCGCCGAGCAACTGGTCGGCCGTGTCCTCGCCGAGGCGACCGAGATCAGTTCCGAAAAACTCCGCCGCGGTGACCTGACCGACGATGAATTCGCCAACAAGCTAGTGCCGCAGAGCGCGCTCATCTCCGAGTTGCCGCTCTATATCGACGATACCCCGGCGCTCTCCATCGCCGCGCTCAGGACCCGGGCGCGACGGCTCAAGCGCAGCCATGGCCTCGGCCTTATCGTCGTCGACTATCTGCAGCTCATGAAGGGCTCCGGTCGGCGTCAGGATAACCGGGTCCAGGAAATCTCCGAGGTGACCCAGGGGCTTAAAGCCGTCGCCAAGGAACTCGACATCCCCGTCATCGCCCTGTCGCAGTTGTCCAGACAGGTAGAGAACCGTGATGACAAGCGGCCGCAGCTTTCGGATTTGCGCGAATCCGGCTCCATCGAGCAGGACGCCGACGTCGTCATGTTCGTCTATCGCGAAGCCTATTACGAGGAACGCAAAGCCCCGACCGAGGGGACGCCTGAACATGCGGACTGGCAAGACCGCATGTCGCGGCTGCATAACCTCGCCGAGGTGATCATCGGCAAACAGCGCCACGGACCGATCGGCATCATCAAGCTGCATTTCAAGCCGGAGTTTACCCGCTTTGGCAACTATATTTCCGAAGACTACCTGCCGGAACATCATTAGGAGGTTCGGTGAGTATGGAGCGGAAACTGGCCGGGGCGCATCTGACGATCAATCTCGGGGCCTTGCAGGAGAATTACCGGTTGCTGAGGGACAAGGCCGCCCCCGCTGAATGCGCGGCCTCGGTCAAGGCGGATGGCTATGGCCTCGGGATCGAGCGGGTCGGCCCCGCCCTCTATGCCGCCGGATGCCGCCGTTTCTTCGTCGCACTGCCGGCGGAAGGGATTGCGCTCCGCCGGCTTCTACCGGACGCGAAAATCCATATCCTCGCCGGGCTGCTGCCAGAGACCGAAGAAATCTATCTCGAACATCAGCTCGACCCGGTGCTCAACTCGCTCCATGACGTTCGCCGCTGGGCTGCCTTCGCCAGGGAAACAGGTAAGACGCTTCCGGCTCTGCTGCATCTGGATACCGGGATCACCCGGCTCGGGATGCTGGAGGCGGAGATAAAGGCACTCGCGGCGGAACCGGACCTTCTCGGCAATCTCCATATCGAGTTCCTGATGAGCCATCTTTCCTGCGCCGATATGCCCGCGCATCCGCTCAACCGGGAACAGCTCGAAAAACTGAAATATTTCCGCGACCTGCTGCCCGCCCCGCTGAAGGAGGCGCCATTATCACTCGCCAATTCCTCCGGGGTTTTTTTAGGGCGCGACTATCATCTTGACATGGTACGCCCGGGCATCGCGCTCTTTGGCGGCAACCCGGAACCCGGCAGGCCCAACCCGATGGCCGAGGTTGTGCATTTGCAGGGGCGAATCCTGCAGGTTCAGGACGTTGACAGCGAAATTGGCGTTGGCTATGGTGCGACTTTCCGAACCGAGAAATCGAGCCGGATCGCCACCGTTTCTGTTGGCTATGCGGACGGCTATTTCCGCGCCCTTGGCAACAAGGCAGAATGTGCAGTGAATGACGTTAAAGTACCGGTTATAGGGCGCGTTTCCATGGATATGATTACCATCGATGTCAGCAGGGTTGCCAAGGAGGACTGCCAGCCCGGCGGTTTTGTCGACCTGATCGGCGGCGCGGTGCCGCTTGATGATGTGGCGGCCCATGCGGAGACGATTCCCTACGAGATTCTCACCGCGCTCGGGAACCGCTATTATCGTGAGTATCTGGAAGGCGCGGGCTGACATCATGGAAAAGAACTTTCTTGCCACCATCGGGCGCGTTTTCCTCTCCTTCATGGCCGCCGTCGGCCGGATCACGGTCTTTACCGCCAAGGGCCTGCGCCATTGCGTGACCCCGCCCTTCTATCTCCGCCTGATCGGCAAGCAGATGATGGATATCGGCTATTACTCCCTGCCGGTTGTCGGTATGACGGCACTCTTTACCGGTATGGTGCTGGCGCTGCAGATCTATGTCGGCTCGTCGCGCTTCAACGCCGAGAGCGCGGTCGCCACCATCGTCGTTATCGGCCTCACCCGTGAACTTGCGCCGGTGCTCTCCGGCCTGATGATCGCCGGGCGCGTCGGCGCCGCCATCGCCGCCGAGATCGGCACCATGCGGGTGACCGAGCAGATTGACGCGCTTGTCACCCTCTCCACCAACCCGTTCAAGTATCTGGTGGCGCCGCGGCTGATCGCCGGTCTGGTGACCCTGCCCTTCCTGGTACTGATCGGCGATATCATCGGTGTCTCGGGCGGCTTCCTGGTGGCGACAGAGAAGCTCGGCTTCAACGCCAGCAACTATCTCAACAACACCTTCGAGTTTCTGGAGATCAGCGACGTGGTCTCCGGCCTGATCAAGGCCGGCGTCTTCGGCTTCATCGTTTCGCTTATGGGCTGCTACCATGGCTTCCATTCGACCGGCGGCGCTCAAGGGGTCGGCAAGGCGACAACGAACGCGGTCGTCTCCTCCTTCGTGCTGATCCTGATCAGCGACTATTTCCTCACCGTCCTGCTCATCGAATGAGATCATGAGCGACACGCCGAAAATCGAGCTGAGGAACGTCTGCAAGGCCTTTGGCAAGAAGGTTGTTCTGGATAACCTCAACCTTTCCATTGCGGACGGGGAATCGCTGGTGGTCATCGGCGGGTCCGGCACCGGCAAGTCGGTCATGCTGAAATGCATCCTCGGCCTGTTGAAACCCGACAGCGGCCAGATTTTCATCGACGGCGAAGAAATCACCAACCAGTCCACCCAGATGCGCGAAAAAATCCTGCTGAAAACCGGGATGCTGTTCCAGTATGCCGCCCTGTTCGACAGCCTCACCATCTGGGAGAATGTCAGCTTCGGCCTGATGCAGGCCCATGGCATGGGACGGAAAGAGGCGAAGGAAATCGCGATTGAGAAGCTCTCCCTCGTCGGCCTCGGTCCCGAGCTCGCGGACAAGACCCCGGCGGAGCTTTCCATCGGCATGCAGAAGCGGGTTGGCCTCGCCCGCGCCATCGCGGCGGACCCGGAGATTATCTTCTTCGACGAGCCAACAACCGGTCTCGATCCGATCATGGGCGACGTCATCGACAATCTGATCCGCGACTGCACCCGGGACCTCGGCGCAACCACGCTGACCATCTCCCATGACATGGAGAGCGCGCAAAAAATTGCAGACCGTATCGCGCTGCTTTATAAGGGGAGCGTGGTCTGGGCGGGCCCGGCCGATAGCATCGAGACCTGCGGCGATCCTTATGTGACGCAGTTCGTCAATGGCGATGTCGATGGCCCGATCAAACTGGATATTTTAAAACCTTGATATTTTTGGGCTATTTGCCCTTTTTGAGACTTTTTACGGCACGAGCCGAAACAGATTAGACGGAAAGCTGAATGGCGCGACCCAGCGAACAATTCACCTGCCAGAGCTGCGGCGACACCTACCGGAAATGGCAAGGGCGCTGCGATTCCTGCGGCGAGTGGAACAGCCTGCTGGAAAGCACCGGCGATGTGGCGGTGCCAAGCGGCCTGACCAGCGGCAAAGGCCGTAGCGTCGCCTTCACCGCGCTCAATGCGGATATCTCTGAATACAAGCGAACCACCAGCCAGATTGGCGAGCTCGACCGGGTGCTGGGCGGCGGGTTCGTGCCCGGCTCCTCCATCCTCATCGGCGGCGATCCGGGCATCGGCAAATCGACGCTGCTGTTGCAGGCGGTCGCAAAAATGGCGCTCGCGGGCTCCTCTTGTATTTACATCTCGGGGGAGGAAGCGACCCAGCAAATCTCCATGCGGGCGCAACGTCTCGGCCTTGCCGATGCGCCGGTGCAGCTGGCCTCCGCCAATTCCATCCGCGACATCATCACCAGCGTCGAGAAGACGGAAACGCCGAAGCTGCTGGTTATCGATTCGATCCAGACCGTCTTTGCCGACAACCTGCCGAGCGCGCCCGGCAGCGTCGCGCAAGTCAGGGCCTCGGCGCAGGAGCTGATCCGCCTCGCCCGCAAAACCGGTCTCAGCGTCATTCTCGTCGGCCATGTCACCAAGGACGGGCAGATCGCCGGGCCCCGGGTGCTGGAACATATGGTCGATACCGTGCTCTATTTCGAAGGCGACCGCGGCCATCAGTTCCGTATCCTTCGCGCGGTCAAGAACCGCTTCGGTGCGACCGACGAAATCGGCGTCTTCGAGATGTCGGACCGCGGCCTGCAACAGGTGGAGAACCCGTCGTCGCTGTTTATCTCAAGCCCGGACAAGACGATCAGCGGCGCCTCGGTCTTTGCCGGAATGGAGGGGAGCCGTCCGCTGCTCGTCGAGATTCAGGGGCTGGTCGCCCCGACACCGCAGGCCACGCCGCGCCGCGCCGTGGTCGGCTGGGACGCAAGCCGCCTGGCCATGCTGCTGGCCGTGCTGGACACGCGCTGCGAGCTTTCCTTTTCCGGCAGCGAGGTGTATTTGAATGTCGCGGGCGGCCTTCGGGTGCAGGAACCGGCGGCAGACCTTGCGGTGGCGGCGGCGCTCATCTCCTCGGCGTCCGATATTCCGGTGCCGCCGGGCAGCCTTTTCTTTGGCGAGATCGGGCTTTCGGGCGAGGTACGCCCCGTCGGCCAGACCGATGCCCGGCTGAAGGAGGCGGCAAAGCTCGGCTTTACCACCGCCATCATTCCGGCGGGCAGCAAGGTCAAGGGCGGGACGGTGAAGATTATTGAGGTTGAGCATTTACGGGAGATCGTGTCTCTGTTTACCGAGACGAAAGCGGTGTCCCGGGCAGTATAGAGCAGAGTAAAGAGTAGGACTATCCATGGAAAACATGCCCATACAGGGGACCGATGCCGTTATTCTGGTCATCCTGCTGATTTCGGCGATCTTTGGTTTCATTCGTGGTTTCGTAAAGGAAACCCTGTCTGTGGCCGGCTGGATCGGAGCGGTTTTCCTCAGTCTTTACCTCTTCCCGCTGTTGCAGCCGATCGCGCAGGGCTTTATCCTCAACCTGCTGATTGCAGATATTTTGACCGGTGCGGTGATTTTTATTCTCTCTTTGGTCATTTTGTCCTATATCAGCCATGCGATATCGGAAAAGGTCAAGGCTTCGAGCCTGGGCGCACTGGACCGCTCCCTTGGGATATTTTTCGGCATCGCGCGCGGCGTTGTCCTGCTCGGGATTGCCTGGCTGATTTTTGTCCAGTTCATCCCGGAAAAGGACCGGCCCGACTGGGTATTGCAGGCAAAGATGCTGCCCCTGATTGAGGGCAGCGGCGAATTTGTCGCCCGGCTGTTGCCGCCCGACATGCAGGAGAACCTGAATATTTCGAGAGAAAGCGACAAGGATACCGTGGATCGCCTCAAAGAGAAATATGACGCATTGCCCGACGATGTGAAGGATGGCGTCGAAAACACCGTCGAGGGCGCGAAGAATCTCCTCGACAAGGGCTATGATGATCAGGCCCGCCAGCAGATGGAAAACCTCAGCAAGAGCACCGCACAGGAAAAACCCAAATGACAGAGCCCTCCGCCGACCGCATTTCGTGCAATCCGTTTGATGATGACAAGCTGCATGAGGAGTGCGGGGTCTTCGGGATCTACGGCCATCCGGAGGCCGCCGCCCTCGCCGCCCTCGGCCTTCATGCGCTCCAGCATCGCGGGCAGGAGGCCGCCGGGATTGTCAGCCATGACGGCCGGCATTTCCATTCCCACAAGGCCATGGGCAAGGTCGGTGACAATTTCTCATCGGAAGAAGTGATCGGCAGCCTGAAGGGCAGCGCCGCGCTCGGCCATAACCGCTACGCCACCACCGGCGGCACGGTCCTTCGCAATGTCCAGCCGATCTTCGCCGATCTCGCCAATGGCGGCCTCGCTGTTGCCCATAACGGCAACCTCACCAACGCCTCCACCCTGCACCGCCGTCTGGTTCTGGAGGGCAGCATCTTCCAGTCGACCATGGACACCGAGGTTATCATCCATCTGGTCGCCAACAGCAAGAAAACACGGGTCGTCGATTGCCTGATCGACGCCATGTCGAAGATCACCGGCGCCTATTCCCTCGTCGCGCTGACCAGCAAGAAGATGATCGGCATGCGCGATCCGTTCGGCGTGCGGCCGCTGGTCCTCGGCAAGATCGACAACGCCTATATTCTCGCCTCGGAAACCTGCGCACTGGACATCATCGGCGCCGATTTTGTTCGCGATGTTTCTCCGGGCGAAGTTGTGGTGGTTGACGAGACCGGTATCAGCACCCATTTCCCCTTCTCCGCCCCGCCCAAGCGCTTCTGCATTTTCGAGCATATCTACTTCTCCCGCCCCGACAGCGTGGTCGAGGGGCGTTCGGTCTATGACGTGCGCAAGGATATCGGGCGGCAGCTGGCGACCGAAAATCCGGTCGAAGCGGACCTGATCATCCCTGTGCCCGACAGCGGCACCCCCGCCGCCATCGGCTATGCCGAGAAATCGGGCATCCCCTTCGATCTCGGTATCATCCGTAACCATTATGTCGGCCGCACCTTTATCGAGCCGACGGACCAGATCCGCCATCTCGGCGTCAAGCTCAAGCATAACGCCAACCGCGCCCTGATCAGCGGCAAGCGCGTCATCCTCGTCGATGATTCCATCGTTCGCGGCACCACCTCGACCAAGATCGTGCAGATGGTCCGCGAGGCCGGCGCGACGGAGGTGCATATGCGCATCGCCAGCCCGCCGACGACTCATAGCTGCTTCTACGGCGTCGACACGCCGAGCCGCGCCAAGCTGCTCGCCGCGCAATATGACCTTGACGAGATGTGCGCCTTCATCGGCGCCGACAGCCTCAATTTCATCTCGCTCGACGGCCTCTATATCGCCATGGGCGAAGAGGGCCGCAACGCGAAACAGCCGCAATATTGCGACGCCTGCTTCACCGGCGACTACCCGATCGAGCTGGTGGATAACGACACCGGCGCCGACAAGGAGCTGACCCTGCTCGCCGAGCGTTATTAATTTTTCAGTTTAACGAAAGATCCCATGTCCGGTAAATTGCAAGATAAAGTGGCGCTGATCACCGGCGCCTCAAGCGGCATTGGCGCCGAAGTCGCCAAGAAATTCGCCAGCGAAGGCGCGCATGTCATCCTCGTCGCCCGCTCCGTCGGCGGGCTTGAGGAGGTCGATGACGACATCCAGAATGCGGGCGGCAGCGCAACTTTGGTTCCGCTCGATTTGCTGGACACCGCCGCCATCGACGGCCTCGCCGCGCCGCTCTATGAGCGCTTCAAGAAGCTCGATATCTTTGTCGGCAACGCGGGGATGCTCGGCAAGCTGATGCCGACGCAGCAATATATCCCGGAGCTATGGGAGGAGGTCTTCCGCCTCAATGTCCATGCGAACCAGCGGCTGATCCGCGCCCTCGATCCGCTGCTGCGCCAGAGCGAGACGGGCCGTGCGCTTTTTGTGACCTCCTCGGTCGCCCATGAAAACAAGCAGTTCTGGAGCGCCTACGCCGCCAGCAAGGCCGCGCTTGAGGTGATTGCGAAAACCTACGCCCATGAGGTCGCCAAGACGAACCTCAAGGTGAACCTGATCGATCCCGGCCCGACCCGCACGCGCCTACGCGCCGTCGCCTACCCCGCCGAAAACCCGAACGACCACCCGCTACCAGAGACAAAAGCGCAGATGTTCCTTGATGCGGTGCTGAGTAAAGAGAATGGGACTGTGTTTGGGGGGTAGATATAGTTCTTCAATGGTTGAAATATATCACCTTTTAAAAATCGATATAATTGTAAATTATAAGTAATATGTTAATCATTTAGCCCTGATAATTGCTAAATCCGTGCGTTTGGTAAGGGCTTGAAATGGCACAATTCTTTGTGGAAAGGAAACTCCTGTACTCGCTAAAAAATGAAAGTGAGCGACATGAGTTCAGCGTCAGGATTATGCCGCCGAGGTATCTTGTAGAGGGGGAGAAATTCTTTGAACCGGGAGCCGAAACGGCTGTCTGCTCAATTGAATTCGACGGTATCGATGGACAAAACGATAAAACCTACGGTGCCGACTTACTTCAGGCATTAGAACTATCGGTAAACTCGGTCGAGCCGATGCTGAGGCGCCTCTCGAAAAAGTACGATTTATACTTCCCGTCCGGAGAGCCATACTTCGAAGACGATTAAAATCGGGCTTTTCATAAACCGCTCAAGGACAGAAAATGAAATATCCGGACGGGCAAGAGGTAAGGATGGGCGATCGGGTCGGATTGGGGGAAGATCGCGAGGGTATCGTCGTTTGCTCGATTGATACGGATGAATACAGCGACGCGCATCCAAGGGAGCAATGGGCATACCTCAAAACCGGCGCCGTGATCGAGTTTCCCTCCTTCGGCCTGATCCATTACGAGACCGCAGAGGACGACCTCCAACTCATCCGCCGCGCATAGCCGCCAAATATCGGCTTCAAAAATAATGCTTGCATATTACGTGAATGTTCACGTATTATGCACGCATGAAAACATTAAACCTTGCCCCACATACAGAACCAACCGTCCTTCAGTTCCTGGAAACAGCGTCCATGCTTGAGCGCAAGCTTGATCGCGTCCTGTCCTGCACGAAGGGGGTCAGTTTCAGCGAGTATCGCTTGCTGAAAACCCTGTCGCAGGCTGGCCCGTCCGGCTTGTCGCGGATCGATCTCGCCGATGGCGTCGGCCTCACCGCCTCGGCCGTCACGCGGGCGCTGAAGCCGCTCGAAAAGGTCGGGCTGGTGGCGACCGAACGAAGCGAGCGCGACGCGCGCCAGAGCCTCGCCGTCCTCACCCCCGCCGGGCGCGAGCTGCTGGCGGATGCGGGAAATATTCTCAGGGACAACCTCCGCGGCCTGCCCGTCAATGCCCTGAGCGGCCAAAAAATCGCCGAGTTCGAAACCCGCCTCGGCGAGTTCCGGCATAAGCTCTAACCCCTCCTCCGCGTACGGGTTTGCCCGTGCGCGGGAGAGAATGGGGTGAAAGCTTGGAGATTAAAGTCGCATCCTATATCAATTTCGTGCGTTGGTTGTAGACTCCCAAATCGAGCATATAGTATAATCTTACAAATCGTCGATATTTGGTTCCGTATTGATAAACATCAAACGGCGAAAATCACCATAGAACTAAACTACTACTACCAAGATTGCGAGAGGTATTGAGACCATGACATTCAATATTGCCGAAGCCATTGATCTCGACCAACCAGAGCCATTTCATTGTCCATATTGTGGACAGCATTCAACGCTTAGAGATGGTAACAATTATAGTACCCGACAAAATGTATTAAGATTAGATGGATCAAAACATGGTCCTATTGGCATATCTATTGCTGCAGCAACTTGCTTAAATCCGGATTGTGGAGAAATAAATTTAGGGATTTCTTTGGAAAAGGTCGATTATAGGGACGGCGGTTGGAGATTTGAGGGGCTAATCAATCAGTGGACAATTCTACCGGAGTCATCGGCGCGACCTCAGCCAGACTTTATTCCTGACCCGATAAGAAAATCATATACGGAAGCTTGCCGAATAAAAGAACTGAGCCCCACAGCTTCGGCAACCTTATCGCGCCGCTGCCTGCAAGCAATGATCCACGATTTTTGGGGTATTGATAAAGGAAATCTCTACAAAGAAATTGAAGCACTGCCAGACGAAGTATCTCAACAAACCATAGAAGCAATTCACGCAGTTAGGGAGATTGGTAACATAGGAGCCCATATGAAACTGGACACTAACACTCTTGTGGATGTTGATGCCAATGAGGCTGCCGCAATGATTGACCTGATCGAGTTACTATTTGATGGTTGGTATGTCGACCGTCACAACAAGTCGGAAAGACTGCGTAAAATGACCGAAACAATCGCAAAACGCTCTGGTAGAAAAGACGGCACCGACGTCGAGACAACTACCGAAGTAACTGAGTCTCACGACTAACCCTTATCCGCATAAGGATTCTTCCCCGTCCTTGGGAAAATGCGGATCGGGACGGCGGGGAGGTTGAAGTCTTCGCGGATGCCGTTGGCGAGGTAGCGCAAGTATGATTCCGGCAGCTCCCCGCGCGCCGACATGAACAGCGAAAAGGTCGGCGGGCGCGCCTTCACCTGGGTCATATAGCGGATTTTCAGGCGGCGGCCCTTGGCCATGGGCGGCGGATGCTGCTCCAGCATGATCTCCAGCCAGCGGTTCAGCCGCGCGGTCGAGATGCGCGTGTTCCAGAGCTCATACACCTCCAGCACCGCCGGGAGCAAATTCTCCACCCCGCGCCCCGAGAGCGCCGAGAGGGTGATCACCGGAATGCCGCGCACCTGCGGCAGCGAGATCGAGAGCCGGTCGCGAATGAGTTTCAGCGTGCCCTGCCGGTCCGTCACCGTGTCCCATTTGTTCACCGCGATGACCAGCGCCCGCCCCTCCTCGATCACATGGGCGGCGATGGTCAGGTCCTGTTTCTCGAAAGTTTCCTCGGCATCTATCAACAGCACAACGACTTCCGCCATGCGAATGACGCGGAGGCTGTCGGCGACCGAGAGTTTTTCGAGCTTCTGCTGCACCCGCGCCTTTTTGCGCAATCCCGCCGTATCGACGAGCTTGACCTTGCGCCCCTCATACTCCCATTCGACGGCGATGGAATCGCGGGTGACCCCGGCCTCGGGCCCGGTCAGCATCCGCTCTTCGCCGATGAGGTAATTGACCAGCGTCGACTTGCCCGCATTCGGGCGGCCGACAATGGCGAGCTGCAGAGGCTTTTCGGGTTCGTCTTCCGCGCCCTCCTCCGCCTCTTCCGTTTTCTCATAGGGGAGCAGCGCGTCGAACAGTTCGGCCATCCCCTCCCCATGCTCGGCGGAGATGCCGACGGGCTCGCCAAGGCCGAGCGAGAAACTTTCCATCAGGCCGGTCTCTCCCGCCTTGCCCTCGCATTTATTGGCGACGAGAATGACCGGCGTTTTCGACCGCCTGAGCCACCCTGCAAAATGCTCATCCAGCGGGGTGACGCCCGCCTTCGCATCGATCAGCATCAGGACGACATCGGCCTCATTGAGCGCGATTTCCGTCTGGCGGCGCATCCGCCCCTCCAGGCTGTCGTCGAATTTCTCCTCCAGCCCCGCCGTGTCGATGATGCGGAAATGAAGGTTGCTGATGCTCGCCTCGCCTTCGCGGCGGTCGCGGGTGACCCCCGGCGTGTTATCGACAAGCGCCAGCTTCTTGCCCACCAGACGGTTGAACAGGGTCGATTTGCCGACATTCGGACGGCCCAGGATCGCAGCGGTAAAGGTCATTTTTTATTCTTTGCTTGCCGCGCGCAGGGCCACAAGGTCGGCGTCATCGGTCAGGATATAAAGCGTGTTGCCGGCCACCACCGGCGGGATCGAGGCCGGGTCCGACAGTTCCATCCGGCCGAGGACTTCCCCGTTATAGGGGGAAACCGAAACCGCAAGCCCGTAGTTGGACACGAGGATCAGCCGGTCGCTGGCCAAAATCGGGCCGGTCCAGATGATCAGGTCGCGCTTGTCCTCCGGATCCTCATACTTGCCGAGGGGGCGCACCCAGCGGATCAGGCCGTTGCGCCGCGACATGCAGACCAGATCGCCATCGGTCGAGACGACAAAGAGGAAATCGCCCGCGATCCAGGGGGTCTGCAGGGTCGAGATTTCCTGGTCCCACAACCGGTTGCCGGTGCGCAAGTCAACGGCGATCATGCGACCGGAGTAGCTGGCGGCATAGACAACCCCGCGGTCGATGACCGGGAAGGCGTTGATATCGGTGAGCGAGGTGAGCGAGCTGTAGAGGCGACGTCGGACAAGCTGGTCGCTCCAGGCCTGCTGCCCGTTGGCGGCGCGAAAGGCGTATAGCTCGCCGCTGGCGAAGGGGACGACGACCGTGCCGTTGTCATAGGCCGGGCTCGCCGCGCCAAGAAGGCCCGTCGTTTCGATCCCGCCCTCGAAATTCCAGTTGATCTCGCCGGTGGTCGCGTCGAGCGCGAAAATGCGGCTGTCGAAGGTGATGACGAATATCTGCCCCTCGGCAATGGTCGGCGCCGCCCGGAGCGGCACGCCAAGACCGGTTTTCCAGACAGTCTCGCCGCTTTCCCCGTCCAGCGCGACGATATCGCCATAGGAGGTGGTGGCGAAGACCCGGCCGTACTCAAAGCTGAGCCCGCCACCGATATTGCCTTCATCCTCGTCTTCCGGGGTCAGGTTGACCGCCCAGAGTTCCTTGCCGTCCTCCGCCGAATAGGCAGTGACTTCAGCGCTGGAATCCATCGCATAGACCTTGCCATTCGCAATAACGGGGGAGGAGAACATGCGGTTCTCGTCATCGGATCCGTCGCCGATGGAGACCCGCCAGGCTTCCTCAAGGTCATCGCCGAGTTCAAGGTGATAGAGCGCATGGGACGGAACGCCGCCTGCTTGCGGCCAGTTGGCATTTTCGTACGGCGGTGGAAGTCGCACTTCCAGATCGGCAAGGCCCGCATCGGCCTCCAATGTCTGTTCCAGCGACAGGATCGAGATGCGATCCCCGGGCAGTGGCGGTTTTTCCGGCGCGCCGAACCAGCTACAGGCGCCGAGGCCAAGAAGGGCCGCGCCCATCAGTGCCGGCCTCAAAAGGGGGCGGAGGACTGTCGGCATCAGGCGTTGGGGCATGCGCTTATGCCCCTTCCAGCGCGGCAAGAAGCTGGCTCACCCGGCCCTTGATATCCTCCGGCACGCCCGCGTCATTCTGGATAATCGTCAGCACTTCACGGGCCCTCGAAATCTCGCCATCCTTGATATAGGTCAGCGCCAGCAGCTCGTTGGCCGACGCATTGAACAGGCCGCCCGGTTCGCTCAGGTCGGCAATCCGGTTGCGGACGTCATCGGTAGTGCCGTTGTCGAGAAGGTAATATCCCGCCATCAGGTCGGCAAGCGCGCTGAATTCGGGATCCACGGAACTGTCTGCCGCCAACGCGTCATACACCTGGAGGGCCTTGTCCCCCTGTCCGGCTTCAAGGAAGGCCGCCGCCTCCCGCAGGCTGGCGAGCGGACGGTATCCCGAGTTCCCACTTTCGGCAAGCCCGGCAAAGGCCGCCGCAGCCTCGCCCGGTTGATCATTCGCCATCAGCGCCGCGGCGGCACCAAACTCGGCCCCTTGCGTGCGCGACTGGCTCTGAGTGTAATTCTGCCATCCGACATAGCTGCCCGTTGCCACGACAATCAGAACCGCGAGGCCGATGACATATTTGCCATAGGCCTTCCAAAGTGCCAGTGATTTTTCCTTCCGGACATCCTCATCGACTTCGTTAAAAATATCGGCCACAAAAAACTCCAGTTCCGCCCTTAGAAATTGCGTGCAAAATAAACCGCCGGGGCGATTTAAGCAAATGTTGTCTCGCTATCCGCCAAATTTTTGATATTTTGACTGAAACAGCCCTCCTATCGCTGTCAAGGCGGGCGAAATTATGACGATGGAGGCGAAAAGTCATGGCCGAAGGACAAATCCTGCAGCTCGTCGCCCTGCTCATGGTGCTTTTTCTGGTGCTGCCGGGCTTTCTCTACTACACGCGCCGCGCCGGCAAAGCGGCATTGTTGCGCAACATCGCCATTTGGCTGGCGGTGGCGCTGGTCATCGCGTTCCTCTACAAGACCTTCGGCGGCGGGTAGAGGCGCGCTTCCGGCATGGCGCGAGTGGGTATGCTCGGGCTCTGCCGGATATGCTCAGGAAAAAAGACGCCGGGTCCGCGCCTGCATTTGTTCGCCGCCCCTGGCCGGGGGACAACCTTCATCCGCAGAGTAACTTTCCAGCGGTGGCACGCGGCGGACGGCTCATGCGCGACCCCCATTGATTTCGATGGAGATTTATGGCGCGGCAAATTTCGTCCGAGGGGTCCCACCTGGGCGTCCAGTCAATCGAGGGGGAACCGGTTGGTCTTTTCGCTTGGAGAATAAGTTCCGGTCCACTCCGATATCGACGATGCTGATTTGTAACCCGGCACAGGACTTCCTGATTATCCGCAAGGCGCCATATTTAAGCGTCCTCTAAGTTTGCCCCAATTCCGGTGGTGCCGTGTCCGCGACAAGCGCTTTTATCAACACCATCAACATCGCTATATAAAGGGAATTTGATACCCAATCCGTCCTTTACCTCCGTAAAAGTCCCCCGAAAACCGGGGAAGAAGCGGTTGTTAAATCCAATTCCTTCTAGCCCGTTGATTATACCATATGCGATGGGCATATGCAATAACTCTAATGGAGAAAAGACGCCAATCGGCGTTTCCTGTGCAACTGCTTTTCCCATTAGGATAAAATTCTTTACATCGCGGCTGCGGATATTAAAATCGCATCCGATAAAGACATCGCAAGCTGTTCAATCCAAACGCTTACCCCAATAGATTGCCGGGGCCAAAAAGAAAG
>TARA_R110001606_G_scaffold162253_1_pt1 | contig 18532 bp, 19 predicted proteins | sample TARA_R110001606 | Tara Oceans TARA_R110001606 (sample SAMEA4398315) | marine metagenome | biome: Polar Biome; feature: [SRF] surface water layer (ENVO:00010504); material: water (ENVO:00002006), including particulate matter (ENVO:01000060) such as... | depth 5 m | reverse complement strand
ATTATCACTGCCCACTAATTACATTGCTTTATAGTTATGAAAATGAAACGTTTACATTAGAACAATTTGATGAGCTTTTTTTACTTTGGCAAAATTATATTGTTGATATGAGAGACTACTTTGAAGATAACTACAAAAAGCCTTGTGATTTTCTTAATGATGAACAGCTTAAAATTATGACCCAAGGCTCGTAATCTTTTATACCAGTTTTTGGGCACGCTGATAACTCTCGGGCGTGCCTATATCCATATATTCATTATCTACGATCCACCCTTGCATTTTTCCAATCATGTTAGGCACTATGTCTTTGCTTAAATCATAAAATTTATCTTCTTTTAATTCTTTAAAATACCGCTCATAAACAGAATTAGAAAAAACAAAGAGTGCTCCGCTTGCGATATTTCCAGGAGGGTTAGCTACTTTCTCATGAAATTCATGGATGACATTATTGGTGTCCATAACTACAATACCGCATTGACTCGGTTGACATGAAGTAAACAGTAGTAGTGACACATCTACGTTGCCCGGTTTAGTGTTATGAACGTGAATTAAGCCTTTTAAATCACTGAGGCAGAAATTATCAGCATGGATCACAATCACTTGTTCATCTTTCCAAAAGTGAGCATTTTTAATTAATGTGCCGCCAGTACCAAGTAATGTACTTTCTTTAACAATGGTTATTTTATTTCTATAGGGCGATTGGCTGATGTAGCTTTCGACCTGCTCAGCTAGATAATGGACGTTAATTAGTATTTCAGATACACCTAAATTATCTAGCTTCTCTAACCAGTAAGATAGAAGAGGGCGTCCGGAGATTGGCACTAAACATTTTGGAATTGTATTAGTCAAAGGTTTTAACCGAGTGCCTAATCCTGCTGCTAGCAATATCGCTTTCATATATTTTTGAATGACTCCAGTACTCGTTGCTGGAGCGTGTTAAAAGACAGTGGCTGATTTCCTAGTGTATCTACTTGGCAAGCGGCTGCAATACTTGCAATATAAAATGCCTGCCACGGTGTTGCACCTGAGCACAAAGCAAGGCTACTGGCAGCTAAGAAGCAATCACCAGCTCCCGCAGGATCAACCGCATTACGGTTAATCGCAGGAAGCATATCATTTTCCCATTGGCCATTTTGATCTGGTAGATGGATAAAAATACCTTCTCCCGCAAGGGTAATAACCAACGACATCGGATTAGCTTTTTCACACAGTTTTTGCGCTAAAATAGGTAGACCATCATCAATGTTATTCAGAGCAACACGGACTTCTTTTTCTGTTGGTGTTATTAGCATCATATCTTTATAACGGGCAATGTCACCAACTTGAGAAGAGGTTTGACTGTCTGCGACAACACGTACATTGTTTTCTTTGCATAAAGCAATGACTTTATCGACCAGAGTTTGAGGTAATAATCCATAATTAAAATCAGAAAATACCAGTAAATCGAAGTTGTTAATACTACTTTCAAGTTGCATGTATAAATCGGTTTGAATTTCTTTAGAAATTTTATGCTGTCGAACTTGATTGACCCTTAGAAGTGTTTTATTCCCAGCTCTATATCGTGATTTTAATGGTGTAGGGCGACTGCCATCATCGAAAAGTATAGTATCAATATTGTATGCGTTAATATGATTTTTTACGTAATCAGCTTTATCATCTTTGCCAAGTACCGAGAAAAGCGTAACTTGATTAGCTCCTAGCCCTTTTATATGACCTGCTGTAATTGCTGCTCCGCCTAAAAATGTATCCGTTCTATCTGGTGTCATCACTATGGTAGGATCCTCCTGAGATAAGCCTACCGCAGTACCTTGGATATATTCATCGACGATTATTTCGCCAATTACAGCAACACGGTTTTCACGAAATTGAGAGAATACCGTGTTGATTGATTGATAATCAAACTGATGCCTTGTTGCATAACTTTGGCATTTTTTGTAATCAAAGTTATGACCATGGCTTATTGTTCTTGTAATATATTGTTCGGAATTAGATTCGAACTCACCAGAGCCAAAAATAAGTCTGCCTCCATACTTGTGCAAGACTTCGTATTCAGGATTGTCTTTTTCTTCAAACTCTTTACCTTTTACAACAGCATAAGGTCTGTATTTTTCTATAATAGAGCTGCAGTTTTTTTCAGTTAAAAACGCTTCATCAACACACTCAAGCGATTTAACCATCTCTAAGCGATGTAATTCTGACACCCTACTTCTTATTGGCATGTTGCTATCACTATTTACAGCAACTATAAGGTAATCACCGCATTCTTTAGCGAACTTTAGCAGCCTAATATGCCCAGGATGGAGTATATCGAAATTGCCGATGACTAAAACCGTTTTTCTTTTCACTATATGACCTTAATTTTCTTGGCAGTAATCGTTTATGGTATCTTCAATAGATTGATATAGTAATGTATTGCTTAGAGTATTATACGCCTCAAGGGTTCCATACTTATTTGGAGTAACACCTTTTGAGAGTGCACTTACAGGTGTAATTAAAGATGAGTTTAAGTCTAATTTACTCGCAAGCGTTCTTAAAAAAACATAATAGCTTAGATCTGATTTTCCACTAATTTGAAAAAAACCTTTCTTTTTATTTTGGATGATCAGTTTTAAAAGTGTTGAAAAAAATTGAATTGATATTGGTGCAAAGTAATGGTCATTGAATGCATTAAACACCTGTTTTTTGTTAAGAGATTCGATCATGCCTTCAATTAAAGGGTATGGGCGATAAATAATTTTAGATGGTCTAATAATACTCGCATTAAAACTATTTTCGAGGATATAGTTTTCAACCTGAAGCTTTTGCTGTCCATAATTTGAGCAGGGTGATTTAATCCCATCCCATACACTGTATGCTGATTTACAATCAAACACATGATTAGTAGATATAAAAACAACAAAACAGCCGAGTTTATTTACTTTTTCAAGTAATAATTTAGTTCGCTGTACATTTACGAGTAGGGTAAGTTCAGGCTGCAGTTCGCATTGTTTAATGGATGTTATACTGGCAAGTATAATTACAGTGCTGATTTTATACTCAACAATCGCTTTTTCAATTATGTTAAAACTATCTAGCTGGAGTAAGTCGAAGTAAATAGCTTCGCTATTCTCTTTTCTAGAGGTATAAAAGTAATCGGGATTTTTATCACGTAGATAACGACCAACAACAGAATCACCGCCAATTATTAATGTTGGGTTATCTATATTCATGAGTTATTAATTGGATCTAATTGTGGGTTGATAGAAATTAATGCGCGAGTTATTTTTCGTTCATCGAGGTCGTTCAGCGCATTATTTATGTCATCTAATGAATAGCTAGCTGAGAGTAGTTTATCAAGAGGTAGATTATGCTCTTTGTATAAATTTACTAGTTTGGGTATATCAGAGTCTGGGTTCGAATTACCACCCCAGCTACCAGATATCTTTTTTCCACGATGAAAGGCGTGTGGCTCTAAGCTTATCTTTTCACCTTCTTTAGGGTGAGAGGCAAAAATACATTCACCTCCTTGCTCTTTTGTTATTTCAAAAGCAGCTTCTATGGAACGACATGTCCCCCCCGCCTCAACGGTATAATCACATCCGCCCGAAGTTAACTCTTTAATTTCTTCTAGGTAAGTTGGTGAATTTGCATTAAAGCAGTGAGTGGCACCTAAGGCTTTAGCCAACTCAAGCTTTTCAGGCTCAATATCAACAGCAATCAGTTTATTTGGTTTGAATAATGTTGTTGTGATCAGTGCACTTAGGCCAATACCGCCTAGACCGAATATGGCAATATTAGTGTCTTCTTTGGGCTTTAGTTGATTTAAAACTAGCCCGGCACCTGTTGGTAACGCACAGCCCAGCAGTATAGCAAGCTGTAATGGCATACCTTCTGGAAGCTTAACGACTCTATTTTCAGAAACAATGGATTCTTCAGAGAATGTAGTTACGCTACCAGCATTAATTTTAATGTCGTTGTATGTATAAATACCACCTGGGGCATCTATTCCTTCCCCCTTTATCCAACCAAGCACAACAATATCACCAATCGCGACCTTACTTACTTGCGGACCAATTTCTTTTACTTTTGCGACAGCTTCGTGACCTAATAAATGAGGTAAGTATTTATCTTCACCTCTAAGCCCTTTGGCTTCCATTAGTTGTGAGTGGCATAACCCAGTATAGATGATATCTACTTTTATTTGCCCTCTTATGAGTGTAGGAGCAACGAGGTTATCTATCACTCTTAAAGGCTCTCCTGTTTTAAATAACACTGCAGCTTTCATTTATGTATTTCCATTTAGTAAATATAATTATTTTGCGGAAGTCGATTTTTTATTTGCTCAACTTGTGACAAGGGGTAAGGTAGAAAGATTGGAGATGTATGAAGCTCACTCGCATCTTGTATAGTTTTATTTGCCATAACCTTGCCTATTTTTAAAGGATCTTCATCGACCCAGCCAAGAAATTTTTCACCTAAAAAATGAGCACAAAAGCTCGCTGCTGGACCCGTCCCTAAGATGTGGCAGGCTGGTAATTTTTTCAGCTGCTGTATTTTTAGATTAAATGATTCTAAAAGTGGCAGCTCATTTTTTATTGGGCTTGTCGCTTGTTTTGGGAAGGCATGGGTGTTTGATACTAAAACAGTAATTTCTTTATTTAATTGTTTGATAGGAAAGAATACGTTTTTAAAATGCTGATCAAGTAGTGTTTTTAATGTATGTTTTGTGAAATGTGAAACATGATCATAAATAGAAAAGTCCCATTCATTCTCAGCAATATTAGGCACTTGAATTACGGCTATGCCATTATTAGACAATAAGGCATTAATACTATCTAAAAATTGAGGTGGTGAGGTAATATGCTCTAAAACATGAATCAATGTAATTATATCAAAACGATGATCTATCTTACTTAAGTCGCCTTTAAAAAAAGAGGCAAGGTTATATTTCTGAGTTAAGTTTAACTGGTAATCACCCGATACATCATGTGCACTTTTAGTCCAGTTTGAATAACGCTGTGAAACAGCCTCTAACATTACACCGCTGCCAGTACCTATATCAATAAATTGAGCATTTGCGTGAGGCAAAAATTCCTCTGATATTTTTAGTATTTCACTACAACGAGTAAATGGGATATCTGCAGTAAAATTAAGCTGCTCTTTACCATTTTGAACTGAGTAAGGTCGATAGTGAGTGTAGATTTCATTTATGTTATTTAAATAATGAGCGTCTATATTCTTTTGGTAATGCTGGCAATGTTGGCATTGGAAAATATCAGCAGTAAAACTTACGTTTCGACAATCAGATGCAATTGGTTTATTAATATGTAACATATCCACACTTGAGGATATTTTATTATTACAAATGATACATTTCACAAGCTATAATCCTTAAAGAATGTCTTCTAATATTTTTGTTTGAAAATGCGTTTCAATTAAATAACATTCTATTTTTGCTATGGTGTTTTCTTCATCTAAAATATGTGCTTTATCCGCAAATTCCCTTCTTTTATATATTTCTGAAATAAAGACATTACCAATAATAAAACACCATTTAATTCTAGTCATTTGAAAAGCGGTTATAAATTCTCTTTTGTTTTTAGTTAAAAAACCAAATAACGGCAACTCTTTAATAATGCTTATTTTATCAATAGGCACAGGGATTTGAGGTTGAGAGAAAAAATCGGCTGTAAGTTTCCAAAGTGAGTCGATGCCAGCATACTCAAAATCATAAAAATAAAGCTCATTGTGATCAATTAAAATATTATGAAAACCGAAATCTGAAGGCGATAAGTAATTGCAGTCAAGCGACATTTGCCCATTAAGTTGACGGTTGTCTTTTTGTACTTTATAAAAAAAAGGCATTATTTTATTTTCAACTAAACTTAAAAAAGCTGATGAAATAACCTCTTGCTTTTGAATTATTGAAAAACGATTGGTAACAAGTAATTCAAAGTCAGCTAGTTTTTTTACTGCATCTTTTGCATTTATTATCTGTAATTGTTGCTGCTGAGAGTTACAATTAACAATAAAACTAAATGCACTTTTTATATTTTGTTCTGTTGGTTGAGTTACTTTCTCACCAGGTAGTTTTGACATAAGTAAATAACCCAACTCAATATCGCAGGCAATTGGTGTAGCTGTGTTATTTTTTTTATATTGGGTTAGTGCCTTTAAAAATGAAAATTCTCGCTCACATTTAGCTTTATAATCATTGTTCTTAGTAAAAAATTGCTTAAATATATACTCATTCTCACTATCTCTAACATTAAACACACGACTATTTGCACCGCCTGAAATTTCATTTATATGACAGGGAGCTTTTAAATGCTTATATAAAAAATCGTTCATTTAATTATTTAACACACAAAGCAAGTAAATAGTGTGCCATAGGATAAAAGCCTGTATGGACAACTTCATCATTCATAGAAAATAAAAACACATGCTTAAAATGCTTATCACATAGCGCTTTAAATTCATGGCCAGATTTACAATTGATATGGCCTGCTTTACTTGCTGGTGATGCATATTGTTGAGATTCTAACGATGGCATACCTAAAATGACAACCCCGTCATTGTTGAGCGATAGTTTTATATTATTGATAAATGTATCTTCAAATTTTGCAGGAATATGTTCAAGTACATCTAAGGAATAGGCCGAATCAAATGTGCTCTTAAATGGCTTCTCTAAAATATCATGTACAACAGGGATTAATGGCCATTTAACAGAGTTACGTTTAATAATATCTTCGATAAAACGAGGCTCTATATCGGCAACGGTTAGTTCCTTAACTTCTTGTCTGACGACACGACTACCAAATGCATCACCACAACCAATCTCCACCGTTTTTTTATGTCCAGAGAGCATCTTTGATACAAATTTATATCGTGAAAGCATAATACCGAGGCGTCTTGGATCTAGATCCCACGTTCCATTACTCATTAGTCCCAACTTTGATTGCTCTGTTTCGTCTAAAAAGTCATGGTAGTCTTCTATATAAGTTGGTTCTTGGTTATCCATAATAATTACTCATTTGTTGAAATTGAGGTAAATGCACCAAATTGCTCTGGCATATAATTGATCGTTTTAAGGATGGCTGTATGTAATTCGCCTCTACAGACTGTTATATCGGCATCAACATTTCTATCTGTTAGGTTTTTATTTTTATTCGATACAGTTAATGAAAACGTCTCGAAAGCATAGGGTTTTTCAAAATCTAATTTTTCTGTAATATCTTCATATTGCAGAGGGTATTCCCATTTTAAAAAACGTTGGCGAGCAATTTTTTCTAATCGAATTAAGTCATATTCATCAACATAAGAGCGATACTTTCTATTATTGTTTAATGTTTTTTCAAGATTAAAGCCTGTAGTATCCCCGATGATCCCTTGCCAATTTTGACCATGATTAATCGTCTCAGCAAGTAAAATATCATGCCATCCTATTTGTAAAAATGAGGTAACCAGTTGAAGTGTTTGTTGAGGGGTTGCATGGAGTTGTTCTAACTTTATCGCTAGGCTCTTACTGTTTTCACATCCAGTTAGATCGCTTCCAGCATATAAGAAATGTCTAAAGCATGACTCAACCGTAGATCTCCCTAACGATATTTCATAGTCAGGTAACTTTTGCAAGTCATTGCAATGAGCAAGAGACATCCTAATAAAAGACGCGATAGGATCTCTTACTGAATGGCAAACTAATAAGTGATTGAACTCGTCATACATTTTCCTCATTACAGTATAATTAGGAGTATGTAATTGATAAAAAATAACTTTTTTATCTGAAGTGTTAATGCCTAGAAGCTGATAGATAATAATATGAATAGCTATAAATCGAATGTTGAATGCTTTAGGCTTATTTTCTAACTCTAAAATAAGCGCTTCTTTAAACTTTTCCTTATCTAAATTTAGTAACCCTGTTTGCGTTCTAGCCATATTATTATTAAAGTTAATATACTGGTTACTAACACATTGAGAGTAACTTTCAACAAATAGATTGTTAAAGTCTAAGATGAATTGTTCGGTAAATTCTTTATTTTCAAGATCCGCTGTATTAAAAATATGCTGAGCCAAGTTCATCATATAAGGGGGGAGGCTAATGACTTCTGGATGCCCATCAAGGAGTGAGTGGAGAAAAAAAGAGCCCCCTCTGCCATAGCATACTCCGACCGCGACTTTAAAGTTCATATTACTGACCTGCTTGTTGAGGATTGATTTTTGTTAATGTATTAATACGCGCTACTAATATATCGAAAGCGTGCTGTAGATGATTCAAGTCGTCTTTTTCCCAAATAGTCATTTGAAGTTTACTATCATTAAAGAAAAAATCTTTTCCTATTTCTAAACCCGAACGCTTTGCTGTCCAAGATGAGCTCGCAGGGTTGTTTTCATCAATCATTTGGAAAATTATAGAGCGGGCCCCCTTAACAAAGCTAATACTGTAGTTAGGCCCACTAGACACTCCCATATTAATATAGGCTAGTTCGTACAGTGCCAAACGGACACAAAAGTCCATTGAAGCTTGGGGGCAGTGGATGTATTTTTTTAACCTGTCGTCAGGTTTTTCAGTGCTTTGATATGTATCTCTTATAATCACAGGGCAATATATTGTCAAATCAAGTGAATCAAGGAATGCAGACCACTGAGCAATGTCACTATTTCTTTTTGGCTGCGCTTCGTATTCTCGAAGTGTTATTACGATGATCTTTTTATTATCGGGTAATGAATTTAAAAAAGATGCAGCAAGATTTTTACCTACTAAAGGTGCGCTGAGGACGCTCATATCATATTTCAAAGGTACACTTCTGAGTAATAGAGTGTTGATAGCAGGTGACTTTTTATTTGTATAATACGATTCAGGGAAGACGTTCTCTTTTGTTGCAAGGAAAATAAAAGCGTCCTCTTTAAAAGGAAATTCAGTAATAGATATGTAGCTAGGAACACAGGTAAAAACTGTTTTGACTATTTTCTCAATCCGCCATACGTAATCATCAGCATCATGAAATCGAAGTGTATTAAAGTTTTCACCGACTGTTGAACGATCGTGGACTAAAATAAATTGAATATGTGTTTTATGTTGCTCTATTCTCGCAATTTCAGCTAACACCACAAAGTTAATTACATCAAAACATGCTAAATGAACTGATAGGTCGTAAACGGCATATAAGATATCTTCACTACTGACTTGCTTAGCTAATAATGCATTGTAATGAATTAGTTTTTTCTTTGTATGGTCAAAAAAATAAGTGCGCTCTAATGGCAGGCCTTTTTCACGTAAACCATTACATATTTCAGAAACAAACATGGAACAAATAATAATTCTATCAATTTGATCATGAGGGACTAACGCCAAATCTTCAAGGCTAAGAGCTTGAGTGCCTTTGTAGGACTCTCCACCATCCGTACAAGCAAATAGATTATTACCTGTATTGATTGAAGATTTTAAAAATAGTTCTGTCGGTGAACTTATACCATATATTATTGTATACATTTATTATTCTTAGTCTAAGCCAAAGAAAAGGCGATTTTGTTTATTATAAAGAGTGTAATCAGCTAATGTATCAAGTTCAATCCAGCGACCATCGATTAAAAGTACGTCGACGAAATATTGGTTCGCTAATTTTTGTAAAAGCGAAGTCATATACATATTTTTTACACTAAAATCATGAGATTCATTAATAAATAGTTGCAGTTGCTCTATTAGCACTGTTGCTTCTACTTTAAACATCCCCATAAATTGGGCCATTGCTTGTGATTGACTTGTAAGCTTATTACCAATATTTATTAATGTTAATTGATCATTGTATATAAAGCTTTCAGCGTCATCATATGGGTTTTCCATACGCATTTCCCAAAGTTCTTGCCATTTTAAATTACCAAGGACAGTTAAAGGGAATGAAGACTTATGCTTAATTAGTTCTTTTAATGTATCGGTATGATAGGCAATGTCTGCATAGAGAATAATGAATTCTTCGTCAGCATGTTTTTTAATCCAATCGATTGACTTAGCTAAGCTGAATACCATATTCGAGCTATCGTATTCAGTATTAATCACAATGTTATTTGTATACTCTAATATTGCTTCACTTTTAAACCCTGTGATGACTAATGTGTCTTTTACTCCTAAAGAGTTGAGTTGGCGTAATTGCCTTTTAAGCAATGGTTCGTGCCATAACTCCACTAAGCACTTTGGCTTATCTGTTGTTAAATGCTCGAGTCTTGAGCCTGTACCTGCGGCAAGTATAATGGCTTTCATTTTAAAATATATCCTTGAAAAGTTGTATATCTTCATCGCAGTAGGGGGTATTTCTTTCAGGGTGCCACATAATCCCAAAGATACTATAGTGGCTATGCTCTATTGCTTTGACTATATTGTCACTACTTTTAGCTTTTGTTAATAAAGGCTTTTTTGTTATAGTCGTCCCTAGAGTATGATATGAGTTTACAAATCTAGGTAACTGCTCTTCATCCGTTTTTATTTCAATTATCTTATTAACGTGGCCTTTTATACAGTCTAACGAGCCACCATAATGAAGTTGTATCATTTGCATGCCTCTGCATACGCCTAGAATAGGTAAGCCTACAGTTTCGCAATGTTCTATTAGAAAAGCCTCTACATCATCTCTTTCTGGGGCATCCCCAGCATAGTGCATTGGCGAATTGCCTCCTGTGAAAACAAAGCCATCTAACTGGACTCTAGCAAGCAGAGCACGACAAGTTTTTATACAGTTAGGGATTAGAATTGGTATGAATCCGCAATATAAAAAGAATTGATACCATCGCTGATCTAAAGCATCACGACGTTCACCATAGGTTGGATGAATATCAACTCGTTGTGTTATACCAATTAATTTCATCTGATAATTATCACTTTTTTATTGTTTGCATCTAGCTCTAATTTTTCGGCTTTAAGCCATTTTGCATATAAAATTTCCCCCGCGCCGATAACTGAAGGTATATTAAGTTCACCAGCTCTAATCGCCATATGGCTATTACATCCCCCATATTTAGTAATAAGCCCTGCAATTGGATGAGAAAACAACCAATCAAATCCAGGATCTGCTGAAGGAATAAAAACAATTTTTCCTGCCAGTTCTTCATGTGCAGCTGGGTTCATCGTTGTTTCGGCAACTATTTTACCTTGTGTAATATAGTTAGGTTCACCTTCAGGCATGTTAAAAAAGTATGCATCAGATGGACTCGATATTAGTGGCGGGAGTGTGATCTGTTGTGCTTTTAGGTGATTTTTTTTCCCAGTATCGATAGAGCTTTTAATAATATTTAGTAGATCATCGCTACTTGAATAAGTTTTAAGTATGGATGATATATCAACATATGACATATCATCTGTATTTAACTGATGTTCAAGTCCTAACTCTGTAATAAGCTCAAGGGCATCACTTAGGCTATGAGTGAAGATAAACTTGGCATATTCTCTTCCCTCTATTGCACCTTTTATAAATGAGAACAGAGATATCACATCATGTTCAATGCCACTTTTTTCTAATAACTCTTTAAGGGCGGAAAGCTGTTCTAAACTCAAAGTAAAGTTATCGAAAGTTTGCTCTTCAACATTTTTATCTGATTGATTAAAGTAACGCTCTGGTGCCTTGTCATAACGAGGAGAAAGTATGTCGTATGTGCCTGGGCGAAGATGCCCATACTGCTGTAAAAAACTTGATAGAGGGAGGTTAATGAAATCTTGTTTTAATGTGGAACTAACAGTCGCAATTGAAGACAAAAACTTATTGTAGTCTTGCTCTGTTATTATATTTTTAGCAACCATTGAGCGTAAAAATTGCACCGCAATAAAACCAGCTCTCGCAAGCCCTGCAAATGGAAGTGTGCCATATCTTTTACAATCTTCCAGTAACCAGTGGATTTTCTCTACTTTAGATAAGTCGCTACTTAATATTTTTATTCGACGATTAGGGAGTGTGTTAATCTTTTCGATGTCTTTTTTCCATAAGCCATCATTTTTAATTATATTATTTGTTAATTTTTTTAGTGATTCAGTGAATGTTATTAATTCAGATTCGGAAAATCCAGCTTCACTTAAGCATTTTAAACGCTCATTCAAATCTAAAGTAAAGCAAGAAAATATAATATCAAACTCAACTTTGTCATGCTTTTCGGGGGCATTTTTTAATTCGTTTATATAATAATTAACTAATTTTTCAGCAAGCCTATCAGGTGTATCTTTAGGTATAAATGAATTAAAACTTACTCTTACATCAATATAAGGTAAGCCAGCTAAGGAAAGTAAAAGAGGAAAGCTTCTTAGTTGCTTATAACCATAATTATTTCTTTGATATGCCCATGTTGAATCGGTAATTAACTCTTTATATAAAGAAAGAGCGAGTGGGCGAGGTCGAACACCAATAATTTCGGCTGGATTCCAATCAGGCATAATGCCTAAAACAGAGCGTTCTCCATTTAAATAAGGGTGTGGCTTTATGAATCTGCTTATAGTCGCTTCTAGCGTTTTTAATATTTTAAAATGTTCTTGATCGCAAAAATTATCTAGGCTTTTAATTATCAAGGGTCTAACTTGAAATAGGTATAAATGTTTGTTTTTATCAACTGCAAATTCAATATCTAGTGCATCAAGCCCATATATTTTTTCGAGTTCTTTACATAGAGAGCATAATTTAAATTGCCAAGAATCTTTATCTAATCCATCAAATTGCTTTGATATATAACTGACATTCTCATTGGAAGTACCTGCGGTTATGGCGTCAGTTGAACTGGACAATGAGTAGTTTAAAACATAGTAAGGCGTATTGTTAGAAGGATCTTTTGTAAAAGCGACTCCACTAATGTCTACATTTTCCAGCATTGGTTGAATGAATATTTCATCATTAGGGGTGTAGTTTTTAAATGATTGATAAACACTTTCTATCGCACTTTCTAGTTTTTTTACTCCTACGACATTGAGTATGGAGTCATAATAACCAGCATATGATTGAAAGGCGCTATCCTCACAGACAGCACTACTCCTTACAATTAGCTTTTTATCACTCCATTTATATAATGTAAAAAAACTATTCAGAACATCGTTAGATTCATTTTTCCATTGTTCTGCTGTAAAACAGAATTGCGGGAGTATCTTCGCAGTTGTTAAAATGTTCTGTAAAGACATTAGATTTTGCGATTTGGTAGTAAAAATCATTCTAACGGACTCTAGCTAGCCAAGCTCTTGTTTTATAGGTTGTTTCAATAAAATCTAAGTTGCTTGTTTTTTCTTCGACAAAAGCCATAAATTGTATAAATTTATCTTCACCTGCTTGTGCTCGAATATCGTTCACTGACCACCAGACGCCTAAATACTCTTCAGGTGTTTGTTTTATAGTATGAAACCCTTCTAAGTAAATAGCATCGGAGAATACATCGGCATTTCTTAGACGTTCAGTTAGTGTATCGGTAAAATCAGAGTTCCCAGATGATACGCGTTTTATATGAGGCGCTATTTCATATAACTTTTCTTCAATTTCGACAAGTAATGGATTGCACTCAATATGTCGAGGATTCCATACTGCTGTAAAAAAACCGCCCGGGCGTAGTACTCGAGAAAATTCTTTTATTGCTTTTTCAAAATCTACCCAGTGAAATGATGAAGCCATGGAAAGTAAATCGGCACTGTTGTCATTTAGCGTTGTATTTTCACCAGAGCCATTTACCCAGGTGATGTTTGTTTTTTGACTGTCCAAAATACCATGCTTTCTCATATCATCATTAGGCTCAATTGCGACAGTACTATTTAAGCCAGCGTGGTTGATCATACGAGTCCAAATACCAGTACCAGCACCGACATCTACAAAATCGATCTCATTATTATTCTTATCGACTAACCCTAAAATGGCTTTACATACTAAAGGGCAGTAACTAGGTCTATATAATGAGTAATTTTTTGCTAGGCCAGTGAAATCACCAAGTTTTTTTTTCATTTTATTAATTCCATTACAATTTTGTTGACTGCTTCAAGCGGCGTTTCTAGACCGTTATTATTAAGTATTAAATCCGGTGCTAATGGTTCTTCAAAAGGAATATCATACCCATGTAGATAATTCTTATTATTTAGCGCAGCTTCAGAATATAGCTGTTTTTGGTTTCTTTTAATTAATACGTCAGGTTCAACTTTAATATACACTTCAAAATACTGTTCGTTATTTAACCTGTTCCATTCCCTGACACTGTGAAACATGGATACTGTTGCACATATAACGGTAGCTCCTTGTTGAGATAGCATATTTGATAGCCTAGCATAGGTCATTGCTAGTGCTGAGCGAGAGTCATTATCGTAATTATGATTACCCAAAACCTCTCGCAGTTTATCTCCATCAAGAAGGATTACTTTATTTAACTTTTCATCCAATATGTTATGCAATATTTTTGCCAAGGTTGTCTTCCCTGCACCTTGACGACCTGTTAGCCAAATCACCATTTTAACTCCTCCTATTTATGAAAGAGTTAATCATTGGATGAACTTTCTTCCAATCACCCGTATTTAACTCAATGCTCGGATGTGGCTTTTGATTAAAAAGAATTTTTTTTGTTGGTAATGGAAATAAAGCGCTATTTAAGACACTACTAAGATCATCAATAAAAAAATCACATTGGAGAGTTGAAATCCGCTTTATTTTTATTTCTTGTTTTTCATGAAATGATATGTTTTCAGAGGCTATAGGTCCATCGGTACAATTAGTAAAACCATGACTTTTTAGCCAATTAGTGGCCGCAATATGAAAGTTAGTTTTATCACCAATAATTGGGTATTTAGTCTTATGCGACACGATGAAAATACTATGGCCTTCTTTTTTTAAGCTTTTTATTGCCTCTAGGCAACCTAGGTATGGTTTAGCTTGGTTAATTTCTTTCCCATATACGATACCTTGTAATTCAGTCCACTTTGGTTCATTTCCAGTATTAATAAAGTATGCTTTCACATCTTCTTTTGTTTGTCCCACTTGTTTTGGAAGCCAGCCTAATTTCACTCCAACGCGATGAAACACACCTGTATAGTCGGCAATAGTATTATCAAAATCGATACCGATAATCATATTACAGCTCTATTTTTTAGTGTTGTGATTATATCTAAAACAGTTAAACCTGCTTTTTTACGTGCATCTTCAGTACTATGAACTTGATCAATAAACCTATCTGGGATACCAAAACGGTGTACTCTTGGTGTTTTAGGTTGTTCACTAATATATTCAAGTACGGCACTGCCAAAGCCGCCATTCACATTGTGTTCTTCAAGAGTGATTATATGTTCAAAGCGCTCACAAGCTAAGGCTAAATATTGAGTATCAAGGGGTTTTACTGTGTGAAAACTAACAAGCTCGGCGTTAATGCCTTTACTTTGAAGTTCAATGAGTAAATCATGCGCGAGTGGCATAATAGTGCCCGTTGCTAATATTGCGACTGTTTGACCTTCTTGCATTGTATATGCATGTCCAAACTTTAGGTTAGGTAAAATTTTGTGAACCTTTGGCTCATTTTTTTTACCAATTCTAAAGTAACACGGCTGGTTGAGTTTGATTAATTGGGGCATCAATACGCTGAGTTCGTCTGAATCGGCAGGGCATACAATATTCATATTTGGCAAGCTTCGCATTAATGCGATATCTTCAAACGAATGATGGGTGGGACCTAAATTTGCGTACGATAAGCCTGAGCCCGTGCCAACGATGATAACGGGTTGGTTTTGATAAGCGATATCTATTTTTATTTGTTCAAAGTTTCTCGCTGTAGTAAATGGCGTAATAGTATAAATAAAAGGTTTTTGGCCCATCATTGCGGAGCCCGCAGCCATTGAGGCCATATTTGCTTCGGCGATACCTGCATTGATTGTTCTATCGGGAGCAATTTCTTTTAGGTTATTGAATAAACGATTACCGATATCAGCGTAGAAAAGCATTAAACTGGTGTCGGATTTAGCTAATTCAGTCAAACAATTTGCAAATGCATTTCTCATTTTAACCCCAACTCCTGTTTTGCTTTTTCAACTTCATCTTGGGTTGGTATACGATAATGCCAGTTGTTATCGTTTTCCATGAAAGAAATACCTTTTCCTTTAATTGTATCAGCGATTATACACACCGGTTTGTCGTAAGATTGCGCATCCATTAAAGCGTCGGTGATAGCCGAAATATTATGACCATCAAGGCGAATTGTGTGCCAGCCAAATGCCCGCCATTTTTCTTCTAATGGTTCAAGGTGCATTATTTCACAGCTTTCACCAGTGCCTTGAAGTTTATTAAAATCAATGATGGCAACGAGATTGGATAATTGTTTACCGGCTGCAAACATGGCCGCTTCCCAAATCGTTCCTTCATTGAGCTCACCATCGCCCATGAGAACATAAAAGCGATTGGTTCTTTTTTGAATTTTACAGGTTAATGCCATACCTGTTGCAAGTGAAAGTGCATGGCCAAGTGATCCCGAAACTGTATCAACTCCTTTAGGGGAGTTTATACCGGGGTGCTCTTCAAAAACAGAGTCGGTTTGCCCGTGTTGATAAAGATCTGCCACTGGGTAAAACCCCCTATAGGCAAGTGTGGTATAAAGTGCACTTGCAGCATGGCCTTTACCAAGCAAGAAGTAATCCCTGCTTGGCATTGATGGTGTTGATGGTTCTACATTGAGTACTTGCCAATAAAGTGCTGTTAATATATCAGTACATGACAGTGAACTACCCAAGTGTGGGGTTTTTGTTTTACTCGATACGTCACATAATGTGTATCGAATTTTTGCTGCTATTTGCTCTAAATTCATAGTTATCTCTATGGTATGAACCAGTAAAAATCGCCAGTGTAACCATGGTCTTTAAAGAATACCTTCCAATCATCAACATGCATGATGGTCTTTGCGGTTAATGCCCATTCGAGCATACGCTCTTTTTCTTCATCATTTCGATAGGCATCAACAGTTATAAATGACTTTCCTTTACTTACACGTTCAATTTCTTGTAACGCGATAGCACATTCTTTTTCATCTAAATTATGGATAGTATTGATTGACATAACGACATCAAAGCTGTCGTCATCGAAAGGTAAACTCTTTGCATCCCCTTGTTGAAGTAAGTGCTTAACTTCTTCTTTGGCATGCTCTAAAGCATAACTAGAAATATCCAACCCAGCTAATTTTATACCTTTGATATGCTGTTGCAGGTCATAGAGCATGAAGCCTTTGGCGCAACCTACATCCAGTAAAGAACTTTCTTTTGTTAATTGAAAGTGAGATTGAAGATCAGGAACAACCGGTTGCCAAAAGCGAGACATGTAGCTAAAACCACCGTATCCATAGGTACGATCACCATCAAAAAAATCTTTACCATATTGGCGAGCAATTTCTCTATCAGCTTCGGTAATTACATTGGCTCTTCCCTTAGTGTCTCTTTTTGATTTAGGGTAGTTTTTTAATAAATCTAATTCTTTTCCTAGCATGAATACCTCAGGCTTTATGAATATAGTTATGTGGTTGTGTTTTTAGAGTATCAAGGTTGCTTTTGACCCAATCAATTGTTTTGGCAAGGCCGTCTTCGAGTGAAATACTGTCTTGCCATTGTAATTCTGATCTGATTTTTTGAGTATCAAGCAGGTAAGCAGCGTCTTTACCAAGTCGATCACCTGTTATTTCACATGTCTGTTCAAATGGGACGTTTAACATTTTGCATAACATCTCCACAATTGCGCGGATTGTGATCATACGCTCTGTTGAAATATGATAAATTTCGCCATTACGTCCTTGCTCTCCAATTAACTGTGTTGCACTAGACACATCATCAATATGGATAAATGAGCGGGTAGAGTAGCCGCCACCATGAAGCGGTAGCTTTTTGCCTAATAATATAGATAGTATTGTTTTTGGAATTATTCTATACAGTTGTTGTCCTTCACCGTACACGTTGGCTGCCCTAGTAAAAACAACTGGGAAATCATAAACATCAGAAAATGTATGAAGACTCATATCGGCAGCGGCTCGTGATACAGCATAGGGCGTGCTTGGTTGGTAGTTCCTATGCTCAGGAACCAATCCTTCGCAGCTGCCGTATACTTCAGGTGTAGAGATATGTATGTATTTATCTAAACTATCGAGTTGACGAAGTGCATTGTGTAACTTTATGGTTGATACTGCGTTGGTCATAAACCAATGTTCAGGATATTCCCAGCTTTGGCCAACCATACTTTGCGCTGCAAAGTTATAAATTGTGCCAACATTTTCTTGTTTGATGAGTGCTAATATTTCATCTAAGTGATAATTTAGATCGAGTTGCTTAAACGCTAAGTTTTGTGTTTGGTGATCTAGCCACTTATAAGGAAGTAATGCATTCACAGGTTCTTCTGAGCGGCTGATCGCGATTATTTTTTTATCTTGCTTTAGCATGTGCGAGCAAAACGAAGCGCCAGAAAATGAATTACTTCCTATTACAATAATTGGTGAATCAGTCATTCTGTAATTCCTGATATAGAGCTTTCATTAAAATATGCCCGACAATAACTTGGGTATCTTCTGATATCTGCATATCTTGGACTTCGAAATGGAAAACTTG
>TARA_R110001606_G_scaffold399171_1_pt1 | contig 18543 bp, 25 predicted proteins | sample TARA_R110001606 | Tara Oceans TARA_R110001606 (sample SAMEA4398315) | marine metagenome | biome: Polar Biome; feature: [SRF] surface water layer (ENVO:00010504); material: water (ENVO:00002006), including particulate matter (ENVO:01000060) such as... | depth 5 m | reverse complement strand
AACATCTTTTGTAGCTGGCTCATTCGGATTAAGTATGGAAGAATTATTAATTGAGAATGTAGAGAAACTAAAATCTAGAGCTGAGCGAGGAGTACTTGGAGGGTCTGGAGATAAAAGATAAGATATGGAATATAATAATGGAAAAGTTTTAAAGACTGTAGGAATAGTAACTAAAGTTGAAGGCTTTCATGCATTTGCAAAAGCTAAAGAAATGTTTGGAGAAGAAGTAGCTTTTTTAGCTGTACGACATCGACATAATTTTGGTATAGAAATGGAGATTGTAGTAGAGCATAATGATAGAGATCGTGAATTTATTCTAGTGCAAAGAGAATTGAAGGAGTATGTAGCAGCTAAGTATGGTACGCCAGCAGAGTTTGGTAACATGAGTTGTGAAGCTATTGCTGAAGAGTTAATGTATATGTTTGATTGTGTAACTGTAAAGGTAGATGAAGACGGAGAGAACTATGCTAAGATTAGAAAATCTAACTACTGTGGCTAAAGTTATATTCATCTCGGGAGAGATCTGCAGTGGGAAAGACACTCAGATAGAAAAGAGATATTTCTCTGAAGAGTTTGTACACATTGATCTAGGTCAATTAGTAAGAGAAAAGTTTCAAACACAAAATAGAGTCTTTAATAATAACTTAGAATCGTATTTCGTAGAACGCGTATTAGGATTCCAAGCATTAAATGAAGGAAAGATATTTGTTATTACAGGATTAAGACAACCAACACTAGCTGTAAAGTTAGCTACCTTGTTTGATGAAGTAAAGTATATATATTTAGTGGTACCAAGAAAAGAGTTAAAGAGAAGGTATGAAGCAAGAGCATCAGTTAAAGATCAGAAGATTACATTTGAAGATGCAATAGCAGGAGATCAGTCATTAGGTATGAAAGATTTACAGTATTATTTATTAACAGAAGTTGAATGCGACTTCATAAACAACTATTAAGAATGGACTTTTATGTAATACCACCAAACAGTAATATGGAACTGATGAAGAAAGGAGATAGATTTTTCTGTCTTTCACAAATATATCTAAGGAATGCTGAATATAGAAAGTTCTTTAAAGCAAGAGTAGCTGAAGGCTCATGGGTAACGTTAGATAACGGTGCTGGAGATCATGAGACTGTAACTAAGGAACAAGTATTAGAGATTGCTGTTGATTTGCAGCCATCAGAATTAATACCTTTAGACATCTTATTTGATGGGAAGCAGACTTTAGAGAATCTTAAGTGGACAATCAAAGCAAAATCTAAAATACCTTCATTAAGTAATGTCGAAATATTTGCATGTCCACAAGGAAAAGATCTAACTGAATGGATAGAAGTTTATACTTGGATGCTAGATTGTCCAGATGTTGATACAATTGGAATGAGTAAGCTAGCAATACCATATGCAATCTCTGGAATTAAATTTGGAGATGTAGGAATTGCAAAGGATAGAAATGAAATGTTTAAGATATTAGACAATCAAGGTTTAATATATAAGCCACTTCACTTTCTTGGTGCTGGAGAAGCATGGGAATTTGAATTATATAAAGGAAACAAATTTGTTCGTAGTACTGATTCATGCTTTACAGTATGGGGAGGAATGAACAAACAAAGATTTGGTACTGAGGATTACGAAAGGATCCCAACACCACACACATATTTTGATATGTTAATTGCTGATGACTGTATGGATGATATTCTGCACAATATCGAGTACATGAAGCAAGTAACAAAAGCTTAATATTTTACTTAATTTGAGTTAACCACCTTCGGGTGGTTTTCTTGTTTAGAAAAATAAATGAAAATAAATTGTTTTATTGTTGTGAGAACAATAAAGGTTGAGTATCTTTATATCAAACAAAGAAAAACAATTAGTTATGATTTTAAATAAAGCAAATATCGGAGACAAGTTTACAGTAACAAGAACTACTCCATTCGGAAAAATAGTAAAAGAAACATTAACAGTTGAAATTATCTTAGGAAATAAAGTAATTTTCTGCAATGGTCAAGAAGCACTTAACTCATAATAAGATAAATGAATATACAAATAAATAAACTACACAACTATTGTAAAGGCATGCTCCTAGATTTTAGTATCAAAGGAGATGTTCTTATGTTCAATAGTTTTCAGTATGTGATCTTAGATCAGAGTATTGTGATAGTGGATGATGAAGGAGACTTCTCTCCAGTAACAGATCTTCAAGTTGATGGATTTGTATATGAGTTTGGAGGAAGATGGTATTTACAAACCAAGAATGAGGAGTTAGAAATGACAGAACTTGCTTATATTGGAATTGCAAACGAGAAAGTAACAACCAAATCATTCTTAGGTATCCGTTCTGGATATGAACTAATGAATGGTATGGGACTATATAAAGATTGGATAACTAAAGGAAAGTTTCTAGGAGTAGAAACATTGGCTATTTGTGAAAGAAATACTTTAAGTGGAGTGTTAGCATTTCAGAATGAATGTGTACAGAATGGAATCAAGCCTATTATCGGAATGACTATTCCATTAAGTGGCTCAGATGTTAAATTGTATGCACAAAACTTTCAAGGATGGTTAAATCTATTGAAATTTAATGAAGTAATAAATGTAAAACAAGAGATGTTTATTACTGAAGAACAGTTACGAGCAAATATACAAGGATTAATTCTAGTAGTGGATCCTAAATCTATGGTATTTGTCGATACAAAAAAAATTAAAGACTTAGTAAATTACTATCAATTAGATACTGTTAATTTTACTAATGGAGATAGGGATTCAGACTACATGAATAATCTAGAAGATTATATAAAGTCAGATTTAAAGCCCATATCAATTACAGATGCATTCTACTTAGAGGCTGATGACTATAGAACAAGAGAAGCTCTATGGACAATCAACAAAGCATTTGACGATAAAACGAATAATCAATTCTTTAAATCAAAGACTCAGTATGCAAGAGAGCTTGTACAGATGTTTGATTCAGAAGATAAGAGTTGGATACAATTATATAAGCGTGCTGTAGCAAATGAATCTGAATTAGTAGATCTTTGTAACTTCAAATATGACACAGACACAAGACACTTACCTAAGTATGTAATGACTGCAGAAGAATCTGCATCGCATGATACGAATGAGAAACTATTCATGTCAATCATTAAGAAGGGTTTTAAGGACCGTAATATTAAAGATGCTGACAAATACGTAGAAAGATTAAAAAAGGAAATAGCAGTGCTTAAAATGGGTGATGTAATAGATTACTTCCTTAGTCTTCATGACATTATTAATTATGCTAAGAGTAAAAAGATGCTAACAGGCATTGGTCGTGGATCGGCTGGAGGATCTCTAGTAGCATATTTAATGGGTATTATACAAGTGGATCCTTTAAGGTTTGATTTGTTATTTGAAAGATTCTTAAACTCAGGAAGAATGGGTAACTTTGAAGAAAGACCTAGTTTTATAGTTGAAGCTGATGATCAAACAATAGAATTTGAAGAAGGATCTTTGGTACGTATCAAAAGAAAGGAAAAAGAAACAGTTGTTTTTATACAAGAGCTTGTAGAAGGTGATGAAATACTAAACTATTAATATGAAAGTAACTAAAATAACACAAAGCACTAGTCAGAAATTAGTAGATGGAACACTTCCTGATATTGATACTGATTTTGCTGGTAGAAATAGAGCTGAGATTAAACAGTATATGGAAGACAGATTTGGTTCTGCACAAGTATGTTCTGTTGGTTCACATGCTACTATGAAGTTAAAAGGATTGGTAAAAGATTTTGCTAGAATGTTTAGTTTAGACTTTCAAGAAGCAAACATTATTACATCAATTATAGATGCAGGAGATTCAACTATGCTTGACCTAATTAAGAGAGCTAGTAATGAACCTAAATTAAAGGCGTTCATTCGACGTAATAGTGACATCTTTTATATGATGCCAAGTTTATTGGATCAACCAAAGACGCAGAGTATACATCCTTGTGCTGTAATTATCTTTCCAAAGGTAATGAGTGCTTCAGAATGGGTACCCACTAGATATCAGCAAGGATTAATTGTTAGTGAATGGTCTGGTAATGAAATGGATGATGCTGGATTCTTAAAGGATGATATATTAGGCATTAAACAATTAGATAAATTTACAGACATTCTAGATCTCATAGAGAAGAATGGAAAAGAAGTACCAAATATATACGATTTAGAATATGATAGCGAAGTGTTTAGATATTTTGGCAATGGCTGGAATGGAGATGTTTTTCAATTAGGTAGTACAGGATTAACAGAATATACTAAGTCATTAAAGCCACAGAGACTAGAAGACCTTATTGCTGCAACAGCAGTATATAGACCAGGTCCAATGGAGAATGGATATCATACAACATATGTTAAATGTAAGAATGATGGACAAGCGCCTACTTATTTATGGGGTACTGAAAATATAGCAAAGAACACATTCGGATTATTAATATATCAAGAACAGGTTATGCAAGTGTTTCAGGAAGTTGGAGGACTTAGTATGAAGGAAGCTGATGATGTTAGACGTGCAATGGGGAAGAAGAAGTTATCTGCATTGACGAAGTGGAAGGAGAAGGTGTCTGAAGGGTTTATATCAAAGGGTGCTACACAAGCTCAGTTTGATGAGGTGTGGGTAGCTGTAATGGAATTCGCAAAGTACGGATTTAATAAGAGTCACTCAGCAGCATATGCTATGACGGGATATGCATCTCAATGGCTAAAGGTACATTTTCCAATTGAATATTGGACAGTAGCTTTAGACTATGCAAATGAAGATGATACGTTAAAGTATTTATCTGAGATTATTAGTACAAAAGCTATTAAGATAAAAAGTCCAGATATTAACAATTCATCTATACACATGAAGGCTAACCAAGAGAGCAGTACAATATTCTGGGGGTTAGGATCAATCAAAGGCATAGGAGAGGAAACTGCTCAGCAAGTAATAAATGAAAGATCTAATGGAGATTACAAATCATTTGCAGATTTCTTCACAAGACATAACTTTAAAGGATCTAAGGTAAAGAAGCAGACGTATGAAGCACTTATAGCATCAGGCTGTTTTGATTACTTATATAATTTTGAAGGTCAGGAAGAGAAAAGAATGTCATTAATCAGAAGATACAGAATACACAAGAAAGTAAAAATAACTAATCCACAACGAGATGATTATACAATCGGACAGATTGATCAGAAGTGGTGGTGGGGACTTCAACAAAAGAAGCTAACGGGTCTTGCTTTAATTAAATATAAAGAGATAGCAGAACAAGTTGGTATTGAATCTCAATTCCTATCTATTGCAGAAGGCAATAGAAAGTGGGATAAAGGAATCTTTAGAAGCTTTGGCGGATATGTAGTTGAAGTAAAAGTAAATAAAGGAAAGAACGGAAGCTTCTGTCGCATGACCATAGAGCATAATTACAAGTTATTTAAAGTAATGATATGGTCGGATGAGTATGAGAACTTCAAAGAACAATTGAAAGGCTGTGAACGAAAGCTAGTTGTATTTGATGGTGAACTTAGATATGATTCTAAGTGGGCAAAAGCAAATCAATTTACACTTAAAGAGAATAGCAAATTAATAATTTTATAAACAAAAACATGAAAAAATTAATAATTATCATATCAACATTAATACTTACATCTTGTGGTAGCACATATAATCTTTCAACAGATTATAGGATAAAAAGTATATTAACAATAACAGAGAAGGGAGATACTTTAGCTGTGCCGATAAGGGACTTTAAGTTTAGAGTGCTTGATGGAAGAATAAGAGAGTTAATAGACCGTAATTCTTTTAGATACCAATACAGAGGTAATTGGCAAAATTGGAATTACAACTCGTATCCTGTTCAAAATTATAATCAAAGATACAACTACAATAACTCAAAACCTAATGTACAATCAAACATTAAACCGGCTAATTCAAGGCCACCAATTATTGTAAAACCTTATATACCAACAAATCTACCAAGCGCTAATCCTATTGTGAAGCCAAACAACAACAAAAATAAAAGAAAGTAAATTAATAATCTTATAAATAGAAAATATGAAAGATATGTTAGACAGACAATTAGCAATCACCTATATGGAGACAAATAATGTCCCCTTTATAGAAGGAGCTGAGTACGGAATGGGAGTACCTTTCCAAGGAAAGTGGTATTACGAAAAAAGTATGATTCGCATGATTGCTCCAAAGATTACAGATCAGCAAATTTTTGATATGGAAACATCAGTAAAGGCAGCTCAGACAGAAGACTTTAGCGAGCCAACAGAAACTTTCAATAACATAGCTAATGTGGATACTGCAGTGGTAGCTACTTTAGAGAGAGAAAAGAAGATCTTTAAGGGGTTAATTTTTACAGATCCAATAACGAATCTTGAAGTTGATCTTCAGGAGTATTCGGGAGAAGATGCAAATGCAATAATTAATAAACCACCACTACCTCCAACAAGTGTTGGCCTTAATCAACAAACATCGACACAGCTAGGTATCCAATATTTTGGAGCTAGTGATTCAGATGGATCAATTCAAAGTTATTTTATCTATATAGACGGAGCACCTTATGATAGTACTACGAGTAATTCATATTTAATATCTGGATTAACGCCAGATACAGTATACCTCATAGAGGTATATAGTGTAGACAACGATAATGTTCAATCAATTTCTTCAGCAGTTTGCGAGTGTAGAACTACACCCTCTTCAGCTAATGTGGCTCCAACTGCACCAGGTTATCTTGCATCAACAGCCATAGGAACTTATGGAGCATCCTTCGATATCAAAGGAGGCGTTGATTCAGATGGTTCAGTAGTTGGGTATAATATATATATTGATGGAGTATATAAGACTACAACAGTAGGATTGTTCCCAGCCAATAGTCCAAACTCAGTAAACATAACCGGATTGTCTCCAATGACAAGTTATATAATATTAGTAAAGAGTGTAGATGACGATGGAGCTGAAAGTGTATTGGGTATCACACAAGGCTTTACAACAAGTTTCCCACAACCATAAAAATAAATGAGAAAATAGTTGCTAGCAATATATGTTAGTAGTATCTTTAACGAAAAATATAACATATGCAATATACAATACACGTAGGAGATACTCCTATAATCTTAGAACACGACAATTTAGACTCTACAATTAACGTAGATGATTTAACAATTATAGATGCTACAAACATTTTTGGTGAGGCTGTAACAATTAGTGCTGCAGTGAATAGAATCGGATTACTTAAATCAGAGGTTGAAGCTAAAATGGCTACAGCTAAGTTGGAGTATAAGATATATGAAGGAACGTTCAAGTCTAAGAAGAGAAAGGAAGCTGTAGATAATGCAGGATTCTATACACTTAGAGTTGACAATGATGATGTAAGAGTAAAATTATCTGAGACTTCATTAAGTAGTGCATTTGAAACAGATCCTAAATGGATTGAATTAAAGAAAGAATTTATATTAGCTGAAAAGAACTTCAATGCTATTAGTAGTTTATATTGGGCTTGTCAAGATAAGTCAAGAAAATTAAACGGATTAGTAAATGGTACAACGCCAGAAGAATTCTTAGAAGGTATTATAGAAGGAAAGATTAACGGGATATTAGTGAAGAAATAATAATACAGCAAAGGTACGACCCAAGGCATCGTATCTAAACAAAAGACCTTAAGTATAAATCAGTCGCATAAGTAAGTCGACACAATAACTAAATATTATGAGTGGATTAGGATTAGTAAAAGAAGGTGGACGTTCAACGTTCTTAACAATCGCAGGTGGATATATCTGGGATCGAAAAGCAGACGCGTCTAATGCAAATTACGCAACACAAGAATTTAACAGAGCTGATGGAACAGTAGGCGAAAGAGCAGGAGCTCGTTACGCAGACTTAACTGGAACAGTATCTAATGTTGAATTTAGAACACATCCTCAGTACGGAGAAAACGTAAACGTTACAATTGATGCAAATGGAGAAGCTTTCATTTTATCAGTATCAACAAACAATCGTTATTCTCAAGATTTAATGAAAGCACTATTAAGTGCTGACTTATCTTTGCCTTTATTTGTTAAGCCTTACGATTTTGTAGGTAAAGACAAGAAAAGAGCTATGGGCATTTCATTTAGACAAAATGGAGAAAAGATTGCTCTTCGAGTAGAAGGAGCACCAACACAGCCAGGAGAATGGTTCAAGACTGCAGGATCTAAAAATATCAAAAGATTCTTTGAGGACTTGAATGAGTGGTATGTTAATGAAGTAACGAACAAGGTAGCTGGAAAAGTATCAGCGCCTGCAGTTACAGAAGCGCCAGCAATGGACTTAACAGTAGCACCAGAGCCAGTTAAAAAAGCAGCGCCAGTTGCTAAAGTATCTGAAGGTGATTTAGATGACCAATTAGATGCACTTCTTGGATAAGAAGTAATTATAATATGGGGGATCTTCGGATCCCCTTTTATTATTTAAACTATGAAACTAGATTTAGTCTTTCCAGACATAAACAGGAATAAGAGATACAAGGCAGCAGCTAGAAATTATGCTGTGTATGTAAACTCAAAAAAGATATACCAAATTAACCAAGATGATTCTAAGATGGGATCAATTGAAGTTAGCGAAGGAGATAAGATATTTATTCAGAAGAGATTCTTCAAGAAAGTAGATTCATCATTTTACTATACGGTAGGAGATAATACGGCTGAGCTTATCAATCAACAAAAGAAAAAGAAACATACATACGTAGATACTTCAGATGGAGTATTATTCGTGTTAGATGATATAGATTTTAATAAAGTAATTGGAGTCGCAAAACAATTTATTATAGAATGAAAGAACCAATAGCAATTATATTTAATGATGCTCATCTAAAGACGGGCAATGAAGTTGATGTGATTAGAAGCGTAAAGCACCTTATAAAGGAAGCTAAGGCATTATCTATTACAGACCTTATATTTGCTGGAGATTTATTTGATAGTCGTTCATTTCAACGACAAAGCGTGCTTCAGGCTTTTGATCAGATATTAGAAATGATTCAAAAGGCTGGAATGACATTATATTTGTTTCCAGGTAATCATGACAAAACTGTTTATGCATCATATGATTCATTCCTAGATATATACAAACACTACCCATGTGTTGTATTCAATAGAGAATTGAGTGTTATAGAGCTGAGTGGAGTTTCGATTACACTATTGCCATTCTTTTCAGATGATATGTTAATACCTATGCTTAATGAAGCTGAAGGAACAGACATATTAATTAGCCACTTTGAAATGGCTGGAAGTACTCACTTAGGAAATACTTCAGAAAAGAGTAGTATTAACAAAGAATTATTAAGTAAGTTTACGAAAACTTATTTAGGCCATTATCACAATTGGCATGAGATAACAAAAGACATAGTACATTTGCCTTCACTAAGACAATCTAGTTTTGGAGAAGATGATAACAAGGGATTTAGTATATTGTATAAAGACTTATCTTATAAGATTGTAAATGGAGACTTTAAGAAGTTTAAAAAGATTGTGTTAAATATTGACAAAACAACACAGCAAGAGATTAGTGAGTTAATTGCAAAGCATAGCAATAGTAAGGATACAATTCGATTTGAATTTATAGGATCCGAACAAAAACTTAAAGCAATTGATAAGAGTCAATTTAAAGGATCTGAGATAGATGTTAAATTAAAATATGATGTGAAGTACGATTACAAAGAGAATACTTCAGCACCTACAGTAATTGATACATATGGAAAAGATCAAGTTAAGGATGCTTTCAAAGTATTCTGTAACGAAAAGGGATACGACTACCAGACAGGTATCGTGTTATTAGACGAATTTTTAAAAAAATAGACACATGAGTAAAGCAATTACAAGTGCATTAGCAGCTCTCGAAAAGAGATTTGGAGAAAAAGTGGTAATGAAGATGTCAGATGCAAATACAGGCATCGACACATTTAGTAGTGGAAGACCTTCACTAGATTCCAAATTAGGTGGTGGATATGGTATCGGAAAGATTATTGAAATCTATGCTGAGTCAGGATGCGGTAAGACAGGATTAGCTTTAGAGGCTATTGCTTCAATGCAAGCAAGAGGTGGTAAATGTGTAATTATAGATGCAGAGCATGCTTTGAATACTGAGTACTGTTCAGATATTGGAGTTAATGTAGAAGACTTATATATTAGTCAACCAACTTATGGAGAACAAGCATTTGAAGCTATACGAGCTTTAATAAATACAAATGAAGTAGATTTGATTGTAGTTGATTCAGTAGCAGCCATGATTCCTAAAGCAGAGCTTGAAGGAGAAAGTGGAGAAGCTAAGATAGCTGTACAAGCTAGAATGATGAGTCAGGGTATGAAGCTAATTGCAGGACCAGCTTCAGAAACAAATACAACGATTATATTCATTAATCAATTAAGAAAGACAATAGCAATGTATGGACCAAGTGAAACTACTACGGGAGGTAAGGCTTTGAAATTCTACGCTACACAAAGACTTGAGATTAAGAATAGAGGTATGCTAAAACAAGGAGATGATATTATTGGATTTAAACAACAAATTAAAATTGTTAAGAATAAAGTAGCAGCACCCTTTCAAGTATATCAAGAAGATATTGTATATGGTAAGGGAGTAGATAATATTGCAGGACTTGTTGAAGCATTGGTATTCGAAGGGATATTGACTAAAGCTGGAGCATGGATTAAATACGATGGAACAAACATAGCAAAAGGAATGAAAAACTTAAGAGTTGTATTTGAAGACAACATCGAATTATTAGAAGAATTAGAAACTAAGTTAGCTGAGGCTAGAGTATAATGAGATTAGATAAAGTAATTTTAGAAAACTTTTTGACATATGAGTCTTTGGAATATAACATTCCAAGGACTCCTTTGTTGGTTCAAGGGCTGAACAAAACTGAGGAAGATCAAGAATCAAACGGATCCGGTAAATCAGGAATGTTCACAGCTATTGAATTTTGCATTGCTTCAAGTAATTCAAGAGGGGTTAGCGATAAAGAGTTAGTGATGTTTGGACAGAAGGAAGCTAGAGTACAGTTATATGCTTCGTGTGATGTTAGAAAAGAATCCATTCACATAGATTGGACAATTAAGATCAAAGGTTCAAATAAACTTACTTTAAAGATTGAACAAAATGGCAAATGGAATGAAGTATCATTCAGTAATGTCAATGATGGAAAGAAAGCTATCTTAGATTGGTTTGCAATAGAGAAAGAAGATCTGTTTAATTACTATATAATTAACAAGAGTAGATTCAAGTCATTCTTTAGAGCTAGCAATAAAGAGAAGGTAGATCTTATTAATAGATTTAGTGATGCATCAATTATAGATGGATTGGATAAATTAGATAACACGGAATTAGAATTAGAAGCAGGAATTATCAAAGCCAATATAGACAAGGCTGAAGGCAAGATAGAATTGCTACAAGATCAAATTCAAGACGAATCTGAAAGAGATGTTAAGGCTGATGCCAAACAAGCTATTGAAGATCTTCAAGATGATATATTGGATGTTAAAGAAGAAATCAAAGAATTCAAACAAAAGAGATTTGATGATGAAACTATAGTAGACAATAGTAAGAGATTATTGCAAGGTGTTAACAGTAAGATATCAACAGCACAATTAGCCATTGATAATGTTCGCACAATTGATTACAGTACAGATACATTATATAATGAACGTGAAGATCTTGTAAGTAAAGATTTGAAGGTAAGTAAATTATTGAATGAATTAAGTATTGAATTATCTGGTACAATAGAATGTCCTAAATGTGAGCATGAGTTTATATTAGACTCAAGTCATGGTACAGTAGAAGAAGCTCAAGCTAAGAATAAAAAAGCTCAAGCTATTCAGACTTCTATATTGGATAAAATTGACTTACTAGATTCTAGTATATTGGAACTTGAAACGAAAGATGCTGAACAGAATGAAGTTAAGAATACTCTTAGAGAGAATTTAATGACTTTAAAGCAAGAATCACTTACGTCAGATAGAACAGTATTGAAGTATGAAGCTATCGTAGCAGAGCACGACAAAGATATTATAGATTGTAAGAATGATATTACTAAAATGGAATTGCAGATAAAGGAGTTAAAATCTGTAGATGGTAGTAATAATGTTTCTTCATTACAAAAGGATTTAAAGGGTCTTAAAATCGCTAGAACAGCGCTTGAAGGAGACTTGAATAAGAAGAATGATGAAATATATGAACGTAACAAATGGAAGAATAACTTTAAGCAATTTAGAATGCATTTAGCAAACCAAAGTTTAGAAGCTATTGAATACCATATGAATAGATATCTAGTAGAGATGGGATCTGACCTTAAAGTTATAATGGAAGGATTTAAAATGCTTTCAAATGGAACATTTAAAGATGAGATAACGGCTAAGATATTACGTAACGTAGAAAGAACCTTTGCTTCATTTAGTGGAGGCGAACAGGGTCGATTATTATTTGCAGCAATACTTGCAAACAGGCATATGTTAAATAGCACACATAAATATGGTGGACTAGATTTCTTGTCAGTTGATGAAGTATTTGAAGGAGTTGATTCGTTAGGATTAAAGTCTTTAATTAAATCAGCTAAGTTATTGGATATAGCGGTAATGGTTATTACACACGTTACAGATGAAGAAGTAAACGACGATATCTTATTAATAGAAAAAGTAAATGGAATAAGTTATGTTAAATCTTAAATTCAAAAGTACTGAAAGGATCCTCTTGCTTAATGCAGAGGATTTTACTTCTTCATACAATAGCCAATTATTAAGCTATTTGGAAGATGTGCCAGGGTTCAAAGTAAATAATACTTTAAATTTTAGTACAAGAACTATGATTGGATCTCAAGAGAGAGTGCCAGTGCTAGAAGCTTTCAATATATACTTACAACAATTAAGTAGAGATACTGACAGAATAATTATAACACTATGAAAAGATGAGTAAAACATTTAAAGAGATTGCAGAGGAGTCAGAGAGTAGAATGAATATTATTGGTCAAAATGGAAATGACGGATTGCATTATGATTATATAGTTGATGATGTGCAGTGGACACAGACAAGAACAGATGATCCTAAGATAGATAAAAGTCAATTGGAGAATCCTCCGACACAAGACAAATAGCATGAAGAAGATATATATAGGTATCGACCCAGGAAAAGCTGGTTTCATTGCAATAATAAAGGACGAAGAGAATATATTCTTTCCCATGCCATATGAACGGGTTGATGGAAAGTCTGTGTTTTGTGAACTATGCTTAAAGCCATTAGTTGAAGAGATCAAAAATATCTGTGAAGGATATGAGATCAAAGTAGCTATTGAGCAAGTAGGTGGAAGAGGCGGATGGTCAGCTACGAATAACTTCAATTTTGGTTATACGGCTGGATTACAAAAGCTAATGATGATTATGATTGATGCTGACATATTAATGGTGCGTCCAGCAAAATGGCAATCAGTCATGAGAAAGGGATACGATAACATAAAGAAAGCTAGTAGCACAGGAAAGACTCAGGTCAATGATTCAAAAGCAATAGCAGAGTTTATTGCATTAACTGAATGGCCAGAGATAGACTTTAGAAAGAGTGCAAGAGCTAGAAAGAATGATGATAATAAAATTGATGCATTTTTAATTGCACAATACTTAAAACGAATAGATGGAAAATAATAACGAATTCTATATCGACAAGTTGAATCAAACTGTTAATTTTACGTTTGATTTCGATCATGCGATAGTAAACAAAATAAAGGCTTGTGATTTTAATTCTAGATTCAATCCCGAATATAAGGAATGGATCGTTCCAGTAAACGAATATAGTAAAATACGTATCAAGTCAATCATAAAGGAATTTAACTTTAAACAAATTGAAAAGAAAGAGATTAAAGATGTAGTAGTTAATTATGAAGTAGCAGAGATTGATTACGCCTATTTAAAGGGTCTAAGCGATGCAAAAGGATTCACATATAAACCTAGACAGTATCAATTAGAAGCGCTGGGATATGCGCTTCAAAAGGGTTCTATTATTAATGGAGATGATGTGGGGTTAGGTAAGACATTTGAAAGTATAATGTATGCTGAGACTACAAACTCGTTTCCATGTCTAGTAGTAGTGCCAGCTTCAGTCAAATACAATTGGCAAGAGAAGTGGGAAGAGATTACAGGAAACAAAAGAAAGGTATCTATAATTGAATCAAAAGAAACTAAAGCCAGAAAAAACAATTGGAAGGCTGATGTTGTAGTTATCAATTATGATATTATAGGGAAGAAGCGAGGAAAGGGTGCTACACTTAGATTTAAAGAGTTGAAGAAAAAGTGGGATATGATTATATTTGATGAAGCACATTTCTTAAAAGAGAAAACATCTATAAGATCCAGAGCAGCTAAAATGCTTGTAAAGGATGTAGAGAAGATCCAATTACTAACAGGAACGGCAATCATGTCTAAGCCTGTTGAGATATGGAACTTGCTCGTACTAGTTAAACGTGATGGTGAGATTGCAAAAGATTGGATGCAATTCATTACGCGTTATTGTGGTGGTTATAGAGGAAAGTTTGGTTGGGTAACTGACGGAGCTACAAATACATTAGAACTTAATCAGAAGTTAAGAAGTGTATGTTATATACGAAGAGAGAAGCGTGATGTGCTTGAAGAGCTTCCGGCTGTAACTAAACAAGTAATACAAATGCCTATTACAAATATATCTAAAATTAAGAGAGCAACAAATGATCTCATTGAATATATAAGAGAAAGTAAGGGTGATAAATCAGCAGAGAAGGCTCAGGAAGCTGAACACTTAGTAGCTTTAAGTGTACTGAGAAAATTGGCTATTGAAGGAAAGCTAAAAGCTATAGAAGGTTATTTAAAAGACTGGAAAGCTTCCGGAAAGAAACTAGTAGTATTTGGGATCCATAGAGAAGGACTCGAATACTTAGCAACAAAATTTAACTGTCAGTTAATTGCAGGAGGTACTTCATCGAAAGATAAGTTATCGATTGTAAAGGACTTTCAAGTTAATGAAGATATCTTCTTATTTGCAAATATGCAATCGGCAGGTACGGGCGTCGATGGACTACAAAATATATGTAGTAATATGTTAATCATAGAACTACCTTGGAGACCATCAGACTTAACGCAAACAATTGGGCGGCTAGATAGATCAGGACAAACAGAAGCTGTAACAGTTTCATTTATGTTGTCAGATCAAACTGTAGACGAACAGATGTTTGAAATGCTTAGTAGTAAGGAGCAAGTGGCTGAAGCTGTCAATAAGGGTATAGATATATCTAGACAGAAATCAGGGTTAAAACAAGTATTGAGAAAAATTCTTAAAAAAGGGAAACAATGAGAAAAATTAACAAGATAATCCTACACTGCACGGCAACACGTGAGGGTAGAGATTACAGTGTCGAGACTATGAGGGGTTGGCATATGAGAAAAGGATGGAGCGATATTGGTTATCATTACGTAGTGCAGTTAGATGGCACTATTAATGAAGGAAGACCACTTAAGCGACAAGGCGCTCACGTCAAAGGACATAACAGAGGTTCAATTGGAATCAGTTATGTTGGAGGTGTTGAGGCTGAAAGAAGGAATGGAAAGTGGATTGCAAAAGATACTAGAACTCTAAAGCAAAAAGATTCGCTAGATGAGTTTCTTAAGTTTCTAATGGCTGAATATCCAGAAGCTACACTACATGGACATAATGAATTCTCAGCAAAGGCTTGTCCTTCGTTTGATGTGCAAGAACAATATGCATACATTATCAATCCAGAAAGTGTTTCATATGACGATACACAATGCTCCAAAGGTAAAGGAGAATGGAAGTTTATTAACGAATAAGAAATAAAATACATATTTAATTTTAAGGGCTCTACACTGTAGGGCCTTTTTTATTTTAAAATAATTGCAAAATAAGTTGCCAGCTAGTTGCTTCTAGAGTATCTTTATGCCAGAAACAAATAACAAACTTAAAAAACAATATTATGAATGCAAAAGTATTAGAGATATTAGCAAAGCAAGAAGTACAATGGGAAGCAAAGTTTGGAAGAACTATGACAATGGAAGAAGCTGTACTGAAGCAAAAGAATAAATTAAACAAGTTACATAAAGAATGTAACTTCAATCACTAAAATCAAAATTATGTTATCAAATTTAAAATTAGACGTTATCAAAAGTAAATTGTCTTATTTAAAACTTTGTCTAAGAAATGAGGGAAAATATTTAGATCCACAAGGAATGAAGGTTTTAAATATTCAACTAAGTAAAGTAAAAGCTCAATTGAAAGAGGCTCAGGCTCGTAATATAGTAGGAAGAGCTGGTGAAGAACAACTTGCAGTATACACTGCGGATAGTGTAATTGATGATGTAGATACCATATTGGTATATATAGAAGGACTTCCAACAGGATGGAATGCTTCAGATCTTGATATGACTTCAGGACAGACTTCACAATTGTTAGTAGATGCTTCTACGGGATGGTCTGAGATCGTTCTTTGGAATTAAAAATATTAAGTATGAGAATATTACTAATTTTATTAGTCGCATTTAAGATAAATGCGCAACAACAAAAAGTGCACTGTACAGTATATAATGCTGTACCAGCACAAACTAATTCAGATCCAGGACACACGGCAACGATGTTCAAATTAGATTTAACTAATCCTTATAAGCACAAGATTGTTGCTTTGAGTAGAGATCTTCTTAAGAAATTTCCTTACGGGACTGTGGTACAAATTCAAGGTACTAAATACGATGGGTGCTATACTGTTGAAGATACAATGAATAAAAGATATACAAATCGTATTGATTTATTAATCAATGAAGATATGCAAATTGGCTCATGGCCAAATGTAACTATAACTAGAATAAGATAATGGCAGAAAGATTTAACATACAGGAAAATAGATTAGATGTTTTAAAACAACTCAAGGCTGATGCAGCTATGGGTAAGAAAAGAATGTCAGCAAAGCAGCACAGAGAGTTATTAGACTTGACTGCAGCTCATAATGGATTCGCTAATGAATTTGATCTACAGACTACGTTAAGAATTATTGCACACATAGAAGACTTGCATTTAACTGAATCAGCTACAAGTGCTGATTTGATTAGATTGGAAGTATTAAAAAGTAGAATACTAGATGAATAGAGTAATTGCATATACTGATGGCAGTGCTGTCGTAAAAGGAAAAGCTAAGGGGCATGGGGGATTTGGAACATACTTTCCAGATCTCTATGGATCCAAAGCTGCTTTTAGTTTAGGATTTAAGACAACTAAGACGGGACGTATGGAACTATCTGCACTCTATTATGCAATTACCGCAATTAGAATAGATAGTGCCGTAGAACTCGTTATATACAGCGACAGTGAATATGTGGTTAAAGCATTCACTTTAGGAAGATTAAAAAAGTGGATTGATGCAGGCTGGAAAAATACGAGTGGAGAAGTAAAAAATAAGGATATGTGGAAGGCTGTCAAGTATGAGTTAGATATAAGACCACTTATGACGTTGGAGATGATACACATAAGATCCCACCAAGTTGAAAAACAAAAAGATCCTACTAAAAAAAAACAACTAATGAAGGATCCAAACATTATAGGCAATATGATAGCAGATAGATTAGCTGACCATAAGAGACACACAGAGCTGTTAGAGACGGATAAATTATATCAATAAGCTATTTGTCTCAGTCTCAACACTTCAAAGTTATGTCAATAGATTAGAAGACCGTAGAGACAAATTAGTAAAAGAAACTGTTAATTAAAAAATAAATTAAAATGAAAGAAGTAGCAAAAATTATTATTGAATGGGATGACTTTGAAGTGATGGCTACTAAGATGGCAATGCACTATGCAGACAAAGGACTTACGAGAATCGTAGGAATATCAAGAGGTGGACTTCCAATTGGAGTGACGCTAAGTAATCTATTAGGTGTTCCATTTACACCACTCGTATGGCAAACTAGAGATGGTGATGATCAAGACGTATTAGGATTGCTACACATTGAATCAAGAAATGATATTAAGACTACATTATTTGTAGATGATATCTGTGACTCAGGTACTACCATTGCACAAGTGAATAATCTTGTGGAGGATATTACTTGGGCAGTATTAATTAATAAGATCCCAGGATCAGTTGACTACGCAGCCGAAGTTATGGAAGGCGATGAGTGGATTGAATTTCCTTGGGAATAATTAAAATAAAAGTTGCTTCGTACTATAAGAGTAGAGTATCTTTAAAAAAAAAATAATAATTAAAAACACGAAGCAAATGAGTACAAAAAAAATGAATATTTTTAGAAAGAGAGTCTCTCTAAAGCCTTACGAATACCCAGAGTTGGTGGAATATGTAGATGCTATAAGACATTCGTATTGGATTCACACAGAATTTAACTACACAAGCGACATACAAGATTTTAAATCTAATCTTACGATAGTCGAGCAAGATGCGATAAAGAACGCCATGCTGGCAATTTCTCAAATAGAAGTGGCAGTTAAGAATTTTTGGGGAGACATTAATCAAAAAATACCAAAGCCTGAAGTTGCT
>TARA_R110001606_G_scaffold12028_5_pt1 | contig 18549 bp, 15 predicted proteins | sample TARA_R110001606 | Tara Oceans TARA_R110001606 (sample SAMEA4398315) | marine metagenome | biome: Polar Biome; feature: [SRF] surface water layer (ENVO:00010504); material: water (ENVO:00002006), including particulate matter (ENVO:01000060) such as... | depth 5 m | reverse complement strand
AAGTAACGCCTTGATATTAAGCCCCTGTGAAACGCTGAATTCTGCATATTGAGGTGGTTTGGGTATATTATAAAAACAAACTTTAACATACAGTAATAGATGCGGGTTTATTACATATTGTGTGCTTAGCGGAAAATACTAGCTAAAGAACCACGCCTGGGTTGTTATTTAATCTCTTAATGACGATAAATTGTTCTAGCGCAATAAAACAGTCATTCAACCAAGCTACAGTGACGTCATTAAAGTAATTCTTTTAAGGAGAAAATAATGGCTTCACTTTCACAGCATCGCGTTTATATCCCAACTACTGCACGCGCAAACCAATATATCTTAGCGGAGTTCGTACCCAGTGCCGATTTATACGCACGTTTTAGTAATATACAGCAATGTTATGAACGTTTAGCACGACAGCTATTCTCTTCATGTGATGAATACGAGCTACACAATGTACATTTGATAGCAAACGATAAGCTCCCCGTTGTTAGGTTTCATGAAGAGTCGTATTGTTTACAAACAGAAAAACAAATTTTATTCTTTTATAACCCGCGTTACCATGAAGCGCATAAATGCATTTACGACAGCAGCAAACCCAGTAAAAAAATTCGCTTACTCTTCCTTGCTACTGGTGAAGACTTGCGTGCGAATGCTGCCATATTCCATACTCGGGTTAAAAAAGTACTCGAATACCTACAAAGCACATTATTGATCGATGAAGCAGCAATAAAAGTGCGTGATCATCAACATTTAACCTATGACTTGTTCGCCAAAGCGAAAGGATGTAAAGAAAGCTACGGTTATAAACTCAGAGGACTCTACCCTCGCTACCAAAGCCGCCATTGTACACTCCCTGCAGAACATAATGAGATGACCTATACGACATTTGCGATCCCAATAACACGTACTATTAAAACTCAGTTTCATCATTTACTTAATAAGCCAACATTCACAGAGTTTTACCAGCACTTTTATGACGCATTTATTAAGCAATGCGCCGCCAAAAATTTACATTTAGCGGCGATGATAGCAAATGGTACGATGCCAATAATTAGAAACAGTAAGACTGATAACAACGATGGCAATCATGAATTGCAAAAGCTAAGTTTTTCAACCGACGATCAAAAAACGCAATATAGTCATTATTGGCATGATGAAAAACTAGTAGATTCACTGCATTTTGTTATTGTTGCCAGTGAAAAAGACGAACAAGGAATTGGCCACGGTCGGTTTATGAATCAAGTTGAAAGTGTGATCCGTACACTCATCGAACCATTATCTATTAATATAGAGCGCCAAGATATCACTGTGCGATTTTTTCAACATATCAATCATTATCTATAATAGCGAGCTTGTCGATAATCAACCCCTTAAGCTAAGTTCAGGTTAACTACAGACCTTATCCCTGCCAGTATTTTTAGCATGGTAAAGGTTTGTGTCAGCAACTTTTAATAACGTATTAAGGGCGAGTCCTGGCTGCATTTGTGCTACACCAGCACTGCTTGTTAAAGTGATTTTTTTATCGGTCAAGCTTAACGATTTTAAACAAATGCATAAGTTACCGATAAAATCATGCCCTTGTGCAAGTGTTAAGTTTGGCATTACCACAATAAACTCTTCACCACCAAAGCGAGCAAATTGATACTCAGTATCAGCTAACTGCTCTGTAAGTAACGCGCTAAAAGCAATTAGGGCTTGATCACCGATATCATGACCATATTGATCATTTACTTGTTTAAAATGATCAATATCTAAAATTGAAACTGAAAAGTTTTGTTGCTTCCCGATAAGTTGCGCTGCAATAAAATCGAGAATATAGCGACGGTTATGAGCTCCAGTGAGTGGATCTGTATTTGCTCTGCGTTGGCTTCGTAAATATGCTTTGCGTTGATTTAATGCGAAAATTGTAATGCTTAATATCGCTAATATACCAATAACAGAATAGGCTGCTTGTAACTGTCCTTCTTTAGCTAACTTATCTAAAGTAATTTGTTGGTATTTTAATTTCTCTTCAGCCAACTGCAATTTGATATCTTGTTGAGTAGATTCAAATCGTGAGCGTGCTTCTTGCTCGAGTTTCTGCTGCGTTGTTTCTTTTGCTTGCTCTGTAAGCTTAATCAATAACTTCAGTGCATTAGTAGCCTCTGCAAAACGACCTAATTGTTCTAGGCTTTGCGCCTTTAAGCTGAGTGTATTCCGGCTGTAACGGTTATTAAGCGGCCTATCGTAATCAGTCAACAATAACTCTGATGCTTGAATATATTCAAGTGCTTGCTCTGGTTGCTGTAATGCTAAGAAAGTTTTAGCAAATCCATTATTTAACGCAATTATATGCGCTGGATTTACAATCACTTTATTAACATAACTTTTAGCCAAGTATAGTAGTTGCAACGCTTGCGAATATTTTTTTTGCTTCAGAGCGACATTTGCTTTACCAGCTGGCGCTAAAAAAAGATAGCGCGGTGCTTTTACCATTGCTGATAACATTATCATTTCTTCATAACAAGCCGCCGCTGAATCAAGTTTTTCGGCGCGCTCATATGTCATGCATAAGATATAGATAACAGGCAAACCATTGACAACATCGCCGTTTTTACTGGCGAGATCGCGTGCTAAAACTGCATATTGCTCACCTTTCTCAAATAGTGACATGGTCGAATAATATGCAGCTAAACTATCATAAACATAAAGCATGGTAGTTGATGACATATTCGCAGTTTTGGCTTCAATGTAGGCATTTTCGATAATTTCTATTGCTTTAGGGTATTCCTCTTGCCAGAGCAACAGAGCCCCTTCAATTGACTCAGCTTGTACCAACATCTCTAAATCGTTTGCTTGAATAAAGGCATTTTGTGCTAAGCGGATTTGTTTAATACTTTCAGGTAACAGCCCTTCTTCTAAAGAAAAAACACTCCGATACATTAACCAATAACCTTGGATCCAATCATCGTCTTTAGGCAGTTGTTGTTGGGCAAGTTCAAAGTAACTTTGTGAACGTGCGATATCACCTTTAAATAAATACAGCCGCGCTAACAAAGTATTATTATAAGCGTGTTCAGTGGTAGAAATACGCTGAGCTGCTTGTGTAATAACTAATTCTTCGATCAACTGATTTGGTTCAGCTAATGCGCGTTGTTCGGTTACTAAAAATGCGGTACGAAATGAAGTAGATGAAAATAAATTGAAAGAGCAACAAAAGCATACAAGGTAGACTGTAAAATAAATTATTCGCATTACTGCTAGATCTTCCAATGATAAAAAGCAATCGCACATTATAACGGCAGTTTTGATTATTACCAGTAGAGTTTATTGAAACAAGCTATTGATTTTTATTATTAAATATACAGCTAGAGATTCGGAAATTTATCATTATCTAGACATAATACTTTATAAATAATGGCAAAAAAAAGGCTCACTAAGTGAGCCTTTTTTCAAAACATAGCAGGTTATTACCAGCCAGTTTTTTCTTTAAGTGCTTTACCGATATCAGCAAGTGAACGTACAGTTTTTACGCCCGCAGCTTCTAATGCAGCAAATTTCTCATCAGCAGTACCTTTACCGCCAGCGATGATTGCGCCAGCATGACCCATACGCTTACCTTCTGGTGCAGTAACACCAGCAATGTAAGAAACAACAGGCTTAGTAACGTTAGCTTTGATGTACTCTGCAGCTTCTTCTTCTGCAGTACCACCGATTTCACCGATCATTACAATCGCTTCAGTTTGTGGATCTTTTTCGAACATTTCTAAAACGTCGATAAAGTTAGTACCAGGAATTGGGTCGCCACCAATACCAACACAGGTAGACTGACCGAAACCTGCATCTGTAGTTTGTTTAACAGCTTCGTACGTTAAAGTACCAGAGCGAGAAACAATACCTACTTTACCAGGTTTGTGGATGTGACCAGGCATGATACCAATCTTAGTCTCACCAGGAGTGATAACACCTGGACAGTTAGGACCGATCATACGAGTACCTGTTTGATCTAGTTTAACTTTAACGTCAACCATATCAAGTGTAGGGATACCTTCAGTGATACAAACGATTAGCTCGATGCCCGCATCGATTGCTTCTAAGATAGCATCTTTACAAAAAGGTGCTGGTACATAGATAACTGATGCAGTTGCACCTGTTGCTTCTACAGCATCACGTACAGTGTTAAATACTGGAAGACCAAGGTGCGTTTGACCGCCTTTACCTGGGCTTACACCACCAACCATTTGTGTACCGTACTCAAGCGCTTGCTCTGAGTGGAAAGTACCTTGGCCACCGGTGAAACCTTGGCAGATAACTTTTGTATCTTTATTGATTAATACAGACATTATTTGCCCTCCGCAGCAGCAACAACTTTTTCAGCCGCGTCTGTTAGTGATTCAGCAGCAATGATATCTAGACCAGAATTCTTAAGAACTTCACGACCTAGCTCAGCGTTAGTACCTTCTAAACGTACAACTACAGGTACGTTTACGCCAACTTCTTTAACTGCGCCAATGATGCCTTCAGCGATCATGTCACAACGAACGATACCACCAAAGATGTTAACTAAAACAGCTTTAACGTTGTCATCTGAAAGAATGATTTTGAATGCTTCAGATACACGTTCTTTAGTCGCGCCGCCGCCAACATCTAGGAAGTTTGCAGGCTTACCACCGTGTAGGTTTACGATGTCCATAGTACCCATTGCTAGGCCTGCACCGTTAACCATACAACCAACGTTACCGTCTAATGCAACGTAGTTAAGTTCAAAACTTGCTGCATGTGCTTCACGTGCATCTTCTTGTGATGGATCGTGGAAATCACGCATTTTAGGTTGACGGTAAAGTGCATTACCATCGATACCGATTTTGCCGTCAAGACAGTGAAGGTTACCTTCATCAGTGATAACAAGCGGGTTGATTTCAAGTAGTGCGAAATCGAAATCAGTAAACATTTTACCAAGACCCATGAAGATCTGTACGAACTGTTTCATTTGTACTGGGTTAAGACCCAATTTAAAACCTAGTTCACGTGCTTGGTAAGCTTGAGGACCTACTAATGGGTCGATCTCTGCTTTGTGGATAAGCTCTGGTGTTTCTTCAGCAACAGTTTCAATTTCAACACCGCCTTCAGTAGACGCCATGAAAACAACTTTGCGAGATGCACGGTCAACAACTGCACCTAAGTACAATTCGTTGGCGATATCAGTACAGCTTTCTACTAAAATTTTAGCAACTGGCTGACCATTCTCGTCTGTTTGGTAAGTAACTAGGTTTTTACCTAACCAGTTAGCTGCAAACGCTTTAACTTCGTCGATAGTTTTAACTAGCTTTACACCGCCAGCTTTACCACGTCCACCTGCGTGAACCTGAGTTTTAACAACCCACATATCACCGCCGATTTTCTCAGCAGCTGCTGCAGCTTCTTCAGGTGTATCGCAAGCGAAACCTTGAGAAACTGGTAAACCATATTCGGCAAAAAGTTGTTTTGCCTGATACTCATGCAAATTCATGATGCTTTATCCAATTTTTTATACTAAAAGAGCTGACTATTTTTATAAATAGACAGCTATCCCAAATTGCGCACCTAGTATAGATCCCAAGGCTTAACATGAAAACCCCAGTACGACCAAAGGCGCAAAAAAAAAGCTGTGAATATGACTCACAGCTTATATTTTATACTACTGAATTAAACATCCAGTAATAAACGAGTTGGATCTTCAAGTAACTCTTTAATTGTTACTAAGAAGCCAACAGATTCTTTACCATCTATTTGGCGATGATCATAAGATAATGCCAAATACATCATAGGAAGAATTTCAACTTTACCATTCACAGCCATTGGACGATCTTGGATTTTATGCATACCCAAAATTGAAGACTGCGGTAAGTTGATAATAGGTGTTGATAGTAACGAACCGAACACACCACCGTTAGTGATAGTGAAGTTACCACCAGTCATGTCGTCAAGTGTTAACTTACCATCACGACCTTTAAGTGCTAATTCACGAATACCTTTTTCGATTTCAGCAACAGATAGCTTATCGCAATCTTTTAGTACTGGAGTCACTAGGCCACGTGGCGTAGAAACTGCAATGCTGATATCAAAATAGTTGTGGTATACGATATCATCGCCATCAATTGATGCATTTACGTCAGGGAAACGTTTTAGTGCTTCAGTAACTGCTTTTACGTAAAAAGACATGAAACCTAAACGGATACCGTGACGTTTCTCGAACACTTCTTGATACTGCTTACGAAGATCCATGATTGGTTTCATGTTAACTTCGTTAAATGTCGTTAACATTGCAGTAGAGTTTTTCGCTTCAAGAAGACGATTAGCAATGGTTTTACGTAAACGTGTCATAGGCACGCGTTTTTGTGTACGGTCACCCATTGGTGCCGCTGGCGCTGCTTCAGCTTTCGCCGCAGGAGCTGGTGACTTCAAGAATTGATCAACATCTTCTTTTGTCACACGACCATTTTTACCAGAGCCTTTAATTTTAGAAGCATCTAGGCCTTTTTCTGCGATTAAACGACGCACTGACGGTGTTAACACGTCTGAGCTATCGCTAGAATCAGTAGCTGGAGCTTGTTCTTTTGCTGCAGGGGCTGCAGCTGGTGCGCCACCGGCTTTAACTTTACCGATAACTTGGTCACCCAGTACTGTATCGCCTTCTGCGTGAATAATTTCACCCATTACGCCATCTTCTTGAGCAACAACTTCAAGAACAACTTTATCAGTTTCGATATCAACTAGGTTTTGATCGCGTGTTACTGCGTCACCTGGTTGCACATGCCAAGTAGCTACTGTCGCGTCTGCGACTGATTCTGGAAGTACAGGTACTTTAATGTCCACTTCTTTACCTTCTGATGCTGGTGCTGATTGCGCCGCTGGCGCGTTTTCTTGTTTGTCTGAAGCTGGTGCAGCTTCGCTCTTTGCGTCTTCAGTTGGCGCAGCTGCATCAGCCTCACCAATGATACCGATCACTTGGTCGCCAAGTACGGTTGCACCTTCTTCTTGTGAAATTTCAGTGATCACACCATCATGTGGTGCAACAACTTCTAAAACAACTTTGTCTGTTTCGATATCTACTAAGTTCTGATCACGGCTTACTTTGTCGCCAACACTTACATGCCATGTAGCAACGGAAGCATCAGCAACCGACTCAGGAAGAACAGGAACTTTAATTTCTGTGCTCATTGCTTATCCTTTATTTTCAATAGTAAGCGCGTCTGCGACAAGCGCTTGTTGTTCTTTAGTATGCACTGACATATAACCACACGCTGGAGAAGCAGAGGCTTTACGACCTGCATATTTAAGCTTCGCACCTTGTGGGATTGCATCTACAAAGTGGTGTTGTGAACAATACCAAGCACCTTGGTTTTGCGGCTCTTCTTGACACCAAACAAAGTCTTTCACATGTTGATAACGCGCCATAATGGCTTCCATCTCATCATGTGGGAATGGGTATAACTGTTCAACACGCACAATAGCAACATTCTCTTGCTCAAGCTTACGACGCTCTTGTAATAGCTCGTAGTAAACTTTACCACTACAAAATACTACGCGTTCTACTTTCTTAGCATCAATATCATCGATTTCATCGATCATATTATGGAATACACCTTCTGCAAGCTCTTCAAGCGACGACGTTGCAAGTGGATGACGTAACAATGATTTAGGTGTCATAACAATCAGTGGGCGACGCAGTGGTCTTACTGATTGACGACGTAACATTGCATATACTTGTGCCGGTGTTGATGGCACACATACTTGCATGTTGTGATCAGCACATAGCTGTAAGAAACGCTCTAAACGTGCTGAACTGTGCTCAGGACCTTGACCTTCATAACCATGTGGCAATAAAATGGTCAGTCCACATAAGCGGCCCCATTTTTGCTCACCTGAACTTAAGAATTGGTCAAATACAACTTGGGCGCCGTTAGCAAAATCACCAAACTGTGCTTCCCACAATACTAGTGATGTTGGCTCTGCTGTCGCATAACCATATTCAAACGCCACAACCGCTTCTTCTGAAAGCACAGAGTCAAATACTTGGAAAGTACCTTGATCTTCACTTAAGTGCTGTAAAGGCGTGTAAGTGGCCCCATCAGTTTGACTATGTACAACTGCATGGCGGTGGAAGAAAGTACCACGACCTGAATCTTGGCCTGTTAAACGAATATCAGTGCCTTCAGTTGCGATCGTTGCATAAGCAAGTGTTTCTGCCATACCCCAATCAAGTGGTTTCTCACCGTTAGCCATTAATTTGCGATCATCGTAAATCTTTTTAACGCGAGACTGGGCTTTATATTGCTCAGGGTAACTTGCTATTTTGTTACCCAGTTCTTTTAATTTTTCAACTGGAACGCTGGCATCGTAATCAACACTCCATTCATGGCCAACATACTTAGCCCAATCAGATGAGTGTGATGTTTCTGGTTGAATTTCTTCAACAACACAATTGCCTTCGTCTAAACCATTACGGTAGTCATCAGCCAGTGCTTTAATTTCATCTTCAGTAAACGAGCCTTCAGCCATTAACTGATCTGCGTAGATCAAACGTGGCACTGGGTGTTTTTTGATTTTTTGGTACATGATCGGTTGAGTCGCATTCGGCTCATCCGCTTCATTATGGCCGTGACGACGATAACAAACTAAATCAATAACCACATCACGTTTAAATTGATTTCTGAAATCAAGTGCGATTTGCGTAACAAATGCAACCGCTTCAGGGTCATCTGAATTAACGTGGAAAATAGGCGATTGCACCATTTTTGCGATGTCTGTACAGTAATCTGTTGAACGTACATCGTATTGTTTGCTTGTAGTAAAACCAACTTGGTTGTTCACTACAATGCGAATACTACCACCACAACTAAACGCATTTGTTTGCGATAAGTTAAAGGTTTCTTGAACAACACCTTGGCCTGCCACTGCCGAGTCACCATGAATAGTGATAGGTAGTGCTTTAATACCTGAACTGTCACCCAAACGGTCTAAACGTGCACGAACCGAGCCCATAACTACTGGGTTTACGATTTCAAGATGCGATGGGTTAAAGGCAAGAGCCATATGAACTTTGCCACCTTTAGTAGCAAAATCCGAAGAGTAACCCATGTGGTATTTAACATCACCTGAGCTTAATGTTTCTTTATGCTTGCCAGCAAACTCATCAAATAGTTCTGATGGGTTTTTACCAAGCACATTGACAAGAACATTTAAGCGACCACGGTGAGCCATACCAATAACCGCTTCTTGTTGGCCACTTTCGCCAGCACGGTGAATAAGCTCTTTAAGCATTGGTACTAATGCATCACCACCTTCAAGTGAGAAACGTTTAGCACCGGGGAACTTAGCCCCTAAATATTTTTCAAGACCATCCGCTGCGGTTAATCCTTTAAGGATACGCAACTTTTCATCTTTACTGAATGTTGGACGTGATTGCACTGACTCTAAACGTTGCTGTAACCAACGCTTTTCTTCAGTTGATGTGATGTGCATATACTCAGCGCCAACAGAACCACAGTATGTGGTCATTAGAGCTTGATATAACTCACCTAAAGGCATGGTATCGCGGCCTACGGCAAACGATCCCACGTTAAATTCACGGTCAAAATCAGCTTTAGATAATTCATGATATTCAAGCTCTAAGTCTCGAACACGTTCACGTTGCCAAATGCCCAATGGATCTAGGTTGGCATTTTGATGACCACGGAAACGGAAAGCATTTATAAGCTGGAGAACTTTGACTTGTTTAGGGTCACTGCTTCCACCTTCTGCTACCACTACTTCTCTATGCTTGTTTTTCGCAAGCGCCGCAAACTGTGCACGAACTTCTGAATGCTTAACTTCAACATCCACACCATCAACTTTTGGTAATTGTTCGAACACTTCTCGCCATTCTTCTGGCACAGAAGTCGCATTGTCTAAATACGCTTCATAAAGCTCTTCTATATAAGCAACGTTGCCGCCGTTTAAATGTGAAGATTCTAGCCATGCCTTCATCACACCTTCGTGCATTTATAAGCCCTTTTCTTTAGCGCAGAAATTAATTGTAATAACAAGATGGCCAATTCACATTAGCCATCTTACATTTATCAAGATTATTAAACCGAACGGCTTATTAACATTGATTTGATTTGTCCGATTGCCTTAGTTGGATTAAGACCCTTAGGACAAACGCTAACACAGTTCATGATACTGTGACAACGGAACACGCTGAATGCATCGTCTAAATCAGCTAAACGCTCTTCAGTTGCCGTATCGCGGCTATCAGCCAAGAAACGGTAAGCATGAAGAAGACCAGCTGGACCTATGAACTTGTCTGGATTCCACCAAAACGAAGGACACGATGTTGAACAACATGCACATAGAATACACTCATACAAGCCATCTAACTTATCACGTTCTTCGATTGATTGAAGACGTTCACCCGCCGCTGGCGTGTCATTAATTAAGTATGGTTTAACTTTTTCGTATTGAGTGTAGAACTGACTCATGTCAATAACAAGGTCACGTACCACAGGTAAACCTGGTAATGGACGTATTACAATTTTACCTTTGCCATTTTTTTGTAGCGTAGATAAAGGAGTAATACATGCTAAACCATTTTTACCATTCATGTTAACACCGTCAGAACCACATACACCTTCACGGCATGAGCGACGGAATGATAACGTTGGATCTTGCTCTTTTAATAATAAAAGTGCATCCAAAACCATCATGTCGTGGCCTTCTTCCGTTTGCAAAGTATATTCTTGCATACGTGGGGCGTTATCAACATCTGGATTATAACGATAAACAGAAAATTGTACTTGTGCCATCGTCTCGCTCCTAGTAGGTACGTGCTTTAGGTGGAAATGCTTCGCGCAGTTTAGGCGCATAGTTAACATCACGTTTGCTCATTTCATCCGTTACCGGATTGAAAACAGAGTGACATAGCCAGTTTTCGTCATCACGATCTGGGAAGTCAAAGCGAGAGTGTGCACCACGGCTTTCTGTACGGAAGTTTGCAGCGACTGCAGTTGAGTACGCTGTTTCCATCATGTTATCTAGCTCTAGACATTCGATACGTGCAGTGTTGAAGTCTAATGATTTATCATCAAGACGCGCATGCTGCAGACGTTCACGAATTTCTTTAAGTTCTTTAAGACCTGCTGCCATTGACTCACCTTCACGGAATACCGAGAAGTTAAGTTGCATACATTGCTGTAGATCTTTCTTGATTTGGACTGGATCTTCGCCTTGACCAATTGTTGAGTTTTCCCAACGATTAAAGCGAGCAAGTGACGCTTCTAAATCTGACTCAGAGGCATCTTTAGATACTTCAACATCATTTAGGTATGTACCTAAGAAGTTACCAGCTGCACGACCAAATACCACTAAATCAAGCAATGAGTTACCACCTAAGCGGTTTGCACCGTGTACAGATACACAGGCAATCTCACCAACTGCAAATAAGCCTTCAACTACTTTCTCATTGCCTTGGGCATCGATTTGTAGTACTTGCCCATTTACATTGGTTGGTACGCCACCCATCATATAATGGCAAGTAGGAATTACTGGAATTGGCTCTTTAGCAGGGTCAACGTGAGCAAATGTTTTAGCAAGATCACATACACCAGGAAGACGTAGATTAAGCGTTTCTTCACCTAAGTGATCAAGCTTAAGCTTAATGTGTGGACCCCAAGGACCATCACAACCACGACCTTCACGGATTTCTGTCATCATTGAACGAGCAACAACATCGCGTGACGCTAAATCTTTTGCATTCGGTGCATAACGTTCCATGAAACGCTCGCCATCTTTATTTAAAAGATAACCACCTTCACCACGACAACCTTCTGTTACTAGCGTACCCGCACCAGCAATACCGGTTGGGTGAAATTGCCACATTTCCATGTCTTGCATAGAAATGCCGGCACGAGTTGCCATACCAACACCGTCACCAGTATTGATGTGTGCATTAGTCGTTGATGCGAAGATACGACCTGCGCCACCCGTTGCTAGTACAACAGCTTTAGATTTAAAGTAAACAACTTCGCCGGTTTCGATATCGATTGCAGTACAACCAACAACATTACCATCATCGTTTTTAACTAAATCTAATGCATACCATTCAGAAAATACATTGGTTTTGTTTTTAACGTTTTGCTGGTAAAGAAGGTGTAATAACGCATGACCAGTACGGTCAGCTGCAGCCGCAGTCCGTGCAGCTTGCTCACCACCAAAATTCTTCGATTGACCACCGAAAGGACGTTGGTAAACACGGCCATTTTCAAAACGAGAAAATGGTAGACCCATGTTTTCTAATTCAGTAATTGCTTCTGGGCCTGTTTTACACATATATTCGATAGCGTCTTGGTCACCGATGAAATCGGAACCTTTAACAGTATCGTACATGTGCCATTCCCAGTTATCTTCATGTGAGTTACCCAAAGCAACCGTAATACCACCTTGTGCAGACACAGTGTGAGAACGGGTTGGGAATACTTTAGAGATAAGCGCACAGGTTTTACCTGATTCAGTGATTGCAAGTGCTGCGCGCATACCCGCACCACCTGCGCCAATCACAACGGCATCAAATTCACGAACAGAATATTTCACTTAAACACCCCATAAAACGATTAGACCAATAGCTACGTATGCAACGGCCATAAGGTTTAATACAAACCCTAAAACAGCGCGTAATGTTGCATTTTTCACGTAATCAGTCAGTACTTGCCAAAGGCCAATACGGGTATGAACCATAATGCAAACGAGGGTAATTAACGTAAACCCTTTCATTGCGAGGTTTGAAAACAGGCCTTGCCATGCTTCAAAAGTAACTTCTGGTGTACATAAGAAGTAGCCGATAATAAAAATCGCATACGCGGTAATTACTAGTGCCGTGGTACGTAATGAGACATAATCTTGTACACCATCACGCTTTAGAGTTGCTTGATTTAAAACCATATCCACACCCCTGCTAGAACAGAAGCCACAACGCCAAGTGCCATAGCAATTTTAGCGCTGAGGTTACCTGATTCAAGTTCTTCCCAATGTCCCATATCCATAATGATATGACGAATACCGCCGATAAGGTGGTATGCCAATACGGAAATGGTGCCCCAAGCTATAAATTTGGCAATGAATCCGCTAAACAGACCCTTGACGAATTCAAAACCTTCAGCAGAAGAAAGAGACTCAGACCAAGCCCAAATGACAAACGTTAAAGCAAAAAATAACGCAACACCGGTGACGCGGTGAAAAATTGATGCTTTAGCCGTTGCCGGCATTGATATAGTTGTTAGATCTAGATTTACAGGTCTTTGCTTTTTCACAGTTACTTGCCCATCTTGCCCACTAGGAGCTCATCTACTTGTTTTTCTTAACCCACCAGAAAACGATTTTTCTGATGGAACTATCTAAGTAAAGCTTTTTGTTACGACTAAAATTCACATTTTTGCAAAGATTAGCTGTAAAAATAACGTTTACCTACAGACAATACGGTATAAAACCTTCGATAGTATATATAGCCAAAGGTCTTTTTACAATTCTTGTTTAGTTAGAGCTATTTGCGAATTAGCCAATGGTATAATATTTAATCCCGTCAGAATATTTATTATACATTTGTGCATAATGTTTATAAAAATTGACTTTAACCCCCTCTTTCACGTTAAAATGAAAAGGATGTGCTTAAACAGATTCAGAACATAACAATCAGAGTTGTTATCTTAATAGGAGATAAATAGATGGCGGATAAGAAAGCCACAGTCCATATTGATGGTCTAGATCCAATCGAACTTCCAATTTACCAAGGTACTGCTGGTCAGGATGTAATCGATGTACGTACGTTAGGTGCTCACGGTCATTTCACATATGATCCAGGTTTCATGTCGACTGGTTCTTGCGAATCTTCAATTACATATATCGACGGTGGCAAAGGGATATTACTTCACCGTGGTTACCCAATTGAACAACTAGCCGAAGACTCAGATTATGTTGAGTTGTGTTATTTACTGTTAAACGGTGAATTACCAACTAAAGAGCAATATACTGATTTTGCATCACAAATCACACATAGCACGATGCTTGATGAGAAAATTGCAAACTTCTTCCAAGGCTTCCGTTTTGATGCCCATCCAATGGCTATGCTATGTGGTGTAGTTGGTGCATTATCATCTTTTTATCATGAAGATCTTGATATTACTGATGCAACACAACGTAAAACAAGTGCTGTAAAATTAATTGCTAAGCTTCCAACTATCGCAGCGATGGCTTATAAATACAACGTAGGTCAACCATTCGTTTACCCACGCAATGATTTAAGCTATGCAGAAAACTTCTTACATATGATGTTCTCTGTACCAGCTGAAGAATATAAAGTTAATCCAGTGACTGCTAAAGCAATGGATAAAATCTTTATGCTTCACGCTGATCACGAGCAAAATGCATCAACGTCTACAGTACGCTTAGCTGGTTCTTCTGGTGCTAACCCATATGCATGTATTGCCGCAGGTATCGCATCACTTTGGGGCCCTGCACATGGCGGTGCTAACGAAGCATGTTTAAACATGTTAGAAGAAATTGGCTCTGTTGATCGCATCGACGAATACGTTGCTAAAGCAAAAGATAAGTCGGACCCATTCCGTCTTATGGGCTTTGGACACCGTGTTTACAAAAACTTCGATCCGCGTGCAACTGTAATGCGTCAAACCTGTCACGAAGTACTTGCTGAGCTTAATATTCAAGATCCGTTGCTAGATATTGCAATGAAACTTGAGCAAATTGCATTAGAAGACCCATACTTTGTTGAGAAGAAACTTTACCCTAACGTAGACTTCTACTCAGGTATTATCTTAAAAGCAATTGGTATCCCAACAAGCATGTTCACTGTGATTTTCGCAATGGCACGTACTGTTGGTTGGATCACACACTGGGACGAGATGTTATCTCAACCTGGTCATAAGATCAGCCGTCCACGTCAGCTATATACTGGTCACACACACCGTGATTACGTAGCAACAGACAAGCGTTAATTTTATAGTTGATGCTAAAAAGGGCCGCATTTGCGGCCTTTTTTGTATCTAGTCCTTGAGAAATATCACAAAGCCATTACAATTCCGGTTCAGTTTTTAATTCGGCTTTGGTGTGCTTGATGTTGAAAAGTTATGTTTAATATAGAAAAAATTCGCGCAGACTTTCCTGCCCTAAAACAACTCATCAACGGGCAACCGCTGGTCTATCTTGATTCGGCTGCAACCACCCAAAAACCACTGTCAGTTATCAGCGCGACTGAGCATTTTTACGCACGTAATAATGCTAACGTTCATCGTGGCCGCCATACCTTAAGCGAACAAGCAACCCACGCCTATGAACAAGCAAGACAGACCGTTGCCAATTATTTTAATATCGACGCAAATGAGTTAGTTTGGACCAAAGGAGCTACTGAGGCAATAAACTTAGTTGCGAATGGTTTAACTGAGCAGCTTGATAATGATTCAACCATCATCATTTCAGCCTTAGAGCATCACGCTAATATTGTGCCATGGCAACAGTTAGCAAAGCGCACGGGAGCAAAGCTGCTGGCACTTCCGTTACAAAAAAATGGCAGCTTTGATGTTCAAGCATGTGTTGAATTCATCAGTCAGCATAAACCATCTGTACTTGCTATCACTCACGCGTCTAATGCGCTTGGTAATATCACAGATCTTGACCCAATATTACATGCCGCAAAACGCCATGACGCAATTACCTTAGTGGATGGTGCGCAAGCTGCGCTGCATTTACAGCCAAATTTACCTCAACTTGGTTGTGATTTTTATGTTTTTTCGGCTCATAAAATGCTCGGGCCGACCGGATTAGGAGGATTATATGGTCGTTATGATCGATTAAATAGTTTAGCCGTGTATCAAACTGGTGGCGAAATGATTGAAACTGTTACATTAGCAAAAACAATATTTCGTCAGGCACCAGCAAAGTTTGAAGCAGGTACACCAAACATTGCTGCAGTGATCGCTTTTGCAGCTGCAATCGATTATCTAACCAGTTTAAATAAGACTAATGTATATACTCATGAACAAGTAATTTTTAATTATGCGGCAGAAAAACTGCAAGCCATCGCAGGAATTACCGTTTATAGCAACATTGAGAACAATATTGGTACCCTTTGTTTCAATTATAAAGACGAACACCCTTTCGATATAGCAACACTTTTAGATGGTTATGGTATAGCAGTTCGCAGCGGTCATCATTGTGCGCAGCCATTAATGCAACATTTAGGTATTAATGGCAGTGTTCGAGCCAGCTTTGCATTTTATAATAACCATAGCGATGTTGATTTATTTATCGCTGCTTTGCAAAATTGCTTAGAGTTATTAGACTAATTATGGATAAGACATGATTAAAACGTTTAAAGAAATTGCTTCATCGCTTGAGAGCTCGCCATCATGGCAACAAAAATACCGTGAAATAATGCTTCTAGGTAAACAATTACCAGCTATGCCGGCTGTTTTAAAAACCAGCGATGCCCTTGTACCTGGCTGTGAGAGTAAAGTTTGGCTGTATTTGGATTTTGATCTTGAAGAAAATTGCTTGGTTATTATTGGTGACTCAGATACCCGTATAGTAAAAGGGTTATTAGCGATTATTCTGTCGCTTTATAATGGTTTAACCCCTGAACAAGCTATTAACACTGACGCATTTGCACAGTTTAATCATTTAGGGCTTATCCAGCACCTTAGTCCTTCCAGAGGCAACGGTATTAAAGCCATGGTTGAGCGTATTCAAACCATGGCAGAACAGAAAAACTAATTTTTCACGGTACGTGCGCAGCGATCTAAATATTTACGTATTGATTTTGCTGCGACAAAAAAACCAAAACTTCCGGTTACCATAGTCGCTGAACCAAAACCGTTGTTACAATCCATATTCATGGAGCCATCAGCCCCCTGTTTAGCATGACAAACGCTGCCATCAGTACTTGGATATACCAATTGCTCAGTTGAATAAACACAATCGATGTTGAATTTTCGCTTTGGATTGCTACTAAAGTTGTACTGCTTGCGCAAAATATATCGGACTTTTGCCAGTAATGGATCATGGGTGGTCTTTGCTACATCACCAAAAGTGATTTGACTCGGATCAGTTTGACCGCCAGCACCACCGGTGGTGATCACCGGTATTTTGTTACGTTTACAATGCGCTATTAATGCCGCTTTTTCTTTTACTGCATCAATGCAATCTATGACATAGTCAAAACCACTTATATGCTCACGAATATTATCTAAAGTAATAAAATCATCGACAACACTGACCTCACACAGTGGATTGATCAATTCACAGCGGGCCTTCATTGCGACAACCTTTGCTTCACCCACCGTGCCTGTTAATGCATGTATTTGCCGATTCACGTTGGTTGCACAAATATCATCAAGATCAATTAAGGTTATTTTACCAACTCCAGTACGTGCTAGAGCCTCTGCCGCCCACGAGCCCACGCCACCAATACCAATAACACAAAAGTGGGCTTGTTGTAGCCATTCAAATTCAGTGTTGCCATATAATCTTTTGATACCACCAAAACGGATATCGGTTACTTTTTCACTCATTTACCAATCCAGTTGCCATGGTGTCTGCCAAGGCTGAAAATTTTCATGTTCAATTAATGTTGTAAACTCATCATCGTAATGCGGTAACAAACTAAATTGCTGTAGTTTACCTTGCCACACAAAACTTAGTGCAAAAGCATGTAAATAGGTGCGCTCAGCAGCAGTACCACCGTATATTACATCACCTAAAATCGGCGCAGAAAGGCTTTTTAGCGCGACCCGTAATTGGTGCGTTTTACCCGAGTAAGGCTTTAAGATAAATGCCCTTCTATTGGCTTTAAAATTAATAGAATAAAAGCGAGTTATAGCTGGGTTTTCTTTACTTGTTAGTAGCTTATAGGTACTACGGCGTGATTTAGCCATATCCCCTTTGATCCAACCTTGCTTTTTCTTCGGTTTGCAATCACTTATCGCCAAATAAAACTTATTAACTTGATGAGCAGTAAATAAAACTGTCAGCTTTGCAGCCGCTTCACTACTGCGTGCTAAGATTATTAGCCCCGATGTCACTTTATCAAGGCGGTGCACAGCATATAACTTTTCTGTGAGTTGTTGCTCAGCGAGTACTACAAAACCTGGGCCTTCTTCACTATGGAAATTAAGCCCGGCAGGTTTTTCTATAATATAAAAATCAAGGTGCTTTGCTATAACCTTGAGTAATGTGAACGTGTTCACCACTTAATGACTTTGCAGTATAGCAATTACACGCGCTAAATCATCAGGCGTATCAACCCCTGCTTGGGGTGTTATTTTTGCCTGTTCTATTTTTATTTTATAGCCATGATATAAAACACGTAATTGCTCAAGAGATTCAAGTTGCTCTAATGGGGATGGCGTCAGTGAGATGTATTGTTTAATAAAACCAGCGCGGTATGCATAAATACCCACATGACGTTGAAAATCTTGTGTGTCTAATCCGTTATTCTCACCAGTGTACATATGACTACGATCATAGGGAATGCTGGCACGAGAAAAGTACAGT